>Ga0209543_1000011_pt1 | contig 303244 bp, 268 predicted proteins | sample MesohylFT_FD_187296 | JGI IMG/M metagenome (GOLD analysis project Ga0209543, IMG submission 187296) | Host-associated microbial community of the marine sponge Aplysina aerophoba from Gulf of Piran - sponge mesohyl, lysed by freeze-thaw... | ecosystem: Host-associated > Porifera > Sponge >... | reverse complement strand
GAGCGGGAAGCCCGTGTCCAACCGGACCATCGAGTTGGACCTGAAGTTCCTGCTCGCGGTGCTCAACTGGGCGACGAAGTCCAGAGACGAGGAGGGGAGACTCCTTCTCGTCTCGAACCCGCTGAGGGGCCTGACGACGCCCAAGGAAAAGAACCCCACCCGGGTCGTTCTCTCCGAAGAGGAGTACCAGGCGATGCTCGGGGTATCCCGGCGGGTTGATTGGCGGTTCCACGTCGCGTTCGTGCTCGCCCACGAGACGGGCCACCGGATCGGTGCCATCCGCAACCTTCGTTGGGGGGACATCGATTTCGAGGGCCGCGAGGTGAGGTGGCGCGCGGAGCACGAGAAGACCGGCTACGAGCACGTCACGCCGATGACGGACGAGGCGGTCGCGGTGTTGCAAGAGGCGGGCGGGATGGGCGCCGGGACCGGCAATGCCCCGGTGCTGCCCACCACACAGGATCCCTCGATATGCGTGAGGGGCTGGATGCTTGACGACAGGTGGCGGAAAGCCGAAGGGCTCGCCGGTCTTGAGCCGAAGCGTGGCAGAGGCTGGCACTCGCTGCGCCGCAAGTTCGCCTCCGACCTCATGGACCTTCCCCTCAAGGTGTTGTGCCAGCTTGGCGGCTGGAAGGACGCGCAGACCGTCCTCCGCTGCTACCAGCAGCCCGACGCGGGACAACTCAGGAAGGCTCTGGACAGCCGCCGGACGGTTCGCGGCTGAAATCCCGACCAGCGGGAATCATTCAGCGGGAATCCGGTCCACGAAACTCCTAAGTTCATCGGTTGCAACCAGTTGTAAATCCGATGCATCTTGTCGCCGCGACATCATGGGATACTGCTACGAAAAGGGCTGGCTGAGCGACTACTACTACGAGAAGGTCATCCGGGTTCGGGAGGAAAAGGAGGGGAGCGGGGCGCGGGCGCTCCTGGCCGGCGCCGGGACGAAGTCGCAGATGCTGGTGCTGTGGGGCGGCGTCCTGGGAGACGAACTGCGCATCGAGCCGGTGCTCTCCATGTATGCGGCCGCGAAGCTTCCGGAACAGCCCGGGCCCTATCGCCTGGACGGAATCGCCGTCGACGGCGGAACCGAATTCTCCCTGTCCTTCACTCCGGGCGAGGACCAGTACGGCAACAAGTACTTCTTCTTCGCCATTCCCATCGAGGACGACTGGGAGGGCTCGCTTGAGCGGATCGTGCTCACCGGGCCGGAGGGCGTGGTGGCGATCGACGACACGGACCCGCGCTCCATCTCGGTCTTCACCGACCCCTCCACCGGTCGAATCAGGTCGATTCTTCGGGACTGGGACGGGCCGCTGGTGGCGGCGATGGGCGCCACCGACCAGCTGGATGTGGTGACGACCCGCGGGATTCGGGAGGCGGTGAGGCGGCGGCCGCAGCGTTGAGGCGGTCAGGCAGCCGCGCGCGGCGAGGCGCCGGACGCGATTCTGTCATCGGGTGATGGGCACGTGGCGGGGGGTGCGCCTTACATTGCGACACACGCCGCACCCGCATCCAGGAAGGACCCGCAGCCATGCCAGCTCGTCGCCTCCCCCATCGTTTCGCCGCGATCCTGATCCTCGCCTCGATCTGCACACCCCTCCAGGCAGCCGCGCAGGGCACCCTCGCCGACTACAGGCGAGCCGGCGGCCTTGGCGATCGCCTCCAGGGCCTGGTTGTGGACGCCGCCGAACGCCCGTCCTGGATCGGAGAGGGCAACCGGTTCTGGTACCGGAAGACGGCGGAGGGAGGGCACAGCTTCGTTCTCGTTGATGCCGAAACCCGCGCCCAGGGCCCCGCTTTCGATCATGAGCGGCTCGCATCGACACTCTCGGCTCTCCCCGCCTTCGCCGAGGAGTCGAACTCGGCCGTCGAGCTCCCGTTCGACCGGATCGAGTTCACCGCGGATGAGCAAGCCATCGAGTTCGTCGCGGCAGATCTCACCTGGCGGTGCGATCTGGACACTTATGGGTGCGAGAGCCGGGGGGAGGCGCCCCAACGGCAGGGTGGTGGCGTGGGCCCGAGCGGCGTGTCCTGGTCGGCGGGCCCCGGCCAGCTTTGGCGGAACCTGACCACGGAACCGGTCGTCTCGCCGGACAGCACCCGCGAAGTCTTCATCCAGAACTACAACGTGGCCCTCCGGGAAGCGGGCGCGGACGCCGGCGACCACACCATGCTCACCTGGGAAGGCACGCCCGGCAACACCTACACGGACCGCTCCATCGTCTGGTCGCCGGACTCGCGCAAGGTGGCGGTCTACCGGGTGGTGCCCGGTCAGGAGCGGGTGGTGCACTACGTCGAATCCTCACCCGAGGACCAGCTCCAGCCGGTGCACTCGACCTACCTCTACGCAAAGCCCGGCGATCGGCTCGACAAGGAGATCCCGGTGATCCTGGACGTCGAATCGGGGCGGCAGATGATCATCGACGACGCCCTCTTCCCCAACGCCTACACCCTGTCCCGTCTGGAATGGAGGCAGGACAGCGAGCACGTCGTGTTCGAGTACAACCAGCGGGGCCACCAGGTCTATCGGGTCATCGAAGTCGACGCCGAGACCGGGCGCACCCGGGCCGTGATCTCCGAGGAACCCGAAACCTTCTTCAACTACTCCAACAAGCGGTTCCGCCACGACATCGACGACGGCAGGGAGATCATCTGGATGTCGGAGCGCGACGGGTGGAACCACCTGTATATGCTCGACGGCGAGACGGGGCAGGTGAAGCACCGGATCACACAGGGTGACTGGCCGGTTCGGGGCGTGGACAGCGTGGACGTGGACAACCGCCGGATCTGGTTCCGTGCGAGCGGCATGAACCCCGAGCAGGATCCCTACTTCGTTCACTACTACCGCATCGACTTCGACGGCACCGGGCTGGTGGCCTACACGGAGGCCGACGGGATGCACGAGGTCACCTTCTCCCCGGACCGCCGGTTCTACATCGATCAATGGTCCAGAGTGGACTTGCCGCCGATCGCCGAGCTTCGCAGGACCGCCGACAGGTCCCTGGTCATGGAGCTGGAGCGGGGCGACGCTTCGGCGCTTCTCGCCACGGGGTGGCGGTACCCCGAGGTCTTCGTGGCCAAGGGCCGGGACGGGGTGACGGACATCTGGGGAATCATCATCCGCCCCACCAACTTCGATCCGAACCGGAGCTACCCGGTCATCGAGAGCATCTACGCCGGACCCCACGGTTCGCACGTCCCGAAGACCTTCAGCACCCACACCAGCAGAACCGCCGTGGCCGAGTTGGGGTTCATCGTGGCCCAGATCGACGGCATGGGAACCAACAACCGGTCGAAGGCATTCCACGACGTGGCCTGGCAGAACATCAAGGACGCCGGCTTCCCGGACCGGATCCTCTGGCACCAGGCCGTGGCCCGGGAGTACGACCACTACGACGTGAGCCGGGTCGGGATCTACGGGGGCTCGGCCGGTGGGCAGAACGCCATGGCGGCACTGCTCTGGCACGGCGACTTCTACGACGTGGCGTTCTCGTCGGTGGGGTGCCACGACAACCGGATGGACAAGATCTGGTGGAACGAGGCGTGGATGGGATGGCCCATCGGGCCCCACTACTCCGAGTCCTCGAACGTGGACAACGCCTGGCGTCTGCAGGGGAAGCTGCTACTGGTCGTGGGCGAGCTGGACAGGAATGTGGACCCCTCTTCCACGTATCAGGTGGTGAACGCGCTCATCGAGGCCGACAAGAACTTCGACTTCCTCATGGTTCCTGGCGGCGGCCACGGCTCGGGGGGTGACTTCGGTGCGAGAAAGCGGAATGACTACTTCGTGAGGCACCTGATCGGAGTGGAGCCGCCGGCGTGGGACCAGTATGTGGCGTCGGACTCGGAGGACGACCGCTGACGGGGCGGGCTACGGTGATCCTGACCCTGCAGGAGCAGATACTAAACAATGTTGTTTAGTATCGTGGGTTGACCGACAGCTCGCAAAGCTGCATGATATTGTACGTCAACGACTGAATGGATGCTAAGAAAAATGCCGAATAAACTCGTCCAGGCCCGCATTGACAGAGCCGTGACGGAGGAAGCGGCGGCAGTGCTGGCGGCCATGGGACTGACCGTCTCCGGCGCGTTGCGCCTGCTGCTGACCAAGATCGCACACGAGAAGGCGCTTCCGTTCGCTCCGCTGGTTCCCAACGCCGCCACCATCGAAGCGATGAGGGAAGCCCGCCGGGGCGACCTCCCACAGTTCGACAGCGTCGAGGAACTGTTCGACGATCTGCATGCGGAGGATTGAGCGGACCAGCCGGTTCAAGCGCGACTACGAGCGTGAGTCCCGGGGTCGGCACCGGACATACCTTGATGTGATCCTGGCTCCGGTGGTGGCAGCGCTGGCCAACGACCGGCCGCTGGAGCCTCGGCACCACGACCACGCGCTGAGCGGAGAGTGGGGAGATTTCCGCGACTGCCACCTGAAGCCGGACCTGTTGCTGATCTACCAGAAGTCCGGGGCCGACATCCTGCGCCTGGTACGGCTCGGGTCCCATGCGGCACTTGGTCTCTAAGGCCCTGCTCCCCTACCGCTGCGACACCCTCATCGGCCCCTCCGCCCCCTCAAGCGTCTCCAGCACCTGCCTCCACTCGAACTTCTCGCCCATCCCCCGCACGTAGTAGTCCATCCAGGCCATCTCGCTCACGGCCTTGACCAGGCGGTTCCGTGGATCCGGAATCCCGTGGCTGCGCCCGGGATACATGAACAGTTCCGTCTCGACACCAAGCTTCTTGAGCGCCATGTGCAGCTCGACCGACTGCGGGCTCGGCACGCGCGGGTCGCCCTCCACCACGTGGATCATGGTCGGCGTCTTCGCGTTCTTGATGTACTTGAGCGGTGACTGATCGAAGTAGGTGTCGAAGTCCTCGTACAAGAAGCCGTCGCCGACGTAGAACTGCCGGTTCCGCTGCACGTCGCTCTGCGCGTACATGCTGATCCAGTTCATCGTCCCCGCGCCCGAGCTGATCGCCTTGAAGCGGTCCGTCTGCGTCAGGATCCAGTTGGACCAGTGGCCGCCCGCGCTCCAGCCGAGCGCGCCCATGCGGTCCCCGTCCACGATCCCCTGGTCGATCAGGTAATCCACCCCGGTGATGATGTCTTCGTAGCCGAGGGTGAAATAGTCGCCGACGATGTCCGTGCGGTGCTCGTTTCCGTAGTTCCGCGAGCCGCGATAGTTGGGCTTGAGGACGGCGTAGCCGGCTCCCGCGTACACCTGGGCGCTGTAGCCGCCGTTGAAGCGCAGCACGTCGGCTGACGCAGGTCCCCCGTGGATCGCCACGATGAGCGGATATCGTGTTCCCTCCTCGTAGCCGACGGGGTAGACCAGCACCCCGCCGACCATCTTGCCGTCCGACGAGCGCCAGTTGATTTCGACCTCTTCACCCAGGGCGATTTCGCGTACGTGCGGATTGACGTCCACGAGCCGGGTCCACGCCGAGCGGTTGGGAACGTCGTCCACGCTGGCTACGGTGAACACGGTGGGCGGCGTCTTCGGATCACTGTAGCCGATGAGGATCGTGCCGGTGTCGTCATCGCGGTTCACCGACAGCGCGGCCCGCTCCTCTGTGAGCTGCCGCACCGCACCCGTCTCCACGTCGAGCGCGTGCAGCTGGGTGGTCACCGTTACGCCGGCGTTGAAGTAGATCGTCCCGGAGTCGTCCGACCAGAACCCGACGCTGGAACTCTGGTCGAAGTCGGTGCCGAGCTTCCGGAACGCGCCGCCGCGGTCACCGACCTCCCGGATGTACACGCGGTTGTCGGTCATCGTGTACCGCTCCATGTTGTCCGGCGCCGAAAAGGCGATCAAGGTGCCGTCGGGCGAGAAGCTGAGCCCGCCTTCGCCAACCTCGTAGTTGTCGGTGAGGCGCTCGATCTCGCCGGTGGCCACTTCCATGAGGTAGAGGTCGGCGTAGAGGCGCTGCGCCGTGATATTGCGCTCGTAGCGCTTCGGCGAGCCGCCCGTGATGCCGATCCAGCGGCCGTCGTCGGAGAGGGCGAAACTGTTGATGCTGTACGTGGGGTCGTCCGTCTCGCGCCGCTCCTCTGCCGTCGCGACTGCGACGCTCCACAGGCTCGACAGCGAGGTGACTGAGTTGCGAATGTCGACCGTGAAGCCCTGCTCGCGCCGCTCCACTTCGTCCTCGTCGAACGAGTCGGCGCGGGTGAAGTAGATGCGGCTTCCGTCGGCGGTGAAGTCCCACTGGTCGACTCCGGCCTCGCCATCGGTGAGCTGCTCGGGCTCGGCGCCCGCCAGGTCGTCGGCCGGGAGCCGAAAGAGTTGCTCGCGATCGCTCTTGCCGGACCTGTAGACCAGCCAGCTTCCGTCCGGGCTGAAGGCGAATCCCGATACGCCTTCGCCGGCGTCGGTGATCTTCCGGGCTTCGCCGCCGTCGTGGCGCATCATGTAGAGCTGGGTCTCGTCGCCGTCGCGATTCGACGCGAACAGGAAGAACGACCCGTCGGGTCCCCAGGTCGGGCTCGTCTCATTCTTGTCGTCCGTGTAGGTGAGGCGGCGGTCGGACGGAACACCCTCGCCGAGCGACACGAGGTGGATGTCGGTCTGGGACTCGGCCTCTTCCCAGTTGGGTGTGGTAACGGTGTAGAGCATCCACGCACCGTCCGGGCTCGGTGTCCACGAGCCGCCGCGCTTCAACTCCTGCACGTCCATGAACGTGAGGGGCCGCTGCTGCGCGGTGAGCGGCGGGTTGAATGGCGCCCAAAGCGCCGCGGCGGAAACGGTGAGGGCCAAGGAGAGGGTGCGCATCGTGAACCTCGCTGCTGGTCGGTGTGGGGCTGGCGTGTATCCCTATGATACGGGCGGAGGGCAGGGGCGGCGAGGAGTTGGCAGTCGTCCCGGCGATCCGGCTAGCCCCGCAGGTGCTCGTTGAAAAACGCTATGGTCCGCTCCTCCGCGAGGCTGGCGGCCTCCTCGTCGTAGCGTGGTGTGGTGTCGTTGTGGAACCCGTGGTTCGCGCCGTCATAGACATGAACCACAAAGTCCTTTCCGTTGGCTTCGAGCGATTGCTGGTACGCCGGGTAGCGGGCGTTGATCCGCTCGTCCAGGCCCGCGAGCTGGATCATCAGGGGCGCCTGTACGGAGGAAACGTCGTCGGGGTCCGGCGCCGATCCGTAGAACGGTACACCGGCGCCCAGATCCGGGAGCCGGACCGCGAGCTGATTCACCACTCCGCCGCCGTAGCAGAACCCGACGGCCCCGACTCGCCCGGTGGTTGCCTCGTGGTCCCGCAGGAACCGGTACGCGGCCACCCAGTCTTCCATCATCACGTCCCTGTCGAGCTGCCGCTGCATCGTCCGGCCTTCGTCGTCGTTGCCGGGATAGCCACCCAGGGGGGTGAGCGCGTCCGGCCCCAGCGCCACGAAGTCCGCGGCGGCGAACCTGCGGACCACGTCTTCGATGTAGGGGTTCAGACCGCGATTCTCATGGATGACAAGAACGGCTGGCTTTGGCTCCGTCGCGCCGGCGGGCACGGCCATGTATCCCCGCATGGTCCCCGAACCGTCCGGCGAAGGGTAGGTGACGTACTCCTGCCGGATACGGGCGTCGTCGGGCGCCACCTGGCGCGCCCACGCGTAGTTGGGCCGAAGTGCCCCGAGGACGGCCACGGCAGCCGCGCCGCCGCCCAGCACCTTCCCGGCCCCCTCCAGGAAGTCCCGGCGCTGAATGTGCCCGTGGACGTAGCCATCGAAGAGGGCCAGAACCTCCTGAGGGAAGTCGCTCGCCTTTTTTCGTTTGGTCATGGGTATTCTCCGCTGATGGCCTGTTCCAGCCGGGCATCACTCGTGACGACCGTCTCGGGGTCTCCAGCATGCAGTTGGCGGACGGAGCACGCAAGCATCTCTCGAATGGACTGGCCGGACCCAAACGCGGACTGTCGCTGTAGAAGAGTTCAAGTGGATCGCTCCCGGCATTGGTGGCAGCGACTGAACATATGAAAAGCATGTGACCGGTTTCCGATATTCCTCCATTGCCGCCCGGAGCATCCTTCTCGCGGTTGTCGCCCCGAGTTGCGGCGGTGATCCCGACCCCGCGCCCGAGACCGAGACCTGGATCACCGAACCCGATTTCGAGTTCGGGGATCCCTTCGGGGGCCCGGCGGCGTTCGCGCAGGTGAGCGATGTTCGGGTCTCGCCGGACGGGGAGCGCGTCTTCGTGCTCGAGCCCTACCTCGCCCGGGTGAGCGTATGGACGCCCGACGGCGACCTTTTGCTGGACATGGAAAAGCCTGGCGAAGGCCCCGGCGAGTTCCGCACGCCTCTCCGCGTTGAACCCGGCCGTGACGGGTTTTCCGTGCACGACACGCGGAGATTCACGTTCTTCGCGCAGGACGGCACGCTTTTGCACACGGTGCCGAACCCACCGTCGGCGCTCAGCTTCCACGGATTCCGGCTGGAGCCGCACCTGTTGACCAAGAGCGACGGCTACCTGGCTGTGCCATCCATCCCGGGCACCGTCATGGCCGGGTGGACGGGGGACGATCCCTTCGACGAGTTGCCGGTGCTTCACGTGTTGGCGGAAGACGATCGGTGGACCATGGACACGATCGCCGCTTTGGACGTGCAGAATCGGAACCTCGCACTCCGGCCTGCCGGCTCGGAGTGGGAATTCACGTGGGAGTTGCACACCGGCCAACCCCTGGCGGACGACGACCTTGCCTACTTTGACCCGGAAACCGGGACCGTCGTCATCGCACGCAGGAACTTTGGAGACGGCGCGATACGGATGCTCGAAATCTCCCCATCTGGCGACACCATTTGGCATCGCCGATTCGCGGTCCAGCCGGTCAGCTTGCCCCCGGAGTTCCTGGAAGGCGCCATCGATGCCTTCACCGGGCAGCTCGTCAACCAGTCGGCGATGGCTGGGCAGCCGGTATCCCGTGGAGAGGCCAGGGCTCTGGTCGAGAACGCCCTCTACGCGCCCGACCCGTTGCCCTCTGTTCAGTACTTGCGCGGGATGTCGACCGGGGACCTGTGGATGCAGACCTTCGAGGAGGCGGATACTCTGATGGTGTGGTATACGATCGGTCGCAGGGACACGGAGTCCGGACTGCGAAGGGTACTGCTTCCCATGGGCTTTCGAGCGCGCGACGCGACCCCGACCCACGTCTGGGGCGTGCGCCGCGACTCGCTGGGGGTCGCCTATGTGACCGGTCGCAAGCTGGTTCGGAGGATCGAATCGGAGTGATCTGTCGATGGGGCGCCTAGAAACGGGGGCAAGCACGCGGTGCATTCCACGGGCGGGCTGGCTTGTCCCGGCCTCTGTTGCTGTCCTGACTTCCGCCACCGCCCCGTTGGGGGCGAGCCAGAGCACGGACTCCGGGTTGTAGGCCGGAGGCTTGTCTCCTAGTGGTCGGCAGGACCCTCCACCAGCCCGTCCCGCTTGATGGGCGCCCGGCCGGGACACATACTGCGATCACCCTGGAGTACGCCGTACCCGACCCCACGCAGGCTCATCAACATGACAGCACCGACTGGCAAGAACTCGGCGCCGACGTCGCGCTCCTCGGATCGCCCGCCCGACCTGACCCGCCGGGAGTGGCTCGCTACCGCGGGAATCGGCACGGCCGCCCTGCTGCCGAACCACAGTCGTCCCGGCACTGAGGCGCCAACAGCCACGACCCCCGACGCACAGCCGGGGACGGTCGTCTTCGCGAATACCACCGTGGCGAACCCCGACGCGGTCCGGAACGACGTGGCCCTCGCGGTCGAGGGCGACCGCATCGCGGCAATCGGCCCCACCGATGAAGTCCGCGAACAATACCGGCAGGCCGAAGTCTACGATGGACGCGGCAAGGCCCTCTTCCCGGGCCTCATCAACTGTCACGCCCACATGCGGGCAGTCGTCGCGCGCGGCTTCAACGAGGACTTCGGCTTCCCGAACAGCGCTGGTCTGGCGATTTCGCCCGCCAGCCTCCTCGAGGGTGAGGAGAGCGCGCTCATGGTGCAGGTCGCCGCCTTGGAGGCCATACGCACCGGGACCACCACGATCGTCGAGTACACCGGAAACATCCAGCGCCATGCGGCGGTGTTGGCCGACACCGGGCTCCGCTGCGTCCTGGCGGAAGGGATCCGCGACAGCGAGAACGTCCCGGGCCCGCTGTCTTCGACGGGCCTCGCGGGCAGCGAAGCCCCCAGGTTCTCGGCCCGGCTGCGAGACGAGGGGCTGCAGCGCATCAACGACCTGTACACCAGCTGGCACGGCGCCGAGGAGGGCCGGATCACGGTGTTCCCCGCGGCGGCGCTCACCGAGACCTCATCACCCGAGCTGCTGCAGGCGGTGCGCGCCTTCGCCGAGACCCACGACCTCGGGTACACGATCCATCTCAACCAGAGCCGCCCCGAGTTCGAGTTCATGGTGAAGCACCACGGCCTTCGCCCGGCGGAGTATCTCGATCGTCACGAGTTCCTCGGCCCCCGGCTCTTCGCGGCGCACGCCCGCTACGTCAACGACGAGGAGATCGCGCTGCTCGGCAGCTCCGGCACCGTCATTTCACACCAGGCCGCGATGGCGGCGAACCGGGGAGTCAGCCCGCCGATTCCGGCGCTGCGGGCGGCAGGGTGCCCCATCGCGCTCGGCACCGACAACAACACCAACGACGTATTCGAGGTGATGAGGATCGCCCTGGTGACGGAAAGGATCCGGCGCAATCGCGACGGGGACGAGATCCCCGGGCTCCTGCCCCAGCCGGAAGACATCCTGGCGGACGCCACGCAGGGCGGTGCGCGAGCGGTGCAGCAGGACGATGTCCTCGGCACATTGGAAGTCGGGAAGAAGGCCGACCTCCTCGTGGTGGACACCCAGCGGGCTCATCTCGTGCCGGCGGGGCGCATCGTCTCCGCGCTGATTCACAGCGGCCACCCGGGCGACATCGAGTCGGTCATGGTGGACGGCCGGTTCGTCATGCGCGACCGCACGGTCCTCACGATGGACGAGGAGAGCATCATCCGCGAAGCCGACGCGGTGGGCCGCAGGATCTGGAGCAGAGTGCTGGAGGCGGGCCCTCTCAGCGTGCCGCGATTGCCGCGTTGAGCGGGGACACGACCGTGGTCGGGACCGTGAGCGAAAGCGTCTGGGGGGAAGAGGCCTCGCCCGAGAGCAGAGCAGGCCGTCCGTGACGCGCAGGATCCCCACGTATGTGTGGACGTTTCTGGCTCTGGTGGCAGGCCTGACCGCGGGCGGTCTCTTGCCCGGCCCGCTCGCGCCGGTGGCCGATGCCACGACGACGCTCATCGCCTGGGTCGTCGCCATCGTGCCGCTGCTGATCCTCGCAGCGCTCAGCCCGGCCATCGCAACCCTGGTGCGGCGCGGGCTCGCCGGCCGCTTCGCCGGAGCGGTCGTCCTCTGGTACGTCTTCACGTCGACCGTTGCCGGGCTCATCGCCCTGGTGGCCTCCGCGGCCATCTTTCGGATCCCCTTCACCACCGAAGGTCGGGGCATCTGGGCCGAAGCCGCCGCGATGCTGCAAGGCCTCGGGGAGGGCGGGGCGTCGTGGCCGCTGCTGGCGATCCTCGTGGGCGTCCTGCTGGGAGCCTTCGGCGCACGCCACGATCCCACGTACCGTGCGCTCAAGAGGGTCGCCGACGCCATCGAGAGGACGGGGAACAGGCTGGCGTACGTCATGCTCCCGCTCATCCTGGTCTTCGGTGTCACCCTGGGGGTGCGCTTCGGGGCCCGGCTCGGCTTGTCGCACTACCTCGCCATGACCGGCTATACGGGCGCTCTCGTGCTGATCTGGTGGGTGTTCTACACCTTCGTGCTCGTGCGGAAGGTCGGACGCCGGCCGGTGGGGCCCGTGCTGCGCGAATACTACGTGCCGACCGCGGTCTTCGCCGCGGGCACCTGTTCGTCGCTGGCGACGCTTCCCGTCAATCTGGCCAACGCGAAGCGGGTCGGTGTCCGGGACGAGGTGGCCGACTTCGTCCTGCCCTTCGGGGCGGTCGTGAACCTCGACGCCAGCGCGCTGGCCTACCTCGCGTACGGGCCCTTCGTCGTGAGCTACGTCTTCGGCCTGGAGCTCAGCTGGATGATGATGCTGGCCGCCTGGCCGGCCGTCGTGCTGTTTACGATTGCCGCTCCCGGGCTGCCGGCCGGGATGGGAACCGCGCTGTGGAGCGCCACGCTGTTCGCGAGCATCCTGGGGCTGGAGGGCCAGGCGCAGGGCGAGTTCGTCGCGAGCTGGATCGCCCTGTCCGGCGGCGTGCCCGACATGCTGCGCACCGCGACCAACTGCACCGGAGACGGCTACACCGCGATCATCTTCGATGGCCGGTTCGACGAATTCTTCGGGAGGAAACGTGGCTAACTGCGGCTCCACGCAGGGAAGGGCCGGCCCGGCGCCCGGGGCGAGGCGCTCGCCCGGGACGGACCTGTCGCCGGGGGCGCAGCGGCTGGTGCACGTCAACGGCCGCGTCCAGCCGGGCGAGGTCGTGGTGGTCGTGACCGACCCCGCGATGCGGCGGTACGCGGATGCCGTCGGGGCGGCCGCGCGCGAGGCCGGAGCCGCCGTGACCGTCTGCATCATTCCGACGCGGGATCAGGACGGGCAGGAACCGCCCCCGCCGGTCGCGCGCGCCATGGTCGAGGCGGCCGTGATCTTCTCTCCGGTGCGCATCTCGATCACCCACATGCGGGCAATGCGGGCCGCGCTCAAGGCGGGGGCGCGAGTGTGTATGATGACGGCCTACACCGACGCGATCATGACCAGTCCCGCGCTCCTCGATACCGACTTCGAGGCACAGGCCGACGTCTGCCACCGCCTGGGCGCGGCGTTCACCGGCGGCGGGACGGTCCGTCTCACCTCGCCGCGCGGCACCGATCTTCGTTTCGGGATCGAGGGGCGGGTCGCCAACGTGCTCACGAACATTCCGGAACCGGGCGAGCTGGCTCCCGTCCCCGACATCGAGGTCAACGTGGTGCCGGTGACCGGTTCGGCCGAGGGCACGCTCATCGCCGACGCCTCGGTGCCCTACCTGGGCATCGGCGTCCTGGAGGAGCCCATCGTCTGTTCGGTCGCCGCCGGCACGATCGTCGAGATGACCGGAGGGTCGCAGGCCGACATTCTCCGCGAACACCTGGAGTCCTTCCGGGACCCGCTCTGCTTCAACGTCGCGGAGCTGGGCGTGGGCCTGAATCCGAACGCCCGCCTCACCGGCGAGATGCTCGAGGACGAGGGGGTCATGGGCACGATCCACATCGGTATCGGCACCAGCCACACCCTCGGTGGAGAGATCGTGGCTCCGACGCACTACGACCTGCTCATGTGGGAGCCGACGATCGAGGTCGACGGCCGCGTCGTGGTGCGGGGCAAGCAGGTGCTCGCATGACGGGAGGCGTGGCATGAAGGCGGGCGCGAGGATCCTGGTGCGGACGTGCGCCGACGTCCGGGCGGACGAGAACGTGGTCATCGTCACGGACCCCGAACGGATGGCCATCGCCCGGGCCGTCGCCGATGAGGCTCTCGAAGCCGGCGCCGTCCTGAGCATCCTGGTCCCTCCGGAGCGGTCCATCGACAACGAGGAGCCGGGACCTGCCGTCGCGGCGGCGCTCTCGGCAGCGGACGTGGTCTTCCTGCCCGTAACCCTCGCCATGGCGCACACCCGCGCCGTCCGCGAAGCCATCGCCGCCGGTGCCCGGGTCCTGTCCATGACCGCGTTCACCGAGCGGATGATGCGCGTAGGCGGCCTCTTCACGGACTTCTCGGCGCGCCAGCCCCTGTCTCGCGCCCTGGCGGCGAAGCTCACCGCCGGCGAGCGCCTGCGCGTGACGAATCCGGCCGGTACCGATCTCGCCATGAGCCTGGCGGGCGTCACAGGGAACAGCCACGCCTGCCTGCTGGACGGGCCCGGCTTCTCGGCGGTCCCCAACATCGAAGCCAACTGCGCGCCCGCTCACGGCAGCGCCGACGGCGTGTTCGTCTGCGACGGAAGCATCCCCTACTACGGCGTGGGCCCGGTCTCGGATCCCGTCACCTTCCGGATCTCCGGGGGCTTCGTCACCCACATCGAGGGTGGGGACCAGGCCCGTTTCCTCACGGAGCTGCTGGCGCGACAGGAGGATCCGTGGGTCTACAACCTGGCCCAGTTCGCCTTCGGCCTGAATCCCGCCTGCACCGGGTTCACGGGGGAGATGCTCAACGACGAAGGCGTGAACGGCACGGTCCACATCGGGATCGGAACGTCAGCCAACCTGGGGGGATCCGTGTCGGCGAAGACCCACTTCGACGCCATCGCACGAGCCCCATCGGTGTGGATCGATGAAGAAATGGTGCTGTCCGACGGAGAGATCCTCGCCGACCGAGGCTAGAGCCAACCCCTCGGTGACCCGGCGGATCCGGCGCGGCCGCGCCCCGGGGCCGACCAGGGCTGTCCGGTCAGTCGTCGCCTTCGCCCACGTCGCGCCGGGCGATCCGGTCCAGCTTCGGCTGGATGGATGACATCACCGCCGCGAACAGCACCAGTGCCCAGCCCACCGAGAGGATCAGGTGGGTGCCCACCAATGCCTGGGCGGCGAAGGAAGCCGGAGCCACGGTTGTGTAGTCCTGTGCGAGTGCGGTGAAGAACGCGAAGGACACCCATGCGGTGATCCCGGTGCCGGCGCCGGCAAACGCACCGGGGCTGAAGCGTTCCAGCATCCCGTAAAACCCTGCGAACAGAACGATGATCGCCAGATACCCGACCGCAAATCCGCCGATCGGGACCCACATGACACGAAGGTAGTCGGCAAGCTTGTTGTATACCCGAAGCCGCGGCTGGAGCCAGGTGGTGACGGCGTGTCCAAGAAGAAACCCCGCGGCCGGAAGCACCGCCATCGTGAGGAGCAGCGTCAGGACGAGTTCCCCGGCCCCGGTACCTCGGAATTCCCCGCTGGCTGTCCCCAGGGCAAAGATCAAGGCAACCACCCCGACCGCGCCCAGGACCAGCGACCGGGGAGGACGCGTGTCGCGCCATCCCTCGCGACGCTGGCTGAGGAGGCCGGCGATCAGCGCGATCAGAGGCGTCAGCAGGACGGTGACGATCGACGGCCCGAGTGCACTGATGAAGCCGTCCTGAAGGAGGGCGGGGAAGAGGCCCAACGCAACCAGGACGGACATGATCAACGTCTCGCGGCCCACGTCTCGATACCCGGAGAAGGCTGACCGACCGAGCCCGGTGATCAAGCCGAGGGCCAAGGCAAGAACGGGCACGACGAGAGGCCCCCACGGATTGCCGGGCACCATGCCTGCGATCAGCGCGGCGATCATCCCGACGATCGACCCGATCAGGATGCCGGTCCACAGCCCGTTCCGTGAGCCCCCCCGGAGGCCGACGCCCACGCCGACGGCGGCCCCGCAGCCCGCCCCTATCAGAACGTCGAATTGGACATCGGTGATCGCATACCCGAAGGGGACGACGACGAGGGCGACGGCGGTCGCGATCCGGACCGCCAGCCAGGTCAGCTGGCGCATATGTCCCTCCTGTGGCGGTCGACGCCCCTCAGCTCACCGGCCGCTCCCTCTTCTTCAATACGAACAGCCCTTCCTGCATGCTGGTGACGATCACGGTGCCGCTCTCGAAGTACGGATAGTTGCTCCATGCGCCGCCGAAGCCGGGACCTTCCTTGTACGGTGCCGTGTCGAAGAAGCCGACTTCGCGCGGATTCTCGGGGTCGGAGATGTCGAGAATGTGCAGCCCGTAGAGGTAGTTGGCCTGGTAGATCAGGTCGCCCTTGATGTACAGGTTGTGGGCACTCGCCGGCATCGAGCCCATGAATTCCTTGACCAGCACGGGGTCTTCGATGTCGCTCATGTCCCAGATCAGGGTGCGGGTGGTCGCAGCGTTCCCGGCGATGACATCGGACTCGTCGTCCTGGAAGAAATAGCGGTGGTCTTCAGTGAGCCAGCCCTGGTGGATGTACGCCGGATTGGGTGACGAGGCGCTCGCCACCGACACCGGGTTGTCCTTGTCGGTCACGTCCGAGATCTGGAAGACCCGTCCGTTCGAGTTGAGGCAGAGTTCGCGCCCCTGGTACCGCTCGTCGGGACCCCGGTAGATGACGCACTGGGTGTCGTGTGTCCCGCCCGTGGGACTGCAGCCCACGAACTCGGGATTCTTGGGATCCTCGATGTTGATCATGTGGAGGCCGCCGCCGCATGTGTCCGCCGCGCCGCCGCCCCCGATCGTGTAGGCGAATCCGGTCTCCTCGTTGATCGCGATGTTGTGCGAGCTGCCGATGCGCTGGTAGTGCACGTCGGGCTCGAAGAGCGCGGGCATCTCGTCCGGGGAGATGTCGCGCAGCCGCGTGAGGTCGAAGACCTGCATGCCGTGCTCGCCCGCGCCGTCCGCGACGATGAACGCGTGGTCCTTGTACGTCTTGATGTCCCGCCAGAGCTGCGACGGCGGGGTGCCCCACGGCTTGGGCAGGTCGCCCACCAGCACCGGGTTCGTCGGATCGCCAAGGTCGATGAATGACGTGCCGTCGTTGCGTCCCACAAGCGCATACTCGCGCCCGGTCACCGGGTCGGTCCAGCCCCAGTTGTCGTTGGCGCGCACGCCGCGCGCGCGCCCCTCGGCCCGCAGCAGCGAGGGCGGGATGTACGCCAGCAGTTCAATCTCGTCGCAGTCGAAGAGGCCGACCTGGCCCTCGTTGCATCGCTGCTCCTCGCCGACCATGGGCGCGAGCATGTCCGGCGCGCTCACCAGCATGCCCAGGTCCGCCCAGCCGCCGTCCGCGCGCTCGAAGAGGTGGACCGAGCCCGCCTCGTGGTGCATTCCGGACGCGCCGACCGCTACCACCTCGCCGTCCGCGACGACCAGGCTGCCGAACCGATCACTCTCGACCGATTCCGCCTCGGGGAGTTGAATGCGGCGCGGCTCGGCCGGCAGCGAACCGTCGCCTGCGGCCTCGTACACGAAGACCGAGCCGAGTTCGTAGCCGCGGGTGGTGGGCGCGCCAACCCACACGTCGTCCCCGGAGAAAGCCACGGCAGAGCCGAGGCGGTCGCCTTCCTCGCCGCCGGCGAATGCGAGCCGATCGTCAGCGGGGACCCACCGGGTGAGGCCGGGATCCCACGAATGTGTGTAGACGGCGCCTCGGCTGTCGTCGGCTCCGGGCGCGCCGATCAGGACTCTATCGCCCGATGCCGCGAGAGCGGATCCGAAGTTGGCGCTGGCCTCGGGGGCCGATTCGAGGGCTCCGGCCTCCTCCCACCCTCCATCCACCATGCGGAAACGATAGACGCGGCCGGTCGCTTCCCGGTCCGAGCCGTCGCCGTTCCAGCGGGGGGCGCCGATCAGGACGCCGTGGGGAGTGAAGACCATCGCGGCGCCGAAACCGTCGCCTTCCATGCCGTCGGAGGGTTGGAGCTGCTCACGCTGAACCCATTGGCCATCGGCGCCGCGTTGGTAGGCGTAGACGATGCCTTGGGGCGTTGGCTCGGATTCCGCGCCGCGCCGCTGCCTGGGGTCGGCCGAGGGTCCCGGGGCGCCCACCAGCAGCCAGTCTCCCTGGGCGGCCAGACTCAGGCCGAAGTCGGTCCCGCAGAACCCGTCCCATCTGCACGTCGGCTCCAGCCCCGTGACCTCGTCCCCGTCGATCGTGCCCGTGGCCCGCCACTGGCCCTCGGCGCCGCGTTCGAAGACGTGCAGCGGACCCCCCCGCTGGCCGACGAAGAGCGTACTGCCGGCCTTGGCGAGCAGGGTGCCGAAGCCGTCCGCTTGCTCGGGCGAAGGCGCCTGCAGGAGGCCGGACTCGCGCCAGGAACCGTCGGACCGAGTGTAGACGTACACCGCACCGGGACGGAAGCTGGTGGTCGGTTCAGCGATGAGGATTTCGCCATCGTCGATGACAACGGCGTGGCCGAAGGCGCCGGACTGGGCGTTCAGCGGTGATGCCGCGGCGAACAGTACGGCGAGGGATGCGAGGGCGGCGGAGACGCGGACCATCGGTCACTCCTGTGGTTGCGTGGAACAGGTGCCCAAAGCGTAGTCCGCGGGCGTGGTGTTGCGCAAACCCCCGGAGACGCGGGGGCTCAACCCTCCAGGTCCACCAACGGCGCCGAATACTCCCCGGAGAAGCACGCCGCGCAGAACGGCCCGCCTTCGGCCACCGCGTCCACCATCCCACCCAGCGACAGGTATCCCAACGAGTCGACCCCCAGCAGGGCGGCGATCTCGTCCACGGACATCCCCGACCCCATGAGCTCTTCCTTCGACGGCATGTCGATCCCGTAGTAGCACGGAAACCGCACCGGCGGGCTTGCCACGCGGAAGTGCACCTCCGCCGCCCCCGCACCGCGAATGAACTTGACCAGACTGCTGGACGTCGTGCCCCGCACGATCGAGTCGTCCACCACGACCACGCGCTGGCCGGCAAGCACTTCCCGAACCGGGTTGTACTTGATGCGCGCGCCGAAGTCGCGGTCGGCCTGGGAGGGGCGGATGAAGGTGCGGCCCACATAGTGGTTGCGCAGCAGCCCCAACTCGTACGGGATCCCGCTCTCCTCGCTGTAGCCCAGCGCCGCCGAGTTGGCGCTGTCGGGCACCGCGATCACGCAATCCCCGTCCACCGGGTGCTCGCGGGCCAGCTGCCGCCCGAAGGCCCGCCGCGCGCGGTCGACGCTCCTCCCCCACAGATTGGAGTCGGGCCGCGCGAAGTACACCAGCTCGAAGATGCACGGCGCGGGTAGCTCCGGGTGCATCCCGGGCAGGCTCTTCGCACGGCCTCCCTGAAGGCGCACGAGCTCGCCCGGCTTGATGTCGCGCAGGTACCGCGCCCCCATGATGTCCAGGGCGCAGGTCTCGCTGGCGACGATGTGTCCCCCGTCGAGTTCCCCGAGCACGAGGGGCCGGAAGCCGCGCGGGTCGCGCACGGCGTACATCGTGTCGCCGACCGTCAGGACGAGGGAATACGCGCCTTCCAGGTAGCTGAGCGCGTCGCGCAGCTGGGACTCCACCGTGCGGTGGCGGGAGCGCGCGACCAGGTGCACGATGATCTCCGAATCGGACGAACTCTGGAAGATCGCCCCCTCGTCCACCAGCTGGCGCCGCATCTGCCTGGCGTTGGTGAGATTGCCGTTGTGGACGATCGCCAGGTCGCCCTCGGAGTACCGCACCACGATTGGCTGGGCGTTGACGCGCTGTCCGCTGCCCGCGGTCGAGTACCGCACATGCCCGAGAGCGGTCCGCCCCGGCAGCGACTCGATGCGTTCGGCGTCGAAGGCGTCCGAGACGAGGCCGAGTTCCTTGTAGAGTTTGGTGTGGCCACCGTTGGCCGCGCAGATCCCGGCAGCTTCCTGGCCCCGGTGCTGCAAGGCGTACAGCCCCAGGAAGGCGAGCTCGGACGCGTTGTCCACGCTGCTGATCCCGATGATCCCGCACATCAGACGGCCTGGTTCATGACGGAAGGAATGGCCCCGAAGTATTGGTCGCTCAGCACGTCCATGTCCAGTCGCAGCGTGGACGCCCGCGTCTCGATCTCCAGCGGCGACCCTGCAACCGTGACCGTCCCGATCCTGGTGCAGGGAACGCCGTGGTCCGACGCGACCCGTCGCACGCGCTCCTCCTCGTTCGGCGCGCAGCTGACCACGACGCGCCCGTGATCTTCGCCGAAGAGCAGTGCAGCGTCGGGCAGATCGTCCGTGAATCGAACCGATGCGCCCACGCCGTCGCCGGCCCGGGGGCGCCCGAGACAGCTTTCGACAAGGGTGGCTGCCAACCCTCCGCCGGCCACGTCGTGAGCCGATGCGAGGATCCCGCGGGACGACATCGCCAGCAGGCAGCGCTGGAGCGCGCGCTCCGCCTGAAGGTCCACCCGGGGAGGCTCGCCCGCGACCAGGTCATGCACAGCGTACAGGTATTCGGATCCGCCCAGTTCGCCCCTGTTGGCGCCCAGCAGGAAGATTGCGTCGCCCGCACCCCGAAAAGAGTGCCGCACGATCGTGTCCAGATCCTCGATGACCCCGATCATCCCGATCACCGGGGTGGGGTAGACCGCCTGCCCGTCGGTTTCGTTGTAGAAGGACACGTTGCCCCCGGTGACCGGAGTCTCCAGGTAGGAACACGCGTCGCGCATCCCCAGCACCGCCTCGCGGAACTGGTGGCGGATGTGCGGCTTGAGCGGACTGCCGAAGTTGAGACAGTTGGTGATGGCCATCGGGACCGCCCCCGTGCACGTCACGTTGCGGGCGGCCTCCGCTACGGCGCCCATCGCGCCCGCCCGCGGATTCAGGTAGGTGTGACGGCCGTTGCAGTCGGTCGACGACGCCACCCCCCGGTTGGTTCCGGGCACGCGGATGACCCCCGCGTCGCCCCCCGGCCGCTCGATCGAGTTGGCGCGCACGGTCGTGTCGTACTGTTCGTACACCCACTGCTTCGACGCCACGTTCGGCGAACCCACGACGGCCAGGAAAGCTTCTTCCAGACCCGCCGGCGGCAACATATAGCCAGAAATATCCATCTGACGCAAGTTTCGCACCTCGGCCGACTCCTCACCCGGCCGCTCGTAGGTGGGACAGCCCTCGGTAAGGGGCAGCGCGGGGATGTCCGCCACGGCCACCCCGTCCTCCAGCACCCGGAAGGTCCCGGTCGCGGTCACGCTTCCGATCGTCTCGGCCTCGAGCTCCCACTTCTCCAGGATCTCGCGCACGGCATCCTCACGCCCCGCCGCCGCCACCACGAGCATCCGCTCCTGCGATTCGGATAGCAGTATCTCGTAAGGGGTCATCCCCTGCTCGCGCACCGGGACCAGCGCGACGTCCATCTCCACGCCTGTGCCCGACCTCCCCGCCATCTCGGCGCCGCTCGAGGTCAGTCCGGCGGCTCCCATGTCCTGAATCCCCACGATATGTCCGCTGGCGATCAGCTCCAGCGACGCCTCGAGGAGCAGCTTCTCGGTGAAGGGGTCGCCCACCTGCACCTGCGGACGGCTCTCCACGTCATCGCCCTCCGACAGCTCCTCGGACGCGAAGGTTGCGCCGTGGATGCCGTCCCTCCCCGTCCGGGCCCCCACCGCCATGAGCGTGTTGCCCACGCCCTCGGCGGTGCCGCGGATGAGATCCTCCTTGCGCATCAGCCCCAGGCACATGGCGTTCACGATCGGGTTGTCCTCGTAACCGCGGTCGAAGTAGACCTCGCCGCCGGTGGACGGGATGCCGACGCAGTTGCCGTAGTCGCCGATCCCCTTGACCACGCCCGAGAAGAGGTAGCGGACCCTCGGCCGGTCCAGGTCGCCGAAGTGCAGCGAATTCAGGGTGGCGACGGGCCGCGCGCCCATGGTGAAGACGTCGCGGAGGATGCCGCCGATTCCGGTGGCCGCGCCCTGGTAGGGCTCCACCGCGGACGGGTGGTTGTGCGATTCGATCTTGAAGGCGAGCGCGTAGCCGCCACCGACGTCGATGACGCCGGCGTTCTCCCCGGGGCCCTGAATGACCCACGGCGCCTTCGTCGGAAGCAGCCGCAGAAGCCGCTTCGAGTTCTTGTAGCCGCAGTGTTCGGACCACATCGCCGAGAAGACCCCCAGCTCCGTAAAGGTGGGCTCGCGGCCCATGATCGCGAGGATCTCCCGGTATTCGTCAGGAGAGATTCCGTGTTCGTCGACCAGATCGGGGGTGATCGGGGGATCGCCGGAGCGGGGCTGCGGAGCCGCCATCACGCCACCTCCGTGTGTGCGGCCGTCCCGGCCCCGCTTCCGACCAGCGACGTGAAGAGGGGCAGGCCGTCCACCGAACCGAGTGCCTCCTCGATGGCGCGATCGGGATGCGGCATCATGCCGAGCACATTGCCGTCCGCGTTGACGATGCCGGCGATGTGGTTCAGGGACCCGTTGGGGTTGGCCTCTGCCGAGACGGTCCCGCGGGCGTCCGAGTAGCGGAATACGACGCGGCCGGTGGCTTCCAGAGCTGCAAGCGTCTCCGGGTCCGCATAGTAGTTGCCGTCCGCGTGCGACAGCGGCATGCGTATCACCCGACCCTTCCGGTAGTCGCGCGTGAAGGGCGTGCCGCTGCGCTCCACCCGCAGTGCACAGTCGTGGGACTGAAAGCGCATCGACTCGTTTCGGAGCAGCGCGCCGGGCAGGAGCCCCGCCTCGCAGAGCACCTGGAAGCCGTTGCAGATGCCGACGACCAGGCCCCCGTCCCGCGCGAAGGCGATGACGGCACCCATGATCGGGCTGAAACGCGCGATGGCACCCGGGCGCAGGTAGTCCCCATGAGCGAATCCGCCGGGGACGATCACGGCGTCCGCATCGCCCAGCGACTGTTCCCGGTGCCAGACGTAGCGCGGTGAGCCGCCGGCCAGTTCCACGGACCGGAAGCAGTCCTGATCGCAGTTCGACCCGGGGAAGGTGATGACGGCAACGTTCATCGGACCGCTCCGCAGGCGGGTTCGGCGGCCGTAACCCGGAAATCCTCCGTCACCGGGTTGGCCAGGAGCTTCCGGCACGCGTCCTCGACCCGCTCCGTCGCCTCCGCGGCCGAGCCGGCCTCGATGTCCAGATAGATCGCCCGGCCGACGCGGACGTCTTCGACGCTGTCGTAGCCAAGGGACGCGAGCGCGTGATGGATCGCCTTGCCCTGGGGGTCCAGAAGGCCGGGCCGGGGCGTGACCAGGACCTCCACTGTGAATCGGTTCAAGAACTGTTCTCCTTCCATTCCCTGGGGGCGGGTTCGTGGGTGAGGTCGTGGTAGTCCAGCTCGCGGGGCTCCACGGCGGTGTCGGAGGTTTCGGGGACATCGAGCAGGGGGTCGCGCTCCGGCAGGCGTTCCAGAAGGCCGAGGAACACCGATCTGAGCAACCCCCACAGCGTGTAGAGGATCAGCGCGGGGAAGAGGAAGTTGGCCGGGAACAGGATCGCGAGCACGGTGCATGCCGCCATGAACGCGGCCATCGAGATGCCCTTGCGTGTCCGTACTTCGATCCTGGGGAACTTGGCGTAGGGGATGTGGCTCAGCATCAGGATCGAGGTGAGCACCATGGTGATGACCATGATCCGGGGCCACGGCAGTTCGCCGAGGTATTGCTGGAAGAAGGCGGTCTGCGAAAAGGGGTAGTGGGTCGCCAGGATCATCCCCGCCGTGGGAGTTGGCAGGCCGTGAAAGTGACGGCGTGCCTCGCCGCCCTGCTCGACGTTGAAGCGAGCGAGCCGCACGACTACGGCCGCGACGTAGACGAAGCCGATCACCCAGCTCCAGTCGGACCCGGTGAAGTAGAGGAGGATCATGATCAGCGCAGGCGCGACCCCGAACGAGATCACGTCGGTCAGCGAATCCAGCTCGGCGCCGAAGGCCGAGCCGGTGCGCGTGAAGCGGGCGACCCTCCCGTCGAGCAGGTCCAGCGTGGCCGCAAAGACGATGAACCACCCGGCCCACGCAAAGTCTCCGCGAAGGGCCGCGACGACGGCATAGAGGCCGAAGAAGAGGTTCCCCATCGTGAAGGCCGACGGCAGGATGATGATGCCGCGACGGAGGCGCCGGCGGCGAATCGTTCTCTTCATGAGCAGCCACCGTCCCCGGGCGCGGGGCTCGCCGGAACCGGGTGCCGCGCGTGGCCGGGCACCCGCGCCACAGCCGTCTCGCCACCCCGTACCGCATCGCCGGCCTCGACCGTCACGGGCCAGTCCGGGGGCAGGAACAGGTCGACGCGCGACCCGAAGCGGATCAGGCCGATGCGGTCGCCCCGGATGACGGTGTCGCCTTCCCGCGGGTAGGTCACGATCCGGCGGGCGACCAGGCCGGCGATCTGCCGGACCAGCAGCGGCCCGGCGTCCGTCTCCAGCCCCAGCGATGCGCGTTCGTTGTCGCTGCTCGCTTCCTCGCGCCACGCGGGGAGGTAGCGGCCGGGGTGATAGGCGTAGTGCCCGACCCGGCCCCCCAGCGGCGCGCGCTGGACGTGCACGTTGAAGATGTTCAGGAAGATGGTTACGCGGGTGGCCGTCCCCGCCATGAAGTCCTCGCCGTCCACCCGGCCCACGCTCATGACCCTGCCGTCGGCGGGAGATACCACCACGTCCGGGTCCGGCGGGATCGTTCGCTCGGGGTCGCGGAAGAAGTAGGCGACGAAGAGGGTGAGGGCGACGAAAAGGGCGGGCGCGGCAGAGCGGACTCCCCAGCCGCCGCTCCGGGCCCAGAGCGCGGCCAGGACGACGGCGGCCACGCAGGCGAGGACGAACGGGATCCCTTCGCGGGCGAGGGGGATGGTCACGAGCTGCATTCCCCGAACAGAGGCGCCTCGAAGTCGTCGAGCCCGGTTCCCGTCAGCCGGCGGAACACCTCCCGGTACCGCGCGGACGCGGCTGCGATCACGCGGGTGGGCAGGGAAGGGGGAGGATATTGCTTGTTCCAGTCCGGTAGATCGTCCAAATAATCTCGAATCGGTTGTTTGTCAAGAGAGGGCTGTCCCCGGCCGGTCGCGTAGTGCTCCTTCGGCCAGAACCTGGATGAGTCGGGTGTCAGCACTTCGTCGATGAGCAGCAGTTCGCCCCCGGGGGTGGTTCCGAACTCGAACTTGGTGTCGGCAAGGATGATTCCCGCCTCGGCCGCGACCGCGCGCCCGCGCTCGTAGACGTCGAGCGAACGCTCCCGCAGCCGGTGCGCGAGCGCCGCGCCGAGGAGATCGGTCACCTGCCGGAAGGTGATGTTCTCATCGTGACCCTCCTGGGCCTTCGTGGACGGCGAGAAGATCGCGGGGAGGAGCGCGTCGCTCTCGACCATTCCCGGCTTCAGGGGCTCGCCCGTCAGCGTCCCCGATTCACGATACTCCTTCCATGCGGAACCGGACAGATACCCGCGCACGACGCATTCGACGGGGAGCGGACGTGTTCGCCGAACCAGCGTCGACCGGCCCTGCCACGCCCCCGCGGGACAGCTTGCCAGCTCCGGAACCCGTCGCAGAATCTCGTCGGGCCGAACCGAGACGAGGTGGTGGGGGACGTCGCCCATGTGGGTGGCCAGCCACCAGGCGGTGATCCCGGTCAGGACGCGGCCCTTGTCGGGCACGGGCTCGGCCATGACGACGTCGAAGGCGCTGACCCTGTCGCTGGCGACGAGGAGGAGGAGGCCGCCGCCGTCCGGGACCGCGTAGACGTCCCGAACCTTGCCCCTGAACAGAAGTGGCAGCGGGAGCACGGCTCCGTTCACACCCTCACCTCCGCGGCACCCCGGGTCTCCCGGTAGCGCTCCAGCACCGGCCGGACGCGGTCGTTCAGAAACCCGTCCACCTGCTCCGGCGCCCGTCCCACCAGCTTCCCGGGCCGTGCCAGCTTCTCCAGCTCCTCGGCGCTCACGCCCAGGGTCTCGTCGGCCGCGATCCGCGCGAAGAGTTCGCCCTCTTCGCCCTCGGTCATGCGGCGCGCGGCGTCCAGCGTGTGCCGCCGGATCCGTTCGTGCGCGTCCTGCCGGTCGCCTCCCGCGGCGGTGGTCCCCATGAGCACGGCTTCCATGGCCATGAAGGGAAGGTGCACGGCCAGGTTTGCCGCGACCACTCCCGGGTTCACCCGCAGGCCGGCAGCCACGTTCGTGGCCAGCACCAGGATCGCGTCGGTGGCCATGTAGGCGTCGGGGATCGCGAGACGCTTGTTGGCGGAGTCGTCCAGCGTCCGTTCCAGCCATTGCGTCGCTGCCGTGTGGGCGGGATCCGCGGCCAGCGCGATCACGTGGCGCGCCACCGCGCAGATCCGCTCCGATCGCATGGGGTTGCGCTTGTAGGGCATCGCCGACGAGCCGACCTGCTTGGTCTCGAAGGGCTCTTCCAGCTCGCGCAGGTGGGAAAGGAGGCGGATGTCGTGCGCCATCTTGGAGGCGGAAGCCGCCACCCCGGCCAGGGTGGAGAGCAGGGCCTGGTCGACTTTGCGGGGGTAGGTCTGGCCCGTGACGGGGTAGCAGCCCTCGAAGCCAAGACGGCGGCAGACGGCCTCTTCCAGCGCGTCGACCCGGGCGTGGTCGCCGTCGAAGAGCTGCAGGAAGGACGCCTGGGTGCCGGTCGTGCCGCGGACGCCGCGCAGCCTGAGCGTCACCAGCCGATGCTCGATCTCCTCCAGATCGAGGAGGAAGTCCTGGATCCAGAGGGTGGCCCGCTTCCCGACGGTCGTGGGCTGGGCCGGCTGGAAGTGCGTGTAGGCGAGCGTCGGCAGGGCGCGGTGCTCTTCGGCGAAGCGGGAGAGCGCGCGGATGGTCGCGACGACCCGGTCGCGCACCAGGGTCATCGCCTCGCGGTGCTGAATGAGGTCCGTGTTGTCGCCGACGAAAGCGCTGGTGGCACCCAGGTGCAGCACGGCGCGCGCGGCCGGAGCGGCGTCGCCGAAGAGGTGGATGTGCGCCATGACGTCGTGGCGAAAGCGCCGTTCGTAGCGCGCGGCCGCGTCAAGGTCGATGCCGTCGAGGTTTGCGCGCATCTGTGCGATTGCCTCGGCCGGGATGTCCAGCCCCGCATCCCGCTGGGCCTCGGCCAGCGCGAGCCAGAGGCGGCGCCACGTGCCGAAGCGGAAGGCGGGCGCGAAGATGCGCTCCATCGCGCCGGAGACGTACCGCGCGGAGAGCGGATGCGTGTAGCGGTCGGTTGCTTCGGCACTCATGGGTTCGGCCTCGGTCACGGTGTCATCGCCATTCCAGCAGTCCCGTTCGTACCATGCGGCCGTTGCGCTCGAAGCGGAGTACGCAGGAACGTCCGGCGCGCTGGATCCGGCGGAGTTCGTCCGCCGCCTCGCGGGCCGTTCGCACGCGCATGTTGTTGACCGCCAGCAGCACGTCGCCGGTGGCCAGTCCGGTCACGCCGGCAAGCGCGTCCGAGATCTCGACCACCAGCGCGCCTTCGGACGACGCCAACCCCCGCTCCGCCCGGATGCCCGCCGTCACGGTGACGACCTGCAGATCGCGGAGCAGCTCCACGCGGTCGGCCGTGGCGGAAGGGAGCGGAGCGGCCCGCAGCTGGACGGCATCCATCCCCTCCACCGCCAGCTCGATCCGGTCACCGGCGCCCAGGTCCAGCAGAACGGCGGCGTAGTCGAGCGGCGTGGCCATGCGGCTGGCTCCGGCCTGCAACAGGCGGGCCCCCGGGCGGATCCCGGCGACCGCGGCGGGAGAACCGGGGGTGACCCTGGCCACGCGCACCCCCCTTGACCGTCCGAAGGCGTCGGCTTCCACGGCATCCACCTCCAGGCCGAGCCACGCACGCCGCACCTCCCCGTGCTCGGCCAGGTCCCGCGCCACCTTGAGCGCCCGGTCGATGGGAATGGCGAACCCCAGTCCCTCGCTGCCCCCCGAGCGGGACAGGATCGAGGTGTTGATCCCGATCACCTCTCCCAGCGCGTTGACGAGAGGTCCTCCGGAGTTGCCCGGGTTGATGGCCGCGTCGGTCTGGATCATGCCCAGGTAGAAGCCGTCGTCGTCCTGGCCGGGGATGATGTGGCGCCCGAGCGCGCTCACGACGCCCGCCGTCACCGAGGGCTCCGGGTTGGAGATGAGCCCCCCGAAGGGGTTCCCGATCGCGACCGTCCATTCGCCGATGAGAAGGTCCGACGCGGTGCCGAGCGGCGCGACGGGAAGATCGGGTGCCTCGTCGAGCACGATGACGGCGACGTCCGTCGTGGGGTCGGAGCCGGCCACGCGGGCGTCGAAGTCGCGCCCGTCGGGGAGGGTGACCAGGACTTCGGTGGCGTCCTCGATGACGTGGTGGTTGGTCAGGACCGTCCCGGCCGCGTTCACGATGAAGCCGGAACCGAGTCCGCGGGTCTCGCGGAAGGGCAGGTAGTAGTCGTCGAAAAAGCTGCGTCGCCGGACCCGTTCCCGCCGCAGCACCGAGATCGTGACGACCGCCGGGGCGACGGTGCGGGCCGCTCGCACGATCGCGGTGGAGCGGCTGTCGGAGAGGGATTGCGCGGCGCTTTCGCACGGTGCCGATGCGACCGCGAGACCGGCCGTAGCGGCAAGAAATGTCAACCGTAGTTTACAAAATGTCATGTATGGTTTACATGTCGGGGACGGTGGAAGCCACCGTCGCGTGCTTTGGATACTCGACCCGGGTCAGGCACAGTCCCTGCGCGGGTGCGGGGGGAGATGTCGTGAGGCGGGCCGGCGACGTCGACACGCGGGCTGGCGATGTCGTCGTGCCGGTCGGCGGCGTCACCCGACGGGTCTCTCCGCTCAGCAGCAGCTGGGACATGTCCTCCTCTCGGCGGCGTTTCAGCGCGATGTCCACCATGGTACCCGCCAAATATCGCACCATCCGGTGCAAAAAGCGGTTTGCGGAGATTTCGAAGACGACGCCCTCGTCGCTCCAGGGACGCCACCCGGCGGCGGAGACGCGGCAGGCGTACCCGCGCTGCGGCTGCCCGGTCTTCGCGAAGGCGCGGAAATCGTGCTCCCCGACGAGCAGGCTGGCCGCGCGCGCGGCGGCGTCCAGGTCCAGCGCGCGGCAGAGGGGCCAGCACCAGCGTCGGTGGAAGGGGGATGCGGCGTGCGGCGCCGTCCCGACCCGATACCTGTAGCTCCGCAGGATCGCTTCGCGGCGAGGATCGAAGCCGTCGCCGACGGCGCGGGCGTCCCGCACCCAGATCGTGCGCGGGAGCATGGCGTTCAGCGACCGGATCAGCTCCGGTGCCGTCCAGGTCGATGGCATCGTCACGGCCGCCACCTGGCCCGTCGCGTGGACACCCGTGTCGGTGCGCCCGGCGCCGAGAACGGTCCGGTGTTCGCCGGTGAGGCGGGACACGACCGCCTCCAGCGCGCCCTGAACGGTGGGTTGGCCGGGCTGGACCTGCCAGCCGTGAAACGCTGAGCCGTCGTAGTGCAGGGTAAGCTTGAAGCGGGTCTCGAGGTTGCCCATTTCGCGCAATCTACAATGACTTGCGGGACGGCGCATGATATCATGGTCGGTCGACGAGCATTCACACCCAGGGGCGCGTACGCCGTGACAGACACGACCTTCAACCTGATTCCCCTCCTGGCGCGGGTTGTGGCCGGTGAAGACCTGACGACCGCCGACGCCAGGGCGGCCTTCGCGCACATGGTGTCGGGGCGAGCCTCGCCCATTCGGACCGGGGCGCTTCTGGCCGCCCTGCAGACCAGGGGGCCGGCCCCTGCCGAAGTCGCGGGAGGGGTCGAGGCCCTGCGCGCCGCCATGATCCCGGTGCGCGCCACGGATCCGGCGACGCTGGTCGACACCTGCGGCACGGGAGGCGGTCGGGTATCGACCTTCAACATTTCGACCGCGGCGGCCATCGTGGCGGCGGCGGGGGGAGTGCGGGTCGCGAAGCACGGCAACCGCTCCTTCACCTCCAGGTGCGGGAGCGCCGACGTGCTCGAAGCGCTGGGCGTCGCGGTGGAACTCTCGCCGGAGGGGATGGCCGATGTCCTTGCCCAGGCCGGGATCGTCTTCATGTTCGCGCCGCTCCTGCACCCGGCGATGCGACACGTGGGACCGGTTCGGCAGGCGCTGGGCGTCACGACGATCATGAACCTGCTGGGGCCGCTGGCCAATCCGGCCGGAGCACGACGCCAGGTTGTCGGCGTCGCCGACCCCGCGTTCCTCGACCTGGTGGTCCGCGGGTTGGCCGAGCTGGGCCATGAACGGGCCCTTGTCGTCCACGGAGCGCCGGGCATGGACGAGGTCAGCCCGTGCGGCCCCACGAGCGTCGCCGAACTCGGTGGGGGAGCGGTGACGAGGTACGAGATCACGCCGGAGGAGCTGGGGGTCGAGCCCGTCGATCCCGGTGCGCTGGCGGGCGGTGAGCCGGAGGAAAACGCGGCCGTTGTCCGAGCCGTGGTCGAGGGCAGGGAGCCTGGTGCGGCCCGTGCGGCAGTGCTGGTGAATGCCGCGGCGGCGTTCTACGTGGCTGACCGGGCGGAGACGCTCCGTGAAGGCGTGGCCGCCGCGGAGCGCGCGATCGACTCGGGGGCAGCAGCCGGGGTGCTCGAGGAGCTGGTGAAGGGGAGCCAAAGGGCCGCCGCGACGCGGTAGCCGGCTGCCGGGGTCGCTTCTAATAGCTCCGAATGAGCCCGACCACGACCCCCTGGACACGCACGTCAGCGGCGTCCTCGACGATCGGCTTCATGTTTTCGTTGGCGGGTTGCAGCCGGATGCGGTTGCCGGATTCCCGGTAGAGCTTCTTGACCGTGGCGGCCTCGTCCCGGATCAGCGCGATCACCATTTCGCCGTCCTCGGCGGTCTCGCGGGCGTTGACGACGATGTGGTCGCCGTCGCGGATCTGCTCGTCGATCATGGACTCGCCCGACACGCGCAGGACGTAGTGCTCGAACCCCTTGCGGACCATCTCGCCCGGAATGGAGAGCGTCTCGCTGTCCTCGACGGCCTCGATGGGAAGTCCGGCGGCGACGGTGCCAAGAAGGGGCAGCGCCACCGAGGGCTCGGCCTGGGCGGGGAACTCCACCGAACGGCTTTCGCGGTAGGACCTTCTGATGTACCCCTTCCGCTCGAGGTTGCTCAGGTGTTCATGGACGGTCGCCAGCGAGGTGTAGCCGAAGTGGCGGCAGATCTCCTCGAAGCTGGGCGCATACCCCATTTCATCGATGAACGCCTTGAGGTAGTCGAGGATCTCCTTCTGGCGCTTGGTAAGGGGCATCTTTCTTTCCCTATCTTGGTAGTTGTGTTGTCGGCCCGCCGTTGCACGTGCAGGCCGGTGCGCCCGGCGGACACGTTGCGCGAGCTGTTCTACCGAACAGGCTCCGAACAATCGTAACCGAAATTTGACCGAAGATCAAGATGAGCGATAAGGGAATTCTGGAACAAATCGTGGCCGGCAAGGCGGAGGAGGTGGCGCGGCTCGAGGCGCGCCGCCGGGAAGTGGCGCGCGCCGCCATGGACGCGCCGCCGCCCCGTGCCGTAGTGGAGCTGCTCGGGCGGAGGGAGCGCATGGGGGTGATCGCCGAGGTCAAGCGGCGCTCCCCGGGAGCGGGCGACATCGACACGGCTCTGGACCCCGTGAGGCTTTCGGCGGACTACGAGGCCGGCGGCGCCTTCGCGATCAGTGTGCTGACCGACGCCCGGTGGTTCGGGGGGTCGCTCGATGACCTGCGGTCCGTGCGGGACGCCGGGAGCGTTCCCGTGCTGCGCAAGGACTTCGTGGTCAACGAGGTGCAGGTGATCGAGGCGAGGGCCGGTGGAGCAGACCTGGTGCTTCTGATCGCGCGGGTGCTGGAGCCGCTGCTGCTGCGCGATCTGCGGGCCACGATCGACGGCCTGGGCATGACCGCGCTGGTCGAGGTCCACGACGAATGGGAGGTCGAGGCCGCCCTGGAGGCCGGAGCGTACCTGGTCGGGGTCAACAACCGCGATCTCACCGTGTTCCGCACCGATCTGGCCGTGACCGAGCGCCTGGCGCCGTACGTGCCGGGCGAGGTGCTCCTCGTGTCGGAGAGCGGAATCGGAGACCCGGACGACGTGGCGCGCGTGGCCGCCGCCGGCGCCGACGCAGTGCTCGTGGGCGAGGCGCTGGTGAGGAATGGCGCCCCCGGCCAGCTCGTGGAAGAGATGTCGGCCGTGCCGCGGGCGGCGGGTCGGAGGCCGTGAACGTGCCTCGCGGGAGCCGGCGGGAGGACGGCGAGCCGCAGCGGCCCAGGCGTGGCCGCGGCGTGCGGGTGAAGGTGTGCGGGGTGATGACCCCACGGGATGCAGCGGTCGTGGAAGAGGCCGGCCCGGACTTCATGGGCGTGATCCTGTCGCCGGGCTACTCGCGCAGCGTGAGCGGGAAGCGGGCCGGCGCCGTCTACGAAGCCGCGACGGCGCGCCGGGTGGGGGTGTTCGTGGACGCGCCGGCCGAGGCGGTCGTGCGGGTTGCGCGGGAGCTGGACCTCGACGTGATCCAGCTGGGGGGGAGCGAGACGATCGAAGCCGTGACGCGGATCGGCGGGGAGGGGGGTTGGGGGGTGTGGAAGACGGTTCACGCCAGGCCGGGATTGTCGATGGCGGACGCGGCCGGACGGTACGCTGCGGTGGTCGACGGCGTGCTGGTCGACTCGTGGGATCCGGGGCGCCCCGGCGGCACCGGACGAACCTTCTCGTGGGCGGGCGTGGGGAGGGAGGTGCGCGGCGCCATCGGTTCGGCGACCTTCATAGCCGCCGGCGGGATGAACCCGGAGAACGCCGGCGCGGCCGTCGAGGCGCTTCGCCCCGACGTACTCGACGTCAGTTCCGGCGTCGAGTCGGTGCCCGGCACCAAGGACCCCGGAAGGACGAGGGCCTTCGTGCAGGCGGCGCGACTGGCGGGAAACCTGTCCGGGGGAGGACAACCGTGAGCGGATCGCCCGTCCAGGCGGACCGGTACGGCGCGTACGGCGGCCGGTATGTTCCGGAAACGCTGATCCCGGCGCTCGACGAACTTGCCGCCGCCTACGCCGAGGCCCTGGCCGATCCGGCCTTCCTGGCCGAGGTCGACCACCTGAGCGCGAACTACGTAGGCCGTCCCACGCCCCTCTATCGGGCCCGGCGCTTCGAAGCCGAAGCCGGGGTCGCGCCGGTCTACCTCAAGCGCGAGGATCTCAACCACACCGGGGCTCACAAGATCAACAATACGGTCGGGCAGGCGCTCCTCGCCGGACGCATGGGGAAGCCCCGCATCATCGCCGAAACCGGCGCCGGGCAGCACGGCGTCGCGACGGCGACCGCGTGTGCGCTCTTCGACCTGGAGTGCGTCGTCTACATGGGCGCGGAGGACATCGAGCGACAGTCCCTGAACGTCTACCGCATGGAGCTGCTCGGTGCCGAGGTGCGGCCCGTCGAGTCCGGCACCCGGACACTCAAGGACGCCACGAACGAGGCGTTGCGCGACTGGGTCACCAACGTGCGGGATACCCACTACATCATCGGCTCCGTGGTTGGACCGCACCCGTTCCCGCTCATCGTGCGCGACTTCCAGGCGGTCATCGGCCGGGAGGCGCGGCGACAGATCCAGGCGGTCGAAGGACGGCTGCCGGCATCGGTTGTGGCGTGCGTCGGGGGCGGCTCGAACGCGATGGGAATGTTCCACGCCTTCGTGGGCGACGAGGGGGTGGCCCTGATCGGCGTCGAGGCCGCCGGGGACGGGCTCGGCAGCGGACGCTCCTCGGCCCCGCTCAGCGAGGGGCGGCCCGGGGTGCTGCACGGATCGCTCAGCTACCTCCTCCAGGACGCGGACGGGCAGATCGCCCCCGCGCACTCGGTCGCCGCCGGGCTGGACTATCCGGGTGTGGGCCCGGAGCACTCCCACCTCATGGACACGGGCCGGGCAAGGTACGTGAGTGTCGAGGACGGGGCCGCCGAACGGGCGTTTCGCGCGCTTCCCGGGCTGGAGGGGATCATTCCCGCGCTGGAGACTGCCCACGCGCTGGCGTGGGTGGCCGAAGCGGGGCGGCGGGGCGAGATCGAGGCCCCCGTGGCCATCTGCCTGAGCGGGAGGGGGGACAAGGACGTGGTGCACGTGTCCCGGCTGGGAGATGGAGGGCGCGGGCCGGAGTCGGGCGGGGCGGGGGCGGGCGAGAGCCAGGCCGGGCCGGGGTCGTGAGCGGGCCGCCGCCGGGGCGCATCGGCGCCAGATTCGAAGCGCTGGCCGCGCAGGGTCGGCGCGGCTTCATCCCGTACGTGACGACCGGCTATCCCAGTCTGGCCCACACGCGGGAGCTGGTGGCGGGGCTGGCGGAGGGGGGGGCGGACGTGATCGAGTTGGGGATCCCGTTCAGCGATCCGATGGCCGACGGTCCCACCATCCAGCGCTCCAGCCAGGGCGCGCTCGACCAGGGCACGACGGTGGACGACGTGTTCGATGTGCTGGCCGAACTGCGCCGCGCCAGCGACGTACCGGTGGTGATTTTCTCGTACCTGAATCCGGTGTTCTCGCGCGGGGTCGAGACCTTCGTGCGCGAGGCGATCGAGGCCGGGGCCGACGGAGTCCTGCCGACGGATCTTCCGCTCGGCGCCGATCCGGAGCTCGAAGCCGGCCTTCTGGAGAGCCGGCTGGACCTGGTCCGGCTCGCCGCCCCCACGACCACCCCGGAGCGGGTTGCGCAGATCGCCCGCTCGAGTCAGGGATTCGTGTACTACATCGCGCGAACCGGTGTCACGGGAGCCCGCCGGGAGCTTCGCGGCGAGCTTGCAAGGGAGGTCGGCGCGGTCCGGTCGGTCTCGTCCCTGCCGGTGGCGGTGGGATTCGGCGTTTCCACCGCCGAGCACGCGCGGGCCGTGGGTGCGGCCGCCGACGCGGCGGTTGTTGGAAGCGCTCTCGTCGACCGGCTGGACGAGGGCGGCGTGGCCGGTGCGCTGGCGCTGGCCCGGGAGCTGCGAGAGGCGCTCGACGAGGTGGGGTAGTCATCCCCCTCCCAGCCGCTCCCCCAACGACGGATCCGGCGACACGAAGACCGTCTGCACTCGTTCGGGGAGCACAGCGCCGGGCGAGGCGCGGCGAGGCTTTCTGACCCACTTGCGGCGGGTCCAGTCCACGGGGACGGTGCCCGAGGCCCTGGCGCCGGAGTGATTGGCGGCGAGCACGGCTGCTTCTTCGAGGTCGGTGGCGGGTGGGCGCTCCGGCCGCGTCCAGCGCAGGATCACGTGTGCGCCGGCGGCGTGGCGTGCGTGGAGCCAGATGTCCGCGGGGCGGGAGTGGTGGAAGGTGAGAGCGTCGTTGTGACGTGCGCCGCGACCCACGCGGATCTCCAGGCCCCCGGAGCTGGTGAACGACCGGTAGGGGAGTGCGGGGGACTCCGGAGTTGGACGGGTGCTTGCCGGACGTGAGCGCAGGAGTGGTTCGACTTCCTCCGGGGGCAACTCGCCGAGCGCGTTGCGCCGCCTCAGGTCGTCGATTCGGGCCAACTCCGCCTCCGCGGCGTGAATTCGGCCTGGAAGGGCGGCGGCTCCCCGCTCCATGCGCGCTGCCCTGCGGAAGAGGGCGTTCGCGTGCTCCTGGGGCCTGAGGCGGGGATCCAGCTTCAGGGTACGCGGCTCCCCGTCGAAGCCCGGCAGGGTCGCGTCCTTCGTCCCGGGTTCGATCAGGTGGAGGCACGAGAGGATCAATGAGCCGTCGTCGCGCAGGCGGGCCGCGTCTCCCGTGCGTGCCAGTTCGGTGCGGAGCCGCTTAAGCATCCGCTTCAACCGGCGGGACTCGGCGGCGAGGAAGCGGGTAACCCGCCCTCCGCCCGGCGACCCCTTCCGATCCGTATTCGCCCGCACGGTGGCCATGCCCTCCAGGAGGCTGCCGACCGGCTCCGCGTCGCACCCGGAGAGCGGCCACGGATACGGCTGAGGGCCAGTGGCCTGACGGAGAATGTGCGGTGCCACCGCCGTCATCGCGGCCACCGCGCACCACCGTTCGAATCCTTCGTCGAGGGTCTTCGCATCCAGCAGATAGCCGACGTTGAGACCCGAGGTGAAGGCCACCCGTGCCAGGAGGGCGGAACGGGCTTCGGCTTCCCCCAATCCCTTGAGCAGGGCGACCCACCCGCGGCGGTCCATCTCGTGTCTCGCTCGCGCGGGTGTCCTGTCTCCCGGCGACGTCCACGGCTGCCCCACCTGCAGCGGCCGGGACTTCACCGGCGTCAGCCCCTTGCGGACCCTCAGCGCGGGCCCGTCGGCGAGGATCGCGTTCCAGCGGTTTGTGGCCAGCTCCAGAATCAGGGTTGGGTGCGCCTTCTTCCCGCGCACCCGGCGGAAGTGCAGCAGCATGACCCGCTCGTCCCGCACGGTCTCCATCCCGGCGAGGACGGCGGGCAGCGGTGCGGCGTCCTCGTCCGGCTCGGACGGCGGACCGAGGACGATCACCCCTCGGCCCGGTGACAGGTCCACCATCACCGTCGCGTCACGGAAGTGCACCACCACTTCCATGGCGTCCCCGCGGAAGGTCACGGCTCGGGCACGCGCGCCCTTCAGCGCGGCCGTCAGCTCGTCGGCGACCGCCCGGGTCAGGCAGGGATCCCAGATCACCCGGGGTCTCCGCCGTGGCCGCACGCCCGATGCCCGGCTGTCGCTGTCGGGGTATTTGTCATCGACTCCTCGCCGCGGCTGCACGCCGCCGGCGTCCCGGCCACGGTACCGCCCGCGGATTGATTACATTTTACGCGCCGTTGGAGGTCATTCCCGGACCCTCGGCTTCTGGAACTCCCTCGTAATTGGGTCGTGATGAGCCGGTTTCTCAAGGCAACGCTGTTCGCCCTCGCGGTGACCGGGACGGCGGTGCTGCTGGGATCGGCCTTCTGGCAGTGGTTGCCGGAGGAGCGTGCGCCGGCCGACGAGCCTGCAATGTCACCCGCGGAAGACCGGGTGACGGTGGATGTGCGCAACGCGGGGGGAGTCGCCGGCATGGCCCGTGATGCGACCGATCGTCTGCGAGGGGCGGGCTTCGACGTCGTGGGCATCGGGAACGCGGGGCAGTTCGGGCTGGAGTCATCGGTCGTGGTCGACCGGGTGGGGAAGCTGGAAACGGCAGCGGCGGTAGCCGAGGCGCTTGGAATCGACAGCGTGATCAGCGACCCGGACCCGAACCTGTTCGTGGACGTCACCGTACGGCTTGGTTCAGATTGGATCGCCCCGCAAGGGCCGGTCGACGGCACCGGGAACCGCCTGGTCGAATGGCTGAGGCGGCTCGGGGCGGAAAGGGGAAGCGGACACTAGCGATGGCTGGCAAGCGCAAGGTGAAGAACCGCGGGAAGCCCGACGGGCGGACTCGATCGACACGGGATCGCGAGGCGGGGGCAGAAGCGGCTCGCAAGGGGCGGAAGAAAACCGAGGAGAAGGGAGGCGCGACCGGAGCCGAGGCACTCAAGTTGGTCATTTTCGCCGGGATCCTCTTCCTGGTGATCCGTGCTTTCCTCTTTCAGACATTCGTGATCACCTCGGGCTCCATGGAAAACACGCTCCTCGTGGGAGACTTCCTGGTCGTGAACCGGGCGGCGATTGGCTCACGCGTCCCGTTCACCGACATTCGGATCCCCGGATACTCGGAGCCCCGCCGGGGTGATGTCCTGGTTTTCGACCCCCACCACGAAGTGGACATGACCCTCGTCAAGCGCCTCGTCGGTTTGCCCGGAGACACGCTGGAGATGAGGGAAAGGGTGCTCTATCTGAACGGGGGAGCTCGGGACGAGCCCTACGTCGTGCACACACGGGGGCCCGACGACTTCGACCCCGACATGATCTGGCAACGTGACTACATCGTCGGCGGTCCCCGGGACGACTACCGGCCCACCCGTGACAACTGGGGTCCCCTCGTCATTCCCGATGGCCACTACTTCATGCTGGGCGACAACCGCGACACGAGCCTCGACTCCCGGTACTGGGGTCTCCTGGAGGGCTGGCGCTTCGAGGGCCGGGCCGTCGGGATCTACTTCTCCTACAATCGGGGTTCGCCGCGGCCCTTCCCGTGGATCAGGGAGATTCGGGGGAGCCGGATCGGGGACCGGATCCGCTAGCAGCTCCACGGACGCGGGCCGCTGACGCCGCCGGGGCCACCGGCAGACCTTTTCGGGCGCTTCGAGCGTCTCGGCGCCGAGGCGGGACCTGACCGCGGCCTGCCAGCCGACTGGCCCGCAACTGCCCGCACGCCGCGTCGATGTCGCGGCCCCGTGGTTCACGCACCGCCACCGCAACACCGGCCGCGTCCAGGCCGTCCCGGAAGGCGCGGACCCGGCGGGGAAGGCTGGGTTCCCAGTCCACGTACGGGATCGGGTTGAAGGGGATGAGGTTCACGAACGCCTTGACCCGGGTCGCGAGCTCCGCGAGGGGCGGCAGCAGAGCCGGATCGTCGTTCACGTCCCGGATCATGGTGTACTCGAAGGTGACGCGCCGACCGCCGCGCCGGTTGAAGGCCTCGAGCGCGTCCATGAGCTGCCCGAGGGGATAGCGCTTCTCAAGGGGGATCAGTTCGGCCCGCAGTTCCGACACCGGCGCGTGCAGCGACAATGCCAGGCGGAACTGCTCCGGCCGTTCGGCCAGCTTGGCGATCCCTGGAATGACGCCAACGGTGGACACGGTGATGCGCCGGGCTCCGACCCCATGGGCCGAGTTGAGGATCGACAGGGCGGGGAAGACGTTGCGGCGGTTGGCGAGGGGCTCTCCCATGCCCATGAACACCACATTCGTGATTGCGCCGCGGCCGTGCTCGGCGGCCCAGCGTGACGATGCCCGGTACTGGCCGGTGATCTCGGCAGGTGTCAGCTGGCGGCCGAACCCCGACCATCCCGTCGCGCAGAACCGACACCTGAGGGCGCACCCCGCCTGCGAGGAGATGCACAGGGTGAGGCGGTCTCCCGAGGGGATCAGCACGCTCTCGACCACCTCGCCCCCGCGCAGACCCCAGAGGTGCTTGACCGTGCCATCCGCCGACTCCGATACGGTGTCGACGGCTGGCTCGTCAAGGCGAAAGGCATCGCCGAGTGCGCTGCGCTCCCGCAGCGGAAGGTTGGACATCGCGTCGAAGGAACGGGCGTCGCCGGCAAAGAGCCATTCCCGGACTTGCCGGGAGCGGTATGCGGGTTGGCCGCGCCGGCCGAAATGGGCGGCGAGGGCGTCTTCCAGTTCGGAGGGGGTCAGCCCCAGGAGGTTGGGCCGGTCGGGGTTCACGGGCGAGGAGCGCCTTTCTGGGTGGCGGGGGGTGGGTTAAGTTACCGAGAGAACAGGTCCGGCGCCGCCCCAGCCTGGATGCATCGCCCGTGATACACAGCGGCGATTTCTGCCATGGGCTGCCAGTTGCCGCCGTCGGCCGGCAACCGATAACGGCTCACCGGAGGCTGTTGGTGTCAAGAACGGAAACAAGCGCCACGGCGATGCGTACCGCCGCGGCTGGCCTGGTCACGTTGGAAATGGCGGGGCGCGGCGTTCGGATCGTGGGGTGGATTCACCGCAGGAGAGACCTCGGAGGGCTGGTATTCCTCGATCTGCGGGACCGCTCGGGCATTCTTCAGGCGTCGGCGGGTCCCGACTGGTCCTCCGCGGACGCGATGGACGCGGTGCGAGGGCTCAGTGTCGAGGACGTGGTCGCCGTGCGCGGCGTCGTGCGGCCCAGGCCCGACGCGGCTCGCAACCCGGAGATGGCCACGGGGGATCTGGAGATCCAGATCACGGAGCTTGAGGTTCTGAACCGGGCGCGGACGCCCGCGATCCCCGTGTACCTGCCTCCGGAAGAGGAACTGCCCTCCGAGAAGCTGAGGCTGCGGCACAGGGTCCTCGACCTGCGCCGCCACGAGATGCAGGCGAGGCTGGCGCTCCGCCACCGCCTTGTGCTGGCCGTCCGGAACCATTTTGACGCGCTGGGTTTCTACGAGATCGAGACGCCCATCCTGACCAAGCCGACGCCGGAAGGGGCCAGGGATTTCCTGGTCCCCAGCCGCGTGCACCCGGGAGAGTTCTTTGCGCTCCCGCAGAGTCCGCAGATCTACAAGCAGCTACTGATGATCGCCGGCTTCGACCGCTACGTGCAGATCGCACGGTGCTTCAGGGACGAGGACATGCGTGCGGACCGGCAGCCGGAGTTCACCCAGATCGACGTGGAGGCGGCGTTCGTGCAGCCCGAGGACATCCTTGGATGGTGCGAGGGCCTCATGGAAAAGCTGGCGGAGGTGGCCGGAATCGAGGCCGCGACGCCATTCCGGCGAATGACCTACCACGACGCCATGGAGCGCTTCGGGTGCGATCGGCCCGACCTCCGTTACGGCCTCGAAATCCGTGACTTCACCACGGTTCTCGGCGAATTGGATTCCGCCATCCTGCGCGGTGCCGTCGAAAAGGGGGGCCGGATTCGTGGCCTGGGCCTCGAGGGCGGGGCGCGTCTCACCCGCAGACGGATTGTCGCCGTCGAGGATGCGGCCAAGGCGGCGGGGGCCCCGGGCCTCCTTTGGGCCAAGATCACCGAGAATGGCGCCACGGGTCCCCTGGGCCGGTTCTTCCGGGACGATACCCGCACCCGTCTGGGCCTCGCCCCGGGCGACCTCCTTGTCGCGGCCGCGGGTCCCGACCGCGTGACCTCTCCGGCCCTGGATGCCGCGCGAGCGGCTTCCATCGCGGCACTGGACCTGCCGAGGACCACCGAGCACGCGTGGCTGTGGGTGACGGCCTTCCCGGTCTTCGAAGACGGCGGCGACGGCACGCTGGCCGCCAACCACCACCCCTTCGTGCAGCCCGATCCCGCCGATGCCCACCTCCTGGACTCTGACCCGCTCGCGGTCCGGGGCCTCGCCTACGACCTCGTCTACAACGGGACGGAGTTGGGTTCGGGGAGCATCCGCATGCACGATGCGGCTCTCCAGACCAGGATTCTGTCGATGCTCGGACTGCGGCCCGAGGAGATCACGGCCAAGTTCGGATTCCTCCTCGAGGCGCTGCGCTCGGGCGCTCCGCCACACGGTGGGATCGCGCTGGGCGTCGACCGTCTGGTGGCCCAACTCTCGGGCGGTACGAGCCTGCGCGACGTGATCGCGTTCCCGAAGACCACCACTGCCCGGGCCAGCTTCGAAGGCGCGCCGTCGCCGGTTCCGGCCGCCGAGCTGGCCGCGCTGGGCATCTCGGTCGGAGGAGACCGATGACGAGCGGCACGATGGTCGAACACCATCTGAACGCCGAAGGCGCGGACCAGTTCATCCTGGCGGGGGTCGGCGACGCGAACTTCCGCGAGCTGAGTTCGCTGTTCGGGGTGAAGGTCGTCCTGCGCGAGGACCACGTTCGCCTCGCCGGCGAACTCGAGGCTGTCGCCGACGCGGCTCGCGTCCTGGAGCACATGATCGAGCTGGCCCGTCTGGGCAAGTCGTTTCCCGCGTCGGATGTGGCCCGCTTTGCGGCGAGCCTCGAGACACGCGAAGGGCCGGATATCCGCAACGATGACGAGCGCCTCCGCATCGCGCTGCCCGGCGCGCGCCGCACGATCGTGCCGCGTTCCGATGGCCAGCGCGCGTACCTCCAGGCCATGGAGGACTCCGAGATCGTGATCGGTATCGGTCCGGCCGGGACGGGGAAGACCTACCTGGCCGTGGCCCGCGCGGTGGCTGAGCTGTTCAGGAAGCGGGTGCGGCGGATCATCCTGGCGCGTCCGGCGGTCGAAGCGGGCGAGAACCTGGGATTCCTCCCGGGGGACCTCCAGGAAAAGGTGGATCCCTACCTGCGGCCCCTCTACGACGCGCTCGAAGACATGATGCCGCCAGCCCGGGTGCGGCGAGGGATCGGGGAACGCACCATCGAGGTCGCGCCGCTGGCCTACATGCGCGGCAGGACTCTTTCCGACGCCTTCGTGATCCTGGACGAGGCCCAGAACGCCACCGCCCTCCAGATGAAGATGTTCCTCACCCGGATCGGGGTGAACTCGAGGGTGGTGATCACGGGTGACAAGACCCAGATCGACCTCCCCCGTTCCCAGGTGTCGGGACTCATACAGGTGGAGGAGATCCTGAAGGAGGTAGACGGCATCGAATTCGTCTACCTCGACGAGCGCGACGTGACCCGGCACCGCCTCGTGAAGCACATCGTGCGGGCGTACGCAGCCGCGGACGGGCGCGAATCGGACCACGGCCATGAGCGGCGGTAGCCGGAGGCACAGGCTGCTCTCGGGGGTGCCGCATCGGTCGTGGCCCGACGGCATGATCCACCACGGGGCCCGGTGGCTCCTTCTCGCGCTTCTGGCGGTGGGTCTGGTGATCCTCTACCCGTCGGATCCGGGTGTCGGGATCGGACGCCACACCGCGGGCACGGTGGCCGACCGCGACATCATCGCGCAGGTCGGCTTCCCCGTTCCCAGGGACTCGGCCGAGTTGAGACGGGAGCGGGGCGAGGCTGCGGCCTCGGTCATTCCTACCTTCAACTATGCGGAAAGCGGGCGCGACTCGGCGCTCGCCTCGCTGGGGAACTTCTTTGCCCGGATCGACTCGGTTGCCGTGGCGGACGGCGTCGCGGGGATCAGCAGCGTACTGTCCGCGTCGGCGATCGAAGCGAGCGCGGCGGATGTCGAGATCCTCGCCGACACCGGTCGGGCCGCCTCGCTTCACGACCTCGCAGCTGCGGCGATCACGACGTTGACCCCCGACGGGGTCATGGCGCCGGGTGCGGCCTCCCGGCTCACCACCGATTCGATCCGGGTGGTCAGGGGGAGCCGGGCGACGGTGGTGGCCCGGAGCTCCGTCCTGTCGGGGAGGGACTTCTACGACCGCGCCCTCACCGGGCAGGAACCGGGCCCGGAAACTGACCTGCTCCGCCTTGTCCTGGCGCGGTACCTCGCGCCTACGCTGGTCCCCGACGAACTGAGGATTGGTCGTGACATCGAGGCCGCGCGTGACATGGTCCCGATCATGGAGGCCCGGGTCCTGGAGGGCGAGGCCATCGTCAGGGCGAACGACCAGGTGAGCGACGCCACCCTGCGCAAACTGGAGGCGTACCGCGCGCAGCTGCGTCTGGAGGGGATCAGTGTCGACAGCTCGAACCTCGGAGGAGCGGTGGGCGGATTGCTGCTCAACGTCCTGCTCCTGACCGTGCTGGGGGTGCTCATCCTCTTCTTCCGACCGGATATCTACCGGTCGTTTCGCTCGTTGGTGGCCATTGCCGGGATCTTCGCGCTCTACTTTGTGGGGGCGTTCGTGATGACCGGGCTGGGACTCCCTCCCGCGGCCCTCCCCATTGTCTTCGTCGCGGTTTCCCTCTCCGTTCTCTGGGACGGTCGCTTTGCCCTGCTCGCCGTCTTCGTGCTGTGCGCGCTCACCGCGGTGCAGGAGCCCTTCACGGAGGTCCCCGTCGCCATCGTCCTCCTTGCCGGCGGATCGGCGGCCGCGCTCTCCGTACGGACGTTCCGGCGGCTTTCCCAGACGTGGGTGTTCATCGCGGTCACGGCAGGGGCCTATTCCCTGGTCATTCTGGGGTTCCAGATGCAGGGCGAGAGTTCTGCCGGCCTTCTCCCTCTGGCGTGGGCGCTGCTGACCACGATCACCGGGGCCATCCTGGCGATCGGCTTTGTTCCCGTCTTCGAGTGGGTGACAGGGATCACGACCGACCAGACCCTGATCGGGTGGGCGGATACAAACCGTCCCCTGATGAGGCGCCTCGCCGCCGAGGCTCCGGGCACCTTCGCGCACACCATGCAGGCGGCCAACATGGCGGAAGCCGGAGCCGGCGAGGTCGGCGCGAACGCCCTCCTGTGTCGTGCCGGCGTGTACTACCACGATGTCGGAAAGATGGCGCGCCCCGGCTTCTTCATCGAGAACCAGCATGGCGAAAACCCTCACGACCGCATGCCGCCCGACGAATCCGCGGCCGTTGTGCGCGACCATGTCGTGGAAGGCGTAAGGATGGCGAAGCGCGAACGAGTCCCCGAGATCCTTGTCGATTTCATCAGGGAACACCATGGGGACCAGTCGATCAGCTTCTTCCTGCAAAGGGCACGAGAGGAGGCGGAGAAGGAGGGGCGGGATCCACCCGATGCCGACCATTTCCGTTATCCGGGCCCCCGGCCGCGCAGCCGGGAGACCGCGATCGCCATGCTGGCCGATTCGTCCGAGTCCGCGGCGCGGGCACTCGACAACCCCACCGAGGAACGGATTGAACAGCTTATCGAAGGCATCTTTGCCGCCAAGGCGAAGGGCGGACAGCTCGATGACTGCACGTTGACCTTTCAGGATCTGGCGCGGCTGAAGAGACGTTTCGTCCGGTTCCTGGGGGGCAGCCACCACCGGCGGATTGCCTACCCGGGGACGAAACACCTCACCCGCGGGGCCACCGGTGGCGACGGAGACGAACGGTGATCACGATCCACGTCAATGCTCCGGAAGGGGTCGGCGTGCCACGTGGCCTGATTGGGCGGGCGCTCCGCGAGACGTTGCGGCGGGAGGGCGTCTCGCGAGCGGAGTTTTCGGTCACGTTCGTGGGCGACGCCGAGATCGCGAGGTTGCACGTGGAGTACCTCGGACTCGCCGGGGTCACGGACGTTCTCGCCTTCGCGCTCCATGGTGACGGTGAGGCGCCGCTCGGGGACGTGTACGTGGGGTATGCGCAGGCACTGAGGCAGGCGGAAGAGGCAGGCGTGCGGCCCGACGAGGAGATGGCGCGGCTGGCGGTGCACGGAGCCCTTCACGTTCTGGGGTATGACCATCCAACGGGAGCCCGGAGGCAGGACTGTGAGATGTTCCGCGTGCAGGAAGAGGTGATGGGCGGCCTGGGCGCCCATCGGGAGCCGGCGCCGCACGTGCCCACGTCCGCGAGAAGCGAAGCCTCGTGACCCTCGAAACCCCGCCGACCGTGGCCACCGCCGCCGCGCTTGCCGAGCTCCTGGCCCTGGCCGAGGGAAGGGAGTTCTCCCGGCTGCGTGCCCTGCTCGCCGAGATGCACCCCTCCGACATCGCCGACCTTGTGGCGTCGGTTCCGTCCGCGGAGCAACGGCTCGAAATCCTCCGGATTCTACCGGACGATATCGCCTCCGAGACGCTGGCCGAGATGGAGGAGGACGAGGACCGGGCGGAGCTTTTTACCGCGCTGGATTCCAGGCGGGGTCTGGCGCTGCTGCAGGAGTTGGCGGACGACGACGCCGCAGACCTGCTGGGCGAGCTGGAACCCGGCGACCGGGACCGGATCCTGGCTGCCTTGCCGACCGAGGAGGCCGGCGAGATCCGCGACCTTCTGCGCTACGGCGACGAGACGGCCGGCGGTCTCATGACGACGGCGCTCGTGTCGGTTTCCGACGGGGCGAGCGCCGGCCAGGCCATCGCGGAGATTCGCAAGCAGGGAAGGGAAGTGGAGGACTTCTACACGGTCTTCGTGGTGGATGAGCGGGATCGTCTGCAGGGCACGGTACCCCTGGACGATCTCATTCGCGCCGATCCGGAGGATCCCGTGGAGTCCCTGGTCGAGCCCGCCATCGCGACCGTGTATCCGGATACGGACCAGGAGGAGGTGGGGCGTGTGATGGGCCGCTACAACCTGGTCAGCGTCCCGGTGGTGAACGAGGAGGGCTCGCTGTTGGGGCGCATCACATTCGACGACGTCATCGACGTGATCGAGGCCGAGACCACCGAGGATATCCTGAAGCTGGCCGGCGTGTCGGACGAGGAGGAACTCAAGGCCGGTTGGCTTGAGTCGGTCCGCGCGAGGCTGCCGTGGCTCGTCCTCAACCTCGCGACGGCCGGGGTGGCCGCTTCGGTGATCCTGCAGTTCGAAAACGTGATCCAGGAAGTGACCTTTCTCGCATTTCTCATGCCGGTGATCGCCGCGCTGGGCGGAAACACGGGCACGCAGGCGCTGGCGGTCACGATTCGCCGCATCGCCGTGGGAGATGGCCTGTTCGCCGGCCAGTTCCGGGTCGTGGGCAAGGAGGTGCTGGTCGGCCTCCTGAACGGTTTCGTCCTCGGTGTCATCTTCGCGCTCTTCGCGTTTCTCCGGGAGGGGGATCCGCGAATCGGAGTGATCGTGCTCCTGGCCATGTGGGCGAACATCATCGTCGCGGGCTTTGCGGGCGCCATGGTCCCGACCGTGCTCAACCGGCTCGGAGTCGACCCGGCGGTCGCCTCCTCGGTGTTCGTCCACACGCTGACCGACCTGGTGGGCTTCGTGATGGTGCTCAGCCTGGCGGCGGCCCTGCTCTTCTGATGACCTCCGCGCGCCCGTCCCGCACGGAACGGCACCGGCGTCTGGCCGAGCACTTTCGAGCCGGGAAGCGTCCAGCCCTGGCGCGGGCCATTTCAATGATCGAGGGGGGGCGGCCCGGTGTCGCGGACCTGTTGCAGGAGCTCCTGCTGGTGCAGCCTCGGGCGCGGCGCTTCGGGATTACCGGCCCCCCCGGCGCGGGGAAGTCGAGTCTCGCCGCCGGGTTGGCCACCCTTCTGCGCAGCAGGGGAGAGGAGGTCGCGATCGTCGCGGTGGACCCCACCTCCCCCTACTCGGGCGGGGCGCTCCTGGGGGACCGGATCCGCATGAACGACCTGGCGACGGATCCTGGAATCTTCATTCGTTCGATGGCTACCCGGGGGTCGCTGGGAGGCCTCGCGGCCACGACCCGGGAAGCGATCGACCTCCTGGACGCATTCGGCTTCCCCAACATCGTGGTCGAGACCGTCGGCGTCGGACAGACCGAGCTTGAGATCGCGTCGGCCGCCGATACGATCGCCGTCGTGCTGGTGCCCGAGTCCGGGGACGGGATCCAGGCCATGAAGGCCGGTCTGATGGAGATCGCCGACCTGTTCGTGGTCAACAAATCGGACCGTATCGGGGCTGACCGCATTGTGAAGGAAATCAGGCAGGCGCTCCTGCTCAGGATGGGGCTTGGGATGCACGGGATCCCCGCCCATCACGGCGTGGATCTTTCCGGCGTGCATCGGTCCGGCGGCGAGCAGGGCGGAGGGGCCGGCGGCGCGGATCCCGGCAAGGGGGTCGTTGCGGCCGGTCCACCCGACGCGCCCCGCTGGGAGATCCCCGTGCTCAAGACCTCGGCAGGGCGGGGCGAAGGCATCGACGCGTTTCTGGAGCGCCTGCTCGCCCACCACCGTTTTCTCACGGCGTCGGGGACGCTGGAAGAACGCCGGGAAGCACGTGCGCGGAGCCGGATCCGGGACGTCGTCCAGCGACGGTTGCTGAGCCGGGCCCGGAGCTTCCTGGCGTCGAGCCCCGATCTTTCGCACTGGGTCGCGGAGGTCGCCGCCGGACGCGCAACCGCGTACGGAGTGGCCGATCAGGTGATTCCCGCCATATTGAAAGACGTACGCGGTTCCGGCAGGGAGTAGCGGGAGGCACCCGATGTCCACAACCGAACGGCGGCTTCGAGATCGGGAGACTCTGATCGCCGAGATCGAGCGTCGACAGAAAGAGATCCAGCGGCTGGACGCCGAGCTGGCGGCCTGGGAAGCCACATGCGAGGGGACACCGAAGCGTCTGCCCTTCTTCTCATCGGTGTCCGGCAGCGAGATCAAGCCGCTATACACGCCCAGTGACGTCTCGGGCAGCTACGTCGAGGAACTCGGCGTGCCTGGTGGCTTCCCCTTCACCCGCGGGCCCTACGCCACGATGTACCGGACCCGCCTGTGGACGATGCGCCAGTTCGCGGGTTTCGGGACCGCCGAGGAGACCAACCAGCGCTACAAGTATCTGCTGGACAATGGCCAGACGGGCCTTTCGGTCGCGTTCGACTTCCCGACGCTCATGGGATACGACGGCGACCACCCCCGCTCCCTCGGCGAGGTCGGCGTTTGTGGCGTAGCGGTGTCGTCGCTGGCCGACATGGAGGCCCTCTTCGACGGAATCCCGCTCGAACGGGTGTCGGTGTCCATGACCATCAATGGGCCAGCGATCATCCTCTTCTGCTTCTACGTGGCGGCGGCCGAGCGGCAGGGGGTTTCTGCAGACATGCTCCGCGGAACCGTGCAGAACGACATCCTCAAGGAGTACCAGGCCCAGCACGCATGGGTGTTCCCGCCCGAGCCGGCCCTGCGGCTCATCCTGGACATGTTCGAGTGGTGCAGCGCGAACGCTCCCAGGTACAATCCCATCTCGATCTCCGGCTACCACATCCGCGAAGCGGGAGCGACCGCCGGTCAGGAGCTCGCATTCACCCTTGCCAACGGCTTCGACTATGTGCGCCGCGGAATTGCCAGGGGGCTCGACGTGGACACGTTTGCGCCACGGCTCTCCTTCTTTTTCGATGTGCACAACGACTTCTTCGAGGAGGTCGCCAAGTTCCGCGCCGCGCGAAGGATCTGGGCGCGCCGGCTGCGCGACGAGTTCGGCGCGCGAAATCCGCAATCGTGGCGGCTGCGAACGCACGCGCAGACGGCCGGGGTGACCCTCACGGCCCAGCAGCCCGAGAACAACATCGTGCGCGTGGCGTACCAGGCGCTGGCCGCGGTGCTTGGGGGCACGCAGTCGCTGCACACGAACTCCATGGACGAGACGCTGGCGCTCCCGACCGAAAAAGCGGTGACGATCGCGCTGAGGACTCAGCAGATCCTCGCGTACGAGAGCGGCGTACCCAATACCATTGACCCGTTGGCTGGGTCATATTATATCGAGGCTCTGACCAACCAGCTCGAGGCGGAAGCGGAGGAGATCTTCGCGCGGATCGAAGAGGAGGGTGGGGTGGTTTCCGGAATCGAGAACGGGTGGTTCCAACGCGAGATCGCGAATTCCGCCGCCAGACAACAGGCCGAGATCGAGGGTGGTCTGCGCACCGTGGTGGGGGTCAACGAGTTCGTTGACGGGGCGGACGAGGTGGAGATCGAGACGCTCCGGATCGACCCGGGTGTCGAGCGACGGCAACGCGAGAAGCTTGCACGACTCCGTGACGAACGCGATGGGGAACGGGCCGCAGCGGCGCTCGAAGGGCTCAGAGCCGCGGCCGCGGGAAGGGAGAATACGGTGCCTCACATCCTGGAATGTGCACGCGCGTACTGTACGCTCTACGAAATCCGGGCCGCCATGGAGGACGTCTTTGGCGCCTACAGGGAGCCGGTGTTCTTTTAGATGCCCGTGGCTGGATCCCGCGCAAGCACTGAGACGGGCAAAGCACCCCGGCCCGCGTGAGCGCGCGGATCCTGATCGCCGACGACCAGCCGGACGTGGTCGAGGCGCTTCGACTTCTCATGGTGTCGGCGGGTTTTCGCCCCGAGATGGCAACGGGTCCGGCCGAGGCGCTGTCCCGGGTCCGGGAGAGCGAATTCGACGCCGCCCTCATCGACCTGAACTACACCCGCGACACCACGTCGGGTCGGGAGGGCCTCGACCTTCTGTCCGGACTCCGCGACCTGGACGCGACACTTCCCGTTGTTGTGATGACTGCGTGGGGCAGCGTGGAGAGCGCGGTCGAGGCCATGCGACGCGGGGCACGCGACTACATCGAGAAGCCTTGGGACAACGCGCGCCTCCTCGCCATCCTCGAGACCCAGATCCAGCTTGGCCGTGCGTTGCGACGCTCCCAGAAACTCGAGACCGAGAACGAACGGCTTCGCAGCCTTGGCGGACTCCCGCGCCTGATCGCCAAGTCGGCTGCCATGAAGCCCGTGCTGACGGTAATGGAAAGGGTCGGACCGTCGGGCGCGAATATTCTCCTGACGGGAGAACACGGAACGGGGAAGGATGTCGTGGCGCGGTGGCTTCACGCGACTTCCGGCCGACAGAGCGCGCCCCTGGTGACGGTGAACATGGGCGGCTTCTCCGAGGGCGTCTTCGAGAGCGAGCTCTTCGGGCATGTGAAAGGGGCCTTCACGGACGCCAGATCCGACCGGGTGGGTTGCTTCGAGCTGGCTGACGGCGGCACCCTCTTCCTGGACGAAATCGCAAACACGTCTCCGCACGTGCAGGCCACGCTCCTGAGGGTGCTGGAGACCGGCGAGATCCAGCGCGTAGGATCGTCGATGGTACGGCGGGCCGATGTACGGGTCCTGTCGGCTACCAACGCCAACCTCGACGAAGCCGTCGCGGCGGGCCGTTTCCGAGAGGACCTCCTCTACCGTCTCAACACGGTGGAAATCCCGATCCCGCCGCTGCGCGACCGGACAGAGGACATTCCGCTTCTCGCGGCTCATTTCCTCAAACGACAGTCCATGCGCTATGGCCGGCCCGGAGTGGCCTTCTCGCCGGGGGCGTCGCATGCGCTTCTCTGTCATCCCTGGCCCGGAAACGTGCGCGAGTTGAAGCACACCGTGGAGCGCGCGATCCTCATGTGCCCCGGCTCCGAGATCGATGTCGAGGACCTGGGGCTCCGCCGTGGGGCGGGAAACTCGCTTCCGCTGGAGGATCTGGAGCTGGCAGAGGTGGAGCGACTTCTTGTCGAGAGGGCGCTGGAACACCACGACGGCAATGTGAGTCGCGCCGCCCGGAAGCTCGGACTCAGTCGCAGCGCAATGTACCGACGCCTCAAGCAGCACCGGATCGGCCGCTTCCGTTGAGTCTGGACGCCGCGGCAACCGGCAGCCGGCGCGACACGGGCTCGGCGACCAGCCCGTCCGAAGGACCTGCAGGAGGTCCCCTTCGCCGCCTCTGGGCCAGAATCGAGTTCGACCTGCAGATGATCCTGCTGTCGAACCTGGCCGGGCTGCCGGCCTTTCTTCTGGCCATGTTTCTCCTGTGGACCGGATCGTTCGACACCTCGGTCCGTTGGTTGGCCACGGCCGTTCTGTTGATCCTGTGGGGATCGCTCACCGCTGTCCTTCGCGCCATGCTCGTGCGGCCGATCCGATCGCTGTCCAGCGTCCTGACGGCGCTGCGGCACGGTGATTTTTCCATCCGTGCGCGCGCGCCGCGAAGCCTGAGGGGACCCCTCGCGCTCGCCTACCAGGAGGCCAACCAGCTCGAGGCTGTTCTGCGTGAGCAGCGGCTGGGCGCGGTGGAAGCCACGGCCCTGCTCAGGAGGGTCCTGGAAGAGATCGATGTCGCGGTCTTCGCCTTCGACGAAAACGAGGAGCTGCGACTGCTCAACCGTGCCGGAGAGAGGCTTCTGGGACAGTCGGCGACCCGGGTCCTGGGAACATCCGCCACCCGGCTACACCTTCGGGAAGGGCTGGACGGTCCGGCGCCCCGTACCATCGAAATCAACCTGGCGGGGGGACAGGGGCGCTGGGAACTCAAGCGCACGACGATCCGTCAGGAGGGCGCCCCGCTGCAACTCCTCGTGCTCTCGGACCTGTCCCGTGCCCTTCGCGAGGAGGAGCGCCTGGCATGGAAGCGTATCATTCGCGTGCTCAGCCACGAGATCAACAACAGCCTGGCCCCGATCAAGTCGATTGCGGGCAGCCTCCGTACGCTGATGGGCCGGCAACCCGCTCCAAGACAGCTGCGCAGTGACCTTGCGGGAGGGCTGAAGGTGATTTCAGGCAGGGCCGAGTCGCTGGGGCGGTTCATGGCGGCGTATGCGCAGCTGGCCCGGCTCCCGGCACCGGAATTGGCGCCCACACCCATCGAGCCTCTCATTCGAAGGAATGTCGCCCTGGAGACCCGGTTGGAGGTGGAGGTGACGGGCGGCCCCGCGGTCCAGGTCATGGGCGACCCGGATCAGCTCGACCAACTCCTCATCAATCTGGTTCGCAACGCGGCCGACGCTGCCCTGGAGTCCCGAGGCGGGGTGACCGTACGCTGGCGGACAGTCGACGAAGCCTGGCTCGAAGTTCATGTCGAGGACGAGGGTCCGGGGCTGGAAGACACCGCCAACCTGTTCGTTCCCTTCTACACGACCAAACCCGGAGGGTCGGGGATCGGCCTGGTCCTGTGCCAGCAGATCGCGGAAGGCCACGGTGGCCGGCTGGCCCTTCACAACCGGGAGCCGAGAGGGGCTGTCGCGGTATTGTCCCTGCCGCTGCATCCCGAACGCTGATCCGGCGGGGGCGTGCCGGCACCCCCGAACCTGGTCGGACGAGGCCCGCAGGTCCTCCGAACGTGGACCAGGCGTCCTGACCCGGCCTCTTTGCCCGGCCATCGATCCGCGTGCTACTATCTCCCGGGATCACCCCCTGCACGCCTACCGGGAGGTCCCCATGCGCCGTGTCGCTCACCGTACGCTCCACCCCCGTCTTTGCCGGTTGCTCCCCCTCCTCATCGGACTCGCGGGAGGTGGCCTCGCGGCATCCTCCGTCGCTGCCCAGGACCTCGGCACACCACTGAGGCTGGCCACGTGGCTCGACTGGGAGCGCGTCTCGGATCCGAGGATCTCTCCGGACGGCTCGGCAGTCGTGTACACGAGGGAGTGGGTTGACAAGATGAACGACAGCTGGCGGTCGTCGATCTGGGTCGTCAACCGTGACGGGAGCCGCCCGCGGCACCTCATCGACGGCTCTTCACCGCGCTGGTCGCCGGACGGGAGCAGGATCGCCTTCCTGGCTCCGGACGACGGGGGAGCCACCCAGATCTTCATCCGCTGGATGGACGCCGAGGGTGCGGTGTCGCCGGTCACGCGCCTGGCAGAGACTCCCTCCGGCATCGTGTGGTCGCCGGACGGAACCCGGCTCGCCTTCAACATGAACGCGCCCGCCGAAAACCCGTCGTCCCGGCACTGGAACATCTCACTGCCGCGCCCCGAAGGCGCGACCTGGACACCGGCTCCGCGCATCGTCGAGCAGCTGGTCTACCGACAGGACCGGGTCGGCTTCCTCGACGAGAGCTTCCAGCACATCTTCGTCGTTCGGGCCGAGGGAGGCACGCCTCGACAGCTCACCGGCGGCGACTTCAACCACGGGGCGCCGGTGTGGGAGCCTGGGGGAGGCACGATCCTCTTCAGCGGCCTCGTGGCCGACGACGCGCTCTATCGCTGGCAGGAGAGCGAGATCTACCGCCTGCACGCGGTTTCGGGGGCGATCGAGCAGGTAACGACGCGCCGCGGCCCCGACCGCGACCCGGTACCCTCTCCCGACGGGAGCATGATCGCGTACGTAGGGCACGACACAACGACCTTCGACTACATCGAGTCTTCGCTCTACGTCATGGCCTCTGACGGGTCCAACCCACGCGCGCTGACCGCCGGGCTGGACCGTACCCCGCGCGGCCTGCACTGGGCCCCGGACGGGCGGGGTGTGTACTTCAACGTCACGGCGGACGGCTACGCCAACGTCCACTACGCTTCGGTGAGCGGTGACGTCCGCGCGGTCAGCGAGGGCCCCCAGATGTTCGCCGTCCGGGACGTCAGCGGCACGGGTGTTGCGGTGGGCACCTGGGGAGATGCGCACGAACCGGGAGACATCTACGCATTCCCGCTCGACCGCCCCGAGAGCCGCACCCGCCTGACGAACGTCAACGAAGACGTGCTCGCGGGGACGGTCCTGGGCGACGTCGAACAGATCTGGACGGAGTCTTCATACGACGGGTGGCCGATCCACGGGTGGGTGATCAAGCCGCCGGGATTCGATCCGTCCCGACGCTACCCGATGATGCTTGTGATCCACGGTGGCCCCCACGGCATGTACAACGGCGGCTTCAACTTCTCGTGGCAGGAGCACGCCGCGAACGGGTACGTCGTCCTTTACACGAACCCCCGCGGAAGCTCCGGGTACGGCACCGAGTTCGGCAACGCCATCCAGTACGACTACCCCAACCATGACTTCGACGACCTCATGTCGAGCGTGGATGACGTGGTCTCGCGGGGCTACGTGGACGACGAGAACATGTTTGTGTACGGGTGTTCGGGCGGCGGCGTCCTCACCGCCTGGGTGGTCGGACACACGGACCGTTTCCGTGCCGCTTCGTCGAACTGTCCGGTGACCAACTGGTTTGCCTTTCCCGGTGAAGTGGACGGCAACTACCTTCGCTGGTACGCCGACTTCGAGAAGTTCCCGTGGGAGGATCCGAGCGAGCACATCCGGCGCTCGCCCATCACCTACGTCGGCAACGTCACGACCCCGACGATGCTGATGACGGGCGTCATGGACCTTCGGACGCCGATGTCGCAGACCGAACAGTTCTACCAGGCCCTCAAGGCGCAGAAGAAGCCGACCGCGATGGTGCGGTTCGAGGGCGAATGGCACGGAACCTCGCGCAAGCCTTCGAACTTTCTGCGCACCCAGCTCTACTTGCGCACGTGGTTCGAGCGCTGGGGCACCCACGACGACGAGCGCGCCGCCACACAGGGGTGACGGTGCCGGGTGGCGGCGCACTCGTCAGCGGGCGAGCTACCGTCCGATATCGTCCCCGCCGGCCGTGATCACGAACTCCACCCTTCGGTTCTGGGCCCACGCCTCCTCGGTCGACCCCTGCACCTGCGGTTGTTCCTCTCCGAATGAGACCACCGAGAAACGTGACGCATCCAGCCCGAAGTTGACGAAGAAAGCCCGCACGGCCTCGGCGCGGGCGTTTGCCAGCGCGATGTTGTACTCCGACGTTCCCCGCTCGTCCGCGTGGCCTTCGAGGCGCAGCTGAACGGTTGGATTGTCGCGCAGGACATCGAGCTTGGCACGCAGCACGCTTTCCGCGTCCATCCTGATCGCAGCCTCGTCGTAGTCGAAGAAGACCATGCTCTCCAGCGTGCGGCGGGCCTCCATCGCGGCCCGCTGCCTCTCCCGCTCGGCAGCCTCGGCTTCCGCGCGTCTCCGCGCTTCCTCTTCGGCCTGCGCGCGCCGAATCGAATCCTGGCGCATCGCCTCGAGTTCCTCCGCGGTCGGACCGGGATCCCGGGCGGGCGGCGGGGGCGGTGTCGGGGCACTGCGTGCGCCGCACAGTCCTCTGCGCGGGCCACAGAACGCGATCGAGCCCAATATGCCGAACTTCTTCGACCGGAAGGTTGAGAAGTCGTCGTAGAGGAGGCCCAGCGCGAACGCACCGACACGGATTCCGCCAAGGTCGATCTGCACGCCCGCGTTCGTGTCGAAGCCGTTGTATTCGGCCATGAGGTTCAGCTGTCGGCCATCGCCGAGGCCGACGTGCAGCGCGGTCCCGCCGAATATTCCCCCCGTGCTCCCTTCCTGATAGAACTCCAGATCCCCTCCGGCAGAGAACATCCCCCCACCCCATCCGAGGGTCAGGCTCACAAAGCTGGCTTCCGAAATCGGCAGATTGGCCGTCCCGACCGCGTAGGGGGTCAGGTTGGAGTTGAATTCCTCCGCACCGACCGGGGTGGTGCTCAACCTGTAGTCCGGGTAGCCGAAGCGCCCCGGCTGCAGGTCGTCCAGGTACGGGCTGCCGTATGAGGGAGACGAGAGGTAGCGGGCTCCGACCGCCAGGTCGAACCCCTCCACGGCGGCAGGCAACAGTGAGAGACGGCCGAAGCCGCCGAGCATCTTGCCCCCGTTGCTGACCGAGTCGTAGTGCTGGACGGTGGCCCCCAGTTCCAGCCTGTCGAAGAGTCCGATCGTGAACGAGCCGTCGGACACCCACTTCTGGTAGCCCGATCCCCGACCCAGCGGTTCGCCGTTCCTGTCGAACTCGAGTGTCTGGTCAACCGAGATACCGAAGCCCGAGTACGTGGCCGTGATCGTCAGGTGCGGCAGCACCGACGCCACCGGGATGTCGAGCAGCCCCGACCCGTACTTCAGCGTACCGGGCATTTTCACGTTTTGAGCGGCTGCGGGCTGGATCAGAAGGAAAGTTGCGAGAACTGCCGGAAAGCCAACGCGGAACCTGGAGAAACGCATCGTGCCTACCCTGTCGAATGGGGGTCGGGATGGCTATAAATCTAGCCCAGTCCGTACCCCTCTTCAAGGGACGGAGGCAGCTCACCGCGGGGGCGCGAACGCGGGACATTGCGTATGTTGAAATGCTGGCCGCGGGCGGCAATCGGGAACCGCACGGCCCGACCCAGGTAGGAGGCTATGCCTTGATCGCCAAATTGGCTCTGCTGGCCGCGACAGCGGCGCCATCGCCCCAGGATGCCGGCCTGGTACGCTCCCCGGCAGCCGCGCCCGATCCGGAGCCGCGAGCCGCCGTGACCTACCACGGCATGGATGGCCAGCTCGACGTCGAGGCTCCACGCCTGGCCGATCCGGACATCCGCGTCGACGGTCGTCTGGACGAAGCGGCGTGGTCCGAGGCCGCCCTTCTCACCGGCTTCTCCCAGTTCGACCCGACCGAGGGGATCCCGGCCACGCAGCGTACCGAGGTCCTCCTTCTCGTCTCCGACGACGCCATCCTCTTCGGCGTGCGGGCGTTCGACGACGATCCCGGCGGCGTGCGGGCCACCCTTGGCGAGCGCGACACCTTCCAGCGTTCGGACGACTATATCCAGTTTCTCATCGACACCTTCAACGACCAGCGCCAGGCGTACGCGATCGTCGTAAACCCGCTGGGTGTGCAGCAGGACGGCCTCTGGATCGAGGGCAGGGTGGGCCGGTACGGCCGCAGGTTCGGGCCGCCGATCGACTGGAACCCGGACTTCGTCTGGGAGTCCGAGGGGCGGATCGAGGACTGGGGATATGAGATCGAGGTCAAGATCCCGTTCAAGAGCATCCGTTTTCCCGAGGCCGCCGAACAGGACTGGGGGATCCAGGTGACCCGCAAGATCCAACGGGTCGGCTTCGACGAATCGTGGGCGCCCGTCACCAAGGATGTCGCCAATCAACTCGCTCTGGCGGGATCGCTGAAGGGCCTGCGCGACCTGGACCGGGGGCTGTTCCTCGAACTCAACCCGGTCCTCACGGGCAGCCGCCAGGGATCCTACGACTCGGACGCCGGTGCCTTCGCCCGCGATCCCGTCACCGGTGAATTCGGATTCAACGCCAAGTACGGCCTCACCTCGAACCTGACCCTCGACGGCACCTACAACCCCGACTTCAGCCAGGTCGAAGCCGACGCCGGCCAGATCGCCATCAACGAACGCTTCGCGCTCTTCTTCGAGGAGAAGCGACCGTTCTTCCTCGAGGGCACCGAGATTTTTTCGATGCCCAAGAACCTCGTCTATACGCGCACGGTGGTGAATCCGGTCGCGGGAGCGAAGCTCACGGGTAAGGTCGGCGACTTCCAGGTGGGGTACCTCGGGGCGGTCGACGACGCGGGGTCGGCGGCAGGCAACACCGTCGTCAACCTCTTCCGCACGCGGCGGGACCTGGGCAGCGCCTCGAACATCGGAATGGTCTACACCGACCGAACGGCCTCGCGCGACGACTACAACCGCCTCGTGGGGCTCGACAGCCGCTTCGTATTCCGCCGCCGCTACACACTCACCGCGATGGGCGCGGGGAGCCGTACCGCGACAGCGGGCAGCGGTGCCGAGAACGGCAGCTTCCTTGCGCTGCAGCTGGAGCGCGCGAGCCCGACGCTCACCTTCAACCTCGAACTGGAAGACATCGACCACGCCTTCGACGCCGGCAGCGGCTTCATCCCGCGCGTGGGGGATACGCGCCTGCAATCCAGGGTCGAATACAACTTTCGCGGGGAGCCGGGCGACCTGGTCGAGCAGTTCCGTCCCGGCTACGACGCGACCGCGTACTGGGAACACGACGACTTCTGGAGTGGCGGCAAGTGGAACGAAGCCGAGATCCGCTACGGCGTCACGACCTCCTTCCGCAACAACATCACCTTCCTGCTTGCGGGGACGGCCTATCACTTCGACTTCGCGGCGGACCGGTACGACGGCCTTGCCACGGACGACGGAAGGGGCGGCACGGTGCCGTTCGTGGCCGACCAGGAGCCCTTCAAGCTCCTTCACGGGGTCGGCGGTTTCATCTGGTTCAACAACTGGGAGCGACTGCGGGGACGGCTGCGCTGGGGATGGCAGGAGAATCCCGTCTTCGATCTGAGGCTCGGTGTCCCGATCGAAGTGGGCAGCGGATGGAACGCCGACATGTCCCTGTCGGCCTACCCCTCCCGGCATCTGTCGGCCGAACTCGGCCTGCGCTACCAGAGTCTGCGCCGCGAGCGCGACGGGACCCTGGCCCTCGAGGCCCTGATCCCGCGCGTCAAGGCCCAGTACCAGTTCACGCGCGCGCTTTTCCTGCGGGGCATCTTCGAGTACGGCAGCCAGATGCGCGACGACCAGTTCGACCCTGCCACGGGCCTGCCCCTGCTGCACTGCAACAGCGGCGGCGAATGCAGTCCGCGCCACGTCGCCGACGCCAACGACTTCTCGATCGAGACGCTGCTCAGCTACGAGCCCTCCCCGGGGACCGTCTTCTTCCTGGGCTATACGCGGCAGATGGAAGACGCAACCCGCTTCCGTTTCCGTGACGTGCGGCCCACCGCGGATGGGCTCTTCGCGAAGGTCAGCTATCGGTTCAGGCGCTGAGCCCGGGCGGCTACGACACCGCCCCCCCCTCCTTCTCCCCGAAGTGCTCGGCGAACCAGTCGAACATGCGTTGCCAGTGATCCACGAAGTCGGCGGCCGTGCTGGCACGTCCGGCCCCGTGGCCGCCAGCCGTGTAGTGCACCCACACGACCTCCTTCCCGAGCCGCCTGAGCGCGTAGTACATCTCGCGCTGGTTCGTCGCCGGCACGTTCCAGTCGCCCTCGCCCGACAGCATGAGCAGCGGCGTCTCGATTCGGTCCGCGAACATCACGGCCGAGTGCTCGATGTACTTGTGAGGCTGCTCCCATAGCGTGGCCCCGATGCGGTCCTGCCCGACCTCGGCGGCCGCGTAGTTGCGCGTCGTGATCTTCGGCGAATCGCCCAGGAACGAGATGATGTTCACCTTGCCGGACACGTTCGCCGCCGCGGCGAAGCGGTCCGTCTGCGTGATGAGCAGGTTCGTGGCGTAGCCCCCGTAGCTCTGCCCGTAGACGCCGACCTTGTCGGGGTCCACCAGCCCCCGCTCGATGATCCTGTTGATCGCGTTCGGCACCGCCTTCAGCCACGCCTCGCCGGGAAAGCCCTCCTCGAAGCGCACCGATGGACGGAATCCGAACCACCCCTGCGCGGTGATCAGGTTCATGTTTTCGTTGTACCCGTTGTCGAAGAACTGCTCGTAGATCTCGGCCACGAGGGGATAGGTGCGACCCTCCACGTAGCCGGCCGGGTAGTAGAGGATGCCGTACAGGGTGTTGCCGTCGACGTCCAGGTACTCGACGAGTTCGCTCCGGGTGAGGGCGACATCGTCGAGCTGCGGGTTGGAGGTGGTCAGGCGACGGGGCGCCGGCATATTGGTGGTCGTGGTCCAGATCTCGTCGGGATGGTCGCCGTCGGACATGGCGTACACGACCGTGGAGCCGTCGTCGGAGATGCTCCAGGAACGGTAGAGCGCGTCGTCCAGGAGCAGGGTCTCGACGTCGCCGGAAGCCACCTCGAGGCGCTTCAGGCCGCGCTGCCAACGGTCCCGGGCCGATTGGCTGAAGTAGAGGTGCCGGCCGTCGTCGCTCCATCCCTGGAGCTGGCGGCGGGGGCGGGTGTCGTCGTCCTCTTCGAGTTCGATGAGGGTGCGGAGGTCGTTGCTCTGCAGGTCGAGCAGGTGCCAGGCGTCCTCGGAGGTCAGGAGGAGGTGCTCGCCGGAAGGGCTCCAGCGGCCGACGGAGAAGCGGATGAGGGCGGAGTCGGGGTCCGGATCGGTGCCGGAATCACTTTGGGAGACGGCCGAACGAACTCGATGCCGCTCCGTGACGTCGATCGCCTCATCTTCGTCCAGTCGCCGAACAAGGACCGAGCCGTCGTCGGCGTACGCGAAGGCGTCCCGGGCATCGTTCCACGACACATTCATGCGCTCCTCACCCGTGTTCCGGAGCGACTCGGGCTCGCTGCCGTCCGCAAGGTCGAGCCTGAAGAGCTCGTACTCGGTCCCGTCTCGCCGGGTGTAGGAGGTCTTCGTGCGCGTGGCCGTCGAATACGTGATGTAGGAGCCGTCCGCCGAGAAGCCCGGGGCGCTGGGCGTCGCGTCGGCCAGGACTTCTTCGACGGTGCCGTCGTTTGTGGAGACGAGTGCGGTGATCTGGCGCGCGGCGATGTTCCTCACGCGGTCCCAGGCGAGGAAATCGTTGCGGGAATCCTGCACGATGACCGGCGCCTCGGTCAGGGCGACGAAGGCCGTGCGGGCCTCTTTGGCCCATCCCTCGGGACGCAGCCCGAGGAGCACCGCGTCGCCCTCGGGAGCCCACACCAGCGGCGACGACGACGCGATCCTCCTCTCGGTCCGAACGGCCACCGCGCGGCCCGTTCCCGCAGCCGCGTCGAAGATCCGGAGCTGGTACTCCCCGTCCCCGACGGCGAAGTAGGCCAGCCGCTCCCCGTCGGGCGACCACGCGAAGCCGCGCAGTTGCGCGGGGGTGTCGTGCACCCAGGTCTGCGTCCCTTTGCGCGTGTCGATCACCATCAGCCGCATCGAGCCAGGCGAGATGTAGGTCGGGTCGCCGTAGCGGTTGTGGTCGACGTCCGTGCGGTCGCGCCGGGTGCGGACCGTGGCCGCGACGCGGGCGCCGTCGCGGGTCACCGCCGCGATGCTCACGCTGCTGACATCGAGGGCGATCTCGGGTGTGAAGGGCTGCTGTGCGTGGGCGGGGGAGGGGGTGGCGAGGGGGAGGGCCATCGGAAGGGCAAGGGCCCCGGCGAGGGCGAGATGCGCCGCCGGGAGGACGTGGTGGCGGCCACCGTGTGGGGTGGTTCGAGCGGCACGGGAAGGAAGGGCGCCGGGTGTTGGCGGGGCGGGCGGCATCGGGTGGCTCCTGGGGCGGGGGGACAAATGGGGCCGCGATGCCGTCAATATGGGGGGCGTGGGGGGGTGGGGCTACGCCGGGGCCTTCTCCGGCCTGGCCGAAGCCCATTCCCGGGCGCGCAGCCACAGGGCGGCCGCGATACAGATGAACGACCCGGCCCAGGCCCAGTAGCCGACGCTCAGGGCGGTCATGCGCGCGAACCAACTCCCCGTCGTGGGGTCCAGCAGGAAACTCACCCACCAATGGAGATTCAGCGCTGCCGCGCCCGTGACGAGCCAGGCGAGCCAACGAGTCCCAGGAGGCCGCGTGCCACCGATCTTGAGCAATGTGACGACGATCAAGACGTTGGTGAGCGCGCTGATCGTCTCGATCGGGGATTCGGCCCACTCAAGCGTGAGAAGGAAGGCTTGCCAACCCCAAACCGGGTTTGTATCGCTGCTGAACACCGGCAGAAACCACGACACCGCGAACATCGCCCACCCGGCCGCCAGCAGACGGCGCCATCGCGGCTTGCCCGCCCTCGCGAACTCCCTGGACAGCGCGGCCGGCTCGCCGACGTCTTCGCTTGCCGCTGCAAACGCCTGGGCGGACGTCAGAGCGCCGTTCAACTCCAGCTCCAGGTCGATACGCGCCCGCAGGTGGTCTTCAAGTTCGTCGACTTCGCGCGGCGACAGTGACGATTTACGCTCCGCGTGCGTCCGCCAGCGCCGGACCTCGGTCTCCAGGTCAAACATGATTGTCCTCCTGGACTACGCCGTCACTTTTTTCGGCTCTGCCGAGACCAACTCGCGGGTGCGCGCACGGAGCGCGGCGGCCATGCAGATCAACGAAACGGTCCACACCCAATAGCCGATTCCGACCATGAAAATGCCCGATCCGGCGGATTGCATGGTACGAACAAGGATCCAGAGTCCCAGGAGCCCCGTTCCAATTCCGGCCCAACCAGCAACCTTGAGGATGCGCTCAATCCGACGCCCGCGCGGTCGCGGATCCCGGAGCAGTCCGAGGGTCAGGAGCATTCCCAGGTTCGGGAGCATAAACGGGACCGCCCCGTCGCTGAGTATGTCCCATACTACCTGGTATCCGGAATCCCAGGACTGATGACCGAAGAGATTAGTGCCGAAAGCCGGCAGAAAGAACGACGTTGCAAACATCGCCCATCCGGCCACCAGCACCTTCCGCCACCTCGGCGTTCCCGCCTTCGCGAACTCGCGCGACAGCGTCGTCGCCTCACCGATATCGTCACGGGCCACCGCGAACGCTTGCGCCGGGACGAGTCCCGCATCCAGCTCCAACTCCAGGTCGATGCGCGCCCGCAGGTGGTCCTCAAGTTCGTCGACTTCGCGCGCCGAAAGCGACGAGCGGCGCTCCATGCGCCGACGCCAATTCTGAACTCCTGTCTCAAGGTCGAACATGGCTGCCCCAAGGATGGTGGGAGGTGTCATCGTTCCGAGGTGCGGATACGGCCCTACGGTGTTGCATCGCCCGGCAAGTTCAAGCGGTACATCATGACCGTCTGAATACCCAGTTCGCCGGTGTGGACGCCAAGGTAGTAGTCGGCGCCCATCTCGTAGCCGGTGAGCCCGGCGTGATCAATTCGGAGATGGCACAGGAAGTCACCATCGGGCTCGAACACCATCCATCCCCGCGGCTCAGCCCGCGGCCGCCGGTACGGCCACACCCACACGCGCCCGTCTCGGCCGATCATCACGGAGGACATCGCCGGGAAGACCTCGGCCACGGGACGTTCGGGGTCTACTACCGGGTCGTCGAACCTGCCCCAATCGGGTGAGTTTCGGCCCCCGCGGCTCTCGATGAAGTCCTCGCGCCAGGCCCGCACATCTGCAGCGGTGACCTGTCTGGCGGGTTCGGACCAGCGGATAATGCGCCTGAGGCGAAACTCCTCATCCAGAATTCGCACTTCGGGATCTCGCCCGTGCGCCAGAACGATCGTACGTCCGCCGGCGTCGACCATCGGGGATGCGTCAAAGAGCCTGCCCATCCAGAAATTCAGGGCTTTGGCTTCACGGGTCTGGCCCAGGTACCGGTTCGGAAGCCGCGTCAGAGCCCCGAGCCGGTCGCCGTCCGCCCCATGAGCCTCGACGACCCGGATGTCGGGCCTGGAGAAGTCCCCGCGTCTGTGGCGTTCGTCGACCGTGTTCATCGAACTCCCATTGTCGAGCACGCCTCCACCCCGGGACGGATTCGGATACGGAGGCGACATGGGTACGGTCCGCACCCACTCTCCATCCGACGTGAACACGTTGTAGCGCCATGGACGATAGTCGCCGACCCAGAGCGTGTCGCCCGGGAGGACCCAGAGCTTCCAGGGGTCTCTGAATTCACCGGGACCGTCGCCGGAGCGACCCATGGAACGAAGGTGCCGGCCCGTCCGGTCGAAGATTCGAACCTCCGCACTCGTGCGGTCGACGACGGCCACCGAACCGTCCGACAGCCGCGCCACCCCCCTCACCTGGCTGAACCACTCCTCCTCCTCGTCCTCGCTGTCCCCCACCCGAAAGATCGGCTCCTCGCCGAGGGTGCACGTTGCGTCCGAACCAAGCGGGTCGCTGGTGACGACTTCGACTCCGGTGCTGTCGATTGCGATGGCGGGTGCCTGGGACGCCGATGAGCCGATCGGGACAGCGGGAAGGGCCACGAGCATGAGCAAGGCAACCATCGCCTGGCTCCCTCCCCATGACGTCTCGAGGGCTCCGTATACGGCGTGCCAGCTCTTCCGATCGCGCGTCAGCTGCTTCTTGCCGCGGGCCGTCAGCCGGTAGTACTTCCGCCGCCGCCCTTCGTCGGTGAGCTCCCATCGGCCCGCGATCAACCCGTCACGCTCCAGCCGGTGCAGGACGGGGTAGAGCATGCCGTCCGACCACTCCAGCTGGCCGCCGGACAGCAGCTTGACCTGCTTGATGATCTCGTAGCCGTAGCTCTCGCCCCCGGCCAGGATGGAAAGCACCATCGGGCGGGACGAGGCGGCTACGAGTTCCTTGTAGACCGGTTTCTTCATGATCCGAGATTTCCATACATTGTGATACTATGTACCCTATGGCGTAAGGTATGGTTCCATGGATGGAAACGCAAGCGACGATCCTGGCCACGGTGGACAGCACGTATCGTCCGCCACGTCCGTGCGTGCCCCGTCGACCTGCTCCTCCAGGCGCCGGAATCAACGGTTGTAAAGTGACAATCGACACATTACAATACTCAATGATACGCAGCTTTCGGCATCGAGGGCTCAAGCGCTTGTTCGTGCGCGGCGACCGCAGTGGTGTCCGGCCTGATCTCGTCGCCCGCATCGAGGTTGTCCTCGCGCTCCTTGATGTCGCCGACTCCCCGATGGCGATGCGGCTGCCGGGCTACCGGCTGCACTCACTCAAGGGCGACCGAAGAGGGTATTGGTCGGTGACCGTGACCGCGAACTGGCGGATCGTCTTTCGCTTCGAGGGCGAGGATGCCTGCGACGTGGAGTTGATTGACTACCACTAGCTGGTTGGAGGATGAGAGGAAGGTAGCGACATGCCCATGAAAAACCCGCCGCACCCCGGCAAGGTAGTCCGGCTTGCGTGTTTGGAGCCACTCAAGCTCACGGTCACGGATGGGGCCCAGGTGCTCGGCGTCAGCCGCCAGGCCCTGTCCAACCTGGTGAACGGTCGCGCTCGTATTTCGACCGGAATGGCAATCCGTCTCGCGAAGGCCTTTGGTTCAACTACCGAGACCTGGATTCGCTTGCAGGCAGCCTACGACATTGCCATGGCCAAGTCTCGTGAGGACGAGATCAAAGTGGACCGATACCAGCCTCAGGCCATCGGTTGACGACGAGTGCCGGGCTCGCGCCTGCCGCGCCTACAGCGAAATGTCGCCGCCCGGATCACGGCGGCGCAGGCGCGCCAGTCTGGCTTCGGCGTCACGCAGGCGCTCCTCGCGCAGGACCGGATCCACGGTCGCCGACGACCAATCCGGGCGACCGTTGGGGGTTGGGGGCACGCGGAGCACGTCGCCCTCGGCTACGGGCGGGAGCTGGTATCGCCGGAGTACCAGCTGGGGGTCGGTCTCGGCGGGTGACGGATCGTCGTGGACGAGGACGATCCGGTCACCCTCGGTGCGGTCGACGACGAAGATGGTTTCGGATGGGGTCATGGAGTTTTCGGTCAATAGCTGAAGGCGAGCACGATCGCCCCGCTGCGATCGAATAGCGTGGCGGTGTCGCCGTCGTTGTTCCAGACAGCTTGTCGCCGGCCCATGTAGTAGCGAAACCCATCGGGCTGCCCGGTGCCCGTGTGGACGACAATCCGTCCTCCGGCTTCCAATACGGCACCACCCGGGAACAGGAAGCAATGGCTCGCCCGGTCGCACAGTCGCCAGCCGCCGATCGCGATGTCGCGGGCGTCCATGCTCTCGATGGTGACGTACTCCCCGTTCGGGTTCTGGTGGTCGTTGCCCGGAGCGTCCGCCGTGACGGAGAGCCTCAGCTTCGTGTTCGGGGCGGACATGGGCGTTGCGTCCGCCACCGGCGTCTCCGCGCCGATGATCGGTGGCTGCGTGATCCGCGCACGACCCGAACTCGCGGCCGACGCGACCTGTGCACCCCGAACCACCGCGTATGCGCCGTCCCGGTGTCCTTGCACCTGTACGTGCCCATGGAGGTCTGTGCGCAGCGTCTCGCCCGCCGTCGCGGCGTAGGCTTCGAGTGCGGCCGGCCTGGGATGACCGTAGCCGTTGCGGCCCACCGAAATCACTACCACCTCGGGCCTGGCAGTCTGCAGGAAGCTCCATGTGAATCCGTTGTCGCTCCCGTGGTGCGCGGCCTTGAGCAAGGTGAGTTTGGGCACGACTTGTTGGTTGACAAAGTGTGTCAACTGCTGCACTTCGGAGTCGCCACTCAGGAGGGCGGTGAAGTCTCCAAACCTCAACACCACTGCGACCGAACGGTTGTTGTGGTCCGTGCTCCCGCGCGGCAGGAGTGGCAACACCTCAAGAGAGGCGGAGCCGAGTGAAATCGTCCGGGGCGTCGCTTCCAGGTAGGTGATCGCGGGCCTCGCTTCGAGGGCGGACAGAAGGCGGCTATATGTGGCCGTGGTGTGCGGGTCCCCGTTGTCCATGTAGAAGCGAACCGGCATCGACTCGAGTACCCCGGTCATTCCGCCGATGTGGTCCGCGTGCGGATGCGTAGCGATCAGCAGGTCGATCCTTGTGACGCCCATTTCGCGCAGAAGGGGAACGACATCTCCCCGGCCCGCGTCGATCAGCGCGGTCTGGCCCTCCGGAGCCTGGAGGAGCACCGCGTCGCCCTGGCCGACATCGAGGAAGGTGACTCGAAGGGTGGAGTCGGATTGGGGCGGGGGGGTCTGGGCAGGGACCGGGGTGGTGGCAAGGGGCGCGAGTGTGGTGGCGAGGGCGGTGAGGGAGACGGCGAGGATGGCTGCGGTCGCGAATGCGCGCCGTGAACGGGTGGGGTGGGGCGTCGGTTGGCCGGGCGAGTCAATAGCTGGGTGGGACATGCGGACAAGCGTACGCGCTGGCGATTGGTGGGGCCACTCCACCTGTGAAGCCTGCCGCGCCCCTGTGTTGCCGCGACCGATGCTCCAAGGCAGAATTGCACGGCGCTCCCCGCACTCCACGCCTGACAACAGCCCCACCACCACCCCCAAAGGAGCAACCCCATGCGCTCTCTGGCCCCGGTCCTCATCGCGAGCCTCGCCCTCGCACCCCCCGCCACCGCCCAGACCGGCGACCTGCCGCCCGTCCAGAAGGTCAGGAACTACCTGCCGCACATGACCCGGCCCGAGGTCGAGGACCTTCTGACCCGGAGCGACATGGTCATCATCCCGGTGGCGTCGCTCGAGCAGCACGGGACGCACCTCCCCATCGGGACCGACTACCTGAACGGCGTGGAGCGCTCGAAGCGCGTCGCGCAGAGGGCGGACGTTCTCGTGGCGCCGATCCTCCTGCCCGGGCAGTCTCCCTACCACATGGGCTTCGCCGGAACGGTCACCTTGCCGTCGACCCTGATCCAGGAAGTCTACGTCGAAGCCGTCAAGAGCCTGATTCATCACGGGTTCAAGCGCTTCCTGATCCTGAACGCGCACGGGGGCAACCGGGCGATCACGACCTTCATCGTCGACCGCATCAACCAGGAGACGGCGGGCATCGCGGTCGACCTGGGCGCGGTCACGGGTCCCTTCACCGTCCGGACCCGGGAGGCTGTGCAGCCGGATCCGGCCGCACCGGTACTCGATCGTCACGGCGGTACCAGCGAGACCTCCTCGTCGCTGTACCTGATCCCCGAACTGGTGGATCTGGACGCGGCCGAGCCGGCCCGCCTGACCCTGCCCCCGCATCTGGAGGCGATGGTGCCCCAGGTCCTCGCGGGCGACCCGACGGCGCTTTCCCTCTTCCTGGCCGAGGGGCTGAAGGACGAACCGACGGGGAAGGGGACCTCTTCTGCCGAGATGTCGAGCACCGGGGTGTGGGGTGCTCGCGATCCGGCCGAAGGCACCGTCGAGCGCGGCCGCGCGATGACCGAGTCGTTCGTCGACGCGGCGGTCGCTTTCATCGAGCGCTGGAACGAGCTGCGTCCCGTGGGAACCACCCCTCGATGATTGACACCCCTTGCGCCCCGGGCGAACTTTCAGGGCTGCGATTACGGCGCCGCGCGCCGGGACACCGCTGAAACCGGCCGTCCGGAGGCAGCGTCCGTCATGGGACACGCGGGTTGTCAAGGTCCACGAAGGGGATAGGAAGTGCCATGCTGAAGTCATTTCGAGGCCGGATCATCGTCATTCTGGCGGCGATCGGCCTTTCCGGGGGCTATCTGTGGACTCGGGGCATCAAGCTGGGCCTCGATCTTCAGGGCGGGATCCACCTGGTTCTCGAGATCGACGATCCCGACGGAACCCTCACCGACGAGCGCCGGATCGACGCGATCGAGCGAGCGGAACGCATCATCCGGACCCGGATCGACGAGTTCGGTGTGGAGGAGCCGCTCATCCAGACCGTCGGCTCGGACAGGCTGATCGTGGAGCTCGCCGGGGTGGAAGACGAGTCCCGGGCCAAGGAGATCATCAACCAGCAGGCGTACCTGGAGTGGAAGCTCGTCCTGGAGACCACCGAGGTTGACCAGGCCCTGGAACGGCTCGATCGGGCCGTGGTCGTAGCCATCGGCGAAGAGGGGCTGCGCGAGATGGGCAGGGCGACCGGAGCGACGAGCCAGGCCACCCCCATCGAGCAGCTTCTCTTCAATGAGCCGCAGGATTCGGCGGCGGCCGCGGACAGCGCGGCGGCAACCGGGGAAGACGCCACGGCCGAGGCCGCGGAACCGGAAGAGCAGGAGCTCAACCTTCGCCCCTTCACCGGTCTTCTCAATCGGGGGGACGTCGGCACCTACACCATTGACGCCTCCGATGTGGAAACGGCCAGCGAGTTCATCGCGCTACCCGAGTTCCAGCGCGCGCTCCCGCGCGATGTCAGCCTGCAGTGGGGATGGGATTCCCTCGCCATGGGAGGGCGTTTCTACCGGGAGCTGTACGTGCTGGAAGAGGACCCGTTCCTGACCGGCGAACAGCTCGACAATGCCACGGCCAACCGCGACCAGCAGTTCAATCAGCCGCAAGTACTCTTCGACCTCAACCGCAGGGGCGGCCGCGCCTTCCAGCAGCTCACCGGAGCCCACATCGGTGACCGCATCGCGATCGTTCTGGACGGAGAGGTGGTGAGCGCGCCCGTGGTCCGGGACAGGATCGGATCCCGCGGGTCGATCGATTTGGGCCAGGGGGCGGACATGTCCGAAGCGACCGACCTCGCCCTGGTGCTGAGGGCCGGTGCACTTCCGGCGCCACTGCGCATCATGGAAGAGCGGCTCGTTGGCCCCTCACTGGGCCAGGACTCCATCGACCAGGGCCAGATCGCGGGCATCGTCGGCCTCATCGCCGTCGTCACCACCATGCTCTTCTATTACAGAGTGGCGGGACTCCTGGCGATTTTCGCGCTGGGCGTCTACGTGCTCCTCGTGCTCGGGGGGCTGGCCGTCTTCAACGCCAACCTGACTCTGCCCGGGATCGCCGGGCTGATCCTCTCCATCGGGATGGCCGTGGACGCCAACGTCCTCATCTTCGAACGAGTACGAGAGGAACTCGCGGCCCGCCGCGCACCGCGCACGGCGGTCGACGAGGGGTTCGGCAACGCGCTTTCCGCCATCGTGGACGCCAACATCACCACGCTGATCACCGGCCTGATCCTCTTCCAGTTCGGCACCGGGCCCGTGCGCGGCTTCGCGGTGACGCTGTGTATCGGGATCGTGGCGTCGTTCTTCTCAGCCCTCTACGTAACCCGCACCCTCTTCATGATGTACCTGTCGAGGAAGCGCGGTTCGGACCCCATCAGCATCTAGCACCGTCTACCGGGACCATTAGCCATGTGGCTCTTTCACGAAGCGAAGTTCGGGTTCATCGCGATGCGCCGGAAGGCGTATGTCGTCTCCGGCGTGATTCTGACGCTCGGAATCGGGGCCATGGTGGCCAACACGGTGATCATCGGAAGCTGGCAGAACTACGGGGTGGACTTCACCGGGGGTGTCCTCGTGCAGCTCCGCTTCGATCAGCCCACGACGGACAACCAGCTGCGCGAAGCGCTCGGCGGCGTGGACGCGCCCCCGATCACGCGCTTCGGCAGCGACAACGAGTACGTCGTCAGGGCGCCGATCCAGGAGGGCGTTGAAGTCGAGGAGGTCGCCGAGGGCATCGCCGCGCAAGTCGAAGCTGCCATGGGCGAGGGTTCCTTCGAGGTGATGCGCCGGGAATCGGTGGGACCCAAGATCGGGCGGGAGTTGCAACAGAAGGCGTTAATGGCCGTGGTCTTCTCCCTCGTCCTCACGCTGCTGTACATCGGCTTCCGCTTCGAATTCCGCTTCGGAGTGGCGTCGGTGATCGCGACGGCTCACGACGTGCTGATCATTCTGGGTCTTCTCGCCCTCTTCCGGGTGGAGATCGCGCTCCCCACGGTTGCAGCGATCCTGACGATCCTGGGGTATTCCCTGAACGACACCATCGTGGTCTTCGACCGCATCCGCGAGAACCTGAACAAGCGGGGCGGACGTCGCGAAGACCCGTACCGCCTGGTGAACGGTTCCATCAACGAGACCCTGCCGCGCACGGTGCTCACCTCCGGCACGACTCTGGTGGTGCTCCTCTCCCTGCTCGTCCTGGGCGGCGCGGTGATCCGTGACTTCGCCATGGTGCTCATTCTCGGCGTGCTGATCGGCACCTACTCGTCAATCTTCATTGCCTCTCCGGCCCTCCTCGAGATCCAGAAGCGCTACGGCACGGGCGAAGCGCGGGCCAAGGAGCGAGCCGCACGGAGAGCCGCGGCGGTGTGAAGTTCGCCGACTCCCACTGTCACCTTACAGACCGCGCGTTCAGCGCGGACCGGGCACTTGTCCTGGAAGATGCCCGGGAAGCGGGGGTTTCCCGCATCGTCACCATCGCCTCCGACAGTGACGACTCCCTTGCCGCACTGGAATTGGCCTGCGAGGACGGCGCCCTCTGGTGCTCGGCCGGAATCCACCCCCACTCCGTAGACGGTTCCTTGCCGGACACCGGCCTGCCCGTCGTGCGCGACATCGCGTCGCACCGGCGCTGCGTCGCCATCGGTGAGACCGGGCTGGACTACTTCTACGACAACGCGCCCAGGGACGCGCAGCGCCGCAGCTTCGAGCAGCATGCCCGGTTGGCCGCGGAGTTGGAGCTCCCCCTGGTCGTGCACTCGCGCGACGCCGAAGCCGACACGCGGGCGGTCATCCTCGAATCGACGGGGCAGGTGAAGGGAGTGCTTCACTGCTTCACGGGATCCGGGGATCTGATGGCGGTGGCGCTCGAGGCCGGGTGGTTCGTCTCCTTCACCGGGATCGTCACCTTCAAGCACTTCGACGCCGACCTCGTCCGCGACGTGCCGGCGAGGCGGTACATGATCGAGACCGACTCACCCTATCTGGCGCCCGTGCCGAAGCGGGGGCGGCGCAACGAGCCTGCCTACGTGGTTCATGTGGCTCGCGCGGTGGCCGACATCCGGGGCGAGTCGCTGGAGCAGGTGGCCAGGGACACCTGGGTGAACACTGCTCGTTTTTTCGGGTTGCCGGAGGATGAGTCTCGCCGCGCGGAGGGTCCCGCGCACGGCGGAGGCGGCGAGAAGCGCGGCCCCCGGCCATGACGAAGCGTCCCCGACGACCCCGCATACGGGTGCTGCCGGACCCGGTGGCGAACCAGATCGCCGCCGGCGAGGTCGTGGAGCGCCCGGCGTCGGTGGTGAAGGAGCTGGTCGAGAACGCGTTGGACGCCGGGGCGGGAACCGTAAGGGTGGCCATCGAGCAGGGTGGAAAGGGTCGCATCGTCGTTGCCGACGACGGATGCGGCATGGTCCGCGAGGATGTTCTTCTCTGCCTGGACCGCCACGCCACCAGCAAGATCCGCCACGCCGAGGACCTGCGCGACATCCACACGCTGGGGTTCCGCGGGGAAGCGCTTCCCTCGATCGCCGCCGTGTCGCGGATGGTCATCGAAACCGCGGCCGAGGGGCAGGACACGGGATCCCGCCTGCGCTCGCTTGCGGGGAAGATGCAGGGCGTAGCGGACGCCGCGCGCCGGCCGGGGACGACGGTGGACGTTAGGAACCTGTTCCTGAACACGCCCGTGAGAGCCCGTTTCCTGCGGAGCGCGGGTGTGGAGACCCGGGCCGTCTCGGAAGTCGTGCATGCGCTGGCGCTGGCGAACCTGGGCGTGCGATTCGTGTTCGAGGTCAACGGGAAGGGCGTGCTGGACCTGCAGGCGGGACGGGATCTGCCCACCCGCATCGGCCAGGTCTGGCCCGACGCGGACGAGGCGGGACTCATCCCCCTCTCCACCCAGCGCGGCGGCCTCCGTCTGAGCGGTGCGGTCCAGCGCCCCGACCTGGCGCGTCCGGGATTCCGTCGCGTCCACCTCTTCGTCAACGGCCGCCCGTTCCGGGACTCCCGCGTCGTCAAGGCCGCGGACGGGGGATACCGCACGACCGTGGCCCAGGGCGTGAAGCCGTGGCTCTTTCTCTTCCTGGCCGCGCCGCGCGGCGAGGTGGACGTGAATGTGCATCCCGGCAAGTCCGAGGTCCGCTTCCACCGCCGCCGCGGCATCGACGACTTCGTCGAGGCGTCGGTACGCGAGACGCTGGAGGGGATCGATTCGGCCGCGGCGTGGGGCCGGCCGGCCGACATCCGGATGGTGCGCGAGGGCGGCAGCGGCCCGGGACACCCCGGTCCGGCCGGGACGCCGGACGAGGAGGAGGGCGCCGAGGCCGGTGCCCCCGATGCTCCCGACATCGCCCAGATGCACCTGTTCCGGGCCCGTGCCTCAAATGGCGGCGACGTCGCCGAGTCCGAAGAGACGCTCCTGCCCGGGACCGGGAGGCCGTCGCTCCTGCAGATCCACAACAGCTTCATCCTGGCGGAGACCCGCGACGGGGTGATCATCGTGGACCAGCACGCGGCCCACGAGCGCGTGCTCTACGAGGGGATCATCCGTGGCTTCGAGAGTGGCGAAGGGGAGGGCCAGCGCCTTCTCTTCCCCTTCACCGTCCGGCTCACCAGGCCCGAAGTGGACGTGATCCGGTCCATGGTGGGGCCGCTGGCCCGGCTCGGCTTCGATGTGTCCCTCTTCGGGCGCGACGCCATCCTCGTTCAGGCGGTGCCCAGCCCCCACCGCTACTTCGACGCCGAGCGTTGCGTTCGGGAGATGATCCACGAGCTGACGCACGGCTCGGACCTCATGCGCTCCGCCCGCAACCAGAACGAGCGCGTGGCCATGAGCTTCGCCTGCAAGGGCGCGATCAAGGCGGGCCAGAGCCTCGCCACCGAAGAGATGCAGGAGCTCTTCGACCAGCTCTTCGCCACCGAACTCCCCTACCACGACATCCACGGCCGCCCCACGATCGTTCGTCTCGGACTTGGGGAGCTGCAGCGGAAGTTCGGGCGCACGTGATCGCCATCGGACACTCCGGTCCGCGGACGTCGAGGTCGTCCCTGACGGCGGCGGCGCCCGCCCGCCCCCGCCCGCCGCGCTTTCTCGCCATCGTGGGGCCGACCGGGGCGGGGAAAACCGCGCTGTCGCTGCGGGTGGCCCGGGAACTGGACGGCGAGATCATCTCGATGGACTCGCGTCAGGTCTACCGCGGCATGGATGTGGGCACCGACAAGGTGAGCGCGCGGCAACGGGCGCTCGTCCCTCATCACGGCCTCGACATCCGCGACCCGGGCCAGCGCTACAGCGCGGGCGAGTTCGGGCGGGACGCGCGCCGCTGGATCGGCGCCATCCGGTCGCGGGGGCGTGTGCCGGTACTCGCCGGCGGGACGGGGTTCTTCCTCAGGGTCCTGACCGATCCGATCTTCCGCGAGCCCCCCCTGGACCCCGCCCGGCGCGATGCGCTCGAGGCGGTGCTCGCCGCCCTGCCGAGGCCTGAAGTCGAGCGCTGGGTGCGCGCACTGGACCCTGACCGGGCCGACCTCGCGATCGCGGGGGGATGTCAGCGCATGCTCCGAACCATCACAATCACCCTCCTGACGGGCCACGGACTATCCTGGTGGCATCACCGCCATCCCACCGATGCAAAAGCGCTTCCCGGCGTGGTGTGCGTACTGGACGTCCCGAGGGAGGTCCTGGACGAGCGGATCCGGCGGCGTATCCACGACATGGTGGCGGGCGGTTTCCGGGACGAGGTGGCGGGGCTGCTCGGGGCCGGCCATACGCGCGACGACCCGGGGCTGAACGGGGTGGGGTACCGCGAGATGGCCGATCACCTGGCCGGGCGGATCACCCTGGAAGACGCGATGGAGCGAACCCGGGTGGCCACGCGCCGCTACGCAAAGCGGCAGGTCACGTGGTTTCGCCATCAGCTGGGGCCCGACGCGGTCACCGTTGACGGCACGGCCTCGGCGGCCGCGCAGCAGGCAGCCGTCGTGAGCGCGTGGCGTGCGCGCCGGGGAGAAAGCCGCGCCGGGGCGGGCGGGGCGGTGGCGGAGGCGGCGCGGTGAAGGTCGGCATCACCTGCTACCCGACCTACGGCGGTTCCGGCGCCGTGGCCACCGAGCTCGGGATCGGGCTGGCCGCGCGCGGACATGAGATCCACTTCATCTCGTACGCCCAGCCCTTCCGCCTGTCGGGCTTTCGCGAGCGTGTCTACTTCCACGAAGTGGAGATGGAGCGCTACCCCCTCTTCGAACACCCGCACTACACGCTGGCATTGGCGGCGGCCATCCACGACACGGTGCTGAGGGAGTCGCTGGACCTCATACACGTCCACTACGCGATCCCCCATGCCACATCGGCCTGGATCGCCTGCGCGATGCTGGAGGAAAACGGCGGTCCTCCCCTGGTGACCACCCTGCACGGGACCGATGTCACCCTGGTCGGACTGCATCCTTCCTTTCACCCGATCACGCGCTTCTCGATCATGCGTTCGCAGGGCGTCACGGCGGTGTCCAGCTTCCTGAAGGAGGTCACGGTCCGGGACTTCGACGTGCCGCGGGAACGAATCCGCGTGATTCCCAACTTCGTGGACACGAAGGTCTTCCACCGGGGTCGCGATCCCTGTCACCGTGACGTCTTCGCGCCCGGCGGCGAGAAGATCGTGATGCACGTATCCAACTTCCGTCCCGTGAAGCGGGTGGTGGACGTGATCGAGGTCTTCGCCGGGATCCGGCGCGAGATTCCGGCCCGTCTGGTAATGGCGGGTGATGGTCCGGACCGGCCCCGCGCCGCCGAGCGGGCCCGGACGCTGGGGGTGCAGGAGGATGTGATCTTTCTGGGCAAGCACGCCGCGGTCGAGGAGCTGCTCGCGTGCGCAGACCTCTTCCTCATGACCAGCGACCGCGAATCGTTCGGTCTGGCGGCGCTGGAGGCGCTGTCCTGCGGGGTGCCCGTCGTCGGGTACCGCGCGGGAGGATTGCCGGAGGTCGTGCCGGACGGGGAGGCGGGGTTTCTCCTGCCGGTCGGCGCGGTGGAGGAGGCCACGGCCGCGGGTGTGGAGATTCTGGGTGATCCGGAGCGGTGGAGACGTTTCAGCGAGGCAGCCCGCGGCGTCGCCGTGGAGCGGTTCGGGGTCGGCCGGGTGCTTCCTCACTACGAGGCGTACTACGCGGAGGTGATTGCCGGCATGAACGCGGGCGCCGGACCCCGCGGCGGGCGATGACCGCCCCGGCCGCGACGGGGCCTGCAGCGTGACCTGGTACGAGGGGGCGTTCCTGGGGTTCCTGCAGGGTGCGACCGAGTTCCTGCCCGTGTCCAGCTCCGGCCACCTGGTCATGGGGCAGACATTGCTCGGCCTCGAAGTGCCGGGCGCGGGACTTGAGGTCGCGCTTCACTTTGCCACCCTGGTGTCGGTGCTGGTCGTGTACCGGGCGCGGATCCTGGTGCTGCTGGGGGGTGTGGCGCGCCGGGACGGGGTGCAGCTGCGCTACGCCGGACTGCTGCTGCTGGCGTCGATTCCGGCCGCGGTTGCGGGGATCGGCTTCGGCGGCTTCTTCGAGTCTCTCTTCGAGGCGCCCGCCGTCACCGGCGCTTCCCTGCTCGTGACGGGGTGCATCGTGTGGACGGCGGGCCGGGCGCTGGCCCGGGAGCCGTCGGGGCGCGTGCGAGCGGGCACGGCGGTGGCAGTGGGGGTGGCGCAGGCGGCAGCGATCGTCCCCGGCATCTCGCGGTCCGGCGCGACCGTGGTGACCGCGCTCTGGAGGGGCGTCGACCCCCGGGAGGCGGCGGCGTTTTCCTTTCTGATGTCGGTGCCGGTGGTGGCGGGCGCGGCCCTGCTCAAGCTCCCCGGTGTGATCGCGGCCGGCGGCGTGGCGTCCTCCGGCGACGGACTTGCGCCGGCCGCGCGCGGGGTTGGGGCAGCGGTGGCGGGGGCAGTGACGCTTCCTGTACTGGCCACGGCGGCCGTAGTCGCTTGCGTGACGGGCGTACTCGCGATCCGGATGTTCCGCGCCATGCTCGAAGACCGGTCCCTCCACCGCTTCGCGCCCTACCTGTGGGCAGTGGGCACGCTCTTCCTGTGGTTCGCGGCGGTCCGGTGAGCAGCGCCCCCGGAAACGGTGGACCGGCAGACGGCGGACCGGCAAGCTGCGCTTCGTCGAGCCAGGCGCACGCCGGAGCCGCCCATCCTCGCCGGGCACGGTGGGAGGGACGATCCGCGGCGACGTGGGCCCGGCGACTTTCCGTCGCCACGGTGGAGTTCCACGCGCGCATCGGGTCCACGAACGACCGCGCCAGGGCCCTCATGCGCGAGGAGTCGCCCGCCCCGGCGCTGGTGGTCGCCGACCGGCAAAGCGCCGGCAAGGGGCGGAGGGGACGGCACTGGCACTCCGACACGTCGTCCGGGCTCTGGTTTACGGTCGTTCGTTCCGCGGCCGAGGGGGGCGCGGAGGTGCTTCCGCTACGCGCAGGCCTGGCGGCTGCGCGGGGGATCGAGGCCGCCGTCCCCGGGCTGAGCATCGCGCTCAAGTGGCCCAACGACCTGTTTGCCAACGGCAGGAAGCTGGGAGGCGTCCTTTGCGAACGGGCCGGTGAGTGGGTGCTTGTCGGCATTGGTCTCAACCTGAACCAGCGCCGGGACGAACTTCCGTCCGGGCTGACCCCGCCGGCTACCTCGGTAGCGTTGGAGACGGGGCACGCCGCGACAAGGGGGCGGGTGCTCGCGGCGGTCATGGACGCGCTCCATCCTGTTTGGTCACGGCCCGGACCACCCATCCCACCGGACGAGCTTGCCGAACTCCAGTCGCGATCGCTCCTGAACGGGCGGAGCTTGTCGGTCGACGGGGTAGTGCGACATTCTTCCCACGGCCCGCGCACCGTGGAGGGGCTCTCGGCCACGGCCGTTCGCCTGTGCTCCGACGGTTCGCTGGAAGTGCGTGTCGACGCCGGTACCCGCCTGCGTGTGGTCGCCGGCTCCGTCGTGTTGAAATGAAGCCGGCCAAGCGAAACCGAGTGCGACCGGCCACGGTACGCGGCCCGGGGAGGTAGCAATGGACTGTCAGCTGGTTGCCGATGTGGGGAACACCGAGACCGTTTTCGGGCTCCTGAGCCTCTCTGGCGGCAGGGTCCACGATCACTGGCGGGTGAGCACGCGTGTGCCCCGGACCGAGGCCGAGTACGCGGTTCTCCTGGGAGCGCTGCTCAATGCGGGTTCGGGGTCCGGTTCCATCCGGCGCGGAGTCATCGGATCGGTGGTGCCCTCCGGGGACCGGACGCTTCGACGCGTGATGGCGTCGCTTGTCGACGGCACTGTCTTCAATGTGAGCGCGCGATCGGACCTGCCCATCGAACTCGACGTCGAGGAGCCCCTCACGGTCGGCGCGGACCGTATCGTCAACACCCTGGCCGCCAAGGTGCGCTTTGGCCGGAACACCATCGCGGTCGACCTCGGGACGGCGACCACCTTCGACTGCATCACGGCCGACGGCGTCTTCCGCGGGGGAGTGATCGCTCCGGGGCTGAGCGCGGGCCTCGACTGGCTGGCCCGAAGCACCGCCAAGCTGCCGACGGTGGAACTCCTTCCTCCCGACGAGGTCGTGGGCCGTCGCACCGAGGCCTGCATCCAGAGCGGGGTCTTCTACTCCGTTGTGGACTCGGTCGACGGGATCGTGGACCGGATCCGGAAGAGCTGGGGCGCGGAGGACCTTCTGGTGGTGGCGACCGGGGGCTTCGCGCCCGTGATCGGCCCCTACACGGAGTCGGTGGACAGGATCGAGCCGTTCCTTACCCTGGAGGGGCTGGGGATCGCCGGGGCCCACCTGGATCGCTGAGCCACACCCCCGATCGACCGGGGTTGACACATTCAGTGCCTTTTGCGAGTCTCCATTGCTGTTGTTATCACTCTACAAATGCGAGTGCTAACACCGTGGGCGAACCGCCCGCAACCCAACCGAACCCATTCCAAGGAGGAGCGCATGTCTGGCGCGAAGAAGATCCAGCCGTTGGCGGATCGGGTGGTGGTGAAGGCTCTGGAAGAGGCCGAGCAGATGCGGGGTGGCCTGTACATCCCGGACACCGCCAAGGAGAAGCCGCAGGAAGGAGAGATCGTCGCAGTGGGACCGGGCAAACTCTCGGACGAAGGCAACCGGATCCCGATGGATGTTTCCGAGGGAAACCGGGTGTTGTACGGGAAGTACAGCGGCACCGAGGTCACCGTCGACGGAGATCAGTATCTGATTCTCCGCGAGTCGGACATTCTGGCCATCATCAACCACTAAACTGGCCGGAAGGCGCTTTTGGCTGCGCCCCCGGAGAACACAACAGGAGACAAGCGAAATGGCAGCGAAGGAACTGGTTTTCGACATTGATGCGCGCTCCCGGCTGAAGGCCGGAGTCGACAAGCTCGCCGCGGCCGTCAAGGTCACCCTCGGGCCCAAGGGCCGGAACGTGGTCATCGACCGCAAGTTCGGCTCGCCCACGGTGACCAAGGACGGCGTATCCGTGGCCAAGGAGATCGAACTGGAGGACCCGGTCGAGAACATGGGTGCCCAGATGGTCAAGGAAGTGGCCACCAAGACCTCGGACGTGGCCGGAGACGGCACCACCACGGCCACGGTGCTCGCCGAGGCGATTTACGGCGAAGGGCTGAAGAACGTGACCGCCGGCACCAACCCGATGGGCATCCGCCGGGGCATCGACAAGGGAGTGGACGTGGTCGTGAAGGCTCTTGCCTCCTCTTCCACCGAGACCAAGGGCAAGCGGGAAATCGCCCAGGTCGGCGCCATCTCGGCCAACAACAACATGGAGATCGGCGAGCTGATCTCCGAAGCGATGGAAAAGGTCGGCAAGGACGGCGTCATCACCGTCGAGGAGGCCCGGGGCCTGGAGACCGAGCTGGACACGGTCGAGGGCATGCAGTTCGACCGCGGCTACCTCTCCCCGTACTTCGTGACCGATCCGGAGCGGATGGAAGCGGTGCTCGAGGAGCCGATGATCCTCATCCACGACAAGAAGGTCTCTTCGATGAAGGACCTCCTCCCGGTGCTGGAGAAGGTGGCCCAGATGGGCAAGCCCCTCCTGATCATCGCCGAGGACGTCGAGGGCGAGGCGCTTGCGACGCTGGTCGTCAACAAGCTGCGGGGAACGCTGAAGGTGGCCGCGGTAAAGGCGCCGGGCTTCGGTGACCGCCGCAAGGCCATGCTGCAGGACATCTCCGTCCTGACCGGCGGCCAGGTGATCTCGGAAGAGGTCGGCTTCAAGCTGGAGAACGCTGTGCTCAGCGACCTCGGAACCGCCAAGCGCGTCGTGATCGACAAGGACAACACCACGCTCATCGACGGAGCCGGTGCCGAGGACAAGATCCACGGCCGCATCGAGGAGATCAAGGTCGCCATCGACAAATCGACCTCCGACTACGACCGCGAGAAGCTTCAGGAGCGGTTGGCCAAGCTGGCCGGCGGCGTGGCCGTGATCAACGTCGGCGCGGCGACCGAGACCGAGATGAAGGAGAAGAAGGCGCTGGTGGAAGACGCCCTGCACGCTACCCGTGCTGCGGTGGAAGAGGGCATCGTGCCCGGCGGTGGCGTTGCGCTGCTGCGGGCGCAGTCGGCGCTCGACGACCTTCGCCTCGACCGCGAGGACGAGCAGGTCGGTGTGAACATCCTGCGGCGTGCGCTCGAGTCTCCCATCCGGCAGATCGCCGTGAACGCCGGAGCCGAGGGCTCGATCGTCGTAGCCAATGTTCGCGACGGCGACGGCGGCTTCGGCTACAACGCGCAGACCGAGACGTACGAGAACCTCGTGTCGGCCGGCGTGATCGACCCCACCAAGGTCGTGCGCAGCGCGCTTCAGAACGCCGCTTCGATCGCGAGCCTCCTCCTGACCACCGAGGCGGTCGTTGTCGAGCGCCCCGAAGAGGAGAAGCCGGCCATGCCGGGCGGCGGCGGCGGTGACATGGGCGGGATGTACTAGACGGTCCGCGGGATCGGCAGGGCCGGCCGCGGTTGATCGCGGGGGCCGAAGCCGGAAAAAAGGGACGGGGTCCGGGTGCGTGAGCGCCCGGGCCCCGTCTTGCGGTCGCCCCGGAGGGTTCGACCGGCAGCCTTAGCTACCGCTGCGGTCCCCCCGGGAAGTCGTCCACAAGCACATCCGTCCCCAGGTAGCTGTCCTCCGCGTTCGTAAACCAGCGCCGCTCGACCGGGATCCTCATGCCCAGTACGTCCCGTTCCCCGGAGAGGAGGATGTACTCGCCCCGCCCGGTGGTCTCGTCGTGATGGAACTGGTAGCCGACCATCCGGTAGGTGGTGGGGTCGAAGTGGAAGTACCAGATGTCCGTGCCGACGTCCGCGTCGTAGGTGACCTTCGCCACCTTCGTCGCCCGGCCGTCGAACTCGTCATCGGCAATCACCGGATCGATGATGGTGCCGGGGTCGCGCAGCTTCATGGGGAGGCCCCACAGGTACAGGTAGTAGTTCCGCATTCGCTCGATCGAGGGGCAGTCCAGCCGCAAGCTCGTCACCTGTGCCTCGGTCGGCTGCCGGCCGTCGACGGTCGCGAAACACCCGTCGTCCGTGACGCCCTTGGAGATGAGGCCTTCGCCGCTGTCCTCCTGGTAGTCGAACGTGCTCTTCGGGACGTCGAGGCGCACCGTCGCGCTGCGGCGGCTTCCGTCGGGGCGCGACTGGTCGATCACCAGCCCATGTCGCAGGGACGGCCAGGCACCGGCGGGGTCGTGGTAGGCGATAGCCGCCTCGACCAACTCCGGGCCGGTCGAGGGTGGAGAGTTTGCCGGGGCCGACTCGACGCCGCACGCGGTGAAGAAGCCCATGGCGAGGGCTGGCAACCGGAATCGCGTCATGGGGCAGATCCTTCCTGACTTCGGGGGTGTGCTGCCACGAATGTGGTGGTGGCGCGGCCGGGCGGCAACGAAACCTGTGGGCGGATCGGTGTGTGCGGCAACCGCCCGTACTTTCACCGGGCCGCCTGTCGGGTCACTTTGGACCACCGGGCAGCTGAACCGGTTCGCCCGGCTTCGTCCGCCACCGCGTCCACGTATCGAACCCACAGGAGAAACACCCGTGAAGATTCTCCGCCTCTTCCCCCTGGCGCTTGTCATCCTTGCCGCCGCTCCCGCGCCCCGGTACGCCGACGCCCAGCAGGTCGGTCCCGCCAGCGGTTCCCTGATCGTTGCCGGGGGTGCCCTGTCCGACCCGGCCGTCTTCGAGCGCTTTGTGGAGCTCGCGGGAGGGCCGTCGGCTCCGATCGTCATCATTCCGACAGCGGGCGGTGCGCCGAGCTACGACCAGTACTTCGGGGGCCGTCGCAGCTTTGAGCGCGCCGGGGCCCGGCACATTACGATCCTGCACACGTACGACCGCGACGTGGCCGACACGGACGCCTTCGCCGCGCCCTTGCGGGAGGCCCGCGGCGTGTGGTTCACGGGGGGGCGCCAGTGGCGGCTGGCCGACTCCTACCTCGATACCAGGGTCCACGAAGCCCTGTGGGGCGTGTTGGAGCGGGGTGGCGTCATTGGCGGATCGTCGGCGGGAGCGTCCATCCAGGGGTCCTACCTGGTGCGGGGCGACACGCGCACCAATACGGTGATGATGGGCGACCACGAGGTCGGGCTCGGCTTCCTCAAGGGCGTGGGCATCGACCAGCATCTGCTGCGGCGGAACCGCCAATTCGACCTCATCGAGGTGATCCGCGCCAAGCCCGAGTTGCTGGGGATCGGCCTCGACGAGAACACCGCCATCGTGGTGCGGGGCGATCGCTTCGAGGTCGTCGGCCAGAGCTACGCGGTGATCTACGACAGCCAGGCCACCCTGGACGGGGGCGGTCTGTTCTATTTCCTGGCCCCCGGCGACCGCTACGACATGGCGACCCGGGAAGCGTTCCGTCCCGGCCGGGGCGAGCAGCCCCTGGAACGCGTGACCGGGACGCCCTGGCCTCCGGGACGGTAGGGACGGCCATCGGCGGCCGCTGCACACGGGTGTCCGCAAGCGCGTTACTTTTAGCGCCATGAACAAACAGTCCATCAACGTCACGCTGCCCGACGGCCGCGCGGTCACGCTCCCTGCGGGGTCGAGTTCCGCCACGCTCGCCGCCGAAATCGGACCCGGCCTTGCCCGCGCCGCGCTGGCCGCCGTTGTCGACGGCGAGGTGGTCGACCTGAACCGGCCGCTTGCCGATGGCGCGTCCGTGCGCCTCCTCACCGAGCGCGACCCCGAGGCCCTGGCCGTCCTGCGCCACTCTGCCGCGCACGTACTCGCCACAGCGGTGCGAGAGATGATTCCGGGGGCGGGGATCGGCTTCGGTCCGGCAATCGATGACGGCTTCTACTACGACTTCGATGTCCCCGCGCCCTTCACGCCCGAGCAGCTGGAGGCCATTCAGGAGCGGATGCACGGGGTTGTCCAGGCGGACTACCCCTTTGAGCGCCGGGTCGTCAGCCGGGAGGAAGCCCGTGAACTCTTCGCCGATGATCCCCTCAAGCTCGAACGGCTGGAGGAATTCGCCGAAGACGAGACCATCTCCGTGTACCAGGACGGCCCCTTCGTGGACCTTTGCCGCGGCCCCCACGTCCCCAGCACCGGCCGGTTGCGTCACTTCAAGCTGCTCAAGGCGGCGGGCGCGTACTGGAGGGGCGACGAACGCCGCCGGATGCTCCAGCGCCTCTACGGCACCGCGTTCTTCCGGAAGAAGGAACTCCGCACCCACCTTCATCGTCTCGAAGAGGCGAAGAAGCGGGACCACCGCGTGCTGGGCAAGCGTCTGGACCTCTTCTCGATCCAGGAAGAGGTGGGACCCGGCTTCGTGCTGTGGCACCCGCACGGGGGCCGCGTCCGGCACATCATCGAGGATTTCCTGAAGCAGACCCTGATCGAACACGGGTACGAACTCGTCTTCACTCCGCATGTGGCCAACGAGGAGTTGTACCGCATCTCCGGCCACCTGGACGTCTTCAGCGAAGACATGTTCCCGGCAATGGACGACGACGGGGACCGGTTCCGCATGAAGCCCATGAACTGCCCCCACCACTTCATGATCTACCGTTCGGGGATCCGTTCCTACCGCGATCTGCCCCTGCGATACGCCGAACTGGGCACCTGTTACCGCTACGAGCGTTCCGGGGCGCTGCACGGGATGCTGCGCGTCCGCTCCTTCACCCAGGACGACGCCCACATCTTCATCCGCGAGGACCAGATCGAGGAGGAGTACGCACGCCTTCTGGATCTGGGGGACTACCTTCTCAAGGTCTTCGGCTACGAATACCGCACCGCTCTGTCCACCCGGCCCGAGAAGGCCATCGGAGACCCGGCGGTCTACGACGCGGCCGCCGACCGCCTGGCGAGCGTGCTCCGGGACCGGGGGCTCGACTACGAAATCGACGAGGGCGGAGGCGCGTTCTACGGCCCCAAGGTGGACATCCTGGTGACGGACGCCCTGGGCCGGGAATGGCAGGGAGGCACTTTCCAGCTCGACTTCCTGATGCCCGAGCGCTTCGGCCTCGAATACGTGGGCGCGGACAACCTGCGCCATCAGGCCGTCGTGATCCACCGCACCCTGCTCGGGTCGATGGAGCGCTTCATAGGCGGGCTGATCGAGCACTACGGGGGGGCGTTCCCGCTCTGGCTCGCCCCCGTGCAGATCCGGATTCTGCCCGTGTCGGAACAGTGGACGGCGTCGGCCCGGGAGTTGGCGGATCAGCTGTCCCGGGAGGGGCTCCGTGTAGAGGTGGACGAGCGCGACACGCTGGGATACCGCATCCGTGCCGCCGAGACCACGAAGCTCCCGTACATGGGGATCGTCGGTGAACGGGAAGCGGAAGCCGGAACGGTGTCGGTACGGAAACGCGGGGCCCGGCAGAAGCAGGTCACAATGCCGAGGGACGATTTCGTACGGCAGTTGAGGCACGAAGTGCGAAGTCGCGCCCTGACGTGACGACCTCCGGTTTGACACCCCTGCCGTTGACGCTACTTGACATCGGTGATCCCGATCCCCGATACTACAAGTCTGTACCAACCCTCTTTTTCGTGCGGTAACCACGGCAGTTGCGACACGACAAATCAGGAAGCAGAGGACTGACCGCCTCTCACCCTCGTAGCTAGCGGGCTTCCGGGTCCCAGGTCGGCGGTGGGCGCATGCGCCCCGCTCGGCTGGTCGCAAGGCCCGGACAATCCGGGCTTTTTCATTTGGGGAGCGGCGAAAACGGGCGGCGGGGCCGCCCCGGAGAGCAAGGAGAGTTCCAAGATCGCGGAAAAACGTGTCCGGGTAAACGAACAGATCAGAATCAGCCCGATTCGGCTGATCGACGAAAATGGTGGGCAGGTCGGGATCGTTTCACTGGACGATGCACGCGCCCGGGCCGCCGAGAAGGGACTCGACCTGGTTGAAGTCGCTCCCGACTCAAGGCCGCCGGTGGTCCGCATGATGGATTACGGGAAGTACAAGTACAAGGCGGCGCGCGCCGCCCGGGAGGCCAGAAGAAAGCAGCACACGACCCAGATCAAGGAAGTGAAATTCCGGCCTGGAATCGAAGACCATGACTATGATTTCAAGCTCCGTCACGCTCGGCGCTTCCTGGAGGAGGGGAACAAGGTGAAGCTGACCATGATGTTTCGCGGACGGCAGATCACACACCCGGAACTGGGACGACAAGTCCTTCTGCGCCTCACCGAAGACCTGGGGGAATTCGGAAAGATCGAACAGTATCCCAACTTCGAGGGCCGTCAGATGTCCATGATGCTGACCCCGTTGAAGCACTGACCGGGCGGGGTCTGTCCGCGCGGGTGCGCGGAGCCCCGAAAATCGCCGAAGAGCTCGACAACACGATGTGATCAGGGAGAACGTATGCCGAAGATGAAGTCGAATCGGGGCGCGGCAAAGCGCTTCCGCAGGACGGGATCCGGAAAGCTCGTGAGGATGAGGGCCAACAAGTCCCACATGCTCACCAAGAAGAACAAGAAGCGGAAGCGCCGGCTCCGCTCGTCGACATTGGCGTCCAAGTCCGATGTCGCGCGGGTCCGCCGGATGCTCCCGGGCTCATAGGAGGCGATGAACGATGCCGCGTTCGACCCGCGCCGTTGCGCGAAACAAGCGCAAGAAGAAGGTCTTCAGCACCGCGAAGGGGTATTTCGGGGGCCGGAAGAACCTGTACCGCACGGCCAAGGATGCCGTTGAGAAGGGCTGGGAGCATGCCTACCGGGACCGGAAGAAGAAGAAGCGCAACTTCCGCCGGCTCTGGATCACCCGGATCAACGCCGCCGCCCGCCAGAACGACCTCTCGTATTCCCGGTTCATGAACGGGCTGCGGGTGGCGGGGGTTGAACTGGACCGGAAGGCTCTTGCCGACCTGGCCATCCGAAGCCCCGATGCGTTCGCGTCCCTCGCGGACCGGGCGCGGTCGGCCCTGGACAACTAGGCAGGGGGGCCCGCGCCGGCAGGAAACCGCGGGCTCCCGCGAACGGCTAACGGATCCTTGATCGAAGACCTCCGGAGGCTGGAGGAGGACGCCCTCGCGGCGATCCTCGCGGCCGTGGACGCGGACGAACTCGAGCAGATTCGTGTCCGCTATCTGGGTCGCAGGGAAGGCCTCGTGTCGGGGCTGCTGCGTCGGCTGGGAAGCCTCGCTCCCTCGGACCGGCCGGCGGCGGGGGCAGAAGCCAACCGGGTGAAGAAGGCGGTTGCCGCCGCGCTGGAAGGCCGCCTCGAGCAGGTGTCGGCCACCGAGGTCCACGGTGGCGGCGATCCGGATCTGACCCTGCCGCCCCGTCGCAAGTGGCGGGGCACGATTCACCCCGTCAGCCGGGTGATCGACGATATCTGGGCGATTTTTCGAAGCCTGGGCTTTACGCGGGCCCGGGGCCCCGAGGTCGACAGCGAGTGGTACAACTTCGTGGCGCTGAACACGCCGCTGGACCACCCCGCCGCCGATGAACAGGATACCCTCTACCTTGGCCGGGGTCTGCTGCTGCGGAGCCACACGTCGCCGGTCCAGATCCGCACCATGGAGCTGTATCCGCCCCCGATCCGTATCATCGCGCCGGGCATGGTGTATCGGCGCGACACCTACGACGCTACGCACACGCCCGCCTTCGCACAGATCGAGGGGTTGGTCGTCGACGAAGGTGTCACCTTCGTGGACTTCAAGGCCACCTTGGCCGAGTTCGCGCGGCGCTTCTGGGGGCCCGGCACCCGGGTCCGCTTCCGTCCGTCCTTCTTCCCGTTCACGGAGCCCTCCGCCGAAGTGGACGTGAAGCGCGTGATCGTGCGCGAGGATGGCACGGAAGAGGAGACGGACTGGATCGAGATCATGGGCGCGGGGATGGTCGATCCGGCCGTGCTGGAGAACGTCGGCTACGACTCCGAGCGGTATACGGGCTGGGCATTCGGCATGGGGCCGGCCCGGGTCGCGCTGCTGCGTCACGGGGTCAGGGACCTCAGGCTCTTCTACGAGAACGACATGCGTTTCCTGGCGCAGTTCGCGTGAGGGGGGTCGGATGAAGGTATCGTACCGCTGGGTGCGAGACGTTGCGCCCGGGATCGGGCTCACCCCCGAGGAAGCGATGGAGCGGCTGGCCCTGAGGGGTGCTCCCGTGGAAGAGGTGGTCGATCTCGCGGCGGGCCTCGAGGACGTGGTGATCGGCCGGGTCCTGGAGGCGCGGCCGCACCCGAACGCGGACCGGCTGACGCTTTGCCGAGTGGCAGGGCCTGACGGGGAGGTTCCGGTGGTCTGCGGCGCCCCGGTTGTCGTGCCGGGAGCGTTCTATCCCTTCGCTCCGGTGGGCGCGGTCCTTCCGGGCGGCTTCAGGATCGGCAAGCGGAAGATCCGGGGGGAGTACAGCGAAGGCATGCTTTGCTCCGAGAGCGAACTCGGTCTCGGGAGCGATCACGCGGGGATCATGTTGCTGGACGGCGAATACGAGACCGGATCGCCATTCGCTGCCGCCACGGGCCTGGACGATGTTCGCCTGGACGTGGAAGTCACCCCGAACCGCGGCGACCTGCTGTCGCACGTGGGTATTGCGCGCGAGCTGCACCCCGACGGGCAGGGTGGGATCGTGCTGCCTCCCTTCCCGTCGGGGGCGGCGCAAGACGGTGAGCCGGCCGAGACGCCGGGCGGGCTGGACGCTTCCTTCGCCCGCGGGACCTCGGAGAGCGCGTCGGCGGGCGTCGGCATCCGCATCGAGGACTCCGACCTCTGCTCACGCTATCTGGGGGCCGTGATCCGGGGCGTTTCCGTCGGGCCGTCGCCGCGGTGGCTCGCGGATCGGCTCCGGGCCGCGGGGTCCCGCCCCATCAACAACGTCGTTGACGCGACCAACTACGTCATGCTGGAGCTGGGACAGCCGCTGCACGCCTTCGACCTGGACCGCCTGACGGATGCCACGATCGTGGTCGGTCGCACGCGTCCGGGGGAAACCCTGGTTACGCTGGATGGCGAAAAGCGCCCGATCACCCCCGATATGCTCATGATCCGTGACGCGCGGAGTCCCGTTGCGATTGCGGGCGTGATGGGGGGACGCGACTCCGAAGTCTCGACCGATTCGGCGGATATTCTGCTCGAGTGCGCGCTCTTCGAGCCCCGGCAGGTCCGGGCCACGCGGCGTGCACTGGGCATGTCCACCGACGCGAGTTACCGCTTCGAGCGCGGCGTCGACCCGGCCACGATGGAGACCGCGGTGCTCAGGGCGGCGGCCCTCATCCTGGCAACCGCCGGCGGGACGCTGGACGGCGAGATCATCGACGCTCACCCCGTGCCCTGGAAGCCTCCGCTCGTCACGCTCAGGCCTTCCCGGGTGAGTCACGTTCTGGGCGTCGACTTCGCTGCGGACGCACTCTCGGGCCTGCTCACCCCGCTGGGGTACGAGGCGACGGATCGGGGCGCCGACACCCTGGAGGTCGCGGTGCCGGGGCACCGCAGCTTCGACACGCTGCGGGAGGTGGACCTGATCGAAGAGGTGGCGCGGACACACGGCTACGACGCCTTCCCGGAAGTCATGTCGGCTGCCCGGCCCGGCACGGTCCCGGACCACCCGCTCTTCCAGCTCGAGGACCGGCTGCGCTCGCTGCTGGCGGCGGACGGAATCAGCGAGGCGCAGACACCGGCACTGGGGCCCGCCCGGGACGGCGACGTGCCACTTCTCAACCCGATGTCCCGGGACGAGAGTCACCTGCGGCGGGACCGGCTGCCCGGGCTGTTCACGCACGTGGAGAGGAACCTGGCGAGGGGTGTGCGTGACGTGCGCCTCTTCGAGATCGGCACCGTCTTCGCTCCCGTACCGGGGTCGGCGCCGGCGGAATCATCCCGCGTGGCCGTCGTGCTCACCGGGGCGCGCGCGCCCGTGCACTGGTCGGCTGAGGGCGATCCCATGGACGTGTTCGACGCCGGACGGGTGCTGGACCTGGTCGCCGGAGAGGCGTTTCCCGGTGCGCGCGTGGTGCCGGCCGGGCAGGGCGGTGGTGGTCGCGACCGGGCGGCTGCGTCGTCCGCGCCGGGACCGCTGGCCGCGCCCTCTCCATTCGTGCAGGAACGGTGCTACGAGCTCGTGACCGCCGCCGGGGAGTTGGTGGGGCGGGGGGGTGAGGTGCGGCCCGGAGTGATGGATCTTCCCCCGTGGGCGGGGGCGGTGGTCGGTGTCGAGGTGGTGTTGCCGGCAGAGCCGGAACCCAGGCCGGATGTGACCGCGCGCGACCTGCCGGACCAGCCGGCGTCCCGGCGCGACGTGGCGTTCCTGGTGCCGGCCGGGTCCGCCGCCGGCGACGTGATCCGTGCCGCGCGAGGGGGTGGTGGGGGGCTCCTCGAGGCGGTGGACGTGTTCGATCTCTACGAGGGGGACGACCTGCCTCCGGCGACCCGCTCGGTGGCCCTTCGCTTGCGTTTCCGGGCCCGAGGTCGAACCCTGACGGACAGGGAGGTCGACAAGGCGTACCGGCGCGTGCTCAGGAAAGTGAAGGAGGAGACCGGTGTCGAACCGAGAAGCTAGGGGGTCGGCGGGAACCCCGGCCCCCGGTCTGGACGCGCTCGAGTCCGCGGTTGAGCGGTTGATTGCGGAAGTGCGTTCGACTCGCGAGCGGGCGATGATTGCGCAGGCCGAGGCCGAACGGGGCGACCATCTGCTCCGCCAGTTCGTGGACGGGCGACAGGATCCGGGTGAGTTGGCGCGGCGCGTGGCCGAACTCGAGGCCGAGAACCGCGATTTGCGCGCACGGCTCGCGAAGGGACGCGAAGGCGTCGATCGGATGCTTGCCAGCATAAGGTTTCTGGAGGATCGGCGATGATGGAGGATGCGTCCGGATCTCGTGCGGCGGTGGAGGTGGAGATCGCCGGAGAGAAGTACACTCTCCGCACCGATGCCGACGAAGAATACACCCGACGGTGTGCCGCACTCGTCGATGAGCGGATGCGACAGATCGGAGGGTCCGGCCTCGATCGAAAAAACGCTGCAATCATGACGGCGTTGTCGCTTTCCGACGAACTGTTCCAGCAGGAAGCCCGGATCCGGGATCGGTCACGGGCCTTGACAGGACGTATCGAGGAGGCGCTGGAGGCTGCCGACGATGTGCGGCCGCTGCCCGGAGAGCCTTCGGAAGACTGACCGCTACACCGCAGCGAGGATCGACATGAAGCCGACCACAAGACGACGGAACCTGTCGCGCCGGGCCTGGCTCGCCACGGCCTCGGGGACCGCGGCCACGGGTCTGGTCATGACCCGGTGGGATGCACTCAAGGCCACGACCCCGGCTTCCCGAGCGTCCACCGCCGGGGCCCGACAGATCCCCGCCGCTTCGGCCGACCCCACGAAGGTCCCGGGGCGTTTCGTGTCCGAAGTGGGCCGCCGGGCAACCGGCGAGCAGCCGGTGCGGCTGTTGAGGACGCTGGCCCTGTCGAGTTCGTCACGCACGCCGCTGCAGGATCTTCAGGGGACGATCACCCCCTCCGATCTGCACTTCGAGCGGCACCATGCGGGAGTTCCCGAGATCGCCGCCGAGGAGCACGAGCTGCTTGTGCACGGGATGGTGGAGCGTCCGACGGTCTTCCGCATGGCGGACCTGAGGCGATATCCGCAGGTGTCCCGCATCTGTTTCGTCGAGTGCTCGGGAAACGGGGGCGGTGCCTACAATCGTAGCCGCATGCCGACCGCGATCACCCCGCAGCAGCTCGATGGCCTCCTGAGCACGAGCGAATGGACCGGAGTGATGCTGTCGACCATCCTGCGCGAGGTCGGGGTGCGTTCGGGCGCGAGCTGGATCCTTGCCGAGGGCAGAGACGCGGCGGTCATGTCTCGCAGCGTTCCTCTGGAGAAGGCGATGGACGACGCGATGCTCGCTTACGGCCAGAACGGTGAAGCGATCCGGCCCGAGCAGGGCTACCCCGTGCGGTTGCTGTTGCCGGGGTGGGAGGGCAACGCACAGGTGAAGTGGCTGAGGCGGATCGAAATCTCGGACCGGCCCACGATGACCCGGGACGAGACCTCGCGCTACACCGATCCGCTCAAGGACGGAACCGCGCGCCAATTCAGCTTTGTCATGGACGCGAAGTCGCTCATCACCTTCCCGTCGTACCCCTATGTGCTGCCCGACCGCGGTTGGTGGGAGATCGAGGGGTTGGCGTGGACGGGGCGGGGGCGCATCACCCGGGTCGAAGTCAGCACCGATGGCGGTCGTTCGTGGGCCGACGCCGTGCTGCAGCCACCCGTTCTCTCGAAGTCGACGGTGCGTTTCCGTCACCTCTGGAACTGGGATGGCCGCGAGACGGTGATCCTCAGCCGCGCCACCGACGAGACAGGGTACGTCCAGCCCACCGTGCACCAGCTCTGGGACGCGCGGGGCGAAGGGACGGCGTACCACCAGAACCATCAGCGCGCGTGGAAGATCGCATCGGACGGCGCGGTGACCTTCGGACTCGGAGACCTGCTGTGAGGGCCGCACGCAAGCGCTTCGCCGGAGGTGCCTGGGCGCTCCTCGCCGTCCTGCTGGCTGCGTGCGCGCCGGACACGGGCCGCGAACCCGAGGTCACGGCGGCCGCTTCCGGCTCCGTCGCGCAGGCCGCGTTTTCCGGCTCGTTGCCCGCGCATGCGCCGGAGCGCTTTGGTTTCGGCGCTCCCGCGTCGGCGGACCGCATCGCGCTCTGGGACATCGACATCAAGCCCGACGGCGAGGGGTTGCCTCCGGGGAGCGGGTCCGTCGCGGAGGGACGGCGCATCTACGAGTTGTCCTGCATGCAATGCCATGGGCCGACGGGCACCGAAGGGCCCAACGACCGACTGGCCAGCTCCGGCGAGTGGGGCGAGTGGCCCGCTGGCCGAACGGTGGGCGGGTATTGGCCCTACGCGACGACACTCTTCGACTACACTCGAAAGGCGATGCCCCAGGCCACCCCGGGAACACTCGGCGACGACGAAGTCTACGCCGTGGTCGGATATGTTCTGCACCTCAGCGGACTGGTCCCCGCCGACGCCGTCATGGATGCCGAGACTCTGGCCGCCGTCGAAATGCCCTACCGGGACCGTTTCGTCCCGGACGACCGGAAGGGCGGGCCGGAAATCCGTTAGGCGGGCCTTCGCCCGGATCCGGGCCCCTGCTGTGCCCGGTCGGTACAGGCCTCCCTCGATTCGACGGGTTGCTTGCGCGAGATCCGGCGCTCGTCCTATTGTAGGAGCGCATTCAAGGAACCGGCGATCTGTCTGGCCGGTTGCGTTTCCCTTGTCGACTCGTCGGCCGAACGCTGGTTCGGTCTTGGAGAAAATACATGGACCCGCTGGGTTTGTCCCTGGCGGTGGGTGCCGTTGTCGCCGCGGTTTTGGGGTATGTCCTGGGAAGGCACCGGGAGCGTGCCCGCCAGCTCAAAGAGAAACAAGCGGGTCGTGACGAAGCGTCGCTGATCCGGAACAGGGCTAAGGAAGACGCCGACAACCTGCGCCGCGCCGCGGAGTTGCAAGCCAAGGAACAGGCATTCCGCCTCAGGGAGACCTGGGAGACGGAAGAGAGTCGGCGCCGCGAAGAGGTTGAGAGGGGGGAGCACCGGCTCGCGCAGCGCACCGAAGCCGTCGAGCGCAAGTCCGATCTGCTTGACCGTCGTTCCGAATCGCTGGAGGCGCGGGCCACGGACCTCAAGTCCCGACAGCAAGAGGTCGCCGCGGAGCGGAAGAAGGCCTCCGGCGTTCTCGCCGAAGCGCTTGAGCGCCTGGAGACCGTGGCGGGACTCACCGCGACCGAAGCCCGGGACCAGCTCGTGGAGGAGATGGAGGACAAGGCCCGCGCGGACGCTGCAAACCTCGTGCGGGAGATCAAGGAGGAGGGCCAGCGCACCGCCGAACGCGAGGCGAAGAAGCTGGTGGCCATGGCGGTGCAGCGGATGGCTGCCGAGGAGACCGCACAGTTGACCGTCTCGGTCGTTCAGCTTCCCTCGGACGAGATGAAGGGGCGGATCATCGGCCGTGAGGGGCGCAATATCCGCGCCTTCGAGCAGGCTACCGGCATCGACGTGATCATCGACGATACGCCCGAGGCCGTGGTGCTGTCGGGGTACAACCCCGTGCGCCGCGAAGTCGCTCGTGTCGCGCTGTCGAAGCTGATCGAAGATGGCCGCATCCACCCGGGCCGGATCGAGGAGACGGTTGCCAAGAGCGAGCAGGAAGTCGAAGTGGAAATGCGCGAAGCGGCCGAGGAGGTGCTGTACGGGCTCGGGATCCACAATGTGCCCCCCGAGATCGTCAAGGTGCTTGGACGGCTGAAATTCCGTACCTCGTACGGCCAGAATCAGTTGGCGCATGCCAGGGAGGTGGCGTTGCTGGCCGGGAACATGGCCGCCGAGATGGGGCTGGATGTGCAGTTGACCCGCCGGGCCGGGTTGTTGCACGACGTCGGCAAGGGGCAGACACACGAGCAGGAGCTCACCCACGTGGAGTTGGGCTACCGGCTGTGCAAGCGGTTCAAGGAGCCCGACCTCGTGCTGAACGCGATCAGGGCCCACCACGACGAAGAGCCCCACCGGTACCCCGAGGCGTGGCTCGTAACCGCAGCCGATGCGATCAGCGGGGCGCGTCCCGGAGCTCGCCGGGAGATGTTCGAGGGGTACGTGAAACGCCTTGAGAAGCTCGAGGAGATCGCTACCGAATACCCGGGCGTGGAAAGGTGTTTCGCGATCCAGGCGGGACGGGAACTCCGGGTCATGGTGCAGCCGGAACGAGTGTCCGACGAGGAGATGACCCGGATATCGGAGGCGGTGGCACGGCGGATCGAAGGCGAACTCCAGTACCCCGGGCAGATCAAGGTCGTGGTGATACGGGAGACCCGGGCCATCGACTTCGCCAGATAGGCATCGCCAGACTCAATTCACCCTTTGAAGCCCTCGAGCGAGAAGAGATCCATGTCGGCGAGAATCATTTCAGGGAAGGAAATCGCCCGGACCATTCGGGACGAACTCAATGAGCAGGTCGCGGAGTTGGCCGGCGAAGGGCTGGTGCCGGGGCTGGCGACGGTGCTGGCTGGCGAAGACCCGGCCAGCCGGCTGTATGTGGGCATGAAGAACAAGGCAGCCGCCGCGGCCGGGATCCATTCGCGCCAGGTGACATTGTCCGATTCGACGAGCGAGGCGGAGCTGCTCGCCCTGATCGACGAGTTGAACGCGGACCCTGAAATCCACGGGATCCTGGTACAGCTTCCCCTGCCGCGACAGATCGACGAGGCGAAGGTCCTGCTGGCCATCGATCCCGACAAGGATGTGGACGGCTTCCATCCGGTTAACGTGGGACGTCTTGCAACCGGCGACCCCAACGTGCTGGCTCCGTGTACGCCCAGGGGCGTGATCGAGATGCTGGTCAGGAGCGGCGTGGATCCTGCAGGGAAGCACGTAGTCGTCGTTGGGCGGTCCAACATCGTGGGCAAGCCGATGGCTCTGCTGCTCCTGCGGCGCGCGCCGGGCGGTAACGCGACGGTTAGCGTGGCGCACAGCCGCACCGCCGATCTGGGGGCGCTCACCCGCACGGCGGATATCCTGATTGTTGCCGTGGGGTGGCCCAATACGATCACCCGCGACATGGTGAAGCCGGGGGTGACGGTGATCGATGTGGGCACGAACCGCGTGGACGACCCGACCCGGGAGCGCGGCTACCGGGTGGTGGGTGATGTCGACTTCGAGGGCGTGAGCGAGGTGGCCGCGGCGATCACCCCGGTGCCGGGCGGAGTGGGCCCCATGACGATCGCGATGCTTCTGGCCAACACGGTCGAAGCCGCGATCAGGCAGCGCGGCAGGGCCGGGTGAGCGACCCCACGCTGGATCTGTTCGGGGACGCGCCGCCGGGCGACGGCGGCGAGGCGCGGCGAGACGGGGGGCGGCGTCCTCCTCCGCCGCGCAGCGAGCCCGAGGCGCGCTCGCTGCCCGCTCCCCGTGTGTGGACGGTGCGCCAGGTGAACCGCGCCGTGCGCCTCCAGCTGGAACAGACTCTGCCGCAACTCTGGGTCGGGGGGGAAATGGCGAATTTCCGTCGCCAGCGCTCCGGTCACTGCTACTTCACCCTGAAGGACGATGCGGCCCAGCTGCGCTGCGTCATGTTCCGGCGCGAGGCCGTGCGGCTGCCCGCCGACCCCGAGGAGGGGATGACCCTGAAGGTGTTCGGGGGGCTGACGCTGTATGAGGCGCGGGGCGTCTATCAGCTCGTCGTGGCGAAGGTGGAGGCGGAAAGCGAGGGCGGAATGTGGAAGCTCGCCTTCGACCGCCTGGCGAGCCGGCTGGATGCGGAGGGCCTGACGGACCCGGGCCGGAAGCGCCCACTCCCCGCCTTCCCCAACAGGGTGGGCATCGTGAGTTCGCCGACGAGCGCGGCGCTGAAGGACGTCATCGCCGTGGTCGGCAGGCGGGCACCGTGGGTGCGGCTCCTGGTGCGGAGCACGCGCGTGCAGGGGCAGGGGGCGGGCGCGGAGATCGCCGCCGCCATATCGTCCCTCGCTTCCCGTGACGTGGACGTGGTCATTGTGGCGAGGGGAGGCGGCTCGATCGAGGACCTCTGGGGCTTCAACGAAGAGCCGGTCGCACGGGCCGTCGCGGCGAGCCCGGTACCGGTGGTCTCCGGGGTCGGACACGAGACGGACGTCACGATCTGCGACCTCGTGGCCGACCTGCGGGCCGCCACTCCCTCGGCCGCGGCGGAAGCCGTGGCGCCTGACCGCAAGGCGGTGGCCGGGGTTCTGCAGGGCCTGGGGCGGCGGCTTGGCAAGGGGCTGGCCGCTCAGGCGAGGTCCCGTCGGTGGAGGCTCGACCAGGCTGGGGACATGCTGGTTCGGCGGGGGCGCCGCAGGCTGGCCGTTTCGCGCGCGCGGCTGGACGCCGCGGGCGCGAGGATGTCGGATACGGTACGCCGCCGGATCCGGCACGAGTCCGGGCGGCTTGCCGAGGTGGCGGCTGCCATGGATGCGCTTTCCCCCCTGTCGACGCTGGCGCGCGGGTACGCCCTCCCTCTCGACGGCGAGGGTCGCCTTCTGCGCGGCGTTCGCGACTTTACGCCGGGCCGCGACTTCGGGTTGCGGGTCGTCGACGGGAACGTCCCGTGCGAGGTGACGGGCCCGGCCCTGGGCGCGCCTCTGCCCGATGCGGGTGCGGTAGCATTCGAGTCCGGGAGCACCAGGCATGGAAGCTGAGCGGGGACTCGACGCGACGCTGAAGCGCATCGAGGCGATCGTCGCCGCGCTGGACTCGGATTCGCTGGGGTTGGACGAGGCGCTTGCGCTGTTCGAAGAAGGTGTGGGCCATCTTCGCCGGGCCCAGGAATTCCTTGCGATGGCGGAACTTCGCGTGGAAGAGTTGATTGGACGCGAAGGAGAGGAGGTTCGGGAGTTTCGGGAACCTGGCCAGGGAGACCGCGATGCCGGAGATGACAGCTGACCGCTGGGGCGTGGCGCGGTCGTCCTTCGACGTTTACCTGGAGACCGGGAGGGGACACATCGAGGCCGCCCTGCGCCGCTCGGTGACCGGGATGGGTGAAGTCATCCCGTCCGGGCTGCTGACCGCGGTGGAGGATGGGGTCATGGGTGCCGGAAAGCGGCTGCGGCCGCTCCTGCTGGTCACAGCTTGCGAGGAAACCGGTGGACGCACATCCGACGACCTCTACGACCTCGCGGTCTCGGTCGAGCTGATCCACGCCTACTCCCTGATTCACGACGACCTTCCCTGCATGGATGATGCCCCGCTCAGGAGGGGTCGTCCCACGGCGCACATCGTCCACGGAGTCCACACGGCCATGTACGCGGGAGCTGTCATCATCCCGTGGGCCGCGGCCTGGGCCTTCGACTCGGCCCGAAGGATGGGCCGCACCGGGGGTCAGGCCAGGGACATCGTTGCGCACCTCCTGGAGGCGGCCGGCGCGGGCGGCATGATCGGCGGCCAGGCGCTGGACCTCCTCGGCGAAGGACGGTCGCTGGGCGAAGATGAACTGGCGGAGCTGCACGGTCTCAAGACCGGCGCCCTCCTCGCGGCTTCGCTCGAGCTGGGGGCGATGGCTTCGGGGGCGGACAGTACCGTGCGGCACGCCATCGGCAGCTTCGGCCGCGATCTGGGCCTGGCCTTCCAGGTCATGGACGACGTTCTGGACGCGACCGGCTCGGCCGATGTTCTCGGAAAGCGGCCCTCGGATGCGGAGCAGGAAAAGTCGACCTACGTCGCGCTGCTGGGTGTGGAAGGGGCCCGGGCACATGGAAGGAGACTCGTTGACCGCGGCGCGGCCACACTGGACGCCGTGGGGCTGGCCGCGCCCCGGCTGCGACAGCTCGCCCGACTCGTGATCCAGCGGCGGCGGTAGCGCAGATGAGATTTCGGCAAATCGCGGTTCTGGGCCGCACGGGTGGCGATGGCCAGATGGTGGCCGCCTTTCGCAAGGTCGCGGCGGTGGCCGAGGAATTCGGCGCCTCGGTAGCGTTCGAGCCGGGGATGGCCTCGGTCGTCGAGGGTTCGGGCAGGACAGCGGCGACCCTGTCGACGTCCGACGAACTGCCCGACACCGTCGACCTGGTGATCTCGCTGGGAGGGGACGGGACGCTCCTGCGCGCGGCACGGTCGGTCTTCGGCCGCGGTGTCCCGGTGCTGGGCGTAAACCTGGGGAGCCTGGGGTTCCTCACGTCGGTGTCCGGGGCGCGTGTCGAAGACGGACTGCGCCGTATCCTGGGCGGCGAATACGCCATCGAGGAGCGGAGAACGCTCCACGCGGAGGTGCGTGCGCCGGGGGGCGCGGTGCAAAGGAGCTTCTCGGTCCTGAACGACGTCGTGGTTCACAAGGCCGGTGCCGCCCAGGTCATTCGTCTCGATCTCTGGGTCGGCCCCGAGGACGATCTGGACGAGATCGGCAGCTTTTCCGGCGACGGCGTGATCCTCGCCACGCCGACGGGGTCCACCGCCTACTCGCTTTCGGCTGGAGGCCCCATCGTCGTGCCCAGGATGAACTGCCTCCTCGTCACGCCGATCCTGCCCCACACCCTCGCGGTACGTCCCCTCGTCGTCCCCGGTGACGAAGAGATCACGGTCACGGCGCTCGACCGGGGCGAGCCCCTCTTTCTCACGGTGGACGGGCAGGAGGGCGGACCCGTCGGGCACAGCGACCGGGTGGTGGTGCGCATGGGCACGGAGGCGGTTCCCCTCGTCAGGCTCCCCGGCCATTCCTTCTTTGCCACGCTGCGGCACAAGCTGGGCTGGGCCGTCCGGCCGCTCGACGGAAGCTGAGGCCCGTCCATGGCGGCGCCCCGGCATGGCGGCCAGGATTCTTCCGGATTCACCCGGCCGGTGATTGGGCCCGGCCAGCCATGGCGGCGCCCGTTCGCCGACCTCACATTCAAGATCCATGTTCGTTGAGCTGAGAATCCGTAACTTTGCCGTCCTCAAGGACTTGTCCGTTTCACTTGAACCAGGACTGAATGTCCTTTCGGGGGAAACAGGGGCCGGAAAGTCCATCGTGGTGGATGCCTTGGAGACCCTGGTGGGCGGCCGGGCGTCTACGGGTGTCGTGCGCTCGGGGGAAGCGCGTGCGCTCGTGGAGGGTGTGGTCGACGTGGGTGGGCTGGACGAGGTCGCGGAGCAGCTGGCCGAACTGGGGCTGGAGGCCGATGACGACCACCTCGTGCTGCGCCGCGAGATCCGGGCCGAGGGCCGGAGCCGGGGGTGGGTCAACGGCTCGCCTGCGACCGCCGGAATACTGCGCCGGATCGGCTCGCTGCTGGTGGACATCCACGGCCAGCACGAGCACCAGCGCCTCATGTCCGCTGACTTCCAGCAGGAGGTGCTGGACGCCTTCGGCGGGTGCCGGGATCTGGCCGGGGAGGTTGCGTCGGCCTTCCGGCGATCGACGGGCCTGATGCGCAGACTGGCGGCACTGGAGGACCGGCGGGGCGAGCTGGAGAGCCGGGCCGACTTCATCCGCTTCCAGCTCGGCGAGATCCTGGGCGCGAAGATCCGTCCGGGTGAGGACGATGAGCTGCGCATGGAGGCGAACCGCCTCGCGAACGCGGACGTGCTGGCGCGGGAGTGCCACGCCCTCCACGAACTGCTCCACGGCGGGGAGGGAGCGGTCACGGATCGCCTCGCCAACGCGGTGGCGCGGATCCAACGCCTCGGCAGGATCGACCCTTCGCTCGCCCCGCACCAGCCTATCCTGGAGGACGCCTACCATCAGCTGTCGGACGCGGCCGGGGCCCTGGGGGACTACGGCGCCGGCATCGACCACGACCCCGCGCGGCTGGAGGATATTCGGGAGCGGCAGGTTCTCCTCCAGCGGCTTCAGCGGAAGTACGGCGCCACCCTCGCCGACGTGATCGAAACCGGGGAGACCCTGCGTCGGGAGTTGGACGAGCTCGAAACCGCCGACCTGGACGCTACCGCCCTGCGAGCGGAGCTGGCGCGGGAGCGGGAGAATTGGACATCGGCAGCGGAAGAGCTGTCACGGCAGCGGAGGGAGGCGGCCGACCGGCTTGCGGGCGAAGCGGAGGCTGCATTCCCGGGCCTGGGCCTGGAAGGCGGCCGCTTCCGGGTGCACTTCGAGGAGCTGTCCGCGCCTGCGGCGCGAGGTCTGGAGCGGATCCGGTTCACGGCCACCATGAACCCGGGCTTCCCGCCCGCCCCGCTCGCGCAGATCGCGTCCGGGGGGGAACTCTCCCGCGTGATGCTCGTGCTGAAGTCGGTGCTCGCCGGGATCGACGACCTTCCCACCCTGGTGTTCGACGAGGTCGACGCCGGGATCGGAGGGGTCGTGGCGGGGAGGGTGGGGGAGCGGCTGGAAGAGGTCGCACGCGGCCGGCAGGTGCTCGTGGTAACGCACCTGGCGCGCATCGCCGCCCGGGCGGCCAACCACCTCGTGGTGGAGAAGGGCGCCGCGGACGGCACGGCGGTCAGCGGTGTGCGCCGCCTGGAGGCGGATGAGCGGGTGCGGGAGATTGCCCGCATGCTCGGGGGCGATCCGGAGTCGGCGCCGTCGCTGGATCATGCGCGAGAGCTGTTGGGGGTGGAGGGCACAGGTGAGTAGCCCCAGGACGCGCATTATGGTGACCCCGGACGTGATGATCGGTGGCAAGCGCACGACGGTTAGCTACGCGGGCGAAGCGTTCATGATCGCGCTTCGCCCGCTACGGCCATCGGGCGGGGAGCCATGCCCGGCGTCATCCCCCCCACACCCCCACGAAGAACCGGAATCCGGCTTCCAGCGACCGGGTGTTCGGCACGTTCCCGCCACTTCCCCCGACCACCTCCCGGAACATGATCCGGATCTCCAACGGGCTCCCCCGGATCCCGTCGCGGACGGACGCCGCGCGGTTGTAGACCACCCCGAGCACTACGCGGCTGGACGACGCCGAGCTCTCGGGGACCAGAATCTCCGGGTCGGGCATCGCGCGGGATCCGGCCATGTCCGTCTTCCTGCCCACGGCCTCGCTGCCGCCCGGTTCCGCCCCGCCCCCCGTATCCGCCCCCTCGGCGACCATTTCCGTCACCTCGGGCGCCGCCACCGCGAAGGTGTCGTGTCCCTTGCGGACGTAGCGGTACCCGGCCAGCAGGCGCATCGTCGCCGCGATCTGGAACCACGGTGACAGCTCGAGGAGCTGATAGTCGCCCGGATCCCAGTCCAGCCGGATCTGGGACGCGAGAGGGGCGAATGTGACATTGGGGTCGAAGGCGCGCCGCTCGGTGGTACCCTTCATCTGGACGCCGTAGCGGACATCGGCCCACAGGCCCAGGCGGCCCCCCCACCGCCCGTTCATCCACCCGCGCACCTCCACGTCCGGCTGGGCGTCGCCCGTTCCCATGTCGAGGAAGTTCGCGGGATCGTCCTGCACTCCGGTGGGGAGCCGCACGGCCGCGCCGGCGCCGGCGACGACGTGATGCGCGCCATCCGGTTCCCCGGACTCCAGCAATCGTCCGTCGATCCGCACCTCGATGTCGCCCAGTGCCCAGGGGTGTTTCCACGTGTCCAGAGGATGGGTTGCCGCAATGCCGAAGACCGGGTCGGTGACCAGGCCGTGGAACTCTTCGGCGGTCAGGGGAACGTCGGACAGAGGCACGGCGGCCGGCATTCCCGTCACCCCGGCGGCCTGAAAGGCCTCGGCCAGCATGACAAGGCGCGCCTGCAGGGCCATCCCCGCGGAGGACGACCCGATGGGCGCGAACATGCTTCCGTACATCGCCGACAGAGCGTTCTGAAAGGTCCGCGCGTCCGCGAGCAGCGCCGTGGCATCCCGGCACCCGGGCGAAGACGGTTCGGACAGGCAGGTCCTCGCCCGAAAGGCGTCGAACGCGTTGACGGAACCCTGCAGACCGGACAGGAACCCCGACACCAGGGCGGCGTCGGCCAGTCCGGGGCTGAAGCCGGCGTTGGCGCTCGCGGAGTCCGCGACAAAGGTGAACGAGAACTCGGTCTCGCGTTGCACGAAGGGGACCACGGCGCCCACGGTCAGCCAGTCGAATACACCGGCGTCGAGCGAGAGAGGCACGCGGGCCGAACTCTTCTCCATGACGGAGGCCATGGACCCGAGGCTCATCGTGAACGCTTCGCCCGCCGCGCCTTGAACCGCGTCCTCAAGGTCTCGCATCATCGGGAACATGCCGCTGCCGGCGGGACCGCTGAAGTCGGCGTTCAGCTGCTCCAGTCCTCCCGTCGACGAGGCCCCCTCTGCCCACATCCCGTAGCGCGACGCAAAGGAGGAGTACTCTCCGCGGATGCCAAGACGGACACTCCCCCGGGGGACGAGGGGTGAAAAAGGCTCCTGGGCGCTCGCGAGGGCGGGCGCGAAAAGAACGCAGAGGAGGGTGGCGAGCAGGGAAGAGGTACGGTACACGGACTATCCGGGAAGGTGTTGGCCCGGCGAAACCGGGCTGCGACTCCGCGAACGGTCGTCGCGAAGACAAGATAATGCCGACGGCCCGCCGGGCGAACGGAAGGGGGCGGGTGGCCACGCTTGACACCGCACGAAGCCGCGTCTAGCGTTGTATTCCCGTTCGACGGAACCGGGCTCCGGGAAGTGCTCCACCGAAGGTCGTTTTGCCGCCGAACAGGTGATTGACATGCGGGAATAGCTCAGTTGGTAGAGCACCACCTTGCCAAGGTGGGGGTCGCCGGTTCGAGTCCGGTTTCCCGCTCTGATGCTCGAGGGGGCGACGGCGGTTGCCGGACGCCCCCTTCGTGTCGGCGCCGTAGCCAAGTGGTAAGGCAGAGGTCTGCAAAACCTCCATTCGGCGGTTCGAATCCGCCCGGCGCCTCTCGTCTGTACCGGCGGGGCACGCCCGTCCCGGGAGCGGACGAACCCCGGACGGCATGCCCGGCGTATTTTTCGCACGGGCTCCTATGGAATCAGCCGCCGCGGCCGGGGCCTCAGCAGGAAGACCCCCTCGTACATGCTCGTGACGACGACCGTACCGCTCTCGAAGAACGGGTAGGCGGTCCACGCACCGACGAAGCCGGGCGGGTCCCCCTCGTACGGCGTGGTGTCGAACCAGGCGATCTCGCGCGGCGCCTCCGGGTCGCTGATGTCGAAGAGGCGGAAGCCGGCCTGATAGTTGGCCTGGTACATCCGGTCGCCCTTGACGTACAGGTTGTGGTCGGTGGCGCCGGAGGTCCCGTCCACGCTCCCCACCAGGATGGGGTCGTCCAGCTCCGCCACGTCGAAGATGAAGGTCCGCGTGGTCGGCGCCGTGCCGACCAGCTCGTCGAGTTCGTCGTCGAGGTAGTAGTACCGCTGGTCGTCGGTGAGCCATCCCTGGTGGACGTACGCCAGGCCGGGGTAGGTCGCGGTGCCGACGGGGGCCGGCGCCGACTTGTCGGTGACGTCGATGATCCTGAGCGCGGTCTCGTTGGATGCGAAGCAGAGCTGCCGCCCCTGGAAACGGTCGTCGGGGCCCCGGTACACGACGCACTGGGCGTCGTGGGTGCGCCCCGGGTAGATCAGCCCCTCGGTGTCGGTGAAGCAGCCCGCGAAGACGGGTGACTTCGGGTCGCGCACGTCCACCATGTGGAGACCGCCGCCGCACGTCTCGCCGCCCCCGCTCGCACCCACCGGGAATGCGAAGCCGCTCTCCGGGTCCAGCACCAGGTTGTGAGCGCTCGCGATTCCATCGTAGACGGCGTCCGGCTGGAACTCGGCCGGGTCGGGGCCCGCCCCCCGCACGCGGGTGAGGTCGAAGACGACGAGGCCGTGGTCGCCGGCCCCGTCACCCGTGAAGAAGAGGTGGTCGGCGTAGACCTTCAGGTCGCGTGCGCCGCTGGGGTTGGCCTGGACCGCTCCGATGTAGCGGGGGGCAGCCGCGTCGGTGACGTCGATGATCGCCGCGCCGCCGGTCCGGCCGACCAGCGCGTACTCGCGCCCCGTCTCGGGGTCGGTCCATCCCCAGACGTCGCTCACGCGCTCCCCGGGCGCGCCTCCGAGGGCGGAGGCCGGCAGGAATGCGAGGAGATCGACGCCGTCGCACGAGAATCCCGCCGCGTCGCCGCCGTCGCAGCGCACTTCGCCACTGGTGACGGCCTCGGGACCACCGCCGGGACGCAGCGGCTCGCTTGCCGGCGACCAGGATCCGTCCGGCCCCCGGGTGAAGACCATCGCGGCGCCCGCGCCTCCGTCGGCTCCAGGCGCGCCCACGGCGGCGACGGCCGGGCCGAGTGCGATGGCCGTACCGAAGCCCCCGCCCGCGCCGAACGCCTGCACGCCGTCGTGTACGGTGAGCGCAACCCAGCTCCCGTCCCGGTAGCCGAACAGCGCGACCCGTCCGGTACCGGGGGCCCCCACCCACATCTCGTCTCCGAGCACCGCGACGGCGCCCCCGAAGCCCTGACGCTCCGGATCGCTCGGAGGCCCCAGCACCTCTGACGGCTCCCAGACGCCGTCATCGCCTTGAACGTACGGGAACACAAGACCCGATCCGAGGCGCGCTCCGGGGGCTCCGACAACCAGTCTACCGTCCGCGATGGCCATGGAGGAGCCGAAGCGGGCGCCCAGCTCGGTCGAGTCAGGCCGGAGCGTAACCGATAGCGACCACGATCCGTTCGTTTCCGTGAAGGCATGCACGGCACCGGTGCGGTCCAGGGCGGGGGACGCGACAAACAGGCCGCTCTCGTGGAGGATCAGGGCGCTGCCGAATCCCTCGTCGGTATCTTCGGACGGGCGTGGAACCGTGGCGGCCACCGCCCACGCCCCGTCCCGGCCCTGCTCGAAGATGTGCACGGCGGGGGGAGACATCCCGTTGCGGGCGACCGACACGGCCACCCTGTTGCCGCTGACAGCCGCGACCCGGAGAGGGGGCTGAAGGATCCGCATGATACCCGCGAAGTCCACCGCCGCGCCCCCGGGGCCCGTCCCGGGCCCGGCTTCCGCCCGCTCCTCTCCCGGTGCGCCGGCCAGCGCGAGGCCTGCCTCATGGACCCAGCCGCCGTTGCCCGTGTCGCGAAACAGGTGCGCCCCGGTCTCCACCTCCGCGTCACCCGACCCCACCACCAGCCGCCCGTTCCGCCATTCCATCGACGGCGACAACCTGGATCCGCTGGCAGCCGTGCCCGGCGGGGACAGCGTCCCGGCGAGCACCCACGCACCGGTCCCGGACCTCTCGAAGCGGTAGAGCGCGGCGGGCCCCCGCGCCGCCCCCGGCTTGCCGACGATCACGGTCTCGCCCGCCACCGCGACCATGCTGCCGAAGTCGTCCTGGACCGCCGCGAAGGCAGGGGTCACGCTCACCACGCCGGTGGCCGCGGCAACCGCGATGCACAGGACTCCGGCGCCCCTTGCAGCGCGGTGTCCCCTCCGCTCCGGGTTCCGCGCGGAGAGTTCACCACGGGTTGCGAAATCGACCTGGCAGCGGACGCCGGCGCGTCCCGGCCGGCAACTGGTCACCTTGAACATGCGTATCTCCCGGTCTTAGGCTGAAGTCGCAAACTGAAGCCACCCTCGACCTCCGGCAATGCAGAATGGCTCACATACGGTACGCATCCCCCGCGGAAGCGGGCTCGGAACTGGCCGAGCTTTACGCGCGTTACGCCGACCGGGCGGGGAACCTCGACAACATTCTCCGGATACATTCCCTCAACCCACCTTCGTTGGAGCATCACTACGACCTCTATCGCCACCTCATGGCCGGGCCCTCCCCGCTGTCGCGGCAGCAGCGCGAGATGATCGCGGTCGCGGTGTCGGCCGAGAACGACTGCTTCTACTGAATTAACCACCACGGAGCGGGCCTCCGTCGTCTGACCGGCACGGCCGACCTGGCGAATGCGCTCGCCAGAGGCCGGCGGCCGGACTTGCTCACCGACAGGGACACGGTCATGCTCGACTACGCCGTCAAGCTGACCCGGGATCCGGGGGGAATGACCGCGGACGATGTGGAGGCGCTGCGGGAAGCCGGCTTCGGCGACCGGGCGGTCCTCGACATCTGCCAGGTGGTGTCCTACTACAACTACGTGAACCGTCTGGCCGACGGCCTCGGAGTCGAACTGGAGGAGGAGTGGAGCGATGCGGACCATACCATGACCCGGGACGAATTCGACGCGCAGCGGGACACCTCCCCGTGATCACGGTCGACGGACACGGGCTGACCCTCGCGGAGGTTGAAGCGGTGGCGGTCGGCGGCGCCCAGGTCCGGCTGCACGAAGACGCCGCGGCACGGATACGCCGCTCGCGAAGTCTTCTCGACCGCCTCCTCGAGGGAGACGCCCCCGTGTATGGCGTGAACACCGGTTTCGGGCGGCTCGCCGACGTGCGCATCTCGCGTGACGATCAGTTCGCGCTCCAGCGAAACCTGGTGAGGAGCCACGCCGCAGGGACCGGCCGCCCCCTCCCGGACGCGGAGGTGCGCGCAATCCTGCTTCTCAGGGCCAACACCCTGGCCCGGGGACAGTCCGGGTGCCGCCTGGTCGTGGTCGAGCGTCTGCTGGAGCTGCTCAACCGCGCCGTCCACCCCGTCGTGCCCGAGATCGGGTCTGTGGGCGCGAGCGGCGACCTGGCCCCGCTCGCCCACGTCGCCCTCGCGCTGACGGGAGAGGGCAGGGCCGTAGCCGACGGCAGGGAGGGTGACGCCGGGCGGCTCATGGGCGCGGCGGGGATCGCACCGCTGCAGCTTGCCGAGAAGGAGGGCCTGGCGCTGGTCAACGGCACCCAGGCCACCACCGGGATCGGGATCCTGGCAGTGGGGCGCTTCGGCCGCGCGCTCGAAACCGCCGATGTGGCTGGCGCCATGTCGCTGGAAGGGGTGCGCGGGTCTCCCGCCCCCTTCCGCGCCGAAATACACAATGCGCGGCCGCACCCGGGCCAGATCGCCAGCGCGCGGCGCCTGAGGGCGTTGCTGGAGGGCTCGGAGATCCGCGAGTCGCACAGGGAAGGGGATACGCGCGTCCAGGATCCCTACTCGCTCCGCTGCATGCCGCAGGTCCATGGGGCCGCCCGCGAAGCGTACGGGTACGCGAGCCGCATCCTCACAACGGAAGCGAATTCGACCACGGACAACCCGCTTGTTCTGGCCGACGGGGGCACCGACGGTGAAGTCGGCGCGGATTCGTCCGGCGGCCTGGTCGTGAGCGGCGGCAACTTCCACGCGCAGGTGGTTGCGCAGAGCCTGGACCTCGTCGCCATCGCGGCGGCCGACCTGGCCTCGATCTCGGAACGGCGGACCGACCGGCTCCTCAACCCCGACCTTTCCGGCCTGCCCGCCTTCCTGACCCCCGACCCCGGAACCCGCTCCGGCCTCATGATCGTCCAGGTTGTCGCGGCCGACGCCCTGTCGGAGATGCGCGTCCTCGCCAACCCCGCCAGTTCGGACTCGGTTCCCACCTGCGCTTCTCAGGAAGACCACGTCTCCATGGGGATGGCCGCGGCGAGAAAGCTTCGCCGAAGCATGGAGCTGCTGGAAATCGTTCTGGCGGTCGAGATTCTCTGCGCCGCGCAGGCCGTGGAGTTCCACCGGCCGTTGCGCGCCGGGCAGGGCGTGGAGCGAGCGCTGAAAACGGTGCGCGATCGTGTAGCCCGCCTCGACGAAGACAGGATCCTCGGGGGTGACATCGAGATCCTTCGCGACCTGGTGGCTGCGGGCGCGTTTGCGGAACAGGATGCGGCCGCGGCGCAAGCCGAGGCGGCCGCTGCACAAGCGGTCGCTGCCGCTGGGCAAGCAGCCGCTGCCGCCGCACGAGCCGACGCAGCCGCTGCACATTCCGACGCTTCCTCTCCCGCCGGCGAGTCTCGATAAGGACGATCCGACATGCAGCCCACCACGACGCGCTCCACCGCACCCGCATCCGGTCCCCGGACCGTCCTCGCGCCGCGCGGCACCACGCTCAGGTGCAAGGGCTGGACCCAGGAAGCCGCGCTCCGCATGCTCATGAACAACCTGGATCCGGCGGTCGCCGAGCAGCCGGACGAGCTGGTGGTCTACGGCGGCACCGGCCGGGCCGCGCGGAGCTGGGCCGCATTCGACGCCATCGTCTCGGCCCTGGAGCAGCTGGAGGGCGACGAAACCCTCCTGGTTCAGTCCGGCAAGCCCGTCGGGGTCTTCCGCACGCACCGGCATGCCCCGCGGGTGTTGATCGCCAACTCGAATCTGGTGGGCCGCTGGGCCACCTGGGAGCACTTTCACGAGCTGGAGCGCCAGGGGCTGATGATGTACGGTCAGATGACCGCCGGTTCGTGGATCTACATCGGGACGCAGGGGATCCTCCAGGGAACGTACGAGACCTTCGGCGCCATGGCGCGGAGGCACTTCGGCGGGTCGCTCTCCGGCCGATGGATCCTCACAGGCGGCATGGGCGGCATGGGCGGCGCACAGCCGCTCGCGGCCACGATGAACGGCGCAGCCATCCTGGTGGTCGAAGTCGACCCCGAGCGGATCCGGCGCCGGATCGAGACGCGCTACTGCGACCGCATGACCGACGACCTGGACGAGGCGTTGGCGTGGCTGCGGGAGGCGACCGAAGCGGGGCAGGCGGTTTCGGTGGGGCTGGTGGGGAACTGCGCCGATGTCCTCCCCGAGCTGAACCGGCGCGGGATCACCCCCGATATCGTGACCGACCAGACCTCGGCCCACGACCCCGTGGACGGCTACGTGCCTTGCGGTTTCTCGATCGATGAGGCGTCCGTCTTGCGAAAGCACGATCGAACCGAATATCGCTTGCACGCGATGGCGTCGATCCGCAGGCACTGTGAAGCCATCGTGGAGATGACCAGGCGGGGTGCTATCGCGGTCGACTACGGCAACAACCTGCGCGGCTATGCGCACGAGGCCGGCTTCGAGGACGCGTTTTCGTATCCGGGCTTCGTTCCCGCGTACGTCCGCCCCCTCTTCTGCCTCGGCAAGGGCCCCTTTCGGTGGGTCGCGCTGTCGGGCGACCCTGCCGACATCCACCGCACCGACGACCTTGTGCTGGACATGTTCCCCCGGGACGAACACCTCTGTCGCTGGATCCGCATGGCGCGCGAGCAGGTAGCTTTTCAGGGGCTTCCTGCGCGGATCTGCTGGCTGGGCCAGGGGGAGCGGGCGCGCTTCGGCGTCGCCATGAACGAACTGGTCGCCAGCGGCGAGGTCAGCGCTCCCATCGTGATCGGGCGCGACCACCTGGACACGGGGTCGGTGGCGTCGCCGTACCGCGAGACGGAGGGGATGAAGGACGGGACCGACGCGGTCGCCGACTGGCCCGTCCTGAATGCGCTGCTGAACACCGCCTCGGGGGCGAGCTGGGTGTCGTTTCACCATGGGGGCGGCGTGGGGATCGGGGACTCGCTGCACGCGGGCCAGGTGCTGGTTGCCGACGGAACGCCGGAGATGCGCACCCGGATCGAGCGCGTGCTGACGAACGATCCGGGGCTGGGGGTGGCCAGGCACGCGGACGCGGGGTACGAGGCCGCGCAGGCGACGGCCCGGGAGAAGGGGGTCAGGATCCCGATGGGGTGAAGGTGGGCTGCGGCAGTCGCCCGGCGTCGACGCCGGGCGGCTATGTTCGCGCCCCCAGCCCCTTCACGGCCGCCGTGAACGCGCGCCCGACCTCCTCCTCACGTGCATGGCGGCCGGACTGCACCACCCAGTTGCCACCCACCATGACGTCCCGCACCGGGTTGTCGGTCCCGGAGAACAGCCACGAGTCGAGCACGGCGCGGCCGCCGCGCCCGGCCAGCGCCGGATGTTCCGCGTCCAGGACCACCAGGTCCGCCCGGGCGCCGACCTCGACGCGGCCTCCGTCCCACGCCAGCGCCCGGCATCCTCCGTCCCACGCGTGCTGCAAGAGCGTGCCACCGGCTCCGGCGAGCGCACCCCCGGCTTCGGCGAGCACACCGTCTCCCGGCCCGTTCGCCCCCGTGGATGTCTCGGCGACCCGCCCCCCTCCCGTGCCGGACGCGCGCTTCCGCGCCTTCAGCACCGACCGGGTCCGGCACACCAGCCGCTGCCCGTAGTCCAGGAGGCGCAACTCCTCCACCGGGCTACGCGACACGTGGCTGTCGGTCCCGATCGCGAACCTTCCTCCGAGCGCTGCAAACGCCCCCAGCGGGAACAGTCCGTCCCCGAGGTTCGCCTCGGTCGTCGGGCACAACCCCGCCACCGCCCCCCGCCGCACGACCCCGGCTACCTCGGCATCGCTGACGTGCGTGCCGTGAACCAGGCACCACCGCTCGTCGACGGGGGCGTGGTCCAGAAGCCACTCGACCGGCCGCGCCTTCCGGTCGGCCAGACAGTCCCGCACCTCCTTCTCCTGCTCGGCCACATGGATGTGCACCGGCGCTTCGCCTGCCGCGGCCGGCCCGGCTCCCCCGGACACGAAGTCACCGAAGCGCGCGAACGACTCGCGCGAAACCGCCCGCAAGCTGTGTACCGCCCACCCCAGCTGCACGGGGGACGCGGACGGGCCCGGACGCGCGGACTCCACGTGCCGCGATCCCTCCCCGCCGAGTGCCGCGTGCAACCGCGCCGCCCCCTCCAGGTCCATCCGGAAGCGCCGTTGGCTCCCCGCCAGCGCCTCGCCGCCGAAGCCGCCCGTCTCGTACACCACGGGCATGTGTACCAGGCCGATCCCCGTGGCACGCGCCGCGGCAATGACCCGTCGGCTCATCTCGGCTGGATCGTCGTAGGCACCGCCGTCCGGCCGACGGTGCAGGTAGTGGAACTCGCCGACGCAGGTGAAGCCCGCCTTGAGCATCTCGACGTACAGTTGGGCCGTGACCGCCTCCACGTCGTCTGGCGTGAGGTGGCGGAGGAACGCGTACATCGCCTCGCGCCAACTCCAGAACGAATCCGGCCCGCCCCCTTCGGCGAGCCCCGCCAGGGCGCGCTGGAACGAATGGCTGTGCACGTTGGGCACCCCGGGAACCGTCCACCCCGCCACCGTTTCGCATCCGCCGTTGCTGCCCGGCTCCACCGACAGGATGCGGCCGCGCTCGTCCACCGCCACGACTGCGTCGCGCTGCCAGCGGTCCCCGATCAGGAGTCGTTCGAAGCGGAACCTGTGGCGTGGGCGAGCCCTTGGCGGCATGGACGTTCCTCACGATCGGATTTGCGAATCGGCGCGGTTCGATGCATCAATCTGGCTGCTGTCCCTCAATTTCGCTTCAACCGCGCGGCCGCGCGAACGACCCAATGCCTCATCCCCGCTGGGACCGAATCTGGACGGACGTCAACCTCGCGACCATGACCGACGCGTCGCTGGGCATCATCGAGGACGGGGCGATCGTGAGCACCGGCGGGCGCATCGCGTGGGTCGGGCGACGGGCCGACCTGCCCGAGGCCGGGAAGCGGATGGCGGGCGACATCATCCGCTGCGGTGGCGCCTGGCTCACCCCCGGGCTGATCGACTGCCATACGCACATTGTCTTCGGGGGCGACCGCAGCGGTGACTTCCGCCGCCGGCTACGGGGTGAATCGTACGGCGACATCGCGAGGGCGGGCGGGGGCATCATGTCGACAGTCCGCGCCACGCGCGACGCCTCGAACGAGGAGCTGACCGTGCGCGCCGTCGCCCGGGGAGCGGAGTTGGCGGCCTGGGGTGTCACCACGATCGAGGTCAAATCCGGCTACGGCCTCGACCTGCCGACCGAACTGCGGATGCTGGATGTCGCCGCCGGGCTTGCCGACCATCTCCCCGTGGACATCTCGCCCACCCTGCTCGCCGCCCATGCGATCCCGCCCGAGTACGCGGGGCGGCGGGCCGGCTACGTCCGGCTGGTCATCGACGAGATCATCCCCGCGGCGCTGGAGCAGGGCCGCGCGACGGCCGTGGACGTCTTCTGCGAGGACATCGCCTTCACGCCGGCCGAGTCGCGCGCGATCCTCGAAGCCGGGATCGGGGCGGGGCTGCACGGCCGCCTCCACGCGGACCAGCTCTCGGACCTGGGCGGGGGCGCGCTGGCCGCCGCCGCGGGAGCCCGCTCGGCAGACCATGTGGAGTACCTGTCGCGAGACGGGGTGCGAGCCATGGCGGCAGCGGGTGTGTGCGCGGTCCTCCTCCCCGGTGCCGCCTACACCCTGGGGGCGGACCGCAGGCCGCCCGTCGGCACGCTGCGGCAAGCCGGCGTGACGATGGCGCTGGCCACTGACGCGAATCCCGGGTCATCGCCCATCACGAACGTCGGCGTGATCCTGAACCTGGCGTGCATCCTTTTCGGACTCACCCCGGAAGAGGCCCTGTTCGGCTTCACAGCCGCCGCGGCCCGGGTTCTCGGCCTGGAAGCGGACCGCGGCACCCTCCAGCCGGGCAAGTGGGCCGACCTGGCCCTGTGGAACGTGCGTGACCTGGCGGAGCTGTGCTACTGGGTGGGCGCGAGCCCCTTGCGGTCGCTGGTCAAGCACGGGGTTCCCCGTGCCTTGGGGCAATCGATGTAGCTCAGCCTCCGCGTCTGCGCGGCGGGCTACGCTTTGCGGGCGCGCCGGAGCCGCCTGAGCGGCGCGGTGCAGGGCGTGCCTTCGGCGGCGAGCGCCTGGGCGGTGCGGAGCGTGCCTTCGGCGGCGAGCGCCTGGGTGGTGCGGAGCGCACCTTCGGCGCCGGTCGCCTGGATGGAGCTTGACGCGCGCCGGGCTGCGAGCGCCTGGGTATTGCCGGTCGCGCGACGGGTCCCCGGCGAGGCGGCGTTGTCCGCACGATGGGTTCCCGGCGAGGCGGCGTTGTTCGTACGATCGGCTGCCGCTTCGGGGTGGACGCCCCCGTGCGCGGTGCGGCCTCGGGCCGCTTTCTTACCTTCGGCGGCGTGGTGCGCACCGGCGTTGGCGAACCTGTTCCGATGGGTGGTCTGCGTGTTGCAGGGCGAGGGGTCGCTCTCCTCGTGTCCTCACCCGTCGCCTTCGCGTCACCGTCGCCTCGTGGACGCGCCGTTCGTGGAACGGCCCGGGCCCATGGGCGGGCTGCGCGACTGCCAACATCCGTCCGGTCGCCGGCACCGGCGACACCAACTCCCGACGCGCCGGTTCCCCTGCGAGTAAGGTCCGAAACGGGGCGCTCCGGTCCGTTGTCCGTCACGTACACCTCCGGCCGTTCCTTGAAACGTGGACCGAACAGGGGGCTGCGGAGGACGGCTCCTCGCCCTGAGCGGTAGCCGTAGGGGGAAACACGTCCTCCGTACCCGTCAGCCACGTAGTAACGGCGAAAGTGGCGGTAGTCTCCGCCCCAACCGTAACCCGGATACCCGCTCCAGCCGTACCCGGGATACCCGCCCCAGCCGTCGTACCACCCGGAGTATCCGCCGTACCAGAATGGGGAGGTCGCGTACACGTGCCGGCGCAGGTAGCGGGGTGAAGGCCATCCCAGGAAGCCGTACGGTCTCAGCCACGGGCTGGGAGGGCCCCACCAGCCGAAAGGTCCAAAGCCGACGGGCAGGTAGCTCCCGCAATCCAGGAAGGGGTCGTGCAGGAGGTAGTCCCAGCAGTGGGAGAGTCCCCAACCGTCCTGGTAGCCGCCGAGGTAGCCGTCGTGGTAACTGCTGAAGCCGATGCCGATTGACACATGGGAAGAGGCGCCGAGCCCAAACCCGGGGCTGCGGAACACCGGCTGGTAGGCAAGGCCCAACCCCCATCCGGACCAGAACGTGGCCTGACCCGCGGCGGCCAGGTCAAGTCTTGCCGAAACATGGTTGGCGACCTGGGCCGTGCCAGCCGCCGGGACCGAGAGCATCCCCGCCATCAGAACCACTCTGCTTGCAAGCTTCATTTCACCACCTCCGCGTATTTGGGCTGGCGGTTATCATAAGCAACGATCATGCCATGAATCATCCAGTCGTCCAACTCGTTGATATGCCGAGAGATGCGCGTGAGCGACCTGCCACCGTCCGGCGCGCGTGTCCCTGTCCTGCAACAGGTAGCGACCCATCCCGTGGACAGGTGTCCCGATCCCACGTCATGGCGAAAGACACCGGTGCACCAGCAGGAGCGCCAAAAGCGCGACGAAGGGCGCGGCCGTCATGACCAGCTTCCCCGCGGTGCCGGCCACGGCCGGCCCGCCGCCGGCGTCCCCGGCGGGGCATCCTTCCGACTCCGAATGCTCCGTCATGACCGTGGCTCCGGTCGGTTGACGATCCATGAATCTTCGGCCCCCCGCTTCGTGTGGAGAGTGCGGCCGCTCACCGGTAAACTCGACTCCCCGGCGCGTTGCCGCAAGCGAGTCGGCGTGGCGGTTGAACCCTTGACTTGCCAAGTTCGCGGGCAGAGTGAATCTTGATAGCACCGACGCCGTGGTGAATCACCGGGCATCCTGAAGCCGGACGCGGCGGGTTTCGGACCCTCATTTCTATCTCCCGGGCGGTACCCGCGCCATCGAATGAAGCGCGCGGAATCGTCCCCGGCATGGGGGCGTACGAACGCCCCGGCTGGGTCCGTGCTGCGCTCAACGTGTGACGCTTGTTCCCCCCGGAAGGTGTTAGCGACCGTGACCGATCAAACAACTACGCCACCTCAGGAAACTCCCAAACCCCGCAAGCGCAGGCCACGGGGGCGCCGCCACAGAGGCGGGGCACGCAGGGACGAAAACGAAGTGAACATCAACGACCCCAACCGGGAGCCGGGGCCGGTTCTCGGCATCCTGGAGGTCCTGCCGAGCGGCTCGGGGTTCGTACGTCGGGCCGAGGACGGGTACATCCCCGGCCACAACGACATCTACGTCGGGTCACGGCTCATCCACAGATTCGGCCTGCGCACCGGAGACGAAGTGGCGGGCGTCGTCGGTCGCCGTCCGCGCAACGGGAAGAGCCCGCCTCTGCGCTATCTGGATCTGGTCAACGGACTTACCGCGGACAACGCGACCAATCGGCCGGACTTCAACCGTCTGAGCGCGATGCACCCCCGACACCAGCTCAGACTGGAGTGCGGGAGGGTACACGGTGGAGAACCGGACATGACCAACCGGGTCATCGACCTCTTCTGCCCGATGGGCAAGGGTCAGCGCGCGATGATCGTGGCACCGGCCAAGGCGGGCAAGACCACCATTCTGCAGGCGGTGGCCGAGGGAGTGGAGAAGAACCATCCCGAATGCGAGTTGATGATTCTCCTGGTGGACGAGCGGCCTGAAGAGGTCACGGAGATGGAGATGTGCGGCTTCGGCGAGGTCATCGCGTCGACCTTCGACCTGACCGCCGAGCGGCACTGCCAGGTCGCCGAGATGACCCTGGAGCGGGCGCGGCGCCGGGTGGAGGTCGGCAAGCATGTCGTCATCATCCTGGACTCCATTACCCGTCTGGCCCGAGCCCACAACACGGTCGAGGAAGGAAGCGGACGTACGCTTTCCGGGGGCCTCGACGCGAGTTCGCTGGAAAAGCCGAAGCGCTTTCTGGGCAGCGCCAGGCTGATCAAGGAGGAGCAGGGCGGGGGGTCACTCACGATCATCGCGACGGCGCTGGTGGATACCGGATCGCGCATGGACCAGGTGATCTTCGAGGAGTTCAAGGGGACGGGAAACAGCGAGCTGGTGCTCAGCCGTGAACTGGCCGACAGGCGCATCTATCCCGCCATCGACCTGAGGGCCTCCGCAACCCGCAAGGAAGAACTGCTTCTGTCGCCGGATGCGCTGCGGCTGTCGCGTGCGATGAGGCGTCAACTTTCCGATTCGATGCCGGCCGAGGCGATGGACGAGCTCCTGCGGGTGATGCGCCAGACCAAGTCGAACGACGAGCTGATCGACGTGGCGTTGCAGAGGCTGTAGCGGGGGGGTTGTACAACGCTAGCCGCCCGACTCGGCGCGCTCCTTCAGCCGTTCCAGGCTTTCCTGCAACTGGAGCCCCTGGGACTCGTCCATGGTGAGGGCGGTCCACCCCAGCAGCGGATTCCACCCCAATTCGACCCGCTCCGTCCAGGAGACCAGTGACCCGCGGCTTCTCTCCTGTATGGAGATCGTACCCTCGAACCGGATCGCGCCGTCCTCTACCTCGACCTCATAGCCGACCTCGAGTGGCGGACGCGACACCACCAGCGTCAGGGTGCCCGAACCCATCGCGGCATCGTCCCACACGCGGCGCGCGCCGACCCCGGCCGCGGGTCCTTCCAGCTCCGACTCGAGATCGCCCCACGGCGTCCACTCGGTCCACGCCTCGAGGTCGTTGACCAGAGGGAAGACGGCTTCCGGCGAAGCGTCGATGTCGACGGAGCGGGTCACCTCAACGGTCCCGGGAAGAAGGATCCCCACGATCAGAAAACCACCGGCGAGCAAGGCGAGGATACCGGCCACCACCACGCCCGGCCGCGACACGCACCGGAGCATCAGGAAGTCCTCTCCGCCGCGCAGCGGCCGGCCAGTTCGCCCTCCAGCACCGACCATACGTGCTCGGCCATGGCTGCGTGCCCCTCGGCATTGGGGTGGATGCCGTCGGACTGATTGAGTGCGGGCACGGCGGCCACCCCTTCCAGCAGGAACGGGACGAGGACGGCTCCGTGTTCTTTCGCCACCCGCGGGAACACGTCGCGGAACGCCTGCGTGTAGGCCGGTCCCAGATTCGTCGGGGCCTCCATTCCGGCGACCACGATCGCAGCTTCCGGGTGCTGCCGGCGCGCTTGGCCCACGATCCGGGCCAGGTTGTCGTACAGCGCTTCCGGGCTCTGTCCCCGGAGCCCGTCGTTGGCGCCGAGTTCGACGAACAGCGCCGCGAGAGGAAGCTGCAGCGCCCCCAACAGCTGGTCCAGGCGCGCTCGCCCTCCGGCGGAGGTGTCCCCGCTGACGCCGGCGTTCACGACCCGGCAGCGACCCCCCGCGTCGTCGATGCGCCGGCCGATCAGGGCGGGATAGGCCAGGGTCGGGTCGTCCAGCCCGTACCCCGCCGTCAGGCTGGTGCCGATAAAGACGACATTCGCGGCGGCGCTCTCCGGGGGGGTCGCGGCGGCGCCCGCCCGGGCTGTTCCCGTTGGCCCGGCTTCGCCAGCTTCAGGGGTCGCCGCGCCGGTGGCCGGCGGAGCACCGGAACCGTCACCCGCGTCCACGCACCCCGACCAGGCAGCTGCCGAAAATCCCATCCACAGCATGAGCGAAGCCCTGCAAAGCGACGCACGCGCGATCATCGAGGCCCGGGGGCTGACCCGTATTTTCATGAGCGGCGGGCGTCCGCTGGAGGTGCTCAAGGGCATCGACCTGAACATCGGGGCGCGTGAGTTCGTGGCGGTCGTTGGCCCCTCGGGGAGCGGAAAAACCACGCTGCTGGGTCTCCTTGCGGGACTTGACAGGCCCACGGCCGGGAACGTCAGGGTGGACGGCCGCGACCTGGGCGCACTCACTGAAGATGAGCTTGCGCTCTTCCGGGTCAACCGAATCGGCTTCGTCTTCCAGACGTTTCATCTCCTCCCCACCCTGACCGCGCTGGAGAACGTACTCGTTCCGGTGGAACTCGCCGGGGGGAACCGCGGGGGCGTGCGCCTCACGGGGCGAGCGGCCCGGGATCACGCCCGTGCCCTCCTGGACCGCGCGGGTCTGGGCGACCGCGCACACCACTATCCCGTCCAGCTGTCGGGTGGGGAGCGGCAACGGGTCGCCCTGGCACGCGCGTTCGCGAACCGTCCCCGCATCCTCTTCGCCGACGAGCCCACGGGGAACCTGGACGCCGACACCGGATCCACGGTCGTCGCCCTGATGGAGGACCTCAACCGGGACGCGGGCACGACGCTCGTTCTCGTCACCCACGACGCAGAGCTCGCGGCTCGCGCCGGCCGCGTCATACGGCTCGGGAAAGGGCGCGTGGTCTCGGACGCGCCGCCGGTCAGGGCGGAGCGCTTCGGCGCGGCCCCGGTCTCCGGGCAATAGGATGGACCGCTTTTCCTTCAGGATGGCGCGGCGCGAGTGGAGGGCCACGCTGCGCCGCCTGGGCGTCTACATGACGTCGATCACCATCGGCGTGGCCGCGCTTGTGGCCCTCCACTCCTTCCGACACGATGTGGTGCGGTCCATACACGCCGAGAACCGGAGCCTGCTGGGCGCTGACGCACGGCTGGGCACGAACCGGGAGATCCCCGACTCCGTCACGGCTATCGTCGATTCCCTGGTCGCGCACGGTGCGGACGCCGCCCGCGTGACCGGTCTCGTCTCGATGGCGTTGGCCGAGCGCAGCGGACTCACGCGGCTCGTCCAGCTGCGCGGCGTCGAGGCGGGCTTTCCCTTCTACGGCGAGGTCACCACCGATCCGCCCGGCATGTGGGGCCGTCTGTCGGGGCGCAACGCGCTGGTCGACCCGGCCGTCATGGTGCAACTGGCGATCGGGCCGGGGGACACCCTGCGCCTGGGCACGGCGGCCTTCACGGTCGCGGGTTCGGTGGAGGGACTGCCCACCGACATCGGGTTCCAGGCGGCCACCGGGCCCCGCGTCTTCATCGCCCACGACCAGGTCGATGACACCGGGCTGCTCGGCCTCGGGAGCCTCTCGCGCCACAACGTGTACCTCCGCCTCCCGCCCGGCATCGATCCCGACGAGGTGGAAGAGGCGCACGAAGAAGTCCTGCGCGCCACCCGGGTCTCGCTGCGTACCCCGGAAGAGCACGCGCGCTCACTCACACGGTCCACCGACTTTCTCGCCGACTTTCTGGGCCTGGTCGGACTGGCTGCCCTGTTGCTCGGCGGGATCGGCGTGGGGAGTGCCGTGAACGTCTTCGTGCGCGCCCACTTCACGTCGATCGCCGTCCTGCGCTGCGTCGGCGCCACACGGCGGCAGGTATTCTCGATCTACCTGCTGCAATCGGTGTGGATGGGGTTCTTGGGATCGGTGGGCGGAGTGGCTCTGGGTCTGGTCGTGCAACGCTTCCTGCCTCTCCTCATCCGTGACGTGCTGCCGGTCGAGGTGGCGACGTCCGTGTCGGCCGGGTCGGTCGCCTTCGGCCTCTTTCTGGGCACGTGGGTGGCCTTCATCTTCGCGCTGCTGCCGCTCCTGGAGGTGCGCAAGGTGTCGCCGCTGCAGGCGCTGCGCCTGGAGTCGGAGGCAGCGCCGGGGAAGGATCCCGCACGGATCCTGGCGGTGTCCGCCATCGCCGTCACGGTTCTCGCCCTCACCCTCTTCGAGGCGCCGTCGCCGGAAGCGGGCCTCGCGTTCGCAGGGGGCCTCGCCGTCGTGACCGCGGTCCTGTCGGGTGTGGCACTCGGCCTCGCGCGGGGGACACGCAGGTTCTTTCCGCGCGGGGCCGGCTACACCCTCCGGCAGGGGGTCGCGAATCTCTTTCGTCCCGGCAACCAGACCGTCGCCGTCACGCTCGCGCTCGGCTTCGGGGTCCTGGTCGTCGGGGTGATCGTCCAGCTGCAGCGCAACCTTGTCAGGGCACTGTCGCTGGAAGGGGGGGCGAACAGCGCCAACATGCTCCTCTTCGATGTGCAGCCGGGCCAGGAGGAGGGGGTTGGCGCAATCCTTGCCGGATACTCGGAGGGGGCTCCGGAGATTGCCCCGATGGTGACCGCGAGGGTGGCGGCGCTGAACGGACGCCCCGTGGCCGACATCCTGGCCGACAGCGCCGGGGACGAGCGGCCGGAGCGGTGGACGCTGCGCCGTGAGTACCGTCACACATACCGCGCGGCCGTGAAGGACACCGAGACGGTCGTCGCGGGTGAGTGGTGGGGCGGTGGCGGTCCGGCAGAGGGGGCGCTTGCGCGGGTCTCGGTAGAGGAGGAGTTGGCGGATGACCTGCGCGTGGGCGTCGGGGACGAGATCACATGGCTGGTGGCGGGGATCGAGATCCCCACGGTGGTGAGCAATCTGCGCAGTGTCGATTGGGCCGGGTTCGACACGAACTTCTTCGTGGTGTTCGAGCCGGGGATCCTTGAGGAGCTGCCTCGGACCAGCATCGTGCTGGCCACAGTGCCGGGCGAGGAAGCCCGGGCGCGTTTTCAGCAGGCCCTGGTGCGTGGGTACCCCAACGTTTCGGTCCTCGACCTGGTGACGATCAGGACGGCCGTGGAGACCATTCTCTCGCGGGTGGTAGCCGTAATCCGCATCCTGGCGGGATTGTGCGCGGCGGCGGGGCTGGTCGTGATGGCGGGATCGATCGCCTCCACAAGGGCCCAGCGCCGGCGCGAGGGGGCCCTGCTGCGCACACTGGGCGCCCGCTTCGGCCAGATCCGGCGGATCCTGATGAGCGAATACGTGGCGCTTGGCACCCTGGCGGCGCTGGCTGGTGGGGCGCTTGCCCTCGTGGCCAGCTGGCTTCTTACCGTGCAGCTCTTCGGCCTGACCTTCGCTCCCGCCCTTGGTGCGGCGGCGCTGCTTTGGCTGGCCGTGGTCGCACTGACCGTGCTGACCGGAGTGGCGAGTGGGGGTGGAGGGGCGGGGAGCGCGCCGCTCAAGGCGTTGAGAGCGGCGGCCGAGTAGCGAGCGCGGACCGTGCCAACGGCGGCGGGGCGCCTCCGAAGAGACGCCCCGCCCTGTTGCCTGATTGCGGCTTCGAGCGCCGCATTCGCCCCCGTGCTACTGCTGGGGGCCTGTCGCCGACCAACGGGTCATCAGATGGTCCCGTACATCCTCGGGGATGAGCGGCGAGGTCGCGAGAAGCTGCGCCCGGTTGAGGAGGTCGTGGGCGCGGGCTCCAAAGCCGCGCGTATTGGCGACCCAGGCAGCGTCCGCGAAGGCATTCGCGGCCACGATTACGTCGCCCATGGCGACCGCGCGCTGCCCGGCGGCCTCGAAGTCGCGCACAGCCCGACCCTCGTCGCCGGTGTAGAAGGAGAGCCTTGCGGCCTGAATCAGGTCTTGTACCGCGACGGGATCGCCCGCCGGCCGCAGGTCGGCCGCGCGCCGAAACAGCGACGCGGCGCGGTCCCACCGGTCCAGATCCTTCAGGTTGTCCATCGCTCTCGTTTCGATGGCGTCGATCTCGTCGGCCGGCACCTGCGCGGTTGACTGTGCCGAGAGGGTGGTGGCGCTGGCCGCTATCAGAAGAGCTGCCATCGCGGGGCGGCTCCATGCGAAGTTCCTGTGCATCGTATCCTCCGTGTTTCTTCTATCGATTAAGGTCCGGGCGCCCGAGAAGTCAGGGGTCTGCGCCCGGTCGTGGACCGGTCGGCACCCGCGGTGACGCGGTCCAACCGTCCCAACGGAGGTCAGATACGACGGATCGTCCGGATTGTTTCACACCGATGTGGCCCTGGCGCCGGACTTCGAGCCCTCAGGCGGCGTCAGCCGAAGAAATCCCGCATTCGCGCGACCGCCCGTTCCAGTGTCCCGGCTTGTTTGCAGAAGGCGAAGCGCACCAGTTTGCGGCCATCCTCCGCACTGTTGTAGAAGGAGGAGCCCGGAACCGGAGCGACCCCGCATTCCCGGGCCAGGTAGTGACTGAAAGCGGTGTCGTCGAGCGAACTGAGACCGGAGAAATCGGCCATGATGTAGTAGGCGCCCTCGGGAGGGTTGCACCGGAAGCCCGCGTCGCGCAGCCCCGCGTACAGAATGTCGCGCCGTTCGAGATAGTCCCGCGCGATCGCGTCGTAGTAGTCGCGGCCGAGGGTGTCGATGCCGGCTGCGCAGGCTTCCTGGAGTGGAGCTGGAGCCCCGACAGTCAGGAAATCGTGGACCTTGCGAATCGCGGCGGTGAGGTAGGGCGGCGCGACGATCGTGCCCACCCGCCACCCCGTGACGCTGAAGGTCTTCGAAAGCCCCGAAATGATGATTGTGCGGTCACGCATGCCCGGCAGGCCGGCCAGCGGGATGTGCTCCCCTTCGTAGATGATGTGTTCATAGATCTCGTCGGTGATGGCGAGAACGTCATGCTCAAGGCAAATCTCGGCCACGGCATTCATTTCGTCATGATCGAAGACGCGGCCGGAGGGGTTGTTCGGGGTGTTGATGACGATGGCGCGGGTTCGTTCCGTGACCGCGCTGCGAAGCCGATCCGGATCGAGGCGGAAGTCCGGTGGGTCGAGAGGGACGAACACGGGAGCGGCGGCCGAGAGAATGGCGTCGGGACCGTAGTTCTCGTAGAAGGGCTCGAAGACAATGACTTCCTCGCCCGGATCGACGGCGGCGAGCATGACCGCGGCCATGGCTTCCGTCGCACCGCATGTGACCGTGATCTCCCGGTCGCCGTCCACCTCGATTCCATACCACTCGGCGTACTTTCGAACCAGCGCCTGGCGGATGCCGGGTGTGCCCCAGGTGATGGCGTATTGGTTGACATTGTCCTGTATTGCGCGGCAGGCGGCGTCCTTCAAGAGCTGCGGGGCCGAGAAATCGGGGAAGCCCTGAGACAGGTTGATCGCGTCGTATCGCCGCGCTACCCGCGTCATATCGCGAATCACGGATTCGGTGAACGTGTGAGTTCGTACCGCTGTGCGCTGGATCATGAGATGGACGTTAGATCAACGCCGGGGGCGACGCCAGTTGCCGAAAATACGTACGCTTTGTATGTTATGACCCGCTTCCAACGACAGCCCGGGTGAGCCATGTCCTCGTCTTCCCATTCCGACTTTCGTGACGCCGTGGAGCGCCTTCTCGGATGCGCCGTGCTCTTCCACGGCGCCGAAAACCTCGGCGATCTTGCCGATATCGATCTGGCCACGCTGCTGCAGGAAAGCGGGCTCGGCGACGTGGCCGACGGCATCGAGATCGCCAACACGGCGGTGGTCCTGCGCTCCGAGATTCAGATCGGCGCGGAGTTCTGCAAGGCGCTTGACGGCCTTGACGAAAGACGCCGCGTGATTGCACGTAAGCGGACCTACGCCAGGGACCCCGCAAAGCTTGCCGCATTGGGTCACGAGTTCGGGGTCAGCCGCGAGAGGGCGCGCCAGTTGGAAGTCAGGTTGCGCCGAGCGGTAGATGTGGAGGTTTCCCACCTCGTGAAGAGAGCGGCCAACTGGCTGGGGCGCGCCGTGGGCTCGGCGGCCAAGCCGGCGAAATTCGACAGGATCCTGAGCTTGCTCGTGGATGACGCGCCGCCCGAGTGGAGGACTGCGGCCGAGGTGGCCGTGATGGCCGAAGGTGGCTATGAGATGCTGAACGGGGTCGTGGGGAACAGGACTTTCAAAGAGCAGATCGAGCGGGCGCGGCGCTCTGCCCCCGACTTTGCAAACGAAGCCGGGGTCATCGACGAGGAGGGTTTGCGGCTGGCGGTCGACGCGGTGGACACGACCGAGTGGGAGGCGCTCACGCGCAACGCCCGGCTGGTGCGGATCGGCAACCACCTGGTGGCAAGGGACACCCGGCGGGCTCGCGTCTTCCTCGCATTGGAGGCAATCGGCGAGCCGTCCACAAGGGAGAACATCGCGTCCGTGGCGGAGTTGGCCGACAACTCCTCTCTGTCCAGCCTGCTCTCGTCGGACCCTCTCTTTGTTCGCTTCACCAAGGACAAATGGGGCCTGAGCACATGGACCGACGAGCCGTACGAGGGCGTCGTCGAGGCAATTGTCAAACGGATCGAGGAGGCTGGTGGAGAGATCGACATCGACCTCCTGGTGGAGGAGATCCCCGCGAAGTTCGAGGTCTTGCCGGCCACGGTGAGGAACTACATCGGCACCCGGAAGTTCGAGATCAAGGGAGACAAGGTGAGGGTTGTCGCCGATCCGGTCGCGCCGGTCCAGGATCTTGCCTCGGCTCGCGATGTGGTGTGGACGCGGGACGGGACCCCGGTGCTGCGCTTTACCGTCGGCCTGCATCACCTGAAGGGGAACAGCCAGAAAATCTCGGCAGCGGTGGCCCAGCACCTGGGGGTCGGGCTGGACGGGTCGACGAAAATTCCGTTCGTCCAGCCCCGTGGCGTCGACGACGCCTCGGTCATATGGCGGTCCTACGACCCCAACGGGCCGGAGATGGGCCGCCTGCGCGAGGCCCTCATGAAGGCCGGCATCGAGCCGGGGCAGCATGCCCATGTGCTCCTCCGGCGTGAGGGTCTGCGCCTGTTCGCCAACGGCTCGGACATGCTGCAGGAGAAGCCTTGAAGCCCACACCATCCCGTACCGCGCGGAACTCGCTCGGCTGATCGGTCAAGGGTGAGAGCCCCGGAGGCGGTCGCGGCAGACCGCAACCCGGCGCAGCGCGCTGCCGGGAATGACTCCGATCCACGGCGGTGGAGGATCCTTGCGCTGCTGAGCGTTGCCGAACTCCTTGGCATGTCGCTCTGGTTCACGGCGACCGCCGTGTCGGGGGAGCTGGGGGCGCGGTGGGAATTGTCGCCGAATCAGGTCGGTTGGTTGGCCACCGCGGTCAACCTGGGCTTCGTGGCCGGGACCGCCGTGGCGGCACTGCTCAACCTGGCGGACATCATTCGTTCACGTGTGTACTTCGCCACCGCCGCCGTGCTGGCCGCCGTGGTCAACGCCGCCGTCCTCGTGGCGCCCGGCTTTGCCACCGCGGCCGGGCTGCGCTTCGCGACGGGCTTCCTGCTGGCCGGCGTCTATCCGCCCGCGATGAAGATGATCGCCACCTGGTTCCGGTCGGCCCGGGGGCTGGCCATCGGTACCATCGTGGGGGCCCTGACGGTGGGGAAGGCCATGCCGTACCTCCTCAAGGCATTTCCGCGGGCGGGAGCGGAGCAGGTGATCATCGGCGCATCCGTCGGAGCTCTGACCGGGGCCGTCCTCGTGGCGCTTTTCTACCGCGACGGCCCGTTTCCGTTCTCGCGCCGCCCCTTCTCCTGGGGCCTTGCCGGCAAGGTGCTGCGTCACCGGGAGACGCGCCTCGCCACGGCGGGTTACCTGGGGCACATGTGGGAGCTCTATGCGATGTGGGCGTGGGTGCCGGTGTTTCTGGCGGCGTCGAGCGAGGCGGCGGGCCAGGGGGGTGGCTGGGTGGAACTGGCCAGCTTCGGTGCGCTGGCCGCGGGCGGAATCGGGTGCGTATGGGGCGGATGGGCGGCGGACCGGATCGGCCGCGAGAGGCTGGTGATTCAGGCCATGACGGTCAGCGGGCTGTGCTGCCTTGCGGTCGGCTTCCTGTTCGGCGGCCCATTCGTGCTGGTCACCGCCGCGACGCTGGTGTGGGGTTTCTTCGTGGTGGCCGATTCGGCCCAGTTCAGCACGCTCGTCACCGAGGTTGCGCCCAGGGGGGCCGCGGGGACCGCCCTGACCCTTCAGACGTGCCTCGGATTCCTGCTGGCGTCGTTCACGATCCAGGCCGTGCCGGTGGCGGCCGGGGCGGTTGGGTGGGCGTGGGCGTTCGCCGTGCTGGCTCTCGGCCCGTCGGCCGGGATCGTGGCGATCAGGCGGTTTGCGCGCTGCCGTGCCGGCGTATGAGGTAGATTCCCCACGTCAGAACCGGCAGGACGAACACGAAGAGATAGCCCCAGGTGATCATCCCGTACCCCTGGGCGATCAGCGGGGTCAGTCCGAACTGTGCGATCAGGGCGCCCAGACCGAGCATCCCGATGGCCGCGACCGCCCGCGTGCGCGGCGGCAGGACCCTGTCCCGTTCGCTGTAGCTCCGTGCGACGCGCTCGTTGACCGCGTGGATCATTCCGGCCCCGGTCTCGACCAGGGTGCCGAAAAGCATGACCTGGAATGCGATCTGGAAGCCGCGGGAACCCAGCGCGTCCAACATATGGTTTACTGGAACTACTTCTGTCAAGATTCCGGGGTATTCACCGGCGATGGCCACGAAGAAGAGCAGGGCCGGGATCATGGCGATGGGCCCGGTCAGGAGTCCGGCGATGAAGGTGTCCCTGCGGTTGCGGTGGTGGCGAATGGTGATCAGAACCGCGGGCAGTACGCCCAGGTTGTATCCGGCGTACTCGAAACCGCCCCGGATCCAGCTTCCTTCGATGACGCCGGACGCGAACGACGCCTGGATTGACGGCCCGAAGCTGCGCAAGCACATCACGAAGAAGATCAGGTAGACCAGGTACAGGACCCCCGACCAGCCGGCGAAGGCCCGCTCGATGGTGCGGTTGCCGCCGAATACGAGGAAGCCCACGAGTGCCAGGATTCCAAGGACGCCGACCAGGTACGGCAGGCCGAAGGTCTCTTGTGTAATCGACCCGGCCGATGCCGCGATCACCGCCAGCACGATCATCATCAGCGCCACGTAGAGGAACTCGAAGGCGATCCAGCCGCGACCGAGGAGTTTCTGGAAGAAGCTCCGGTATTCGAAGGCGCGGAATACGCGCGCGAATTCGTAGCTCACGATGCACACCGCGCTCCAGACGGCCGTGGACAGAGCCATCGCCAGAAGGCCGCCGAGGGGTCCTCGCGAGAGGAAGAACTCGGCCAGTTCGCGGCCGGTACCGTATCCTCCCGCGATCACGACGGACTGGAAGACGAAGCCCGGGAGCAGGTAGCGTCTCAGTACGTTCACCTTGGGTACCTCCGAGGGTTGGGGCCGGCGGCCAAGCTACGGTAAGGGTGGGCGCCGCGCCACAAGCGCCGGGTCGCCGGCCTACCTCCTCCCCTCGGCCACCCCTTTCGGCGCCACCGCGACCTCTGCCCGGGCCAGTCCCCAGTCCACGAACAGGGCGAGCACCGCGGAAGGGACGGCGCCCGACAGGATCATGACCGGGTCGGAAAGGGTGAGTCCGGCCACGATGGGGTCCCCCAGTCCGCCCGCGCCGATGAACGCCGCGAGTGTCGCGGTTCCCACGTTGATGACCGCCGCCGTGCGGACCCCTGCCATGATCACCGGTGCCGCCAGGGGGAGCCGGACCCGGCCGAGCAGCTGTACCTCGGTCATGCCCAGCGCCCGTCCCGCCGCCACGGCGTCCGGCGCGGCCTCGATGATTCCCGTGTAGGTGTTGCGGAGAATGGGCAGGAGCGAATACAGGAAGAGGGCAACCACGGCGGGGGCCACCCCGATCCCGAAGAGGGGAATCATGAAGGCGAGCAGCGCGATCCCGGGGATGGTCTGGAGGAGGCCGGACAGCCGGATCGTGCCTTCGGCGAGGGACCGGCGCCGCTCCAGCACCACCCCGGCCGGGAGGGCGACCAGGATCGCCGCCCCCAGAGAAGCGAGCACGAGGAGCAGATGGCGGCCGAACTGACGACCGAGGTCCGCGCGGTTCGTCCACATGTACCCGGGCAATGCCGCCACGGTCGACCGGGTCCGCCGCGACGCCGACGGGCTGCGCGCTTCATCGCCGGGCGCGTCGATCATGCCGACGTCGGCCAGCAGCTCCCGGGCGGCAACCGGAATGGGGGCCGCGTCGACCTCGATCCTTTCGTTGGCTCGCTGCACCGCCTCCTCATCGATTCTTCCGGCCAGTCGGGTGAGGACCAGCACGGCCCCGGGCCTGTCCGCATATAGCTTGCGGCTCACCAGCGGGGCGGCGTCGTAGGGCGGGAAGAAGTTCCGGTCGTCCGCCAGCAGAGCCAGATCGTACCGCGAGATGGCGCCGTCGGTCGAATAGGCGTCGATCACATCGACCGCGTCCTCGGCGAGGGCCTGGTACTTGACGGCCTGAAGCAGGCTGCGAGACTCGCGGAAGCGGATCCCGTAGGCGGCGGCAAGGCCATCCAGACCGTCGGCACGGCCGATGAAATCAGGCGAAAACCCGCCCGCGAGGTCCTGGGCAACCGCCGCCAGTCCGGACAGCGTACGGACGTCCAGCGAGTCCGCGACATCCCGCCGCATGGCGATCGCATAGGTGTTTTCAAAGCCCAGAGGGGGGAGCCAGCGCACACCCCAGCGAGCCTCGAACTCTTCGCTGACCCGCCTGAAAACGGCAGCCGAACCCCCAGCGGCGGACTCGCCGAGGACAGCCGCCAGACCCGTACCGGTGTACTCGGGGTAGACATCGATGTCGCCGCGTATGAGCGCCCCCAGGGCGAGTTCGGTCATGCCCAGCCCGGGGCGCCGGTCGACGGCGTACCCGCTGGCCTCCAACAGCTGGGCGAAGGCCTCGGCCAGAAGGTACGACTCGGCGAAGGGTTTGGACGCAACGACGATCGGAGTTCGGCTGTCGACTGCTCCGGCCGCGTCGTCCTGAGCGGCGAGGCTTGGCGCCGCCAGAGCGCCCGCGGCCCACGCCGCGGCGATAGCGCCTCTGATGCGGGCGACTGTCACGGCCCGACCCCCGACTTGTCGAGAAGCTCCGCCGCGTAACCGGTGGCCTCGCCGAGCAGCTGTCCGGCGGGAGCCTCCAGGACGATCCTGCCGGCGCGCATGACCGCGATCCGGGTAGCCACTTCCAGCGCTTCGGCCATGTCGTGTGTCACGAGAATGGCGGTGACGCCCAAGGATTCACGCAGTGCCGTGAAGGTGGTCCGGGCCTGGTTGCGGGTGATCGCGTCGAGCGCACCGAACGGCTCGTCCATGAGCAGGATATCGGGGCCGGCTGCCATGGCCCGCGCGATGGCGACGCGCTGGCGCTGCCCACCGGACAGCTCGCGCGGGTAACGCTCCGCGAAGACCGCGGGGTCCAGCCCGGCCGCCCTGATGGCGTCGCGGCCGTGTTCCTCCGGGTCGCCGAGACCCAACAGAGCGGGCACCAGGCTGGCGTTGTCCAGACACGTCCAGTGCGGGATCAGTCCGCCATCCTGTTGGACGTATCCGATCGAACGCCGAAGCTCCACCGCGTCCATCGAGTCGACCGGCTCTCCGCGCACGACGACCCTGCCGCGATCCAGTTCCGTGAGCCTGTTGATGCTGCGGAGCAGGGTGGTCTTTCCGGAGCCGCTCTCGCCCACCAGGGCCACGCACGCACCTGCTTCCACCTCGAGCGTGACGCCGTCGAGGGCCAGCGTGGAGCCATACCGCTTCACAGCGCCCTCGACTGCGATCAGGGCCATGGAGTGCCGTCCCGCAGGGCCTTCGCGAGGAGGTCACCGTCCACGTTGCCCCCCGTGACCAGCGCCACCACCCTCTCTCCCGCAGACACCGGCACGCGCCCGTGCATCAGTGCCGCGACCGCCGCGGCTCCGGAAGGCTCGACCACCAGCTTCGCCCGGCTCATGAGGAGGCGCATGGCGGACAGAATCTCCGCGTCGGAAACCAGAGCCACGTCTTCAACGAACTCGGCCACATAGCGGAAGTTCAGCGCCCCGGCCATGGGGGGGGCCAACCCGTCGGCGATCGTGTCCGTTGCGTCGAGGTGGGCGGCGTGCCCCTCGTTCAGGCTCCGGCGCATGGAGGGAGCCCCTTCCGGCTCGACCCCGAAGACGCGCATGCCCGGTCCGCCGCGCCCACCGAGGCGTCCGGTCGCGGCGAGCGCGCCGGCGATCCCCGCGATCTGGCCTCCACCGCCGACGGGAACAACGATTGTCGCGTCACCCGGGAGGTCCTCGGCCAGTTCGAGCCCGGTCGAAGCGTGGCCGGCGATCACGGGGGCCGCGTCAAAGGGATGCAGGAAGGTCAGCCCGTCCTCGTCGGCGCGCCGGCGGGCCTCGCGAAACGCTTCTGCGGCGTTTCCGTGCAGGACCACCTCGGCCCCGTACCCGATTGCCGCCGCGACCTTGCTGCGCGAGGCTCCGGAGGGCATGACCACCACCGCGCGGGCTCCCGCCCGGCGCGCGGCCCACGCCACGGCCTGCGCATGGTTCCCGGCCGATATGGTCACGACCCCGCGTGCGCGCTCGACGTCGCTCAACACCGCGATCGCATTCAGGGCTCCACGCACCTTGAACGAACCGGTCTTCTGCAGGTTCTCGCACTTCAGGAACGCGATCGTGCCGGTGGCGTCCCCAAGGGTGCGGAAGGAGAGGAGGGGGGTTCGGTGAATCGCGGGTGCCACCCGTGCTCTCGCCGCTTCACAGTCCCGGTGCGTCAACCAATCCGTCACCTTCGCTCCATTTTGGCCCGCTTGTGTCGTCCGTTGTCCACATCAATTGACCGAAAGACGTGCCGTTCGACAATTGTGCGACCTTGCAGGGACAATTGTGCAGCCTTGCAGGATTGGGTATTTTCGCGGAAGCGAAGGCTTTTTTTTCGCGGCGAATACGGACAGCAGGCCTGGCCACTCCCAGAAACGTGGAGGACACCGTGGGCATCGGATCCCGGATTGTCTCGCTCTCCCTGATTGCGCTCGCGGTCAGCATTCCATCCACCAGGATTCAGGCGCAACAGGGCACCATCGCCGGCCAGGTGACGGACGCCGAGACCGGAGCGGCTCTTTCCGGTGCCGCGGTCGAAGCACTCGGCGAGGGTGGTCCGGTCGCGAGCAACGACGACGGGCGCTTCACTTTTTCGGTTGCCCCCGGATCCCACTCGATCCTCGTCAACCTGATCGGCTACGAGACCACGCGGGTGGACGGCGTGTCCGTGGATGCGGGAGCCACCACGAACGTGACCATATCGCTCCGGTCGCAGGCTCTCCTCCTCAACCCGATCGTCGTCACGGCCTCCAGACGCCAGGAGAAGGCGCTCGATGCGCCGGCGTCGATCGCGACGGTGTCGGCCAGCGAGGTTGCCAGAATCGCAGCGACGACTGTGGCCGAACACGTCAAGACCCTGCCCGGAGTCGACAGGGTTCGGACCGGCATCAATCAGGGCACGGTGGTGGCCCGTGGGTTCAACAACGTGTTTTCGGGCTCACTGCTGACCATTATCGACAACCGCTACGCCCGGGTTCCGTCCCTCAGGTTCAACGCCTACCAGATGGTCCCCACGACGGACCTCGACATCGACCGCATCGAGGTATCGCTGGGTCCCGGAGCCGCCCTCTACGGACCCAACGCCTCCAACGGCGTGATGCACATCGTCACCAAGTCGCCGATCGACGAGCAGGGGTCCACCATATCGCTGGCCGGGGGCGAGCGGTCGATATTCCACGGTCAGTTCCGGACGTCCGTCTCGCCCTCCGACCGCTTCGGGTTGAAGATCTCGGGTCAGTACTTCCGCGGGAACGACTGGGAGTACGACGATCCGCAGGAGCGCATGGCTCGCCAGGCGAACCCGAGCATCCCGGCCCGGGATTACTTCAACAACCGGTATTCGGTGGACGCCCGTATGGACTTCCGTTTCGGGGACGACGGCGAGTTCATTCTGAACGGCGGAACCAGCACGGTCCTGAACGGGGTCGAGATGACGGGGATCGGAGCCAGCCAGGTCAGGAACTGGGGCTACAACTTCGCGCAGGCGCGCTTCCTGAAGGGCCGGCTCTTTGCCCAGGCGTTTCTCAACCAGACGAACTCCGGGAGTGATCCCAACTCTGCGGGCACGGACGGCACTTTCCTGCTGAGAACCGGCGGAGGCGTCGTCGACCAGTCGCGCACGATGGCGCTCCAGTTTCAGTACGGGTTCGATCTGGGGTCGTGGCAGTCCTTCACGTACGGAGTGGACTGGCAGCGCACGAACCCGCAGACGGGGGGGACGATCTTCGGGCGCAACGAGGACGACGACGAGATCTCCGAGGTGGGCGCCTACCTGCATTCCGAGACATCTCTCGGCGGCATGGTGGACCTCGTGACGGCCATCCGCGTCGACGATCACAATCGCCTCGCCGATGCGAACATATCGCCCCGCGCGGCCCTCGTGATCAGGCCCACCGAAAACCAGAACTTCCGGCTGACCTTCAACCGCGCCTTCGCGACGCCCTCGACCAACAACCTGTTCCTGGATATCCTGGCCGGGCAGATTCCGCTCCCGGGTGGCATCAGCTACGGCATACGCGCGCTCGGGGTCCCGCCGGGCGGCTTCTCCTTCGGGGCCCGGTGTTCGGGCGGAGTGATGGACTACTGCATGCGTTCGCCGCTCGTCCAGGGAGCCATTCCGGCCAATGCCGCGCTGTTCTGGGACTCCGTGCTCGCGTTCCTGCCGGGGATCGATCCCCGACTGGCGCTTCTCGTCGATTTCCTGAAGAGTCCGGGAGCGCTCCCGGGCGATCCGGCATTGGGGACGGTGTTGCGTCGCCTTGACCAGGCGGCGGCCGGGATGGGTGGCGACCCCTTCCCGCTCGACAATTCTCCCGTGGAAGACATCAACGCACTGACGTCCACGATCAACAACACGTACGAAGCCGGATACAAGGGACTGATTCAGGACCGTGTCCGGCTCTCGGCCGATGTCTACTTCACCAGAATCGAGAACTTCGTGGGTCCGCTCCGGATCATTACGCCCAATGTCTTCTTCGATCCCGCGGGAGTACAGGCGTTTGTTCTCCACCGTTTGACCCCGCTGATTCAGGCGGGCCTGCTGACGGCTGAGGACGTCGGAGTGATTGTCGAGACGCTGGCCGCGGCGCCCCTCGGCACGATTGTGCCGGACCAGGCGGGATCGCCCGACCTCCTCGTCACCTACCGCAACTTCGGCGAGGTCGACTACTGGGGAGCTGACCTGGCCGCGGAAATCCTGGTTTCCGACCGAGTGCGGATCAGCGGCGGCTATTCGTTCCAGAGTGACGAGTGCTTCGACTTCAACGAAGACGGAATGTGCACCAGTTCCGACGACATTGCGCTAAACGCGCCCAACCACAAGGGGTCGATCGGATTGACCTTCGACGACCGGGCGTCGGGCTTCTCGCTCCAGGGGCGCTTTCGCATGACCGGTGGCTTCCCGATGAACTCGGGCGTGTACATCGGCGACGTGGACGGGTATTCGGTCGTGGACGCCTCCGTCGGGTACCGTTTGCCTTTCCAGCCGGCCACCCACATTTCGCTGACGGCGAACAACGTCCTCAACAACCTGCACAACGAGTTCTTCGGAGCGCCGGAAGTCGGCAGGCTTCTGCTCGCCCGGGTCAGGTACGACTTCTGAGCACCGGGGCGGAGTGACCTCCAGCGCCAAGCGCAGGCGTCAGGCCAGGCTGCTCGAGATCATTCGGAATCGCAGGGTTCCCCACCAGGAAGCGCTTCGCGAACTGGTGGCAAGGGCAGGATTCCCGGTGGCTCAGGCAACGTTGTCGCGTGACATCCGCGACCTGCGGCTGGTCAAGGTCAAGGGAGCCGGTGGTGTTCCGTACTATACGCTCCCGGAGGAATGGGAGCATGTTCCGCCATTGGACTCCATCCTGCCGACGCTGTTCGTTTCGGCCGAAGCCATCGGCAACCTGGTCGTCGTCAGGACCCTCAGCGGTGCCGCTCAGACCGTCGCCTCCGGGATCGATTGGGAGGAGTACCAGGGCGTTGCCGGCACCATCGCCGGGGATGACACGGTGCTGATCATCGTGCGCGACGCCACGACGGCCGGGAAGATCGTGGGCACCATCTCGGCACTTGCGGGGAAGGGGTAGCAATCGTCGGATCCGGCCGGTGTTCAACCATGCGCCGCCGGCAACCGCGACGGGAGGTGCCGCTTTGAGGGGGCCGAGGTCCGTCGCGTCTTGCCTCCCGGTCTTCCTTGTCGATCGAATCCAGCTTGACAAGAACTCAATTATGCATATTCTTTCATCAAGAAGGTATTTTTCTTCGTTACATGCTACGCGGATCGTTGTGGGTCCGGAGTGCAGGGAACACGCTGTTACGGCCTTGGCGGGAGACGTAACCACCCTGTGCTCCGGCCCGCAACTGCCTTGGGACCGGGATCGAACCATGAAAATCGTGCTGGGATACTCGGGGGGCCTCGACACGTCGGTGATCGTGCCCTGGCTGAGAGAAAACTACGAAGCCGACGTGATCTGCATGGCCGCGGATGTGGGCCAGCGCGGAGGCGTTGACGACCTCGCGGCAAAGGCGTTCGCCACCGGAGCCTCCGCGTTCCACGGCGAGGACCTCAGGGAAGACTTCGTTTCCGGCTATGTGCTTCCCGTCCTTCGCGCGGGAGCGGTGTACAGCCGCAAGTACCTGCTCGGCACGGCGATGGCCCGCCCGCTCATATCGCGCCGCATGGTGGAGGTCGCGCGCCGGACCGGAGCCGACGCCCTCGCGCATGGCTGCACGGGGAAGGGGAATGACCAGCTGCGCTTCGAGATGTCCTTCGCGGCGCTGGCCCCGGATCTGACCGTGGTCGCTCCATGGAGGGAGTGGACCATCGCTTCCCGGGAAGACGCGTTCGCGTACGCCAGCGCCCGGGGCATCTCCCTGGACGGAATCGACCAGGAGAAGCTCTATTCCCGGGACGAGAACCTATGGCACATCAGCCACGAGGGCGGCCCGCTGGAGGATCCCGCCAACGCGCCCGGCCCCGACGTTTTCGTGTGGACCCGGGATCCGGCCGACGCCCCGGATGAGCCCCTCGAGCTGGAACTCGGCTTCGAATCCGGCGTCCCGGTCTTGATCGACGGGCGCCCGCTCTCCCTCCTCGACCTGCTGACGGAACTCAACGAAGCCGGGTCGATGCACGGCGTGGGCCGCGCGGACGTGATCGAGGACCGGGTCGTCGGGATCAAGTCGCGGGGCGTGTACGAGACCCCGGGCGGCACGATCCTCCTTTCCGCCATTCAGGAGCTGGAACAGTTGGTCCTTTCCCGGAGCTGCCTTGCCCTGAAGGACGACCTGGCGCCCCGGTACGCCGACCTCGTGTACGAGGGCCGCTGGTGGACGCCCGAACGGGAGGCACTCGACGCCATGGTCGATTCCCTGATGGTCAACGTGACCGGTACGGTGCGTCTGCGGCTGTTCAAGGGTCATGCGACCATTCTGTCTCGCACGGCGCCCGCCTCGCTGTACAACCTCGACCTTGCTTCATTTGGCGCCAGCGAGGGTTATGAGCACGCGGACTCGTCCGGCTTCCTGAAGCTCTTCAGCCTGCCCCAGCGGGCGGTAGCCGCACAGAGGCTGGCGGCGGACCACCGCGCGGTGCCGTCGCGGAACGGCCAGGGCGCTGTCTCAGCCCCCGTGTTGGCCCGTCCCCGCGCCGAGTGACCGCGCCGGGCTCCGCCCGTGGCCAAAGACTCGTCGGACTCGGGGCACACCCTCTGGGGTGGCCGCTTCGAGGGTGGGCTGTCGCCCGAAATGGAGGCCCTGAACCGGTCCCTTGACGTGGACTGGCGTCTGTGGCGTCACGATGTGCGTGGAAGCCGAGCGTGGGCGGCCGGTCTTGCCCGTGCCGGTATCCTGTCGGCGGATGAGGTCCTCCGTATCGACCAGGGCCTGATCGAGGTCGCGCGTCGGCTGGAAGCCATGCCCGGGCCCCGGGGCCTCGCCGACGAGGATATCCACACCGTCGTCGAGAGGCTCCTCACGGAAACGATCGGTTCCGTGGGCGGCAAGCTCCATTCGGGCCGTTCGCGCAACGACCAGGTCGCGACCGACTTCCGTCTGTGGGGAATGGCCGCGGTCCGCCTGCTGCAGGCCCGGCTGTCGGGGCTGGTTCGGGCGATCGCGGAGAAGGCGCGGGAGGTGGAAGGCGTCGTGATGCCGGGTTACACCCACCTGCAACAGGCACAGCCGGTGCCCGCCAGCCACTGGCTCCTTTCACGGGCGTGGCCCCTGGTGCGGGATCTCGATCATCTGGGATCCGTGCTGAAGGAATGCGACGTTCTCCCGCTCGGCTCGGGAGCGATTGCCGGCTGCCCCTTCGACATCGACCGCGAGGCCCTCGCGGCCGACCTCGGCTTCAGCAGGGTCTCCGAGAATTCGATGGACGGGGTCTCCGACCGCGACTGGGCCGCGCGGCTCCTTTTCGGGGGAGCAATGACGGGGGTGCACCTGTCGCAGTTTGCCGAGGACCTGGTCCTCTTCTCGAACAGCGAGTTCGGCTTCGTCCGTCTGGGTGACGGCTACACGACGGGGTCTTCGCTGATGCCCCAGAAGCGAAACCCGGATGTGGCGGAACTGACACGGGGCAAGTCGGGGAGGCTTGTCGGCAATCTGATGGCGATGATGACCGTGCTGAAGGGGCTGCCGACCGGATATAACCGGGACCTTCAGGAAGACAAGGAGGCGGTCTTCGACTCGGTGGACACGCTGGGGGGCGTCCTGCCCGCCATGACGGGAGCGGTGCAGAGCATGACCCTGGACCGCGACCGCATCGCGGAAGCCCTGCGAGCCGAAATGCTCGCCACCGATCTCGCCGACTACCTGGTGCGGAGGAGTGTGCCGTTCCGGGAAGCCCATCATGTGGCGGGAGCGCTGGTGCGCCTGGCCGAAGGGGCCGGAAGGCAGTTGAGCGACCTCACACTCGACGAGATGAACGGCGTCCATCCGGGGTTCGGCGACGATGTCTTCGAAATCTTCGACCCTGCGGCGTCGGTCGAATCCCGGGACGTGCGGGGCGCCACCTCGCGCGAGGCGGTGGAGGCTCAGCTGGATGCGCTGGCGAAGGCGCTTGCCGGGACCCTCTGACCTCGCCCGGCGGCGGCCGGGGCTCTCCCCGCTACAACGTCCGTCCGGCAGCTTCGGCGAACACGCCCAGCCCGCCCATGAGGTCGGCGAATTCCCCGAAGGTCAGCGACTGGTCGCCGTCCGAAAGTGCCGAGGCGGGGTCCGGGTGCACCTCCACGATCAGGCCGTCGGCACCTGCCGCCAGGGCCGCGAAGCTGAGCGGCGCGACCAGGTCGCGGCGGCCTCCCGCGTGTGAGGGGTCGGCAATGACCGGCAGGTGGGTCTCCATCTTGAGCCAGGGGATTGCGGCCAGGTCGAAGGTGTTGCGCATCTCGCCGCCGAAGGTCCGAATGCCGCGCTCGCAGAGCACGACTTGCATGTTGCCGCGGCTCATGATGTACTCCGCTGCCAGCAGGAAGTCCTTGAGCGTGGCCGACATGCCCCGCTTGAGGAGCACGGGACGCTGAAGCTGCCCCACCTCTCGCAGCAGAGCGAAGTTCTGCATGTTCCTCGCCCCGACCTGGAGCATGTCCGCGTATCCGGCCACCAGCTCGGCGTCCCGAGGATCGAGCACCTCCGTTACGATCGGGAGACCGGTCTGCTCCCGCACCTCGGCCAGTATGCGCAGCCCATCCTCCTTGAGCCCGTCGAAGGAGTACGGCGACGTGCGCGGCTTGAAGGCACCTCCGCGCAGCAGGGACGCCCCCGCACCGGCCACCGCCCGCCCCGTCTCGGCCATCATTCCGCCGCCCTCGACCGAGCACGGCCCGGCGGCGACCGGGCACACCGTCCCGCCGAACGTGCGGTTGCCCACCCGTACCGTCGAGGTTCTGTCGGCGGCGAAATCGCGCGCGGCGAGCTTGTACGGCCGCATCACGGGGTGAACCGAATCGATCCCGGGAATCGAGAGGAGAGGCAGGTGGGCCAGGCGCGCTTCGTCACCGATGCATCCAATGATCGTGCGGCTTTCGCCACGGGAAACATGAGTTCGGAGCCCGATCGCCTCCACGCGTTCACGGATGTGGTCGATCTGCTCGGTGGTGATGTCCTTCGTCGCGACGATGATCACTTTGCGCGTTCCGGTTTGGCGAAGTCTCGGTGGGGGTGGACGAGAGAAGATGGCGATTTTCGTGCCGTAGCAGAACCGCGCACAGTCGCGGTCCCTTTTTGCGGCGAGTGGAACGGTCCCCTTCCGCGCGACTGGTGAGTGCCCGCGGGAACGGGTAGATTGGGCCCTTCCGAGTTCGTGGCGACACCCGGACACCCCCCGCAACCCCGGCGATGCATTGGCCCGACACACCGTCGATGAACTGAAGAGCATGGCGGGGCGCGACGCGGCCCGGACGGTCGGCTCCGGAATGCGCCTGGGCCTCGGGACCGGCTCCACCGTCGCCCATTTTCTCGAATCCCTGGGTGCTCGCATCGCACGAGGTGACGTGACCGATGTGGCGGGCGTGCCCACGTCGATCCGCACAGGGGACGCCTGCCGGAGGCTGGGCATCCCGCTGGGCACCCTGGAAGAACTCGCACCGCTCGACCTGACCGTCGACGGGGCGGACGAGGTGGCTCCCGGCCTCGACCTGATCAAGGGGCTGGGCGGCGCGCTCCTGCGCGAAAAGATGGTCGCACAGGCCTCCCGGCGGATGATCGTCATCGTGGACGACACCAAGATCGTCGATCGGCTCGGCCAGACCGCCCCCGTGCCCGTCGAGGTGGTGCCGTTCGAATTTGCGAGCCACCTGGTGTGGTTCACCCGGCTCGGGGCCGACCCGGTCATCCGGCGCGACGGAGAAGGCGTGATGTACCGGACCGACAACGCGAACCTGATCGTCGACTGCCGTTTCCCGGGAGGAATCGACGACCCGGCCGAGTTGGAGGGGCGGCTGGCGCGCAGGGCGGGCGTGGTGGAATCGGGGCTGTTTCTCGGCTTGGCGGACGAGGCGATCGTCGCGGGGGACGGGGGTGTTCGCCGGATCGGTGGGGAGGGGGTGTCGTGATCAGAATCGCGCCGTCGATCCTGAGCTGTCGCTTCGCGGAGCTGGGCACGGAGGTGCGCACCGTGGACGAAGCCGGTGCGGAGTGGATCCACGTCGACGTGATGGACGGGCATTTCGTGCCCAACATCACGATAGGGCCCCTTATCGCCGATGCCGTGCGCGGGGTCACCTCCCGCACCGTCGACGTGCACCTGATGATCAAGGACCCCGACCGCTACATCCCGGACTTCGCCAGGGCCGGTGCCGACGTGATCACCGTCCACGCCGAGGCGACGGTGCACCTTCACCGCACCCTTGGCCTGATCCGCGAGCTGGGGAAGCGTGCCGGCGTGGCGCTGAATCCCTCGACTCCGCTCAGCGCCATCGAAGACGTGTTCGACGAGATCGATCTCATCGTGATCATGTCGGTGAACCCCGGTTTCGGCGGTCAGGCGTTTATCCGCGGTTCGGTCGACAAGGTGAGCCGGGCCCGTGCGATGATCGAGGCCCACCGATCCGGACAGATCGATCTGGAGGTCGACGGGGGTGTGAGCGCGAAGACCGCGCCGGCGCTTGCTGCCGCCGGAGCGACGGTGCTCGTGGCCGGCTCGGCCATCTTCGGGCACCCCGCGGGTGCTGCGGCGGGCGTGGACGCCATTCGGTCGTCCATCGAAGGAATCCACTGGCACCGCTCAGGTACATAAGGCTTCGCCATGCCCACATTCGTGCACGAGACCAGACTTCCCTTTCCGGTAGACGACGTCTTCGACTGGCACATGCGGCCAGGTGCCCTTGAACGCCTGATGCCGCCATGGGAGGATGCACGCGTGGTGGCACGGGAAGGCGGCATTGACGACGGCGGCCGGGTCCACGTCCAGGTGCGGCGGGGCCCGCTGAGGGTCGACTTCAAGGTGCGTCACACCGCCTTCGAGGCCGGGAAGCTCTTCCGCGACGAGCAGATTTCCGGCCCGATGGGGTCGTGGAAGCACGATCACGAATTCGAGGCGGCGGGTTCGAATTCCAGCATCGTTCGCGACCGGGTGGTCTACGATCCGCCACTGGGAGCCGCGGCCGCTGCGCTGGCCGGATCCACGATCGAGGGCGAGATGAGGCGGCTATTCCGTTTTCGCGGCCAGCGCCTCGCACACGATCTGGGGAGGCACGCGGTGTACAGCGGGCCCCGGCTACGGGTGGCCGTCAGCGGCGCCAGCGGATTCATCGGGTCGGCGCTATCCCATTTCCTCACCACGGGGGGGCACGAGGTCTTTCCCATCGTGCGCCGCAAGCCCCGCCGGGAGCGGGGCGAGATCCACTGGGACCCCATGGAGGGCCGAATCGACGCCGATGGACTCGAGGGGTTGGACGCGGTGGTGCACCTGGCCGGCGACAGCCTTTCGCGGGGGAGGTGGAATGGCGCGAAGAAGAAGGCGATCTGGAAGAGCCGGGTCGTTGGGACCCGCGTGCTGGTGGACGCGCTGAATGGACTGCGTCGCCCGCCGCGGGTTCTGATATCGTCCTCCGCGATCGGATTCTACGGGAACCGGGGCAGCGAGCGGCTCGGAGAACGGAGCGGACCGGGGAAGGGGTTTCTGCCGGATCTGTGCCGTGAATGGGAGAACGAGGCGGTCAAGGCGCGGCGGTCGGGGGTTCGGGTCGTCCTGCTCAGGACCGGATTGGTGCTCAGCCCCGGCGGCGGTGCCCTGGGGACCATGCTGCTTCCCTTCAAGATGGGCATCGGGGGCAGACTCGGGAGTGGGCGGCAGTACGTCAGCTGGATCGATCACGACGACCTCGTCGCCCTCGTCTTTCACGCGCTCGTGACGCCCTCCCTGCGGGGACCGGTCAACGCCACCGCCCCCCACCCTGTCCCCAACGCTACCTTCACCACGATTCTCGGGCGGGCCCTGAAGCGCCCCACGCTGCTTCCCGTCCCGTCCCTGGCGGTCAGGGGGGTGTTCGGCGAGATGGGCAGGACGCTGCTCCTGGAAGGGGCTCGCGTCATCCCCGATGCCGCCACTCGGGCCGGCTTTCGCTTCACCTTCGAGGGCCTCGCGGACTCGCTTGCATTCCAGCTCGGCCGGGCCGCGCCCGGGCCGTAGCGATCGGCATGTCACGACCCGGCCCTTCCCTGACGCGCGGCGACCTGTCAGCCGATCCCATCGAGCAGTTTGCCCGCTGGTTCGAGGAAGCCGCCGCCGACCCGCGGATCGTGTTTGCGGAAGCGGTCTGCCTCTCCACGCTCGGGCCCGACGAAACCCCCGAGGCTCGCATGGTGCTCCTGAAGGACTTCGACGACAGGGGTTTCGTCTTCTATACGAACGTCGAGTCCGAAAAAGCCCGGTCGATCGTCGCCCACCCCAGAGCCGGAATGACCTTCTACTGGCAGCCCCTCGGGCGCCAGGTGCGGATCCGGGGCGCGGTGGAGAAGGTGTCTCCCCACGAAGCTGACGGGTACTTCGCGAGCCGGCCCCGGGGGAGCCGAATCGGCGCATGGGCGTCGGACCAGAGCCGAGAGCTGGAGAGCCGCGCGGCGCTGGAGGAGCGGGTCGCGGCCCTGGAGGAGCGCTACGCCGGCCGCGAGGTCCCCAGGCCTCCCCACTGGTCCGGCTTCCGCCTCATCGCCGAGGCGATCGAGTTCTGGCAGGAAGGACAGGCGCGTCTGCACGACCGCTTTGCCTACCGGCGTGACGGCGCGGGAGGATGGATCCGGCGGCGGCTCTATCCCTGAGCGGCCCCGGTCTGCCGGACCAGCGCGGTCTCGCCGAGCAGCGCATCCAGCGTATCCACCAGGAGAGCGGCCTCCTCTTCGCCGAAGACCATCGGCGGCTTCACCTTGAGGACGTTGTGGTCCGGCCCGTCGACGCTCAGGAAGACCCCCAGCTCACGAGCCCGGTTGACAATGCGGGTGCATGCCTCGGGAAATGGCTCGCGGGTCCCGCGGTCGCGGACGACCTCGATCCCGAGAAAGAGGCCGCGCCCCCGCACGTCGCCCACCAGGGGATGGTGCGCGGCCAGCTCCCGCAGATCCCCGAGAAGTCCGGCTCCTACCCGGCGCGCGTGCTCGACCAGCCCGCGGTCGCGGATTTCGGCCAGGGTGGCCCGGGCCGCGGCGCAGGAGACCGGATTGCCGCCGAAGGTGCTGAAGTATTCCATCCCGTTGGCGAAGGTGTCGGCGATCTCACGGGTGGTCACCACCGCGGCGACCGGGTGACCGTTCCCCATGGGCTTGCCCAGGGTGACGATGTCGGGCACTACGTCCTGCAGTTCGAAGCCCCAGAAGGCGTCGCCCACCCGGCCGAAGCCGACCTGCACCTCGTCTGCGACGCACACGCCGCCGGCACGGCGTATGTGATCGTATGCGGCCGCCAGGTATCCGGGTGGAGGCTCGATCTGGCCTCCGCAACTGAGGATCGGTTCGGCGACGAACGCCGCGACGCCGGGGCCCCCTTCGAGGCGAGCGGCCGCCTCGGCCACCTCGCCGGCGTAGCGCGCGCCCAGGTCCCGGCCGGCTGCATCCCCGCGCGGGTCCATGTCCGGGACTCCGGCCCCGTCCCTTCGCCGGTAGCGGCCCCGGTAGCTGTCGGGCATCGCCGCCACAGCCACGCGGCTGCTCGCTCCCGCGCCTCCGGGTCCGTCGAACTTGTACTGGGAGATCTCCACCAGCCCCCCCGTGTTGCCGTGGTAGCCACCCTCCAGGCAGACGACGCCGTCGCGACCGGTGTGGAGGCGGGCCATGCGCAGCGCGAGCTCGTTCGCCTCGCTGCCGGAGCAGACCAGGTAGACGACGTCCAGCGGGGCCGGGAAGTGCGCCAGCAACTCCTCGGCCAAGGCGACGATCTCGCCGTGGAGGTAGCGCGTGTTGGTGTTGAGCATACGTGACTGGCGCGCGATCGCCTCGGCGACGCGGCGATTGCCGTGCCCGACGTGGGGGACGTTGTTGACGGTGTCCAGGTAGCGGCGGCCGGTGTCGTCGTACAGGTAGGCACCGAGGCCACGCACCACGTGGACCGGACGCGCGTAAGACAGACTCAGCGACGAACCCAGAACCGTCTTGCGCTTCGCCGTTAGAACCCGATACCGCAAGACGGCGTCGGGGACGGGAGCGGAGACGGCTGCCGGGGACGCTTCCCGCGAAGGTGTTGCGCCTGGTGGTGCACCGGGGTCGGGAACGCCTGAAAGCGCCGCGGGGTCGGGGAGGACCGACTCCCAGACGGCGCGGAGGCGGTGAAGGGCCACTCCCGCGAAGGTCCCCTGTTCTTCCGCCGTCGTGCACTCGTCGTGCAGGGGGTCCAGCGCGATGACCTGAAGGTGCAGGTGAGGGGGCCAGCCTCCGTTGACGGATGCGTCCCCGAGCCAGCCGAGCACGTCCCCGGGAGCGACCTGCCTTCCGGGAGCCAGGTGTTCCAGAGTGGCTCGGTCGAGGTGGCCGTACAGGGTATGGAAGCCGGCACCGGCACCGGTGACGTGCCGGATGATGACGGTGGGGCCGTAGTCGAGCCGTTGGGCATTGTCGACGACGGACACGACGGTGCCGGCCAGCGGTGCCAGCACCGGTGTGCCCGCCGGTGCGAAGAGGTCGAGGCCGAGGTGGACGGTGCGGGCCTCCCGGCCGTCGTTGCCGGGGACGACGAACGCGGGGTCGTCGTAGAGCAGCCGGACCTCGCCGTAGCGGCCCACGCCGACCGTGGCCCCGGCCGCGGCGATCTCGCTCTCGACCCAGGCGTCGGCGGCGCCGGGGCGGGACAGGGCGTCAGGGTGCGGAAGGTCCGGGCTCTCCACCGAGAGGTCGATGGTGCAGGGCCGGGCAAGCACTTCGGGGGGCATCACCGACGCGTGGGCCCGGGCCTCGTCCACCCACGAAGCGACCGTTTCCCGGGCCGGATTCGGCACCAGGCCGCACGCCTCGCGAATCCTGAATTCGGCAAGCCTCCAGTCGGTGTTCGCCAGGGTACCGAGAAGCCTCCACGCGGGCTCCTGGCTCACGGCGAGGTACGCGTTGTCGGGCTGCTCGCGCATCTGGCGAGACTGGACGCACACCGATAGGCAGAGCCGCAACGCCACCATGGGGATGATCGCCCGGCATTCCACATCGGCGAGAGGCGCGACCGAACAATACCCCCGTGAGATCGCGCAAGCGGCTTCCACGGGGTCCGCCAACTCCATCATCGCGTAGGCGCATGCGACCGCCACCTCGGCCGCCCGCCAGCCATGCACCACGTCACCGAAGTCGATCAATCCCCCCAGGCGGTCGCCGTCGACGGCAGGAGCCACCATGACGTTGTAATCGTTGGCGTCGTTGTGAATCACGGTCAGGGGAAGCGTGCCCTGCACGGGGTCGAGCCATCGGACGGCGCGGTCGAGAGTCGCGGCCACCAATTCGGGTCCGCCGCGTGGGCCCTGCACGGGATCCGGGCTGTCCAGGTGCGCGCGGATCGTCTCCGGCGCGTCTTCCATCCTCCACGCAAAGTCGCGGCCGAGCTCCGGATGGTCGAAGCCGGACAGCGCCGCGTTCAGCTCGGCCAGGAGCGCGCCGAGGGATCGCAGCACCGCCATCGAACGGGGGTGCACCTCCGCCAACGGGATCCCGTCCACGTACGTGAGAGCGCACGCAATGTACGGGGCGCCGTCGAGGTCGACGTCCACGACGGGAGACCGGAACGCCTCGGTGACGGCCCCGGGCGCCGGGCTGTGGGCACCGGCGGGCGGGGTCACCAGGCGCGGAATGGCGGCGGAGAAGGTGGACCCGGCGAGGTGGTCCAGACACGAGGTAACCACTTCGAAGACGGGCCGCCGTGACGCGGGGCTGAGCTTCAGCACGAACGTGCGCGTCGCTTCCCCGGCCTCGGCCGCGCGGTCCGCGACGACGTAGTTCAGGTCGAATTCGCCCGGCAGAGCCCGGACTTCGCCGGTGAGCCCGAAGTGTTCCCGGGCAATGGCGGATGCGCGCGTGAGTCGGATGGTCATGGGCGGCAGACTTAGCGGAAGCGGCCCGCGCCGTCAAAGGATTGTGGAATCGTCCACATGTTATTATTGAAGTTGCCTCCGCAAGTCCCCCGGAATCACGCCGCCCCGGACCAGCCATGCCCACTTACGAATACAGATGCAGTGACTGCGGCCGCCAGTTCGAACTCTTCCAGAGGATGAGCGACAGCCCCGGCGCCCCATGTCCCGGATGCGGCCGCAGGGCCGAACGGTTGATCTCGGGTGGCGCGGGCCTGCTCTTCAAGGGCGAGGGCTTCTATATCACCGACTACCGGTCGGACGCGTACCGAAAGAGCGCCAGGGAAGAGTCCGGGGCCGGTTCGGAGCGGGAATCCGTGGCCGGCTCGAAGGGCAAAGCCGCTGCCGGGGTGAAGAAGAAGGGCGGCGACGGGGCGGAAAAGACGGCCCGGGCCGGGTCGAGCGCGGGTGGATCGTCCGGGTCCGGAGGCGACTGACCCGTGTCCTCAGAGCAGATCGCCGAGGCGCTGCGGGAGGCCGCCACGGAACTCGGCGCCGACGACATCCGCTTTCGCCTGGACCGGCCGAAGGATGCCAGGCACGGCGATCTCGCGTCGAATGTGGCCCTGACTCTCTCGTCGCGCCTCCGCCGCCCGCCCAGGGACATCGCGGAGGAGATCAAGACCCGGCTGGAGTCCGTCGCCGGCGTGGACAGGGTCGAGGTGGCCGGACCGGGCTTCCTGAACGTCTTCCTGGAAGGGGCGGCCGCCGGCGAGGTTCTCCGCCGAATACGGGTGCTGGGCGGGCGCTACGGCCGCAACGACGCCGGTGCCGAACGGCGGGTCATGGTGGAGTTCGTCTCGGCCAACCCAACGGGTCCGCTGCACCTCGGACACGGCCGTCAGGCTGCCCTGGGAGACGCGATCGCGACCCTCCTGGAATGGTCGGGGTGGCAGGTCCACCGCGAATTCTACTTCAATGACGCCGGCGGCCAGATCGCGCGGCTGGCCCAGAGCGTCAGGGCGCGCTACCGGCAGCAGCTCGGGCACGACGAGGCGATCCCTGACGGCGGCTACCACGGCGACTACGTGTCGGAGATCGCGAGAGCGCTGATCGACGAGGCCGGAAATCGGTACGAGAACGACTCGAGCGAGGCTGCGCTGGAGGCCATGCGCGGTCACGCGGTGCGGCTCCTGCGCCGCGAACAGGAGGTGGATCTGGCGGCGTTCGGGGTGCACTTCGACGAGTACTACCCGGAATCGCGGCTGTACTCGGACGGATGCGTGGCCCGGACGGTGCGGGATCTGGACGGGACCGGCCTGACCTACAGAAAGGACGGCGCCGACTGGCTCCGCACATCCGAATTCGGCGATCAGAAGGACCGGGTGATGGTCAAGAGAGATGGCTCGCCCACCTACTTTCTGCCGGACGTTGCTTATCACGTGACCAAGTGGGAGCGTGACTTCACGGAGGTGATCAACGTCCAGGGCTCGGACCATCACAGCACGGTGGACCGGGTGCGGGCCGGTTTGCAAGCCCTGGGACTCCCCGCGGGCTATCCGGAGTACCTGCTCCACCAGATGGTGACGGTCGAAAAGGGCGGCGAGGAGGTCAAGTTCTCCAAGAGGGCGGGCTCCTACACGACCCTGGCCGAGCTGGTCGCCGAAGTGGGCGCCGACGTGGCCCGGTATTTCTTCCTCATGCGCCGGCCCGAAGCGCACCTGACCTTCGACCTGGACCTGGCGCTGGACCAGTCCGACAAGAACCCGGTGTACAAGGTCAAGTACGCCCACGCCCGGGTGTGCAGGCTCTTCGAGCTGGCGCGGAAGAGGGGGTGGGCCGAGGTCCCCCCGGACGCCGATATCGCCCTCCTCGACGCGCCCATGGAACGAGAGCTGATCAATCAGCTGCGCGAGTTCCCCGCATTTCTCCGCCGGGCCGCGACCGGGCGGGCTCCGCACGTGATCTGCGACTACCTGGAGAAGACGGCGGGACTGGTCAACTCCTGGTACCAGGCTGGCCACCCGACCCGGAGTCCGGAGCAGGCGGCCCTGGTGGACGACGAAGCGCTGCGCAACGCCCGTTTGACGCTGGCCGACGCCGCGCGCATCGTCCTCCGCAACGGCCTGCAAGTTCTGGGAATCGAGGCCCCCGAGCGGATGGTGCGGGATGAATAGGAGCCCGTGGGCTCGCGGTTGCGCCGGGGGGCCCTGAAGCCGTGTCCATCCTGGCGGTCGGCAGTGTGGCCCTCGACGCGGTGGAGACCCCGGCCGGCAGTGTGGACGGTGTGATCGGGGGGTCCGCGGTCTTCTTCGGAGCCGCGGCGTCGTTGCTCACGGACGTGCGCGTGGTCGCGGTCGTCGGCGGTGACTATCCGCTCGAACGGCTTGGTTTCATGCGCGAGCGGGGGGTGGACTTCGCGGGGATGGTCCAGGTGCCCGGCGAGAGCTTCTTCTGGGGGGGACGCTACAGCGACGACTTCCGCGCGCGGGAGACGACCGAGACCCGACTCGGGGTGTTCGCGTCCTTCGACCCCGACGTGCCGGCCGGCCACCGCGACTCGGAGGTCGTATTCCTGGGCAACATCGATCCGGAGCTCCAGCTTGATGTCCTGGACCAGGTGCGCACTCCTGCGCTGGTGGCCGCCGACACGATGAACTATTGGATCGAGCGCACGCCCGACGCGCTGGCCCGCGTGCTGCCCCGCCTCGACGTGCTCATGATCAACGACGAGGAAGCGGCTCAGCTCTCGGGCGAAACGGACATCGCGCGGGCAGCACGGCGGATCCGCAGCCGCGGGCCCCGCATCGTCGTCGTCAAGATGGGAGAGGACGGTGCAGTTCTCTTCGCCGACGACTGGGTGTTCCACTGCCCGGCGTGCTCCGTGCCGCAGGTTGTCGACCCGACGGGTGCCGGCGACGCCTTCGCGGGCGGGTTCCTGGGCCACCTCGACCGGGTGGGGGCGTACGGGCGCGACGAGCTGGCCCGGGCCGTGATGCACGGGTCGGCGATGGGCTCCTATGCCGTCGAGGCTTTTTCGGTCGACCGCTTTCGGGGCCTTGACCCGCGCGACATTGCCGAAAGGGTCGAAGGTCTGCGGGGCCTCGCGACCCGGGCGCCTCAACTTGCGGGGGCGGTGGAGTGACCCGCCCGCCAGCGCCATGCACGATGCCCCGGAGGGACGACCTGATCCGAGATGAATGACTCTCTGACCTACAAGGACACCGGCGTCGATCTGGACGCGGCCGACCGGGCCAAGCGTTCGCTGGCACCTTTGCTGGCGGCTTCCGGCGACGCTCACACCCTTTCCGGACTCGGTGCGTTCGGCGGCCTCTACGCCGTTCCCGCCGGGATGTCGCAGCCGGTTCTCGTGTCGAGCGCCGACGGGGTGGGCACCAAGCTCAAGGTGGCGTTCGCCTCGAAGCGGCACGACACGGTGGGCCGCTGCCTCGTCAACCATTGCGTGAACGACATTCTGGTGCAGGGGGCCCGGCCGCTCTTCTTCCTGGACTATCTCGCCACGGGCGACCTGGAGGAGGACGTGGTGTCCGCCGTGGTCGGTGGGGTAGCGCGCGCATGCCGCGAGAATTCGTGTGCGCTGCTCGGTGGCGAGACCGCCGAGATGCCCGACTTCTACGCAGCGGGCGAATACGACCTGGCCGGATTCGTCGTCGGGGTGGTCGAGCGGGAACGGATACTCGACGGTTCGGCGGTGCGCCCGGGGGACATCCTCGTCGGCTTGCGCGCGTCGGGTCTCCACACGAACGGGTACACGCTCGCACGGACGATCGTCTTCGAACGGATGGGCCTCGGCGTCGACGACGACTTCCCCGGCGAGGACGCGTCGGCCGGGGACGTGCTGCTTCGGGTCCACCGGTCGTACCTGCCGACGGTGGCGCCGTTGCTGCAGCAGGGGTGGGTCAGCGCCATGGCGCACGTGACCGGAGGCGGGATGGAGGGGAACCTGCCACGGGTCCTGCCCGACGGTCTGGGCGCCCGCATAGACTGCCGTGCATGGTCGGTCCCGAACGTATTCCGGCAGCTCGCGATCGGGGGTGGTGTGCCCGCATCCGAGATGTACCGCGTCTTCAACATGGGCGTCGGCATGATCCTCGTCGTACCGCCCGAACGGGAAGCGTCGGTCCTGGGGGCGCTCGGCGAAGACGCATGGCCCCTCGGGGAGGTGGTGCGGGGTGCCGGCGCGGAACTGGCCGGACTCGGCTGATTCCGGTGCAAGGCACGACAGTGCGCTCCGGTGCTGCGGACACGGCTTCCGCGGGCGGGTGGCCCGGTCCTCGCCGGCGTAGGCAGGCGTTCGCTCCGGGGTGGGCACTTGCGGTGGCGACGCCCGTGCTCGTCTCCCTCGCCGGAGCGCTTGCCTCCCTGCAGGCCCAGAAGCTGCCCGTCAGTCGCTTCAGCGTCGAAGGAGTTGCCGATCTCGCGAGCCGCTGTTCCGGCGGCGGGGGTGCGATCCTGTCCATCCCCTGCCGGGAGCTGTCCCTGGCGGTGATGGCGGTGCACCGCGGCGTCGGCCTTGCGTCGGCCCTGGGCAGCGATATTCCCGGGAGCGCGAGCACGATGGGTCGCAGGCTCGGGAGCACTCCGCGAATCGGGGTGTCGGTGTCCGCGGCGGGACTTCGGCTGGCAATGCCGCGGATAGCGACGACGTCTCCGGCGGACCTCGCGGAAAAGGAAGGGTACACGCTGGCCGGGTTCCGGGGCTCCGTGGCCGCCGGCGTCTTCGACGGCTTCCGGCTGGGCGTTGGCGTGGGGGGCGTCCTCTCGGTGGACCTTATCGGTTCCTACTCCCTGATGCGCCTTCCCGAAGGTGCGGGATTCGAAAAGATGTCGTCGGGCGTTGGGCTGGGTGCGCGCGTGGGCCTGATCCGGGAGTCCTTTGTCGTGCCCGGACTCTCGATCTCGGGAGTCCGGCGCTGGCACGGCGACATCAAGGCGGGAGACGTGGGCGCCGGCCACCCCGGCGAGTTGGTCACGGATCTGACGGTCTCGTCGTTGCGGGCCACCCTGGGAAAGAACTGGTTCGTGCTGGGGCTGATGGGCGGTGTTGGATGGGATCGGTACGAAGGGGACGCCAGGTTGACCGTTTCGCGCGGCTCGGGCGATCCCGGGACGATCGACGGCCTGGTGACCAGTGAACGTCTGGTCTATTTCGTCGGGGGCTGGTTCAACTTTCTCGTGTCGCAGCTTTCCCTTGAAATCGGGGTGGCGGAGGGCGCTACCGACCCCTTCGCCGACAGACGGGCGGCGTACGACCCCGCGTTGGCGAGCTGGTTTGCGGCAGCCGCCTTCCGGATCACCCTTTGAGTCCATCTCGCCGCACGGAGTCGGGCGCCATGGAGCGTGCCGCCGCGAAGCCCCCGCCTCCGCCGGCTCCTCCGTCCGACCTCGATCGCCATTGCCTTGCCCGCGCGGTCGAGGTGGGTAGGCGGGGCTGGGGCCGGGTGCAACCAAACCCCATGGTCGGCGCGGTGGTGGTCCGTGGCGGCGAGGTCATCGCCGAGGCGCATCACGCGGAATACGGGGGGGATCACGCCGAGGTCGCAGCCCTGGCGTCCCTGGACGACGCCCGCGGAGCGACCCTGTACACCAGTCTGGAGCCGTGCAGCCACGCGGGGAAGACCCCGCCTTGCACGGAAGCCATACGCGCGGCGGAAATCGCCCGGGTGGTGTTCTGGGCGCCGGAGCCGGGCTCGAAGCAAGGCGGCGGGGGACAGTGGCTGCGCAGTCGCGGGGTGCGGGTAGACGGCCCGTTCGGAACACGGGGCGACTGGGTGGCCGAGAATCCCGCGTTCTTTCTTGCCGCGGCCGGCCGCGCGCCCTACGTGGCGCTCAAGCTGGCGGTCAGCCTGGACGGAATGATAGCGCCGGGCGGTGGAAAGCGAGCATGGCTTACCGGGCGTGAGTCCCGGGAAGAGGTGCACCGGCTTCGCGCCGGCTTCGACGCGGTGCTCGTGGGGACGCGCACCTGGAAGGCCGACGACCCGATGCTCACGGCCAGGGGAGCCGCAGTGCCGCGGCTCCCTCCCGTGCCCGTATTGCTGGATCGACGCGGTGATCTGTCCGCGGGGGCAAGGGCCCTGCAGGGACGCTCCGGGACGCGGGGGATCGTGGCGACCACCGCCGCGCAAGCTGCCCGCCTGCAGCGCCGCCTCGGACGAAGCGCCGATGTGGTCGCCGTGCCGGAGGTGGATGGCGGCCTCGATCTCGCCGCGCTCATGGCGGAACTGCGGGGTCGCGGGATGACAAGCGTGCTTTCGGAAGGCGGTGGGATCCTGGCGATGTCGCTGCTCCGGGACGACCTCGTCGACCGTCTCTACCTTTTCGCGGCCCCCGTGGTCGTCGGCAAGGGAGGAGTCCCGGCATTCCCGGCCGGTGCCGCCCCCACGTCCGCCTGCGCCGCCGATCCCGGTGCCGCCGCGGAGTCTGACGAAGCGGTCCGCCTGTTCAAGGGGTGGAAGTCCCGCCTCGACCCGGTGAGATTCGGAAGCGACACACTTATCGTCCTCGACCGCGGAGACTGACCCTGTTTACCGGAATCATCGAATCGATGGGCGAGGTCGTCAGCGTGACGGATGTGGACGGCGGACGCTCCCTCTCGATTCTCGCGCCCTTCGCGGCGAGGCTTGCGCCGGGGCAGTCCGTCGCCGTGGACGGGGCCTGCCTGACGGTTCGCGATCTCGCCCCGGGGGCGTTCACCGTGGATGTGGGCGTGTCGACACTGGAGCGAACGATTGCCGGCCGCTACGGACCGGGCGACGTGGTCAACCTGGAGCGGGCGGTTCGGGCAGGCGACCGGCTGGACGGTCACCTCGTCCAGGGTCACGTCGACGGCCTTGGCACACTGGTCGAAAAGCGGTCCAGCGGGAATACGCGATTCCTGGACTTCAGGCTGCCCGGCAACGTCCTTGCCGGCACGATCCTGCACGGCTCCGTCGCCTTGAACGGCGTCAGCCTCACCGTCAACGACCTCCGCGATGGCGCCGTCTGTGAAGTCGCGATCATTCCGCACTCCTGGGAGCACACCAACTTCTCCCGATTGCGGCCGGGCGATCCGGTCAACGTGGAGGCGGACCTGATCGGCCGATACGTCCAAGGGCTGATCGCGGCGCGTGGTGAGATTCATGCCTTTTGACTCCGTCCGCGACGCCATCCGCGATATTGCCGCGGGCAGGCTCGTGATCGTCGCCGACGACGAGGACCGGGAGAACGAAGGCGACCTGGTGTGCGCGGCCGAAAAGATCACCCCCGACCTGATCAACTTCATGACCAAGTTCGGACGGGGACTCATCTGCGTCTCGATGACGGCCGAGCGGGCCGATGCCCTCGAGCTTCCCCTTATGACGAGCCGCAACACCGACCCGCAGGGCACCGCCTTCACGATCTCCGTGGACGCCAGCCGGCGATTCGGCGTGACGACGGGCATCTCCGCGCAGGATCGGGCGACGACGGTGCAGGTGTTGGCCGATCCGCGGTCGCGCGCCGACGACCTCAGGCGGCCCGGGCACATCTTTCCCCTGCGCGCTCGTCGGGGAGGGGTGTTGCGCCGCGTGGGCCAGACCGAGGCCGCGGTCGATCTTGCGCGTCTGGCCGGCCTGGCCCCGGCCGGCGTCATCTGCGAGATCCTCAACGAGGATGGCACCATGGCCCGGAGGGCCGAGCTCGAGGTGATGGCCGGAGAGCACGACGTCAGGTTCATTACCGTGGAACAGCTGGTCACCTACCGGCTTGCGCGGGAACGTCTGGTCAGACGCGTGGTGGAGGCACCGCTGAGCACGGAGTGGGGAGATTTCCTCTGCATTGCGTACCGCAGCGAGATCGACGAACGGGTCCATATTGCACTCGTCAGGGGAGACGTGGCCGGCAGAAAGGAAGTCCTGGTCCGAATGCACGCGGAGAATCCGCTCCGAGACACCTTCGGGTCGGTGGACGAGCCGGGGGGCAACTTCCTCGCGGGTGCCATGGATCGGATTCGCGCCGAGGGGGAGGGGGTCGTCGTCTATATTCATCGGGATCGCGCCGGCGACCGGCTGATCGAGCGACTCCGGGGCGTTGCGGACCAGCATCAGGTCGGGGAGGCGTCCCCGGGAGCGCGGCAGGTTCTTCGTGATTATGGTATCGGGGCCCAGATCCTGCTCGACCTGGGGTTGACATCGATCCGGCTGCTCACGAACAGCCGGCGACGTATTGTGGGTCTGGACGGTTATGCACTACAGGTGGTGGGACGGGAGCGCTTCAGGGGGAAGCGTACGGAGACCAGGAGGATGGGGGGGGAGAGAGTCCATGACTGAACCGAGAGCGCCGCGTATTGCCCTGCTTGCGGCACGGTACAACAGCCTGTTCACCGAGCAGTTGCTGCAAGGCGCGAGGGCGCGCCTGGCCGACAAGGGAATTGGCGAAGAGAACATCAGTGTACTATACGTACCGGGGGCGTGGGATCTGCCCCAGGCCGCACGCAGGATCGCGGACTCGGGGCGTTACGACGCGATCATCGCGCTCGGATGTGTGATTCGGGGTGAGACGGCCCACTTCGACTACGTGGCTGGACACGCCAGCGACGGGCTGGGACAGGTGGCCCTGACCGGTGGAATCCCGGTTGTGTTCGGCGTGCTGACCACCGACAGCGGCCAGCAGGCCATGGTGCGTGCAGATTCCTACGGGACCAACCGCGGGGGTGAGTTCGCCGAGGCCGCGCTCACCCTGATTGCCCTCTATGATTCTCATTGACATGGACTGCGCCGGGTCTTGAATCAGTCGCTGGACAGGCACAGACGGCGGGACCGGACCCGTTCCCGGGCCTGGTTCCTCCAGGTGCACTACCGCTGGGAAGCGGAGGGCGGTGCCCTCACGTTTTCGGAAGCACTTGCCGCGACCGTCGAACAGCGGCTGATCGCCCCGGGCAGGATCGACTACCTGAAGAGGCTGGCGCAGGAGTTCGAGGACAACAGGGGACGCGTGGAAGAGACCATCTCCGCGTGCATGGACAACTGGCGCCTGGAACGGCTGTCGGTCATGGACCGGGGGATCCTGCGGCTCGGTGCCACCGAAATCGTGTGTCTGTCGGATCTTCCGGGGAAGGTGGCGATCCAGGAAGCTGTCCGGTTGGCCGAACGCTACGGTGGTTCCGAGTCGCCCCGCTTCGTAAATGGGGTTCTCGACGCCGTCTTTCGGAAAGTCGGCTGAGGGCCGCTCCGGCTCGACGGTGACAAACGGGAAGCGGCTCCGGATTCTGGTGGTCAACTGGCAAGACCGCCGCAACCCGGCAGCGGGCGGGGCCGAGGAACACCTTCACCAGGTCTTCGGCAGGCTTGCCCGCCGGGGCCACCGGGTCACGCTCCTCTGCTCGGGCTGGAGCGCGGGTTGTCGCACCGAGGACGTCGACGGGATCCGCGTTCATCGGACCGGCGGGCGCTACACCTTCAACGTGGCGGCGCCCCTGTACTGTGGCCGCCACCTCTCCGATGAGCGCTTCGATGTGGTCGTCGAGGACCTCAACAAGGTCCCCATGCTGGCAACGCGGTGGGCCGATGCCCGGGCACGGCTGCTCATCGTGCACCATCTCTTTGGTGCAACCGCGTTCCGGGAGGCGAACGTGGCGCTGGCGAGTGCCACCTGGCTCTTCGAGCGGATCATTCCCGCCGTGTACCGGGGCCTCCCCTGTGTCGCCGTGTCGCGCAGCACCCGCGACGACCTGGTCCAGCGCGGCCTGGACGCCTCGGACATCTCCGTGATCCACAACGGGGTGGCTCTGGATGACCTGGGGCCCGCCACCAACCGGTTCCTGGAACCCACGGTGGCCTATCTGGGACGTCTCAAGAAGTACAAGCGCGTCGACCTCGTTCTGCAGGCCGTGGCGTTGCTGCGAGAGCGGGGCATGGAAGCGAAGGTGATCGTTGCGGGGAAGGGGGACGCCCGTCAGACCCTGGAGGAGACTGCCCGGGGACTGGGAATCCTTGACAGTGTGCGTTTCGCGGGCTTCGTACCCGACCACGAGAAGCGTGACATCCTGGCGCGATCGTGGGTGCACGCCCTGACCTCGCCCAAGGAAGGGTGGGGGATTGCAAGCGTCGAGGCGTCGGCGTGCGGAACCGCTACGGTCGCGTCCGACTCGCCCGGACTCCGGGAGACGGTGCGCCACGGCGAGACGGGGCTTCTTGTCCCGCATGGCGATGTCGAAGCCCTGGCGGATGCTCTGGCTCGCGCCATGGAGCCCGCAGTCCGCGACCGGATGGGCCGAGCCGCCCTCGCGATGGCGGCGCGGTTTTCCTGGGATGGGGTTGCCGACGCCATTGAGGAGATGTTGAGGTCGCTCGTGGATGCGCCGTCGTGATTCGTCCCCGGCCCCAGGCCGCTCGACACGGATCGCGGTAGGGATTTTCCCCTCGGGTTGCTAGATTTGTATGGTGCCGACCGGGGGGATGGACTTCCGCGAGCGGCCGAAACCGACGCGAATCCCCATGAATGGAGGCCGCGACAGATGGTGACACGGATAACAGCACACGGATGCGAAGTGAGCGAGCTGCTCCGGAAACGGTCGGAGGATCTGGCGGGCCGTTGGCCTCGCTTTGATCCCGCCGTGATGGACATGCAGCTCATCTTCCGGCACCAGGGCCGGTCCCACACCGTCGAAGCCATCGTCTCCCGGCGCCGGCGCCAGCCGGCCGTCGCCAAGGGGGAGGGTCCCGACTTTCGCGTAGCCCTGGACGAACTCGACGGGCATGTGAAGCGCATTCTCAAGCGGGATCGGTCCCGGCGAAAGGACTTTCGCCACGCCACAGGCCTGCCGGGCTGACATTGTGGCCAGCACGCGTGCGCCTGCCGGCTTGCGGTGGCTCCCCGCCGGCTCGTGACCCGGACCCCCTGACCTGTCCCCGTGACCTGCTCCCTGGAGGTGCAGGTGCCCAACCGGCACGGGATGCACGCACGCCCGTCCGCCGAGTTCGTGAAGCTTGCGGGTGGTTTCGCGGCGTCGGTACGCGTCACCAGGAACGAGCTCACCGTCAACGGAAAGAGCATCATGGGCGTGCTGATGCTCGCAGCCGAACGGGGGAGTTCCCTGACCATCACCGCCGAAGGGGATGACGCCCCGGAGGCCGTCGAGGCGTTGGCGCGGCTGGTGCGGGGCGGTTTCGATGAATGAACGCCGAGCCCCGGTTGTGCGGGTAGGCTTTCCGGCTTCGGAAGGGATCGCCAGGGGGCGCGTGCGACGGATCGTCTGGCGCATCCCGGAGCTGCCGCACACGGTTGTGCAGGACAGTTCGAGCGCACGCGAGCTGGAGCGATTCCACAGTGCGCTCGACCATGCGCGCCGTGAACTGGAGCGGATCAAGGCCGCGACCGAGGCCCGTCTCGGACACGTGGAGGCGCGCATCTTCGATCCTCAGATCCTGATGCTGGATGATCCGGAGGTCGTCGACGGAACGGCGCGGTACATCCGTGAGAACAGGCTCGCGGCGGCGCGGGCGTTCGATTGGCGGATGCTGGAACTGAAGGAACTGTGGTCGCGGACCTCGCACCCCATGTTCCTCGACCGGCTCAATGATCTGGCGGACCTCAGGTTCAGGGTTCTCGGCCGCCTTCTGGACCTCCCCAGTCCATGGCGTGCGGGGGACACCGACGGAATCGTCATTGTGGCGCGGGAGCTGGCCCCCAGCCTCGTAGCCGGGCTCGATCCGGAAAGGGTGGCTGCGCTCGCTACGGACGAAGGGACCCGGACCTCCCACTGGGCAATCCTGGCACGGTCTCTCGGAATCCCCGCCGTCGCGGGCCTGGGGGATATCGCGGCGACCACCAGCGACGGGCAGGCGATCATCGTGGATGGACGATCCGGCCGGGTCGTCGTCGAGCCGGACAGGAGGGAGGCCGAGCACTTCCGACGGCGGCGTGCCGCGATCCGCGGGTGGGAACGGGAGCTCCGCGCCAGCGCGGGCGAGGAAGCGATCACCCTGGACCAGCGTGGCGTGGTCCTGCGCGCCAACCTGGACCTCCCCGGCGAAGCGTTGCAGGCCCGCCGGCACGGCGCCGACGGCGTGGGTCTCTTTCGAACGGAGTTCCTCGTCGTCGGCCGCCACACGGTGCCCGACGAGGAGGAACAGTATCGTGCCTACCGAATCGTCACCGAGGCCTTCCGCGGCCGCGCGGTGTTCATTCGAACCTTCGATCTCGGGGGGGACAAGTTCCCGGTTTTTCTTCACATGCCCCCCGAGGAGAACCCGTTCCTGGGAAGAAGGGGAGTGCGCGTGTGCCTGGAGGAGTCGGAACTCTTTCTGACCCAGTTGCGCGCCATTCTGAGGGCTGGAGCACACGGTGACGTGCGGATCATGATTCCCATGGTCAACACGGTGAGCGAACTCGCCGCGGTTCGTGAGCTGCTCGATACGGCAGGCAATCAACTCGGGCGGGAAGGCATCCCCTTTGCGCGGGAGATCAAGGTCGGCGCCATGATCGAGACGCCCGCCGCCGCGCTGAAGGCGCCGGAACTCGCTGCTCACGCCGACTTTCTGTCCATTGGCACCAACGACCTGGTCCAGTACACCCTGGCCATCGACCGGACCAGCACGCGTCTGGCCCACCTGTTCGACGAATTCGATCCGGCCGTCCTTCGCATGATCGCGGGTGTGGCGCGCGCGGGCCGATCCCGGGGCATCGAGGTGGGCGCGTGCGGGGAGATGGCAGCCCGGCCGCTGGGGGCCGTCCTCCTTCTGGGTCTGGGAGTCGAGGCGCTGTCCGTAGCGTGGGCGTCACTTCCAGAAATCAGGAAGCTGGTCCGCAGTTGCCGCCTCGACGACCTTCGCGCCGCCGCTTCCGACGTGCTGGAAGCCCCGACGAGCACGGACGCGAAGCGTGCCCTGACGGAGTCCCTCGGGGATGTTCTCGATGTTGGCGTGTTCCCCCTCGGGACTTGACGGCTCGCGCGTTTCCTTCTTCCGTGACAGTTGCATTCCCGGTGTAGCGCCACCGCTGACACCCCTGTTGCGGTATCTTCGCGGATCACCCTTCCTTCCTGCAGAGGCATCACGTTGAGTTCGAGCCTGTTCACCTCCGAATCCGTCACCGAGGGGCACCCGGACAAGGTTGCCGACCAGATTTCAGACGCCGTTGTCGACGAAATCCTGAAACGCAACCCCGAGGGCCGGGTGGCCTGCGAGACGCTGTTGGCGGCGACGATGGTCGCGGTCGCGGGTGAGGTCCGGACCGACACCCTCCCCGATGTCCCGGAACTGGTGCGCGGGGTCATGCGTAGCGTCGGCTACGAGGCGCCCGTCTATGGGGTGGACGGCACCGAGTGTACCGTTGCGCTCGTGAGGCAATCCGCCGAGATCGCGGCTGGCGTCGACCACGGCGGCGCGGGCGATCAGGGAATGATGTTCGGCATGGCCTGCGACGAGACTCCCGAGTACATGCCCGCCCCCATTGCCGCCGCCCACGCCCTCGTCAAGCAGCTCTCCAGAGTTCGCAAGTCGGGCGAGATCCCGTGGCTCCTCCCCGACGGCAAATCCCAGGTGACGTACGAATACGACGGGGTCGATCCGACCCGGGTCACGACGGTGGTCCTGAGCGCCCAGCACGCCGACACTCACAGAGGGGCGGCGTTGTCGCAGGAGGAGATAAGGGACGAGCTGATCGCCAGGGTAATCGTTCCGGTGCTTCCCGGTAACCACTTCGAACTTGGCGCCACAACCGTGCACATCAACCCGAGTGGGAGCTTCGTGTCGGGGGGACCCCAGGCGGACGCGGGGTTGACTGGCCGCAAGATCATCGTGGACACCTATGGCGGGATGGGACGCCACGGGGGTGGCGCATTCTCGGGCAAGGACGCCACGAAGGTGGACCGGTCCGGCGCGTACGCGGCTCGCTGGGCGGCAAAGAACCTGGTGGCGGCCGGCGCTGCTTCGCGCTGCGAGGTGCGACTCGCCTATGCGATCGGTGTGGCGCGACCCGTCCAGATCTGGGTGGACTCGTTCGGGACCGGTCTCGTACCGGACAGCGATCTTTCTCGCGCCGTGGACGCCGTCTTCGACTTCAGACCCCGGAGCATCATGAACGAGTTGGATCTGCGCAGTCCGATCTTTGGCCACACCGCCGCGTATGGGCACTTCGGACGGACTCCGCGAGTGGTGGAAGTTGGAGGCCGCAAGGTGCAACTCTTCGCGTGGGAGCGCACGAACCGGGTGGAAGAGCTCAGGACGGCGTTGCAGCTATGACGCGGAATGCCCATTGTGGGCAGACGCGAGCGGATCATCCCGTGAGGTGAGGAGGGTCAGGTGATCGAGGTCAATGTACAGAACCTCGCATTCGACCGAGCGTCGAACACGCCAGTCGTCATTCTCAGGGAAGTCGGCACCGATCGTGTGCTCCCCATCTGGATCGGTCCCGGCGAAGCGAGTGCGATCGCAATGCACCTGGGAGGCGTCTCCTTCCAGCGCCCGCTGACACACGATCTCCTTGTCTCCATACTCGGGGGTCTGGGGGGGACCTTGCTGCGCGTGCTCATCACCCGTGTCGAGGACAGTACCTACTTCGCCGAACTTATCATCGACCGGGACGGCGACCTCATTTCCGTCGACGCGAGGCCTTCCGACTCAATCGCCATGGCACTGCGGGCAAAGGCCCGGATCTTCGCCGACGACGCCCTGCTGGAGTCCGCCTCCCAAGCGCTCGACGCCCCCCGGAGCGACGAGCCGGATGGCGAAGACGAAACGCAGATCAGCGGCCAGGCTCTGGAAGAGCACCTGCGGAAGCTCCGTCCCGAAGACCTGGGGCGGTTCGACCATTAGCGGACCGTGGTGACACCCTGTCAATGTGGCTGACTCCGATCCGGGCGCTCGCCCTCTCCGGCTTCGGCAGCCTGCTGGCGGTGGCGCTCGCGTGGGATGCGCCGTCCGAAGTCCGGCAGGAGCCGCTCGGCCCCGTCCTTGCGGGTGAGGTGCTCATCGGCGATCAGCCGGCGGACAGCGGGACGGTTGTCCTGCACAGGGTGTCCGCGTTCTTCACGGGAGAAGTCGACAGCGTCGCGGTCGACCGGCGGGGCGCCTTCGAGATTCGACTGCCGGCGGAGCCCGACTCCCAGGCGGGTGACGTCTTCTTCGCCTCGATCCGGTACCAGAATGTCCTCTATTTCGGCGAAGCGATCACAGGCGCGGAGAACTTCGCCGAACCCTACCTCATCCAGACGTATCCGACGGTGGGAGCCGGCGCCGGCACCTTTCTTCCATTGCGTGTCAGGAACGTCTTCGTGCAGCTGTCGGAGTCCGGGCGCGGTTGGAACGTGACCGATCTCTTCGAAATCGGCAACGACGCGCGGGCAACGCTGGTGGCCAGCGAGGACGGCGCGACCTGGACCCATGCGCTGCCTCCGGAGGCCGTCGACTTCAGCGTGGGACAGAGTGACCTTTCGCCCGACGCTGCAAGCTTCCGGGAGGGCAGAATCCACGTTTCCGCCCCGATCCCGCCCGGTGGCAGCGTCTACCTCCTCCGCTACCGGGTTCCCGAAGACGACTTCACGATCCCGCTGGAGGGGGGCGCCGGCTCGATGGAGTTGCTGGTCCGGGAGCCGGCCGGCGAACTCACCGTCTCCGGGTTGGCGGCGGCGGAAGGAATCGAGCTGGAGGGGTTCGCCTACCGGCGATTTGCGGGACGCGAAATGGCTCCGTCAGTCGTGACGGTTGCGCGCGGGACGCCTCTGACGCCCACCGGCTCCATACCCTTGCTGGCGGTGCTCATCACCCTGTCGCTGGCTGCGGCCGGGGCGTTTCTGGTGGCTCGCGGGCGCGCCAGGCCACTCAGGGCGCACCGGGCAACCGACCGGCGGAGGGGGATCCTCGTCCAGATCGCCCGTCTCGATGAGGAATGGAGCGGTGGCAGCCTCGAGGTGGAAGACTACGACAGGCGCCGCGAACGGCTCATCGAGGAGCTGAGAGGGTGAATGCCCCACCACGGGCCGGGGCATGGTCACGGTAACGACCCCGGCGGTACTGCTCCGGGCGCACGCGTACTCGGAGAGCAGCCGGGTGCTCAGGTTCTATACCCGTGAGCTGGGGCTGGTCGGCGTCATGGCACTCGGGGCGCGGCGAGGCGCATCAAAGGGGCGGGGCGCCGCGGGCACCTTCGGCGAGGGAACGGCGGTGGTGGCCGTGCGCGAGAATCGCGAGCTGCAGTCCCTTCGCGAATTCAGCCCGGCCAAGACCCGATTCGGTCTGGCTGCCGATGTTCGTCGTCTGGCGGGGGCGTCGATCGCCGGGGAACTTGTCCTCGGTCACGCCGGCCAGGAACCCCACCCCGAGCTCTACGACGCGCTTTCGGCGGGTCTGGACCGGCTTGAGGACGCCTCTCCCGGCGGGGTGGTCGGCGAAGTGCTGGCTCTGGGGTGGAGGATGGTCCATATCCTGGGTTTCGCGCCCGAGTTGTCTGCCTGCATGTCCTGCGGCCGACTGCTCGAGGAAGACGACATGGGTCGCTTCGACCTGGCTGGAGGGGGGATCCGGGGGCCGGGTTGCGGTGCGGTCGAGGGGGCACGCAGGATCGGCCCCCTGGCGCGGGCCCAGTTGCGCACGCTGCTCCTGGGAGAAGTCCCCGGGAATCTGCTCAAGCCCGGGGCCCACCTGGCGCTGCTGGACGACTTCACCGCCTATCACATGCTGGGAGGGCGCCGGCTCGGGTCGTTCCGATTCCTGGAACCACCCGCCTCCCCGGTCTCGGGCGCTCCGGAGGGCACGTGACGAGAATCCCGGACTCTCCCGCGAGCGGCGACCCTCGCCCCGGGTCTCACCCGGGGACCAGCCTCATCCTTGGCACGGCCGGCCACATCGATCACGGAAAAACATCGTTGGTGCGCGCCCTTACCGGAGTCGACACGGACCGGCTCGACGAAGAGAAGCGGCGAGGCATCACCATTGAACTCGGCTTCGCGCGCTACACTCCGGAGGGTGGTACATCGTTCGGTATCGTGGATGTTCCCGGGCACGAGGGATTCGTGCGCACCATGGTTGCCGGTGCCACGGGGATGGACATCGTGCTCATGGTGGTTGCCGCGGACGAGGGCGTGATGCCCCAGACGCGCGAGCACCTGGCGATCATCAGGCTCCTCGGCGTCGAGGGGATGGTCGTCGCGATCACGAAGTCGGATCTGGTCGACGAGGAATGGCTCGAACTGGTCGATGAGGATGTTCGCGGGCTCCTCGCGGGGACGCCGTACGAGAACGTGGAGATCGTGCCGACATCGGTGCAGTCGGGCACCGGACTGACAGCGCTGTCGCGGGCTCTGCTTCGGTGTGGGCGCCAGGCCCGCGAACGGGTGACGGGGGACCTGGCCCGTCTTCCCGTCGATCGCGTCTTCGCCATGGAGGGCGCCGGAACGGTCGTCACGGGAACGCTGTGGTCCGGACGTCTGGTGCGGGGCTCCACCGTCCGAATCCTCCCCCGCGGGGATCAGGCGCGGATCCGTGCCGTTCAGGTGCACGGCGCCGCGGAGGAGAGCGCGATGGCGGGGCAGCGGACCGCTCTGGCACTGACCGGGGCAGCGGTGCGGCGGGGCATGATCGAGCGCGGGGATGTGCTCGTCAGCGACGACAGCTGGTCACCGTCGATGATGCTCACGGTGGAGCTGCGAGCGCTCGAAGGAAGCGGGTGGAGGCTGGAGGCTGGCCAGAGGGTCCGCGTACACCTCGGCACGATCGAGGTCATGGCGCGGGTCGCGCTCTTCGACGTGGAGGAAGTCGTGCCCCACGAACCCGCCCTGGCCCAGCTGCGCCTTGAGGGGCCGGTTGTGGCTCGCTCGGGAGATCGCTTCGTGATCCGTTCGTACTCGCCGGTCACCACGATTGCCGGCGGCGTGGTGCTGGAGCCGATTCCTCCCAAGCGGAAGCGTCTTTCGGACGACGAGCGGCTGTCTCTGACGGCCCTGTCGAGAGGTGGTCCGCACGCGGTGAAGGGTGCTGTTGCACTCGCCGGATGGAGCGGCCTCGAGACCTCGGCCGTGGGGGTCCGGGCCGGGTGGCGGGCGGGGGCGATCGACGACCCGGCCGACTCGCTTTTCCGGCTTGACCGCGTCCTCTTCGATCCGGCGATCGCGTCCGCCGGAGAGGATCTCCTCCTCGCGGCGGTGCGGCGTCACCACCGGGATCATCACCTGGCCGCCGGTGCGCCACTGGGCGTCCTGCGCACGGCTCTGCCCGCGCGCGCGCACCCCCGATTGGCCGACGGGCTGGCGGCACGGCTGGTGGAGCAGGGGAGATTGATCGTCGAAGGCAAGGAAGCGCGGCTACCCGGATTCGAGGCGGCGTTGTCCCCGGACGAGGAGCGGCTGTCGGAGCGTGTTGTTGCCGTCCTGCACGATGCGGACCTTCAGGGTCCCACGACGGCGGAGCTCGCGGCGCTGCTCGGCGACCCCCCCGCTATGGAGGCGCTCTTGGGGTTTCTCTCCGAGCGGGGACGCGTCCGTCTGCTCGGTGACGCGTATTGGGTTTGCCAGACGGCGCTGGACCGGGCCGCCCGCAGCGTCGTGGAGGAACTCGGGGGCCGGGAAGGGTTGGGTCCGGCCGACTTCCGAGAGGTGATCCCCGTCACGCGCAAGCACCTGATTCCGATTCTGGCCCATCTCGACGCCCTGGGCGTCACGATGAGGCTGGACACGGGTCGGCGGGTGACCCCGGACTGGACTCCGGGGTCGAGGGCGAGCAGCCCCGGGGGTTAGCGGGCCGGCAACCTTTCGGGTGCCTCTGGTGTCTTATCTCGCAACGCCGATTTCGCTTGACTTCGGGAGGGCGACGCGGGTAATATGTCCAAACACCCGGCAGTTTCACGGTCCCGAGTCGGTCCAAGCCCTTAGGAGGGGCGATCGCACGAACGCTACTGAATCGAAGGCAGGACAGCTTGTGAGGCGCATGCTTTGCGTCGGTTTTTTTCTCTTGTTTGGCGGCACCGGAAGCGTGGCCGCTCAGGATCGTCCTGTGCCCGTTGGCGAGCAGGATCCGGGGTTCAAGCTGGAGCAGAACTACCCGAACCCCTTCAACCCCGAAACGCGAATCCCCTTTGTATTGTCCGAGTCGCTCTTCTCCGAAGGGGAGTCCGCCACGGTATCCATACGCATTTTCAACATCCTGCAGCAGTTCGTGGCGTCGCCGGTGGCCCTCGGACTCCCCAGCGGCGAGGGGTTGCCGCTTCTCCAGCGCGAGTACACGTCGGCCGGACGCTACGAGGCGTTCTGGGACGGGCGTGACCGCACCGGCAGACCGGTCGCTTCCGGCGTCTACTTCGTCACCATGCTGGTCAACGGACGGGGTCCCTACGTCCGCAAGATGTTCGTAACGAAGTAGGGGGCGTGAACCGGGACGCTAGACCCCCTTTGATTCCAGCAGGTCGAAGAAACTCCTCGGCGATGTCAGGGATGCCAGTCTGGCCGGTACGTCGGCTTCCTTTGCCAGACGGGCCACTTTCCCGAGCACGCGGAGGTACTGTCCGGAGACCTCCGTGCGTGGCGCCACGATCAGAAAGAAGTGATGGACCGGCCGGTTGTCGATGGCGCGGAATTCGACGCCGTCCGGGTGGCGTCCATACGCCAGGTGCAGACGGCTGACAACGAGCGAACGGCAGTGCGGGATCGCGATTCCCCTGCCGATCCCGGTGGAGCCCAGGTTTTCGCGCCTCCGCAGGGCCCGCGCCAGGACACCCCGCGACCGTTCCTCGATCCCGATCAGGTCCACGAGCGATTCCAGGACGTCCTCCCGGGTAGCGCCCGCAAGGCGAAGGCTGACTCGCTCCGGCGCGAGAAATTCACGAAGCAACATGGAAAGTCGATGAGTTCCGGGTTGGGAGTGACCGGGCACGGGAGCGGGCCGCAAGATATTCGCCGGGGACCGGCATGGCCAGCCTTCGTGGCCAGGTCGTTCCGGTCGCGGGGCGGGTCTTTTAGCTTCCGGGCATGAACAAGCTTCCATTCACGGTGCCGGGGAACCCCGATACGCCGCTCTTTCTGGCCCCCCAGGCCGGAGTCTCAGAGTCTCCCTTCCGGAGGCTGTGCAGGAGCTTCGGGGCGGATGTGGTGCTCACGGAGTTCGTGAGTGCCGAGGGAATCGTGCGCGAGAACGAGCGCACGGCGAACTATCTGCGCTTCGACGACGAAGAGCGCCCGATCGGGATTCAGATCTTCGGGGCCGACCCGGGAACGATGGCCGAAGCGGCCGCAATGGTCGCCGAGGCGTACGCTCCGGACTTTGTCGACATCAACTTCGGATGTCCGGTGAAGAAGGTCGTCAAGCGCAACGGAGGGTCCGGCTGCCTGCGGGACCTGGGCCTGGTGGGCCGCATCGTTCGCGCCGTGGTCGCCGCCGTCCCGCTCCCGGTGACGGTCAAGATCCGCTCGGGTTTTGACGAGGCCACCCGCGATCCGGTCGCGATCGGCAGCGTCTGTCGGGAGGCAGGGGCACGCATGGTCACGCTTCACCCCCGTACCCGCGCGGACATGTACTCGGGTCGGGCGCGGTGGGACGAGATCGGGACCCTGGTCGGTGCTCTCGATGTTCCGGTGATCGGGAACGGCGACATCGTTGCGGGGGAAGACGCCCGCCGCATGAAGGATCGCACCGGTTGCGCCGGGATCATGATCGCCCGGGGATCGCACGGTGCGCCATGGTTGTTCAGGCAGTCCCGCGCCGCGCTGGACGGCCACAGGGTTCCCGGTCGGCCGGATGTACGAACCCGCTTCCGCATCTGCATGCGGCACGCGGAGAATGCGATCGCCTTCGGGGGCGACCCGGACAAGGCGGTCCGGGAGTTCCGAAAACACCTCGGCTGGTACACGAAGGGCCTGGCCGACGGGCGTCGGCTGCGGCAGCGGCTTTTCCAGGTGCAGGACCTCCGCGAAGTGCGTTCCGTGCTGGAGAGGTACCTGCGCGAAACCGGGGACGGGGGGTTTGCGGGGGACGGAGTCGATCTTATCGTTACAGTAGCGCCGACGGATGCAGGAAAGCATGCGCGGGTACCTGCCGGCCGCTGATTGAGAGTACTGGGGGCGACACGGCTTCGACGGGTTTGGTGAATTCGGGGCTGCGTGCCGAGGTCCGGGGGCCTCGATAAACATCCCGGAAAACGTTCAAATGCCAACAACGATCTGGCTCTGGCAGCTTAAGACATAAGCTGCCCGTTCCCCTGCAAGCCCGCCCGAGGCGAGCCGTGGGAACGTCGACAATTCGGGCTGGTGCTCACATCCACGCCACTGGACGAGAGCACGAGACACAAGGTGGCTAGCCCGGCAAGGGTCGTTCGCCGACCCGGCCGGTAGCGAATCGAACGGCGATCTACGCACGTAGAGGCCTGGAAGAATCCATTCGCGGACGCGGGTTCGACTCCCGCCGCCTCCATTTCCGCGGGACACGAGTCCAGCCACGGGCTTTCCGACGTGGCGCTCTGTCCCGGGTGTAACCGGTCCGCTCATCGTGCCGCGAACTGGACGGATGTCTGCAACAATCATTCGGGGAACCATCAACGTGAAACGAAAGCTGACCATCCTCGGCGCCACTCTGCCGATCATCCTCATCGCCGACGTCATCACCAAGCGCTGGGCTGTCGAGGCGTTGCTCGGGGCGTCCCGGCCCGACTTCATGGGGGGCGCCGTGCCCCTCACGCTGGCCTACAACCGGGGCGCGGCCTTCGGGATATCGATCGGCGACAATCCGCGCTTGTTCTTCATCCCCGTCGCGCTTCTCGCGCTTGGCTTGATGGTCGCGCTGATCATCCGGGCCCACGATCGCGACCACCTCAGGCTGATCTCGCTGGCCCTGGTGATTTCCGGTGCACTCGGCAACCTGATCGACCGAGTCAGGTGGGATCAGGGCGTCGTCGACTTCATTGGCCCCATCCCCCTCGGCTTCATGAACTGGCCCATCTTCAACATCGCGGACATGGCCATCTCGTGCGGGGCGGTGTTGCTGGCGGTGTCCTTCTGGCTTGAGGACCGGGCGCTGAAGCGAGCGGAGGGCGACAAGCGGGCCGACGCGCCGGCGGAGGTCATGACGGGGCCGGAACCCACCGAGAGCTGAGAAACTGCTCGGAAGCGGCGCGGACTCCTATCGCCTCGCCCACGTCGCTCACGGGGGGGCGCGGCGCGATGCCGCGCAGCACCGGGATCCGCGAGCCGCAAGCCCGGCCAGGCTATCCCTTCGGCTCGAAGATGACGTATTCGATTCGTCGCCGCCGCACCGTGAGGATCCGGAAGCGGCCGCCATGGGCTGCCACCCTGTCTCCGGGCTTCCCGATCCCTTCCAGGGCCCCGAAGATGTAGCCACCGATGGTGTCGAACTCCTCGTCGAGCACGATGCCCAGGCGCTCCTCCACATCCTTCACCGGGGTGCCTCCCCAGATCACGGTCCGTCCGTCGCCGGTGAGCTGGAATTCCCGCGGCTCGTCGGTTTCGTGTTCGTCCTGGATCTCGCCGATGATCTCCTCGATGAGGTCCTCGAGCGTGACGAGACCGGCCGTGCCCCCGAATTCGTCCAGCACCATGATCATGTTGGTGCGCTTGGCCCGCATTTCCCGAATCAGGTCCTCCACGACCTTCGTGGCCGGCGCGAACCGTGCGGGGCGCGCAATGTCGCGGATGTTGTCTCTCCCCTCCCGGGCTGCCCTCCACAGGTCTCGTGCCAGCAGGATTCCAACGATCCGGTCGAGGTTCTCCTCGTAGACGGGGAGGCGCAGCTTCCCGCGGTCGAGCATCACGTCCATCGCTTCGGTGACCGACGCCTCGACCGGCACCGCCACGATGTCGATCCTCGGCGTCATGACCTCACTGACCGCGATTTCGTCGAGCTGCATGACGTTCGACATGACCTGGAATTCTTCCTCGTCGATTGCCCCCTCCCGGTGCCCGAGCTCGGCGAGGACCTCGAGCTCCGCGCGGCTGATGGTGGCCGGGCTGGTCTTGCCGGGTGAGATCCATCGGCTGAGAAATCCCAGCGGCACGAGGGCCGGCTTCATCACGACGACCATGAAGCGCAACAGGTACGCGGTCGGGCCGGCGAGCTGCTTGCAGAAGACCGCTCCGAGAGTCTTGGGTATGATCTCCGACAGCACGAGCACGGCGAAGGTGAGGGAAGCGACGAACACCCCGATCCAGACGTCGCCGAAGATCCGGTCGGCGATCGCACCGCCCCACGCGGCGCCAACCGTGTGGGCGATCGTATTAAGGGTGAGGATGGCGGCGATCGGCTCGTCGATCCGTCGCTTCATCCGATGGAGTATCTCTCCGGTTCGCTCGCCGCGGCTGTGCAGGAGAGCGACGAAGGAGTGACTGACCGACAGCAGGACAGCCTCCAGGACCGAGCACACGAAGGAGACGCCAAGAGATATGCCGACTACCGTCAAAAGCTGAATCACGCTGCTCTTGCCTCCTTGCACACGGTGTCCCTACCGTTCGTGCACGGCAGCCGAATGCTGCCGTTTTCGTTGGCCGAGGATGGTTTGTGAGCCTGGTGATGCGCGCTGCATGCGGTTGGACGATCCTGCTCTGTCTGGGAGGACCGGGTTCCGGTGATGCCCAGGCACCGCCGGAGGCCGACTACTACGTATACGTTGGGGCGGAGTCCGCCGATCTGCTCCACCGTGTCCGGTTCGGCCCGGGAGGGGCTTCCCTGGACCGGACCATCGTGGTCGGCGAAATGGCCACCGAGACGGAGGGGCCCCACGGGCTCAACGTCTCGCGAGACGGCAACTTCCTCTTCATGACCACCGGTCACGGGGTCCCCGACGGAAAGCTGTGGAAGTTTCATGCCGGCCCCGACACATTGATCGGCGATCCCATCCTGCTCGGATACTTCCCGGCCACGCTCGACCTTACGCCCGACGGGCTCTATGCCTTCGTGGCGAACTTCAACCTGCACGGCGAGATGGTTCCCTCGACGATCTCGGTGGTGTACACCCCCGACATGATCGAGGTGGAGCAGGTCGAGACCTGCACGATGCCGCACGGCGCCCGCCTCGACGCGACCGGGATGTTCCTGTATTCGGCGTGCATGATGGACGACCAGGTCGTCGAGGTGGATACCCGCACCTTCGAGGTCGCGCGCCGCTTTTCGGTGGCGAGGGGCCGGGAGGGCCCACTCCCGCGCATGGACGGGGAGGCCGAACACGCGGTCTCTCACGACCAGGCGACGAGCCCTGGTTCCCCCGGGCCGGATTGTTCGCCGACGTGGGTGGCTCCCACCCGGGACCGCGGCTCGATCCTGGTAGCCTGCAACCGTGGCAACCGCATCCTGGAGATCGATCGGGCATCGTGGTCGCTCGTGAGGACGCTGGAAACCGGAACCGGTCCCTACAACCTCGCCACCACGCCTGACGACAGGATACTGGTCGCGACCCTGAAACAGGGCGCGGGCGTGCAGTTCTTCGATCTCGATTCGGGGAAAGCGCTGGCAACGGTGCCGGCTTCGACCACCGTCACTCACGGCGTGGCGGTAAGTCCGGACGGACGCTACGCTTTCGTGTCGGTGGAGGGCGTGGGAGCGGAACCGGGGAAGGTCGACATCTACGACCTGTCCACGTTCGTTCGCGTGGCGGAAGTGGATGTCGGACAGCAGGCCGGCGGCATCATCTTCTGGAAGATGGAGGATGTGGTCGAAGGGACCACCGGGGGCGCGGGCTGCTAGATCGTCGGGTGAATTGGGAGGTTCCGCCACGGGTGCTCAGCCGACCGGTACCGAGATGCCGTCTTCGTCCCACGTGAAGTAGTACGTCCGTTCCCTGCCGCTGCGCGTCTTCAGGTTCACCAGGTTGCGCTGGTCCTCGAACATGTTGAACAGGAGCCGATTCCGGATATGGATCCGTTCGACGGAGGCAGGCAGCCGGTACTCGAGGCGGTACCACCACATTACCTCGTCGATTCTCGGCGCCTCCTCCACGCCGCGCTCCAGCAGCACGCCCTGAACCGGGGTGCCGCCTCCCGCATCGAACACCAGCATGTCGTTGATGTACTGCTCGACGATCCCGTCCACCTCGTCGTCCTGCGCGAGTTCGAACTCCATGTCCGACGTGCTCTCCATCACGGCGAATTGAAGGTCGTCCCAGAAGAAGCGGATGCGGACCTCCAGCGTCGAGCCGGTCACACCGACGTCGGCGACCGACAGGCGAAACGGATGAGCCGACAGCCCGCGGTTTGTCGGGTCCGGGGTCGGCCGTGCCCCGATGAAAAGGAGGAGACTGCAAGCCAGAAGGGTGGCCCGGGCGGCCAGGGGTACGGAATCGATGCGATTTGGGTACATTCCAACAACCGTCGAAGGGGCGAGACCGGTCTCTCGCAATTCATACTCCACCAGGCCCTGGCAGGTTCAGGGTCACGCCGCGCCCGGCGGGGGCCGAGCACCCCGGGCCGCACGGTTTCAGCTACAAAGTGCCGAAGCCGGGGACGTTGATCAACCGGGGGGCCTGTGCACCAACTGCCGAGAACCAGACGAATCGACACGGGATCAGAGTCCAGGCGGCACCGGGCCGCGCGGTCGGGGCACCGACCGACTCTTGTCCCCGTGACCTTCGCGGTTGCCGCCGCCATGGCCATCGCCGGTCCGGCTGCGGGCCAGGTGAGCGGCGGGGGACATGGTGCCTACCAGAGCGAGATATTCGAGGGCACCTTCGGCGCGGGAGCACGGCTCGAATTCGACCTCGGGTTTCTGAGGCGCGGGATTTCCCTTGCCGGGACCTGGGAAAGGTACTTCCCGGGCTGTGACGACTGCTCCCTGTGGGAGGCGGGTGGCCAGGTCATTGTAGGCGGCGACAACCCCATCTACCTCGGTGTGGGCGCTGGCTTCCAGAGGTTCGAGCGCGGGGAGAGTCTGGAAGAGCTGGGCGACACCGACGACTGGATCTTCAGCATGGTCTTCGGCGTTCGCTTCCCCGTAATGCCGGTGATTACGCCGTTCGTCGAGTATCGGCAGGAGGTGGGATCGGAATCGGCGAACCAGCAGACGTTATCCGCGGGCATTCTCTTGCGTCCGGCTCGTGCCCGCCGCTCTCCCGCGCGCCCGGGGGCGCGATGAACGAAGCCGCCTTCTACAAACGTCCCGTCAGGGCGGTGGGACGGTGGTGGGAGGACTGGGCGAAGCACGCTGGACAGCTGGGTCTTCTGGTCTGGTCCACCTTTGTCGCAGCCGCGCGGCTCCGCGTCTCCTTCCGGGAATTCCTGCACCAGCTCTACGTGATGGGCGTGCAGAGCATCCCCATCGTGATGGTCACGTCCGTTCTGTCCGGGATCGTGACCTCCCAGCAGGGTGGCTACCAGATCACGGCGACGGTCCCGCTGTATGTGCTTGGCAGCGTCACGGTGACGAGCGTCGTGCTCGAACTTGCCCCGGTGCTCACGGCGGTGGTGCTCGTCGGCAGGGTAGGGGCGCGCATCACCGCCGAACTGGGCACCATGGTGGTCTCGGAGCAGATCGACGCCTACCGCTCGCTGGGACGGGATCCGGTCATCGCCCTGGCCGCGCCCCGGATCCTCGCCGGGATCCTCGTCATGCCGCTCCTCGTGGGCATCTCCAACACCGTGGGAATCCTATCGGGAATGGTCGCGGCGGACCTTACGCTGGACCTCAGCTACGAGACGTTCCTCTACGGCGCGCGCCTCTACTGGCACTCCTGGGACATCGTGTATTCCTTCATGAAATCCCTGGCGTTCGGCTTTGCGATCCCGGTCATCGCGATTCACATGGGCTTCCGTACGCGCGGCGGCGCGGAGGGCGTCGGCAGCACCACGACGGCCTCGGTCATGTTTCAGACCCTGACCGTGCTCATTCTGGACGCCATGTTCCCACCCCTGTTCCTGAATTGACCGCCCGATGACGGCCTACCCGGTGATCCGGTATCGGAATACCCACAAGGCGTTCAAGCGGCCTGTGCTTTCCGGGGTGGACCTGGACATCCGCGAAGGCGAGATGTTCGCGCTCTTCGGCCCCTCGGGAACCGGCAAGAGCGTGCTGCTCAAGACGACCATCGGGCTGATCATCCCCGACCGCGGCGACGTGGTAGTGAACGGGACATCCGTCTACTTCGGGGGTGCGGGGGCAATGGATGCGGTTCGCAAGCAGGTGGGCTACGTGTTCCAGAACGCGGCGCTGTTCGATTCGATGGACGTGTACCGGAACGTGGAGATGGGGTTGCCCGTGGACCGGTTGCGCAGCATGAGCAGGATCGACACCGCACGGGCGATCTGGAGGGCGCTGGAGATGGTGAATCTCGAGCCCGAGGCCGTGCTGTCCGTCCTGCCGGCCGAGCTCTCCGGCGGCATGAAGAAGCGGGTCGGGATCGCGCGAGCCATCGTGGGCCGGCCGGGCATCCTTCTCTGGGACGAGCCCACCACTGGGCTGGACCCGGTGAACACCGCCGCGGTGGAACGGCTGATCAAGCGACTCTCGGAGGAGTTGAGGGTCACGTCGGTTCTCGTCACCCACGATGTGGAGGGCGCCCTCTGGATGTGTGACCGGGTGGCCATGCTGGAGGGCGGGCGCATTCGGTTCCACGGCACACCGGACGCGTTCAAGGCCAGTGCCGACCCGGTTGTCAGGGCTTTCGTTGATCGAGCGGCCGCGGAGGCCGCCCTGGACGTTGTGGAGATGTCATGAGCAACACCGATCCGTCACACAAGCGGCGCCTTACCGACGAAGAGGTCGCGCGCGCCGTACCGCCAACCGCCGGGGTCCGGGAGTTTCGCGTCGGGATCTTCGTCATTCTCGGAATCGTCGGGTTCTTCACGGTCCTCTTCCTGATGACCAGCCCGGGAACCTTTCGAAACCGCTACATGGTCACGACCCACGTTGACGACGCCCAGGGCATTCGCAGGGGCGACCCGGTGCGGATGCGGGGAATCAACATTGGAAGGGTGTACCGATTCGAGATGCACCCGGAGGGCGGTGTCATGATCACCCTCGAGGTGGAGGGCGAGTGGCCCATTCCCCGGGGCTCCCGTACGGAGTTGAAGTCGATGGGCGTGCTCGGGGGAATGGTGGTCTCGGTCTTGCCGGGTGACGGTGGAGGGGTCGTAGGCCCGCGGGAGCTGCTACCGGGCAGGACGGTCGACGACGTGCTCGACTCGGCCGGGGATCTGGCGACCGACGCGTCCAACGTCTTCGCCAGCATCCAGAATCTGCTTTCCGACTCCAACGTGGCTGGCGCCGGTGAAGCGATCACCCAACTGCGCGAGGTACTGCGCGACCTGTCCGAAATCACCGAGGGACAGGCTGCCGAGGTGCGTTCCCTTACCGAGAGCCTCAAGCGGTCCGCGGCGAACGTGGAGGGGATAACGGGCGCGGAGGAGTGGGCGCGCACGCTGGCACTGGCCGAGGTCACGCTTGCCAACCTGGACAGGACCTCTGCCGGCATCAACGAGACCGTCACGTCGCTCAACGTCATCGTTGCACGCATGGAGCGAGGGGAGGGCACCCTGGGCAGACTCTCCACCGACGAGACTCTGTATGAAACGCTCGACGCGGCTGCGCAGAGTCTGCGCGAACTCCTCGACGACGTGAAGGCGAACCCGGGCCGGTACCTGAAGCTGGAGTTGTTCTAGGCAGCTCGTGGACAAGTCCGCGCGAGCGCGGAGGACTCCTTCCACGGGCTGCCCGCGGCGCAGCCCTGCTTAGTCCCGGGCTACCAACCCGGTGCCACGTGGAAGCCCAGGTGCCAGCCCTTGTCGGGACGCTGCCAGGGGTACGCGTAATACCCTTCCAGGATCAGGAATCCCAGGAGGTTGAAGCGCGCCGACACCCCGGTGCTCACCAGCGGAACCCGGTCCGGCGAGTCGCGTGACCAGGTCAGCGTCGCCGGGCGCTCGCTGTCCCACGCCATGCCGACATCCGCGAACACGGTGAACTCGATGGGCACGTACGGGAAGTTGATGAGCCCGAACTCCTCGATGCCCGTGAAGGGGAGACGCAGCTCCAGGTTCGCCACGCCGAGCCGGTGTCCAAAGAGACGGTCGAGCTCGGGGCAACTGGATCCGCTGAGGTCGATTGTGCATTCCCGGTTCTGGTCGAACGACTGGTAGCTGTACCCCCTGATAAACGTCTCGTAGCCCAGGAAGTACGTCCCGAGCTGCTTTTCGTCGAGGGAGCGGATGTCTCCGTACCGCCCCAGGTGTATCCCGCGCATCGCCAGGGTGACGGGCCCCCCGTTGTTGAAGTAGCGCCTGTAGTCGAACGTCAGCGTCTGGAAGTTGACGGTGCCGTATGCCGTCTCGGCGCCGAGACGGAAACGCCCGCCCCGGACCGGACTGGTGAACGCCGCGTAGGAGTTGTCACCCACAAAAGCAATGGACGCGCTTGCCAGATTCAGGGCTTCCCGCGACGGCAGGCTCTTCCGCTCGAAGCCCACGATGCGCCCAAAGGGATCGGTGTAGTATGTGTCCTCTTCGACATCGAACGAATACCGGGTGAAGCCGAGCCCCCCCTCCAGACGCCGGGTCGCCGAAAGCGGGAACGCCATCAACCCGTTCGCACCATCGATGAAGATGCGCTCCCGCCAGATGGTGTAGCCGTCCCGGTTGAAGCCGAAGTACTGCCTGAGGTATGGGGTGTGCTGGACGCTTCCCCCCCAGTTCCAGCGGTTTTTCTGGTTCAGGTAGAAGACCTGTCCGCCAATATCCTTGATGGTACCGTTTGCATTGAGGTAGACCCCCATGAAACGGTCTCCAAGCATGTCGCTGAAGAATGCCTGGGTGCCGCCGCCGATGTAGGAGCCGAAGGCATCGCCGCTCACCCCGACCGAGGGCTGGCCGACGTAGTCCAGCTGGAGGGAAGGGTCGTAGGCTTCGGCCTGGCTGCCGGTGTACACGCCTTCAGAGACCAGTCCCGTGAACGGGTCGTCGAGATAACCGGCGATGCGGCTCCGGATCCCGGGCCTTCCCGGAGGCAGCAGCCGCCCGGGGTGGTTGGTGGCCTCCGCGACCACATCGACATAGGTCGCCATGTCGTCGGGCCGGCCGGTGTTGACGATGTATCCCCGTTCATGGAATACGGAGAACGCGAGCAGGTCCAGGTCCGGCGAATACGTTAGCGCGGGCGAGAGCATCGTGATACCGCTGACGCCCGTCACGGCCCGGGTAATCCTGCGGGTTTCCCCGTCGCTCAGGTTCATGTGGTAGACGTCGGGGAACCCGTCGGGATCCGAGATGAAGAAGATCCCGTCGCCGGTCCGGTCGTACACCGGGTTGGTGTGCTTGGCATCGGCGAATACCGTGAACGGTTCCACAATCAGCGACTCGACGTCGATGAACGACAGCACGTAGTTGCCGAAGCTGAGTTCGGAGAAATTCGTCCCCGCGCCCCGGTCCGACACGAAGGCCAGAGTCCGTCCGTCGGGGTGCCAGGCAGCGTGGACGTCGGCGTGCTTGTCGTTTGTCAGCTGCTGCACGCTTCCGGTGTCGAAGTCGTAGAGGTAGAGGTCGGTGATTCCGCCCTTGAGCCCGGAGAAGGCGATCCGGGTGCCATCGGGCGACCACGCAGGATTCTGAATCGCCCCCAGTCCCTCGATCTCGACGCGGTCCTCGATCCTGCCACTGGTGACGTCGAGAATCGCAAGCTGGTTGTTGCCGCCGGCCAGAATCACAATGGCCAGTTTGCGGCTGTCGGGAGACCACGAGCCACTGGTGTCGATATAGCGGATCCCGTCAATGTAAGGGGCCTCGTTCCGCTGCAGGGGTCGCAGGATCTCACCGGTCGCGACCTCGGCCAGGAACAGATCCATCGAGAAGAGGTCCTTCTCCGACTGGAAGACGATGTACTTCCCGTCGGGGCTCAGCGATGGCGCCACGTTGGTCCTTCCGGCTCCGCATTCCACGCAGAGCAACACGTCACCCGTCTCGTACGGATCGGTCTTGCCGGCCATCAGAGGCCGGTACTCGGTCTCGATCGCGTCCCACCACTGCATCGCCAACGTGTCGCTGGCCATGCCGTACACCTGCTCGATGGCAGGCTCCCATCCCGTTCTGAGCGCGGTACGGAAGAAATCCTGCACGGACTCGTCCCCGTACGTGCCTCCCAGGTAGGCGATCAGGCCCTGCCCGAAGCGATAGGCGAAGTACTTGGGGTCCCGCGTGATTTCCTTGAGGGTGGGTTTGTCGTCGCGCAGAATGTGGTCGCGGAGCCACATGGCCGTGTGGGGATGCTCCCGTCCCATCGAGAGGTACTCCGCCATGCCCTCGACCACCCACAGAGGCATCTGGGCCAACCTCATGATCCCGCCGCCGGTCCGGCTCTGGGAGATGTTGTACTGGAACGCGTGCACCAGCTCGTGGCCCAGAATGCGGTCCGTGTCCCGGTAGGATGCCGTGAGCGGCATGATCACCCGGTTCTTGAGGGACTCGGTGACGCCGCCGGTGCCCTGGCCGATCGCCCCCTGAAGGGTGTTGGTCTGCTGGAAGTCCGGGTGGTCGGCGTAGATGACCAGCGGCTTCCGGGTGTCGAACTCGTGCTGGAAGACGCGGGAGAAGCGCTCGTACCACCGTTCCGCCATGCGCGCGATGTCCTCGACCGCTTCCTCGGCCTCGGGGTAGTAGTGGATCCTCCAGTTCTGCGTCGTCAGGACCTTGAAGTCGAACTGCTCGTACTGGACCTTGTTGCGGCCGAAGTACTGAGCTGATGCCGACGCCGGAAACGAAAGGAGGAGAGCGGCCAGGCCCGCCCACGCGAAACCGGGGGCGACGAGGCGCCCGCGTATCCTATTTGTCGATGACATTCCCAAGCCTCTTCCCTGTATGCGCGTGAATTGGCGAGCGTTATCCTTACCCAATGACCCCCGAAGGTTCCGAACCGTTAGCCGAACCCTTCGGTCGACTTGCTCTGCATATACCCTACGCAGGGATCGGAGGTCCTTACCGTTTGCCTCTCTGTCCCCCACCTTTATGTCTCCTATCGACAATACACCCTTGGGAGCCCAATGACTACAGCCATGACTCGCGGGCCGGGCACGGCGACCCCGGTCGCACTTCGGTCCGCGCCCCTGCCGGTATTGGTCGCCGCTGCGCTGGCCGGCCTTTCGGCGTGCTCCGGCGACACGTCCAGCGCGATGTCCGGCGAGCGCGTGTCCACTCCGGCCGCGCCCGGGAGCGGCCAGCCCTTTCTCGCGTCGCACGGTGCCGGTGTATGGATGAGCTGGACCGAGCCCGCGGCTTCCGGACACCGCGTGGCGGCCTCGTTCTTCGACGGGCAGTGGAGTCCGCCCACGACGGTCGCGGAGGGTGACGGCTTCTTCGTCAACTGGGCGGATTTCCCTTCCATCAACGTTTTTGGGGATCGTCTGGTCGCCCATTGGCTCTGGCGCGGAGGGCAGGGGACCTACGACTACGGGGTCCGGCTCTCCTGGTCCGACGACAAGGGCGCGACATGGTCCCCGCCCTGGACCCCGCACGACGACGGTACGCCCACCGAGCACGGCTTCGTGTCCGTCTTCCGGGCCGGCGACGGCATCATGGCCACCTGGCTGGACGGTCGCGCCATGGTCGAACCGGAGGGACCGATGACCGTACGCGCAAGGATGCTTCCCGGCAGCGTCCCGGCAGGCTCGTCCGCCACGGCTTTCGCATCGGGCCAGCCGGGCGCGAGCGGCCACGTTGCCGGGCCCGAGATCGTCGTGGACGAACGCAGTTGTGAATGCTGCCAGACGGATGCGGTGCTGGCGGGCGCCGTCCCGGTCATCGCCTTCCGCGACCGGGCCGAGGGAGAAGTCCGCGACATTCATGTCAGCCGGCTCCTGGATACGGGATGGACCGAGAGCAAGCCCGTACACCGCGACGGGTGGGTGATCGGCGGCTGCCCCGTGAACGGGCCCTCGATGGCGGCCCGGGACGAACAGGTCGCAGTCGCCTGGTTCACGGCGCCGGATGGCGAAGCGATGGTGAACCTGGCCTTCTCCGCGGATGCCGCAGCCTCGTTCGGTCCTCCCCTGCGAGTGGACGCCGGGCAGCCGCTCGGCCGTGTGGACGTGGTGCTCCTCGACGACGAATCGGCGCTGGTGACGTGGCTGGAGCGGAGCGGCGACGGAGCCGCCATTCTCAGCCGGCGCGCCCTGGCAGACGGTTCCGTCGGAGAGGCCCGTCGCCTGGCCGATACCGAGGCTGTTCGGGCCGCCGGCTTCCCCCGAATCGCGCGCCTCGGTCCGGATCGCCTGATGCTGGCATGGACGGACCCCGCCGGTGGGGGCCGGGTGCGGGTGTCGGTCCTCCCGTTGGAGGATTGGGAGGCGCCATCGTGAAGCTGGCCGCGGTCGAAACCCCGGTCGGCGTCGTCGACCTCCCGCGAGCCAGACGCAACGTTGAACGGGCGGTCGCGTACTGCCGCCGCCACCGGCTTGCCTGGCGCCCCCACGTCAAGACCCACAAGTCGGTGGAGATGGCTCGGCTCCAACTGGACAGGGGGGCGCAGGGGCTGACCGTCGCGACGCCGCACGAGGCGGAGGTCATGGCGACGGTCACCGATGACCTCCTGCTGGCGCATCCCCCGGCGTGCGCGTCCAAGGTGCGGCGGTTGTGTTCGCTTCCCCGATCCGTCGACCTGCAGGTGGGACTCGACGCGGTCGAGGTGCTTCTGCCCCTCGCCGCCGCCGGGGCGGCGGCAGGTCGCATATTCGGGATACTGGTGGAGTTCGACGCGGGTTTGGGGCGGACCGGAGTCGTGGCGCCGGACGACGCCGTGCGTGTGGCCGAGGCCGCCGCTCGTCTCCCGGGGGCACGCTTCGACGGGCTCATGTTCTACCCCGGTCACCTGCGGATCCCGCGACCGGAGCAGTCGGAAGCTCTGACGCGGCTGTCCCGGCGCATCGAGGACTTCGTGGCCGCGCTCGAGGGGGCGGGTCTGCCGCCGCGGGTGGTGTCGGGTGGGTCCACGCCGACGTTATGGGACTCTCACCTCCTCCGCGGTGTCACCGAGGTGCGCTGCGGGACGTGCATCTACAACGACCGCGACATCGTGGGGATGGGGGCCGCGGCCCCCGAAGATGTTGCCTACACGGTACTGGGCACGGTCATCAGCGTCGCCGTACCGGGACAGGTGGTGGTGGATGCGGGCTCGAAGGCGCTCTCGAGGGAGGTCCTCGGGTCCGGCGCATCGGGGTACGGCGCCCTCTTCGACCGCCCCGCCGTCACCGTCAAGGCGATCAACGAGGAACACGGTGTCCTGGATCTGAGCCAAACGGCGTGGCGGCCAGCCATCGGAGAGCGCCTCCGGATCGTGCCGAACCATGTGTGCGTGTCGGTCAACCTGCACGACCACTTGTGGGGCTTCGAGAACGGGAGCTCCGATGGCGGGGGTTGCGCGGTCAGGCCGGTGATGCTGGAGGCGCGGGGACGCGCGAGCCCGCGGGCGGAGCAGGTTGCCGTCGGTGCCTCGGCCGCCACCTCGCGCGGGGCCGCGACCGCGCACGGGCCCGCGTAGGGTGGACCGGGCTCGCTTCGGGGAGGTCGCCGCCGCTTTCCCGCGCTGCCGGGCGGTCGTGCTGGGAGATCTCATGCTGGACCGCTACGTGACCGGCACTGTGGCGCGCGTCTCGCCGGAAGCGCCCGTTCCGGTGGTCCTGGTGGACGATGAATGGAACGCGGTCGGTGGCGCGGCGAACGTCGCCGCGAACATCCGTGCCCTGGGAGCCCGGTGCGACGTGATCGGGGTTGTGGGCGCGGACGGGGCGGGCCGTGCGATTGAGCGCACCCTCGAGACGATGGGCGCGGCATGCCGTCTGGTGGCCGATGACCGCCGGTCGACGACCGTCAAGACAAGGGTCCTCGCACAGGGTCAGCAGGTTGTGCGCATCGACCGGGAGGAGACCTCCGCGATTGCCCCGGACGCGGAACGGCGACTGAAAGCGCAGATCGATGAACGGTTGTCCGGTGCCGGGGTCCTCATCCTCGCCGACTACGACAAGGGCGTGCTATCGGGCGCCCTCGGCGCTCACGCCCTGGAACGGGCTGCCAGGCTCGGCGTCCCGACGGTCGTCGACCCGAAGCGGCGGGACTTTTTCGCGTTCGGCGGAGCCACGGTATTCAAGCCCAACCGGGCCGAACTGGAGGCCGCGCTGGATGAACCCGTCCGTCCCCGGAAACCGGAGTGGATGGAGGCGGCCCGCGCCCGCGTCGGATGCGACCACCTCCTCGTTACCCTCGGGGCGGAGGGCATGGCGCTCGCCTCGCCCGGAGGAAGGCTGGAGAACGTCGCCTCTCGTGCGCGGTCGGTGTATGACGTTTCAGGTGCCGGGGACATCGTGTCGGCGGTGGTGGCCGCGTCGCTCGCCACGGGTGCGGGCATGGCCGAGGCCGTGGTCCTTGCGGCACACGCGGCTGCGGTTGGCGTCGCGAAGGTTGGGGTGGCGACGGTCACGCCGGAGGAAATCGCGGAACTGCTGCCGGAGTCTTGATCAGCAACCGCGGGGGTGCCGGCCGCGCCCTGGAACGCGGTGCTCTGACGCGCCCGGGTCCGCTTGACCGCTCGCCTCCCCGGTCGCCACAATCATGCGGCCGAAAACTGCACTCGACCCCCCAGCAGCCCAGGAGATACCATCCGGATGTCAAAGCTCACAACTATCCATACCGACAGCGCTCCCGGTGCCCTTGGCCCGTACGCGCAGGCCATCGTGACCGACGGATGGATCTTCGCGTCGGGCCAGATCGCCATCGACCCTGCCACCGGAAGCCTGATCGAGGGGGGCGTGGACAAGCAGGCCGACCGGGTGCTGCGCAACCTGGAAGCGGTGCTCGCGGCCGCGGGCGGGAGCCTGCAGACGGTCGTAAAGACGACTGTCTTCCTCTCCGACATGTCCCTCTTTGCCGAGATGAACGAAGTCTACGCCCGTCATTTCGGCGATCATCGACCCGCTCGGGCGACGGTGGGCGTGGGTGGTCTGCCCAATGGCGTCGACGTGGAAATCGAAGTGGTGGCAAGAGTTGCCTGAAGGGTTGACGGGGCGTCCGGGCAGGTCGCCTGTCCGCCGGTCATCCTTGCGTGTTCTTGACAGCCGCGTGCCGAGTGACAACTATGATGCACGCGCACGCCGACGTGCGGGACCCGTACGTTGTTGGACGGCTCCCGGGTTTCAGTGTGCGCGTGCTGCGGATTGCCGTGTGCAGTGGCGACCCGCGACAATTGGGCTCTGGCCCTGGCCGGGAAAGACCCGGAATACATAGATGACAGGGTTGTGTCGCATGTCCAGGACTCACAAAGGGAGGACACCTCATGACACGTAACTCGTTAGGAAGAAGCCTCAGGAATGGGGCTGGGGGGCTTTGGCTGGCGATGTTGGCCGCCCTGGCCTTCACCTCGGTGGCGCAAGCCCAGACCGGGACCGTTTCGGGGATCGTAACCGAAGCCGGATCGGGTAGACCGCTGGCATCGGCCCAGGTCTACATCGAAGGCACGGCTCTCGGGACGCTGACCAACAGCAGCGGCCGCTACCTCTTCGTCACCGCTCCGGCCGGCGAGCACACCGTGATCGCGGAGCTGGTCGGATACCGGCCCGGGTCGCAGACCGTGACCGTCACCGCCGGCGAGGCGGTAACGGCGGACTTCGGCCTGACCGTGACGGCGATCCAGCTGGATCAGATCGTGGTGACCGGAACCGGCGTCGCCACGGAGAAGAAGAAGCTCGGCAACACGATTGCCACGGTGGATGTATCGCAGCTGGAAGATGCGCCCATCACGAGCTTCAGCGATGTCCTCCAGGGCCGCGAAGCCGGCGTCGTCGGCCTTCCCGGCGGCGGTGAGACAGGATCCAGCGGCCGCATCCGGATCCGCGGTTCGGCCTCGCTCTCCCAGTCCAACGAACCCATCATCTACCTCGATGGCGTGCGCATCGACACCGGCTCCATGGGTGGCTGGGGTGCGGCCCAGGCCGCGACCCGCCGGTTCGACGACATCGACCCCAACTCGATCGAGCGGATCGAGATCCTCAAGGGCGCGGCCGCGGCGACGCTGTACGGCACGGAAGCCTCCAACGGGGTGATCCAGATCTTCACCAAGCGTGGCCAGCAGGGCGCGCCGCGGTGGACGGTCCAGACCGATCAGACGGCCGTCAACGCACCTTACGACCGCTTCATCCCCCACGCCGACTTCCCCAGGAACGCGGAAGAGGTGGCCCGGATGCAGCACCGCTGGGGCGTGAGCCTCCAGCCGTACGAGGTCTATGAGACGAACTACATGAAGGAGCTCTACAACACCGGTTACGGCCAGACCTACTCGGCCTCGGTTTCCGGTGGCGGCGACCTGATCACCTACTTCGCCTCCGGCAGGTACTACAACGAGAACGGCCCCTTCAGCAAGCTCGACGGAATCTTCGCCGATGGAGGCGCCCTCGAGAACGAGGACACGATCGTTCGCCGCCAGGGGACCATGAACCTGAACATCTTCCCCTTCGACAACCTGCGCCTGCGGGTCACCGGCCTGTACTCGGAGCTGAACCAGAGTTCGCTGGCGGGCGGGAACAACATCTTCGGGGTCTTCTCCCTGGGGCTCATGGGCCAGCTTCGGCTCGCGGACGACAACAACCGCTACGGCAGCCTCGCCTTCGCGACCCTGCGCGAGACGGCCGAACGCGACATCAAGGAGGAAGTGGAGCACTTCCAGGGCTCGGTCAACGCGAACTGGACCATCGCCGAGGGGCTCGTCTTTGACGGCACCTTCGGGGTGGACATGACGAATACCCGGAAGGTTTCCTTCTTCCCCTTCGGTTGGGCCGTGGACGGCTTCTCCACCTTCTACACGAGTGGAAACCGCTCCTCCGGCGACCGGAACAACCGGGAAGTCACGGGCGACTTCAAGCTCTCCTACGACAACAACTTCACCGACGACATCAGCAGCACCTTCCTCGCGGGCTCACAGGGCTTCATCAGCCAGAACGTGTACGTTGAGGCCGGTGGCTCGCAGTTCCCGGGTCCGGGCCTCGAGGTGGCGGGCGCCGGTGCCAGCCAGTACGCCTACGAGTTCTGGCAGAAAGAGGTCAACGCGGGTATCTACTTCCAGGAGCAGCTCGGCTACCAGGATTGGGCGTACCTCACCGTGGGGGCCCGCTTCGACGCCAACAGCGCCTTCGGTTCGGAGTTCGAGACCGCGACGTATCCGAAGTTGGCGATCTCGATCATTCCCACGGACCTGTTCGACTGGAACAGCGAGACTCTCTCGACCTTCCGTATCCGCGGCGCATGGGGCCGGTCCGGCCTTCAGCCCGGTGCCTTCGACAAGTTCACGACATTCGTTCCTTCGCCCGCGGAAGTGGGTCCGGGTCTGAGGCCAGGCAACCTGGGCAACCAGTCGCTCAGGCCCGAGATCTCGACCGAGATCGAGGGTGGCGCCGAGATCGGCCTGTGGAACGACCGTGTCGGCGTCGACCTCACCTACTGGTCCCGGGTGACCTCGGACGCCCTCGTGGCTCGCCAGTTCCCGGTGACGGGGGGCTTCACCGCAACTCAGCTCGACAACATCGGCCAGCTCGATGCCACGGGCATCGAATTGACGGTCAACGGGTCGGTCTACAACAGTGAAAACCTGGCCATCAACGTTTTTGCCAACACGGCATACATCGACGAGATCGTGACCGACCTGGGCGGCGCGCCGCCGCTCAAGACCGGCGGTTCGTATCCGCGCTACCGGAACTTCCTGAAGGAAGGCCACGCTCCGGGTTCGTTCTTCGGCGCGGTCCTGGACCCGAACATGGCGATTCCGCTGGACGTTTCGGGTACGTCCTGCCAGGAGCCCACCCGGGCCCAGGCACTCGAGTACTTCAGCGAACCCAGGAATCCGTCGGCCTTCGAGGTGATTCCGCTCGGGTGCGCCGGCGGTTCGGCCGAATACCTGGACACCTACATCGGCAAGCCCACGCCGGACTTTGCCGGTTCGACCGGCTTCGACATCTCATTCCTCGGCAACTTCGAGCTGTCCACCAACTTCGAGTACCGTGCCGGGAACTATCACACCCAGGACCTGACGGGCGCCTTCCGCCAGGCCAACGCGGTCATCGGGCGGAACGTGCCCGGGACGGCGAGGGTCGCGTCGATCCTGCAGAACCCTGCTTCGACCGCGGAACAGCGGCTCGAGGCGGCGCTCGAGTGGGCCAGGGAGTACCGGGCGCTGGCTCCGATGTCGGGCATGAACCAGATCTGGACATCCGATTTCGTCCGCTTGCGGGAGATTTCCCTTTCCTACCGGCTGCCCTCCGACATGGTCGAGGGCTTCGGACTGGACAATGCGACGATGTCGCTGGGTGGCCGGAACGTAAAGCTCTGGATGCTGGGGGACTACCGGGGAATCGACCCGGAACTCAACCCGGCGGCCAACTGCACGGGCGGTGGCGTGAGCTGCAACTTCCTCACCGGAACGGAAGCCTTCGGCATCCCGATCCCGAGGCGGTTCACCTTCTCGCTGCGCGTCGGCTTCTAAGGAAAGGAGAGACAAGAAATGATGATCAAGACATCAATATCCAGGTCGCTCCTGTCGGTGCTGGGCGCAGCTGTGCTCTTCAGCGGGTGTGACATCCTGAACGTGGACAACCCGAACGCCCTGGTGCAGGAGGACGCCGAGAAGGTGACGGCGGCTTCCTCGGTGGTAAACGGCGCACAGGCAAGGACCGCAAGCGGCATTGGCGGCATCTACGCCGCATTCTCGACGGCCGGAGACGAGATCACCTGGATCGGTTCACGCGACGCGTGGAACGAGCTGGACCAGGGGACGCCGGACAACCCGGGCAACGAATTCACGGACGGCTCGTTTCCGGGGATCGCCCAGGCGCGCTGGATGACCAACTTCGCCGTGGGGATCATGGAGGGGCACGTATCCGAAGATGCTGGCAACGCGTCTCTGCAGGCCGATCTTGCGCGCGCGAATCTCTACGCCGGCGTCGCCTACGCCGCGATAGCACAGATGTTCGACGACTTCGCGTTCAGCGACCGTACCGAGCCCGGACCGCTCATCGGCGAAGCCAATATGAGCAGCGTCTTTGACCAGGCTATCGCATATTTCTCCGCCGCCATGGCCGGCGGAGGCGAAACGGCAATGCGCGCTCAGGCGGCGCGAGCCCAGGCATATCACCAGAAGGCCATCTGGGGGTTGCTGAATCCTTCGGGCTCGACACCGGCCAACCCGCTGGTGAACGACGCCAACGCCAACAGCGACGCGGCGGCGGTGCTCGGCTCGGTCGCCGGTACCGATTGGGACTACCGGTTCCTCTACAGCGACGCGACCGTGGGCAACAACCTTTCGTGGCAGGTCAACGAGCGCGGGGAGCTTCAGATCGGCCCGGACTACGCGACCAAGGATCCGGCTGACCCGCCGACCCTGACATCGCATGACCTGATGGATCCGATCGAGGGTGCGCTGGACACTCGGTACAAGGCGTTTGTGGACGTATTCCTGGGCGGTGGCGGCAACGCGCCCCTCACCGTGGTAAGCGAGCGGGGACTGCGGCTCATGCTGGCCGAATCGGCGCTGGCGAGCGGTGACATGGCAGGCTTCGCCGAGCATGTCAACATGATCCGGGAGGGCCTGGACGGTCTCACGGCCTATTCGGGACAGATTCCCGCGATCGAGATGCTCCAGCACGAGCGCCGGGTCAACCTGTTCATGCAATACAAGCGGCTGCAGGACCACTACCGCTTCGGCGTGCCGAGCAGCAACTGGCTGCCGGGATCGCCGGCCATGTCGAGGCCGGGTACGATGCTCCCGATCACCAGGATCGAGATCCTGGCGAATTGTCATCACCCGGACAACGCGCTTCACCCTTGTGACGGCTAGGAGCTGAGATCGGCTATTTGGTTCGGCCTCTCGGTTGGTCGGACGGGGTCCAGGAGTTCGCTCCTGGGCCCCGTTTTGGCCGGGTGACGGTGGATTCGTGGGAACCGGGCGGCGGGATCCTGTCCGGTGGTGTCGCCGTGTTGGCGGCATGTGGTGGAAACCGAACGGGCCCGAACCAGTGGAGAAGGTGGCGATGAAGAAACCCTGGCAGTTTTCCCTCCCATACTGTGTCCTCGTTGCTCTGGTGGCCGGGGGTTGCAGCTGGTTCGACGACCCCAGCCCTGCTGTCGTCAGCGTCACGCTCGACGCGCAGGCGGATTCGTTCGTGATCATTACCTCGACCGACTTCTTTACCGCCACCAACGAGGCGGGGGAAGTGGGGATACAGGTTCTGAACTCCGACACGACGGTCATATCCTTTCCGTTCGAGAGGAGTTGGGACATCGAGGACGAGGGGCGGTTCCTGCTCCTTGGCCTGCCCGCCGACTCCGGAGCGGTAACGGTCCGACTGCGCGTCCTGCTCGATGGTGACGAGGACTATGACGCAAGTGTCCGGGCGCTCATCGACGACCCGGTGCGGTATATCTATCTGTTCAATCAGACGGTCCTTCAGGACATCGAGTTGCTCTGATGACAAAGGCTTCGATCCCACGGTGGTTTTCGGTGCAGGCGTCACTGCTGGCAGTGTTGTCCGGTTCTGGTTGCTACACCTACACCCCGGTCCTGAACACCCCTCCGGTCGGGAGTGACGTTCGCGCCACGGTGACCGACGAGGAGGCCCTGCGGCTCAGCGACCTGACCGGCCAACTGACCCGAAACCTGGACGGACGCCTGATGGGGGCTACCGATGATTCGGTTTTCGTCTCGATCGTGACTTTCAGGGTTGCCTCCGAGATTTCCGGATCGCGCCAGCTGCGCCAATCGATTCCCATTCCGAGAACCGGTCTGGAAGCACTCGAGGCCAGGCAGCTGTCGGCGTTGCGAACCGGGATCGCGGGCATGCTTGCAGCTACCGGGGTTGCCCTGGTCGTGAGACAGGTCGTGGTCGGTGGAGGGGGTGGCGACAACACCGACGATGGCGAGCCGGTCGGAACCTTGATCCCGCTGATTCGGATTCCCATAGGGCGGTAGCGGTCAGAGGGGGTGGCGAATCAGGCCCCCCCGGTTCTATGGTTGACACCTGGACCCCGTTTGGGGCCCGGTGCGTTTTGTCCCCAAGTCATTCAAGGAGCACAATCCCCCATGCATTGTCAGCGCAACTTCGCACTCCTCCTCACCCTGACTGCCAGCGTCCTTTCGGCCGCCGCCTTCACCCCCTCCCCCGCCCGGGCCCAGGAGGCCTTTGCGGAAGATTTCTGGGGTTCCCTGGAGTGGCGCAACGTCGGTCCACCCCGGGGCGGGCGGTCCATCGCGGTGGCCGGCTCCGACACGCGCCCCTTCGAGTACTTCATGGGTACGACGGGCGGCGGTCTGTGGAAGACCAGCGACGGTGGTCAGAACTGGGAACCCGTGACCGACGGGCAGATGAACAGCAGCTCGATCGGTGCCGTGCAGGTCTGCGAGAGCGACCCGGACATCGTCTACATGGGGACCGGGGAAACGCAGATACGCGGCAACATCCAGCAGGGAGACGGCGCTTACAAGTCCACCGATGGCGGTGAGACCTGGGCGCATGTCGGCCTGAGGGAAACGCAGAACATCGCGCGCATCCGCATCCACCCCGACGACTGCGACGTGGCCTGGGCAGCCGCCTTCGGCAAGCACTCCGCGGAAAACCCCGAGCGGGGGGTCTTCAAGACCACCGACGGGGGCGAGACCTGGCGGAAGGTCCTGTACAAGAGTGACAAGGCCGGCGCCGTGGACATCAGCGTCGACGCGACCAATCCGGACGTTATCTACGCCGCGGTCTGGGAAGCGTGGCGGCGCTCCTGGGGCATGTCGTCGGGCGGGGAGGACAGCGGGCTCTGGAAGTCCACAGACGGGGGTGAGAGCTGGACCGACATTACCGGCAACGTGGGACTCGCCGACGGACCCGTCGGCAAGATAGGCGTAGCGGTCTCGCCGGCGAACCCCGATCGTGTGTGGGCGCTGATCGAGCACGAACCCGACGGCGGCGTGTGGCGCTCCGACGATGCGGGTGCCACCTGGGAGCGCGTCAACGAGGAGCGCAAGTTGCGGCAGCGCGCGTTCTACTACACGCGCGTCTACGCCGACCCCAACGACGAAGACGTCATGTATGCCCTCAACACGGGGTTGTACCGGTCGCGGGACGGGGGCGAAACCTTCCCCGGGGGCATCCGGGTGCCTCACGGCGACAACCACGACCTGTGGATCGCGCCGAGCGACTCCGACCGGATGGTGAACGGCAACGACGGCGGCGCCAACGTCTCCTTCAACGGCGGAGACACGTGGACCGACCAGGATTACTCGACGGCCCAGTTCTACCGCGTAATCACGACCGAGCACACGCCATATCACATCTGTGGAGGCCAGCAGGACAACTCCACGGCGTGCATTCCCGTCCGCGGCTGGAACCAGATGGCTGCGCGCGGGCCCGGGATGCGTGCCTGGTACTATGCGGTCGGGGGCTGCGAGAGCGGCTACGTGGCGCCGAATCCGGTTGATCTGGACGTCTTCTACGCGGGCTGCTACGGTGGTGCGCTGTCCCGCTTCGACATGGCCACGGGGGCGACACGTGCCGTCAACGTCTGGCCCGAAAACCCGATGGGACAGTCGTCGGAGGACCTTGTCGAACGGGTGCAATGGACCTTCCCGATCGTCTTTTCGCACCACGACCCCGATGTGCTCTACACCGGGACGCAGAAGGTCTGGAAGACGACGACGGAAGGACAGAGCTGGGAGCAGCTCAGCCCGGACCTCACCCGCGCCGACCCCATGACGATCGGTCCCTCCGGCGGCCCCATCACGAAGGACCAGACGGGTGTGGAGACGTACGCCACCGTGTTTGCGATCGCGCCGTCGTACCACGACGCGGACGTGATCTGGGCCGGCTCCGACGATGGACTCGTCCACGTCACCCGGGACGGGGGTCTCAACTGGGCCGACGTTACGCCCCCGGACGCCCCCGACTTCGTGCGCATCAACACGATCGAGGCGTCGCCCACGACGCCGGGGAAGGCGTACATATCCGGAATTCGGTACCTCGTCGACGACGACCGAAGCCCCTACGTGTGGAGGACGGACGACTACGGCCAGACGTGGACGAGCATCATCCGCGGCCTCCCCGCGGACGATTTCATGCGGGCCACCCGCGAGGACCCGCGGCGCCCCGGGCTGCTCTATGCGGCTTCGGAGCGCACCGTCTACGTCTCCTTTGACGACGGCGGCCAGTGGCAGCCCCTTTCCCTGAACCTGCCGGTGGTGCAGGTGTCGGACCTGGTCGTCGAAGAGAACGATCTGGTGATCGCCACCCACGGCCGGTCGTTCTGGGTTCTCGAGGACATCGGGCCGCTGCGACAGATGACCGAAGAGGTGGCGGCCGCCGGCGCGTGGCTGTTCGAGCCCACCGATCCCGTCCGCGGAATCGACCAGGGCGCCCGCTTCCAGTACTACCTGGCGGAGGACGCCGAGAGCGTGACGTTCGAGATCCTGGATGCTGGCGGCGAGGTCGTCCGCACCTATGAGGGCGTCGCATCGGACGAAGAGGAAGAAGAAGAGGACGACCCGATTGCACGCTTCTTCGGTGGCGGTGGAGGGGGGCAGCCGAGCGTGACGCAGGGGTCCCATTCATTCCGCTGGGACATGCGCTATCCGGCGTGGACCGACTTCGATGGGAGGATCATGTGGGCGGCGCGGCCCATGGGTCCGACGGCGGTGCCGGGCACCTACACCGTCCGCATGACCGTGGATGGAGGGGCGCCCCTGACCCGTGACTTCGACATCGGGATCAACCCCAATCTGGAAGGCGTGACGGTGGCCGACCTTCGCGAGCGGTTCGATCTGGCCATCGAGATCCGGGATCGTGTGAGCGAGGCCAACGAGGCCGTGATCAAGGTGCGGGACATCGCGGGCCAGATCGACGAGCGGCTCGAGGAGACCGACGACGAGGAGATCGGTACCCAGGCTGCCGTCGTGGACGAGAACCTGGGCGTCGTCGAGGCAGAGATCTACCAGGTGAAGAACCAGAGCAACCAGGACCCGCTCAACTACCCCATCAAGCTCAACAACAAGCTGGCCGCGCTACTGGGCATAGTCGAAGGTTCGGAAAACAGACCCACGGACCAGTCGTATGATGTATTCGAGCGCCTCTCGGCACTTCTGGACGAGCAGATCTCCCAGATGGACATCGTCATCCGGAGGGATCTGGGACGGCTGAACGAGTTGCTGATCCGCGAAGGGTTGGAGCCGATCGAGGACCGGCGCCTCGTGAGCTGAACGAAGGCGCCCCACGGGGCACGAAAAGGAGGGTTCAGATGGACCGGCGAGCGATGCTGTTGGCCGTTGCGGTGGCGGTGGCCGGCTGTGCCGGATCGCCTGAGGTGTCGAACCCCTTCGAAAGGGGAGGTGGGGCGTCACGGAGCATTCGGATCAATGTCGTGAACAACAACTTCAACGAGGCGACCGTGCGGGCCGTCGCTCGCACGGAGCGCCGCCTCGGGGTCGTGCAGGGCAACAGCCGGCAGAGCTTCACCCTGGCGTGGCCCACCGTTGACGATCTGCGCATCCGGATCGATGTGCTGGCGGGGGACAGATTCACCACGAATCGCATTTCGGTTGGACCGGGGGACGCGGTGTACCTCACCATCACGAACCCTCTGTATCGGTCGCTGCTCAGGAGGTAGGCGCCGGAGGCCGGCCCCCCTACACTGGAACTAGACCCCGTACGGCACCCAGATGTTCTTGACGCGGGTTCCCTTGCGGAGCAGCATCTCGGCGTCTCGGCCCGACAGCGCGAGCCAGTCGACGGTTTCCTCCCGGTCCACCCATACGCGCTTCAGGTTGCCGGCCGACAGCCTTTCCGCCTCACCCGACAGCTCGTCCGCGACGAAGTCCCACAGCTGGTCCACGTTGTCGTGGGCGCCCAGGGTCGGCATGATCTCGTCATGAAGTCCCGAAAGGATGTTGACCGTGCCCGGCGGTACGTCCGAAGTCTCCAGGACCTGCACCAGATCGAGTGCCGGCACGGGGAAGCGTTCGGGCACGACCGCGATGGCCACGTTGCCCTGTGACAGTGCCGCGGCCAGGGGACCGATCACCCCGGCGAGAGGTGCGGCCGCGGCGCACCGGATGGCCACCGTCCCCGCGGGCTCGTTCATGGCCAGGGTGACGTTCCGGAACGGCGTCGAATGGACCCGGCCGTCGTACTTGTCGGCCCATCCCGCAAAGGTGAAGAGGGTCCTCACGGCGGCCTCGACCTCGCGGACCGCCGCGTCCCCGCCCATGCCCGTGGCAAGATCGAGATCCCGTGCGAACTCCTCTGCCCGGACGGCGAAGTTCTCCGCCGTGAAGTAGAGAATCTGGGCGCGGTGGTGGCCGCTGGTCCGGCCCCACCCTTCCCGCGCCTTCGCCGCGGCCTCCACCGCGTTGCGGACATCCTTGCGGTTCCCTCGGGGAGCTTCCGCGAGGGGCGTGCCGGAAGCGCCGAGCACCGTGAGGGAATAGCCTCCGTCGGGGCGCCGCTGGCTGCCGCCGATCAGGAACTTGCGCGTCCGGTCGATCCGGTGGGGAGGGGTGGTTGCGGGTACGGACACGGTCGCCGTGGTTGCGGGAGATCCGGCCATCGGAGACAGTCCGCTGGCCACCAACCCTGCGCCAGAGGTCGGCACCGGCGGCCGAGACCGCCCCCGCGCGGCCGGCTTCAGATACTCCCACATTCCCTCGCGGCCGCCTTCTCGCCCGAAGCCCGACTCGCGGTAGCCGCCGAAGCCCGACGCCGCGTCGAAGCGGTTCGTGCAGTTCACCCATACCGTTCCCGCCTTGATGGCCGGCGCCACGTCCAGCGCCAGGCTCAGGTCTTCGGTCCACACGCTGGCGGCCAGGCCGTAGCGGGTATCGTTGGCCAGCGCGACGGCCTCTGCCGGCGTCCGGAAGGTCAGACTCACCAACACGGGTCCGAAGATCTCGTCCGTGACGATGGGGCTCGAGGCGGGTGCTCCCGTGCACAGAGTCGGCGGCACGAAGAGCCCCTCTTCCGGCAGCGGCCGGGAGGGCTGCCACACGGTGGCTCCGTCCGCCCTGCCCATCTCCAGGTAGCCCTGAATGCGATCGACCTGGCGGGCATCCACGATCGCCCCCATGTCGACCGACTTGTCCAGCGGGTGACCGAGCCGGATCGTCTCCATTCTGGCGCGGAGACGGTCGAGCATCTCCTCCTCGACGCCTTCCTGCACCAGGAGGCGCGAACCCGCGCAGCACACCTCGCCCTGGTTGAGCCACACGCCATCCACGACCCCTTCCACGGCGGCGTCCAGGTCGGCGCTCTCGAAGACGACAAATGGTGATTTGCCGCCCAGTTCCAGCGAGAGGTGCTTGCCCGTCCCGGCAGTGACACGGCGCAATTCGCGTCCCACCTCGGTGGAGCCGGTGAACGCCACCTTGGAGACGCGGGCATGACGCACCAGCGCGGCCCCCGTCGCCCCGTCACCTGTGACGATGTTGAGCACCCCGGGCGGGAGGCCCGCTTCCTGCGCAACTTCGGCGAAGAAGAGTGCCGACAGGGGCGTGTACTCGGCCGGTTTGAGAACGACGGTGTTCCCGGCTGCCAGCGCGGGCGCGACCTTCCACGCCAGCATCAGGAGCGGGAAGTTCCAGGGAATGACCTGGCCGATGACGCCGATCGGCTCGTAACCCGGGAACTCCGACGGTGCCAGCTCCGCCCAGCCGGCGTGGTGATAGAAGTGGCGGGCGGCGAGCGGGACATCCAGATCCCGCGACTCCCGGATCGCCTTTCCGTTGTCGAGCGACTCGACGACCGCGAAGTGGCGGGAGCGCTTCTGAATCAGGCGGGCGAGCCGGTACAGGTGCCCGGCACGGCCATGACCCCCGATTTCCTGCCACGGCGCAAGCGCGGCCTCGGCCGCGGCCACCGCGCGGTCGATGTCCTGGCCGGTACCGTATCGGAAGCTGGCCAGCGGCTGCCCGTCAGCGGGGCAAAGGGTCTGGTGGATGTCGCCTCCTCCGTGGACCCAGCTCCCTCCGACGTAGTGGCCGAATACGCGCTCGCCGCCGTCCAGCCACTCGGTGACGACGTCCCGGCTTTCGGGAGCGGGACCATAGCCGGGTTTGAGAAAGGCATCTCGAACGGTGGTCGGGCGCGGCATGGGGAGTGGCTCCTCAGCCCAGGGAGTGACGGTGGAATGCCGAGTAACGGCCGGTGACGTGGTGCTCGAGCTGCCGCTCTATGTCGGCCAGCAGCGAGCTGGCGCCGATCCGGAAGAGCTGCGGGCCCATCCAGTCGTCGCCGAGTTCCTCCTTGACCAGGATGAGCCACGACAGCGCGTCCCGGGCCGTCTTGAGGCCGCCCGCGGCCTTCAGTCCGACACGGGCGCCGGTGTTCCGGTAGTAGCTCCGGATCGCGCGTGCCAGCACGATCCCGACGGGAAGGGTGGCGTTGACCGATTCCTTGCCGGTGGACGTCTTGACGAAGTCCGCGCCGGCCATCATGGCCACGGTGGCGGCCCGCTTCACGTTGGCGAGGGTGCCGAGTTCGCCGGTGCCCAGGATGACCTTGACGTGCGCGTTGCCACAGGCCTCGCGGAAGCTCGCAACCTCGTCGTACAGCCTTTCCCATCCGCCTCCGAGCACCGATCCGCGGGTGATCACCACGTCCACCTCTTTCGCCCCGGCAGCGACGGATTCGCGGATCTCGTCGATCCTCGTCCGGAAGGGAGACAACCCCGCGGGGAACCCGGTCGAGACCGCCGCGACAGGGATCCCGCTGCCCTGCAGCGCCGTGCAGGCAGTCGGCACCAACGCATGGTAGACGCACACGGCGGCGACCCGGACCTCGTCGGCGGACATTCCGAGGGCATCGAGGATGTCGAGGCGCACGGGCCGCCGAGCCTTGCCGCAGAGCCGCCGCACACGTCCCGGGGTGTCGTCCCCGGCCAGGGTGGTCAGGTCGATCATGGTCACGGCGCGAAGCAGCCATCCGGCCTGCCACTGCCGTTTGACCGACCTGCGCGTCGTCAGGGTGGCCGCGCGATGATCCGCGGCGCTGCGGTTGACCCGGACGTCACGCACCCACTTCAGATCGAGGGGCATCCCCGGGTTGCGCGTGTCCCGGCTGGGGGGCTCGGACGGAGCCGCGGAGGCTCGCCCGACCGATGTCGATGATTCGCGGATCACGACCGATTGTCCCGTCAAGGTGGCGAGGCAGGGGTGGGACAGCCAAGATAACGTGTCAGCGTTGTAAGATCGAAGCAGGGAGGACCGCCACGTTGGAAAGGCCGCCGGGCCGCGTAGCCGGAATCATCACCCGCGTAGTGGGTACCGCCGCCGGTGTCTTCTATCAGGTGGACCGGCACGGCCCACGCCTCCCCGAAGGCCCGGTTCTTGTCGCGGTGAACCATCCGAACAGCCTCGTCGACCCCCTGCTCGTCTTTCGCTGCAGCGGGCGGCTCACGCGGCCCCTGGCGCGGTCGGGGCTGTTCGACCATCTCCTCCTGGGCCCCGTGCTTCGCACGCTGGGGGGCATCCCGGTGTACCGGAGGCAGGACGACCCGTCGTCGACTCACCGCAACGAAGAGATGTTCCGCGACGCCATCGGCGTGCTGCTGGGCGGCGGCGCGATCCAGATCTATCCGGAGGGCCGCAGTCATTCGGAGGCCCATGTCGTCGAACTGCGCACCGGCGCCGCGCGGATCGCACTCCAGGCGGAGGAGGCGGCGAAGTGGAAGCTGGGCCTCTCGATCGTGCCGGTCGGGATCACGTACACGCGCAAGGAGCGGGCACGCACCGCGGTTGCCGTGCGCTTCGGACAGGCGTTCGGATGCGCTCGGCTGGAAGAAGTCTACCGGGCCGACCCGGTCACGGCCGTGCGGACGCTGACCGAGCAGATCGAGACCGGCATCCGTGCAGAGACGCTGAACTTCGTGCACCACGGGGACCGCGCCCTGGTGGAGGTCGCGGAGCAGCTGTATGTGCGGGAATCGCGCTGGGTCCCGTGGCGCGCCAGGGAGGAACTGGGTGCGCGTGTGCCCCGCCTGCAGCGCTTCGCGGCCGGACTCGAGTGGATCCGGCGCGAGTCCCCCGACGAGCATCTGGCGCTGCTCCGCAAGGTCGAACGCTACGCTGCGCTCAACGAACGGGTGGGAGCGGGGCAGGGCGACGTTCCGCCCCGCTACGGACTGGTCCCCGTGGCCAGGTACATCGCCGTCCGGGGGACGCTCCTGCTTGCCGGACTCCCGGTGGCCGTCGCGGGTCTCCTGCTGTGGGCGCCGGTCACCCGCCTCCCCCGTGTCGTCATCGGATTCACGCGTCCGGATTTCGAGGTCACGGCGACGCACAAGTTGCTGGCACTCATCACCGGGGTCACCGCGGGCTGGATCCTGTGGGTCGTCCTGGGATACCTGGCCGGAGGATCCCTTGCCGCGCTGGCCGTGGCGATTCTGGCGCCTGTGTGCGGCTACGCGGCGATCCAGTGGATCGAGCTTGCCGGGGAGGTGCGCGAGGATACCGTCCTCTTCCTGCGGCTCCAGGGGAGACCCGATGTCCGCAAACGCTTTGCACGCATGCGCCGGGAGTTGGCAAGGACCTTCCGGGACCTCGAGAAGCGCTGGGAGGATGAGGAGTTGCCCTCGTCCGCCGATCGTGGCAACGTGTCGGCCCGGGATGGGTGATGGGCTCCCGGGATGTGGCGCCGCTCACTCAACCCCGTAGACTCCCCGGACACGGGTCTCGCGGGGGCGGATCGGGACTGGTGTTCCGTCTGGTCTTCAAAACCAGTGCGCCCGGCTAAGACCCGGGTGGGTGGGTTCGATTCCCACACGCCCCCGCCACCCGGCCCGTTTCCTTATCTTCCTCCATGCAAACCGACACCCTCCGCGTAATCGTCAATCCAGCGGCTTCCGGAGGCCGCGGACGAAAGGCTGCCCGGAAGCTGTTCGCGTTCCTCGACGACAGCTCCACCGACTACGAGGCGCGGTACACGGAAGCTCCGGGGCATGCCACCCGACTTGCTCGGGCGGCGGCGCTGGAGGGAGTCGGCCGTATCGTGGTGGTGGGTGGAGACGGGACCATCCACGAGGTCGCGGGGGGGCTGATCGCCAGCCGGGTTGACCTGCCGCCGCCGGTGGCGGTGTTCCCGGTGGGCACGGGAAACGACTTCTACCGCATGGTCGGCAGGCGCCGGGGCCCGGCCGAGGTGATGGACGTGCTCGAAGCCGGGGTCGTGGAGCGCTTCGATGTCGGCAGGGTGCGCTGGGGAGGTGGGGAGCGGGTGTTTGTGAACCTCCTGGGCGTCGGCGTCGACGTGGAGGTGCTGCGTTGCCGTGCTCGTTTCTCGCGGCTGCCGGGGCTGCCGCAGTACCTGGCCGCCTTTCTGAACGCGATCGTGACCTTCAGGCCTCCAGAGGTTCGCGTCGAGGTGGGGCGAGGGGCCGGGCAACACATCATGGGCGCCACGACTCTAACGGTGGTGACGGTTGGCCCGTCGATAGGAGGAGGCTTCATGATATGCCCCGATGCCCGTCCGTCCGACGGGAAGCTGGACCTGTGTTGCATCGCGGCCCCGGGCCTGTTGCCGATCTTGCGACTGGTTCCGAAGGTGATCCGCGGAAAACACGGCGACTCGCCTCTGGTGACGACGGGCCAGCTTGAAGAAGCGGTGATCCGAGGGCCCGAAGGAGAACCGATGTGGTTCGAGTTGGACGGAGAGCTGGCCCCGGAGCCGGCCAGCGAGCTTCGCATCCGGATCCTGCCGGGGGCGTTTCCCGTTCTGGTGCCGGCGCGTGCCTAGCCGTCCGTCGACGAACCCTCGCGTTTCACCCGGTGGGGCAGGGCGCGCGAGTCCGGGGCAGTTGGTGGCCCGGATCCGTGTAGTTGTCGCCGCCCTGGCCGTGGTCGCAGCTTCTCCCGTCGGCGCGGCTGGCCAGGAGACCACAGGTGCGGTGCCCGATTCCGTCCCGGTGGCGGACTCCCTCGCCGTGCCGGATTCGTCTGCTGCCGGTCCCGGCCCGTCCGGAGCTTTCCTGCGGGGTGCGATCATCCCGGGGTGGGGGCACGCGGCGTCCGGATCCCTGACGCGCGGCGCCTTCTACTTCGGGGCGGAATCCCTCGCGGGGTGGATGCTCTTCAAGACCGTCCGGCGACTGGGCGTTGCTCGTAGACAGGCAGGGCTCTGGGAGGACCGGGTGACGGCCCGGTTGATGAGCGAGGGCATCACCGACCCCATGGAGATCGAACTCGCGCTGGAGGGACATGAGCAGGTCGCACGTTTCCGGGGGCTGGTCGATGCACGGGAGGAGCAGCGGGAGGACTGGACGGCCGTTGCCATCTTCACGCTGCTCCTTTCCGGGGTGGATGCGTTCGTATCCGCGCACCTTCAGGACTTTCCCGATCCGCTCACGATCGAGGGCGACCCGACCGACGGGCGCGTCGAAGTCGGATTCCGGATACCGTCTCGATGATTGTGGGTCGTGCCAGTCAGACGGGCGGATCCGCCGTGACCTGCCCGTCCCACGTGTGCAGCACCGGAACACCGGATTCACCGATGGTGACGTATGACCGATGGATGACCCAGTCACCGGAATTGACGTAGTATCGGCCGGGCGCAACCTCGTCCACGGCGGGCATGTGCGCGTGTCCCAGGGCAATGATGTCCAGCGTCGCGTCGTCCTTCAGCTGCGCGGCCGCCCAGCCGGACAGAAAGGCCGTTCGTTCGTCTTTGGGCGCGCTGTACCCGGGGTCGGGGCCTGTGGTCGTGCCGGACACCCAATCCGCAATTCGAGCTCCCAGATCCGGATGCAGCCAACGGAACAGCCACCGCGTGAGCCGGCTCCGGAGGACCAGTCGCAGGACTCGGTAACCGATGTCGCCCGACCCGAGCCCGTCGCCGTGGGCGACGAGGACCGATTTGCCCTTGACACGAATTCGCGCCGGGTCCCGCCGAAAGTCCACGCCGATGTGGTCGCGGAGGAAGTCGCCGCCCCACCAGTCGTGGTTGCCGCCCATGACGAGCACCGGCACTCCGCAGTCCACGAGATCGGCAAGGCAAGCGAGTACCCGGACGTGCTCCCCGAGTACGACCCTGCGGTACTCGAACCAGAAGTCGAACAGGTCCCCATTGATGATCAGGCGGCTACCCGATTTCTTTACGTGCAGAAGCCAACGCCGGAAAGCCTCCTCGGTTTCCCGGGAGACGGCACCGAGGTGGACATCGGATACGAGGAACACCGGTTTGGAACCCATGATCGCGGAAGCTATGGAGACGAGCGAAGGGGCGGTAGGGCGGTGAACGGACCGCTACCGACTCGTTGGGCAGCAGCGGTGCTTTCCGTGGCCCTGGCGACTGCGTGTGCCACGCCCGGTTATCTCCGAGTGCCGGCTCTGGCGGGGCTGTCGGCGGAGGCGGAGGCGGCGGTGCTGGTCGCCGCTCGGGACACGGGCGTATCCGGCGCCAGGCAGCTGCGCTTCACCTGGAGCGCCCGGGAGCCGGATTTCGTGGGGTCGGGCTTCGGCGTGGCCCGGGTTGAGCCTCCCTACAAGGCAAGACTGGATCTTTTTCTCAACAATGGCGAGAGCGCCGCGATTGCGGCCCTTGTGGAGGACGAACTGAGAGTCCCGGGCGGGCTGCCCCTTCAGCTGGTGCCGCCGCCGGCGCTCCTGTGGGCGACGCTGGGCGTTTTTCGCCCGGGGGCCAGGGCGGAGCTTCTGGGTGGCCGCGTCGCCGGCGGGGTCCTGGATGTGCAGTACCGCTTGCCCTATGGCGACCGGGTGCATTTCCGGTTGCGCGATCGTACGATTCTGGACGTGTCGCGGTTGGAGGGCGAAGACGTCGTGGAGCACGTGTTCGTTTCCGCTCCTGAGGAGGGGTCGGACTACCCGGCGGAGGCGACCTATCGTAATCTGCGTGACTACCGTGAACTGAAGCTTCAATTGGAGTTCCATGAACAAGTGGATTCGTTTCCGCCGGATATCTGGCGCCCGAATGGGCTGTAGCCTGCCGCGGGGGCGGGGACGCACCGTCCTGCCGACAATCGGTTCGGTGATCGTCGCCCTGGCGGTGGCCGGGTGCAATTACTCACTGAACCAGGGTGCGGGCTTCCCGGCTCACATCCGAACCGTAGCGGTGCTACCGTTCGAGAATGAGACGAATCGTTTCGAGCTGACCCAGGAGGTCCACGAGGCGCTCCTTCGACAGCTTCCCAGATCCCTGGGACTGAACCCCGCGGGGGAGCAGGCCGCGGACGCGGTGATCTCCGGGAGTATCCTCAACTACGACCTTACCGCGCCGCTCTATCGCCGCGGGACCGAGGCCGAGACCGTTCAGGTTTTGCAACGGGAGGTGGTTCTCACCGTCAAGGTGGAGATTCTGGACCGTGAGAACTACACGATCCTCTGGGATCAGACTTCACTGCGCGTGGTGGGCCAGTACCTCGATGCGAGCGAGACCGAGGGCGTGGGGCGTGCGGAGGCGATCCGGCTCCTGGTGCAGGAGATAGTGGACGGGGCGCAATCCAACTGGTAGATTCGCCCGCGGAAGATCGCGCGCATAAGGCACGCCCGGCCCGGGATTTCGTGGCGCAGGATTGTTGTCGGCCGGGTGCCTTTGCGCGCCGAGTGGACGCGCAACGTTTCGCCACGGGCTGCTGGAGGAGATCGATCACTTGAACCGCGTCGCCGTTCTGTGGGGGATCCTGTTCGGTGTCTGGCTGCTCCTGGCCCACTTTTCGACGCTCTTCCTGGTGTTCGGCGTGGTGACCTGCAGCGTCGCCGTATACGTGTGCGCCCGCATGGGGATCGTCGACCGGGAATCGCTGCCGGTGCATCTGCTGTGGGGCTCCCTCGGGTACATCCCGTGGCTGGTGTGGGAGGTCCTCAGGTCCAACGTGCGAGTGGCGAGGATCATTCTGGCTCCCAGGCTGCGGGTCGATCCCTCAATCGTTCACTTCCGTGCTTCCCAGCGGACCGATCTCGGACGCTTCATCTATGCCAACTCGATCACGCTGACCCCCGGAACGGTTACCACGGGGATCGTGGGAGACGATTTCGAAGTGCACGCCATCGTGCAGGAGGAAATCGACGGCACCGAGGAGAACACGATGAACAGGCGCGTTGCGGTGCTGGAGGGGGAGGCCGGGTAGAATGTTCGCCGTGACCACCGTCGCACTGCTCGTTTCGATGGCGCTCGCCATGTGCCGCGCTCTCCTCGGCCCGACCGCGTATGACCGGGTACTCGCGCTGAACAATATCGGCACAAAGACGGTGGTCCTGATTGCCGTGCTGGGCTTCCTCAACGGGCGCCCCGACTTTCTGGATCTGGCACTCGCGTACGCGTTGATCAACTTCATCGGCACGATCGCGGTATTGAAGTACATCGAATACGGGGACCTGGGGGCGGGCTCCCGCAAGGACGTTGCGGGCGGATGATGGACCAGTTGCTGTCGGTTCTGACCTGGGCGCTGCTTCTTGCCGGCTCATTCTTCTTCCTGACGGGAGCGCTCGGAATGGTGCGGCTCCCGGACGTATTCACCCGCATGCACGCGGCCGGGATGGGCGACACCATGGGCGCCGGCCTGATCCTGCTGGGATTGTGCGTGCAGGGCGGGGTCAGCGTGGTGACGGTGCGCCTGGTCCTTGTGCTCGCCTTCGTGTGGTTCACAAGCCCGATCGCGACGCACGCCCTGGCCAAGGCCGCGCTGTCCGGGGGAACCCGGCCATACACGCTGACGGGCACCGATGCCGCCCGGGGCGACGAATCCCATGAGGGAGGAGGTGCGACATCAGCACCGTAGTCGACATCGTCCTGCTCACCTTGCTCGGGGCGGCGGGCCTGGCGCTGCTGCGGATCCGCAACCTCTTCGCCGTCGTGATGCTGGCCGGGATCTATTCGCTGCTTTCGGCAGGGCTTTTCACCGTGATGGACGCGGTTGACGTGGCCTTCACCGAGGCGGCGGTCGGCGCAGGCATCTCGACCGTTCTCTTCCTGGCCGCGCTCGCCCTGGCGGGCCACCACGAAAACAAGCCGGGCCACACCCCTCTGCTCCCCATGCTGGTGGTAGTGATCACGGGGGCTGCTCTGGTCTACGGGACCATGGACATGCCCGGCTTTGGCGATCCGGACAACCCGGTGCATCACCATGTGGCCGACCACTATCTGGAAGAGTCGCCGCACGAGATCGGGATTCCCAACGTGGTCACCGCCGTGCTCGCCTCGTACAGGGGCTACGACACGATGGGCGAAACGACGGTGGTCTTCGCCGCGGCGGTCGGTGTGATGCTGCTCCTCGCGGGAGGTGTGCGGTCCCGCGGCCGTGCCGGTCGCCAAGCGGGGGAGGAGGGGGACGGATGAGAGAGGAGATCGTTGTGCGGGTAGGTGCCAAGGTCCTTACCCCATTCATCATCATGTTTGCCCTGTACGTCCACTTCCACGGCGACTACAGTCCGGGGGGTGGCTTCCAGGCGGGCGTTATTCTGGCCGCCGCCTTCGCGCTCCTCGCCCTCGTCTACGGACTCGAAGCGGTGCAACGGGTGTTGCCCCCGTGGTTCGCGCAGATGTGCGCGGGGCTGGGCGTCCTCATCTATGCCGGTGTCGGAGTGGTGACAGTATTGCTGGGCCACAACTACCTGGGCTACGGCGCCCTCGCGCACGACCCCGAGCACGGCCAGCACTACGGAATCATGGCGGTCGAGCTGGGCGTGCTGGTGACGGTCTTCGGGGTGATGGTGACCGTCTTCTACCTCTTCGCCGGACGCGGGACGATGAAGCCATGAGCGTCGACCTGTTCGTCTCGCACTACAACTACTGGGTCGTCATCTTCCTGATGATGGTCGGTTTCTACATCCTGATTTCTCGGGGCAATCTGATCAAGAAAATCGTTGGTCTGAATGTATTTCAGACCTCTGTGTTCATGTTGTACATTAGCATGGGCAAGATCACGGGCGGCACACCGCCAATCCTCCTCGACGACCCACACGGCGAGGGTGAGGCCGTGGGGCACGTGCTCTACTCGAACCCGCTGCCCCACGTCCTCATCCTGACCGCGATCGTCGTTGGCATTGCCACCACATCGGTGGGTCTCGCTCTGGCTGTCCGGATCAAGGAGGCCTACGGGACGCTGGAAGAGGACGAGATCAACCGTGTCGAGGCGCAGACGGAGGCCGCCGAGTGATCGCCGAGCACCTCCCGATCCTCCAGGTGGTGTTGCCTCTGCTGGCGGCGCCCGTGTGCATCTTCCTGCGCAACCCGCGTGCGGCGGGTGCGCTGGCGGTGCTGACGAGCTGGTCGGCGCTGGGCATCGCGCTTTCGCTGCTGCGTGAGGTGATGTCGACCGGTGTCGTGTCCTACGCCATCGGCGACTGGGCCCCTCCGATCGGGATCGAATACCGGGTGGACATCGTCAATGCGTGGGTGCTGGTCATCGTGGCCACGATCGGCGCCGTCGTCACCCCGTATGCGATCACCAGCGTCGAGAGCGAGGTCGACCGGAAGCGCATTCCCCTCTTCTACGCGGCTTACCTGCTCTGCCTGACCGGGCTGCTCGGCATCACGATCACGGGCGACGTCTTCAACGTCTTCGTCTTCCTCGAGATATCGTCGCTTTCGGCGTACGCGCTCATCGCCATGGGGCAGCGCCGCCGCGCCCTTACGGCGGCCTTCCGGTACCTGATCATGGGGTCGGTCGGCGCCACCTTCATCGTGATCGGCATCGGGCTCCTGTACGTCATGACCGGTACGCTGAACATGGCGGACCTGGCCGCACTGCTGCCCGAGGTTTGGGACTCCAGGACCGTGAAGGTGGCATACGGCTTCCTCGGCGTCGGCATGTGCCTCAAGCTCGCGCTCTTCCCGCTCCACCTGTGGCTCCCGAACGCCTACGCCTTCGCGCCCTCCGCGGTCACGGCGTTCATGGCGTCCACCGCCACCAAGGTCGCGGTGTACATGCTGCTGAGGCTCTTCCTGAGCATCTTCGGGCGCCATTTCTCGTTCGAGGTCATGGGGCTCGATCTGATTCTTCTGCCTCTCGCCCTTGTGGCGATCGTCAGCATGTCGCTGGTGGCCATCTTCCAGGTCGACGTGAAGCGTCTGCTGGCCTACTCGTCGGTCGCGCAGATCGGCTACATGATCCTGGGGCTGTCGTTCGCGTCCGTGACCGGGCTGACGGCGACACTCCTTCACCTCTTCAACCACGCGCTGATGAAGGGAGCCCTCTTCATGGCGCTGGGGTGCGTGGTGTACCGGATCGGTTCGGTCCACATCGACGCCATGGTCGGACTGGGCAAGCGGATGCCATACACGATGGCGGCCTTTGTGGTCGGAGGGCTGAGCCTTGTGGGGGTACCGCTGACCGTCGGCTTCGTGAGCAAGTGGTACCTGATCCTGGGTGCGCTTGAGAAGGGAGGATTGTGGATGGGCGTCGCCGCGATCGTGCTCGTGACATCCGTGATGGCGCTGGTGTACGTGTGGCGCGTGGTCGAGGTCGCGTACCTGCGTGACTTCGCCGGCGACGAGCGCGTGCGCGAGGCCCCCTGGAGCCTGTTGGTCCCCACCTGGGCGCTGGTGCTGGCCAACCTCTACTTCGGGATCGACGCCGTGCGGATCTCAGCGGTCGCCAGGGGTGCGGCCGAAGCCCTCATGATCGGGATCGGATCATGAGGGGCGGATCGAGACCGGTCGGAGCGGCCATCCGGGCCGGAGGTGGTGCCTCGTGACCGCGTCCACGCTTCTCCTGTTGTCGCTTGCAGTTCCCGCCGCGGGAGCAGCGGTGATCCTGCTGTTGCGCTACAACCCCAACGCGCGCGAGGCGGCGAGTCTGGTCACGGCGGGAGCGCTCTTCACGATCGTGCTGCGCATCTATCTGGCGGTGAGCGTCGGGGACCGCCCCGCGCTTGTTCTGGCCGAGCCGATCCCGGGAATCCCGATCGCCCTCGAGGCCGAGCCCCTCGGAGTCCTGTTCGCCCTGGTCGCCTCCTTCCTGTGGATCGTCACCACGATGTACTCGATAGGGTACATGCGGGGACATCCGCTGAGACCGGAAATCAGGGACGTCATGGCGACCCTGGGCATCGACCGGGACAGGGAGAAGAGGCAGGCCCGCTTCTATCTGTTCTTCGCTTTCGCGATCGCCGCCGTCATGGGGGTGGCCTTTGCCGGGAACCTGTTTACACTCTTCGTCTTCTACGAAGTGCTGACGCTCACGACCTTCCCGCTCGTTACCCACTCCCGCAGCGAAGCGGCCAGGAAGGCCGGACGGGTCTACCTCGGCGTCCTTTTCACAACCTCGGTCGTCTTCCAGTTGCTGGCGATCGTGTGGACGTACGCCATCGCGGGCACGCTGGACTTCCAGGACGGAGGGATCCTGAGCGGGCGGGCAGCCGGCGCGGTGGTGCCGGTGCTGCTCGGGCTGTTCGTCTTCGGGATCGGCAAGGCTGCGGTGATGCCCTTCCACCGCTGGCTCCCGGCGGCGATGGTCGCCCCCACCCCCGTGAGCGCGTTGCTGCACGCCGTGGCGGTCGTAAAGGCGGGAGTTTTCGCGGTGCTCAAGGTCACGGTCTACATCTTCGGCATCGACTTCATCGCCGCGACGGGGGCCTCGGTCTGGCTGATGTGGGTAGCGGCGGCGACGATCATCCTGGCGTCGCTGGTAGCTTTCACGAAAAACAACCTGAAGGTGCGGCTTGCCTACTCCACGGTCAGCCAGCTGTCCTACGTGGTGCTGGGGGCCATGCTCGCCAACCAGCTGGGGGTCGTGGGCGGTGGAATGCACATCGCAATGCACGCCTTCGGAAAGATCACCCTCTTTTTCTGCGCCGGCGTGATCATCATCTCCACAAACAGGACCGAAGTGAGCCAGCTCAAGGGGTTGGGGAGGGTCATGCCGATCACCTTCGGGGCCTTCTTCATCGGTGCCCTGTCGATCGTGGGTCTTCCGCCGACAGGGGGCGCGTGGAGCAAGTGGTTTCTCGGAATGGGGTCGCTGGAGGCGGGGCAGATTGGACTGGTGGCGGTACTGATGCTGAGTTCGCTGCTGTCGCTCGTCTATCTCATGGAGATTCCGCTGCAGGGATTCTTCGGCAGACCGAGGCGGGCCCCGGATCGGGATGCGGCCGGTGAGGACGACCACGACCATGGGGGGGACTTCCACACGCCTCCACGGTGGTCGATGGCCGCCATCATCACCACGGCCGTGGCGTGCGTGATCCTCTTCCTGTATCCCGAGCCCTTCTACCGTCTCATGACCATGGTGGCGGGTCCATGAGCGAGCACAAGCCGAACAGCGTGCCGTCGCCGTGGGCGGGCAGGATCCTCGTGGGGTTCTTCATACTGTGCGCGATCGTGCTCGTGTGGGACTTCCTTGTCGACCGCGATGTCCATCACCCCCTCGAGGAATGGCGGATCCTGTACCCGATCTTCGGCTTCGTGGGCATCTCCCTTCTGATTCTGATCTCGAAGGTGCTGAGGCGATTGGTCATGCGCCGGGAGGACTACTACGATGCCGAGTAGTCTCCCTCCATTCCTGATCTTCTTCATCGGGGCACTCGTGGTGCCCTTGCTGCGGAACTTCCCCCGCATCCGCATGGCCTGGCTCGTTTTGATCCCGGTGGCCGGGGCGCTGAACGCCATGGGCATCCAGGAGGGGTACACGCTCGACTACCAGCTGCTGGGCTACTCGCTGACGCTGGTGCGCGCCGACCGGCTCAGCATTCTCTTCGGGCATCTGTTCCATCTGGGCGCCTTCATCGCAATCGTCTACTCGCTCCACCTGAAGAAGGGCGACTCCGCCACCCTCCAGCACACGTCGGCGGTCGTCTACGCGGGAAGCGCCCTGGGCGCGGTCTTCGCGGGCGACTTCATCACGCTCTTCGTCTTCTGGGAGCTGTTGGCGATCAGTTCGGTCTTCCTGATCTGGACCCGGCGCACACCGAGCGCGGTCTCTGCGGGGATGCGCTACCTGGTGGTCCACGTCGTTTCCGGGGTGACGCTCCTCGCCGGCGCCATGGTGTACGCGCACGAGACCGGGAGCCTCGAATTCGGCCCGATGGGGCTGGAGGGGCTGGCCGGGTGGCTGGTCTTCCTTGCCTTCGGCGTCAAGGCCGCCTTCCCGCTTGCTCACAGCTGGCTGATCGACGCCTACCCCGAAGGCACCCCCACCGGCACCGTCTTCCTGTGCGCATTCACCACCAAGGTGGCCGTCTACGCCCTGGCACGAGGCTTCGCGGGGGAAGAGGTGCTCATCTACGTCGGCGCCGTCATGGCGTGCTTCCCGATCTTCTACGCCGTGATCGAGAACGACCTGCGGCGCACGCTTGGCTACTCGATGATCAACCAGATCGGCTTCATGGTCTGCGGGATCGGGGTGGGGACCACCCTGGCCGTCAACGGGGCCGTCTCCCATGCCTTCAACGACGTGCTCTTCAAGGGGCTGCTCTTCATGGCCATGGGTGCGGTCATGTACATGACGGGGAAGACGAAGGCGTCGGACCTGGGCGGGCTCTACAAGACGATGCCATTCACGGCGGGGCTCTGCATCATCGGGGCGCTGTCGATCTCGGCTGTCCCGTTCTTCAACGCCTTCGTGTCGAAGAGCATGATCATGTCGGCGCTGCTGGAGGAGCACTACAACTGGATCTGGCCTGTCATGCTCTTCGCCTCGGCCGGGGTAGTGGAACACGCGGGCATCAAGATCCCCTACTTCGCCTTCTTCGCCCACGACTCCGGCATTCGCACCCGGGAGCCCCCGCGGAACATGCTGGTCGCGATGGGGATCGGGGCGGCCGCATGCCTGGCGATCGGCATATGGCCGGATATCCTCTACGGACTGCTGCCCTACGATGTCGACTACGAACCCTACACATTTACGCACATTCTTACTCAGATCCAGCTCCTCTGCTTCGCTATCGGAGCCGTCGCGGCCTTCCACCTGTGGAAGATCTACCCCGCCGAGATCCGATCGGTGAATCTGGACGCGGACTGGTTGTACCGGAGGGCTGCGGTGCGGGTCACGCGTCTCACCGCCGGCGCGGTGTCCGCGGTTGACACCGCATTCAGGGGGGCTGTGGTCGGAATGGTGAACAAGGGTATCAGGGGCGCGTTCAGGGCGCATGGCCCCCGGGGAATCCTGGCCCGGACCTGGCCCGCCGGAAGCATGGTGCTGTGGGTCTCCATCATTCTGGCCGCGTTCCTGCTCCTCGCGTACCTGTGACCCCGATGAGGGCCGGGAGCGCCTCCGGGCTGCCCCGATCACCGGCGAACAAGATCCTCGGCCGGGCCGAGGCGATGCGGTTGGCGGGGCCGGAGCGGGCCTTCCGGCTCGTGGTGACCAACGGGTGTTTCGACCTGCTTCACCCGGGCCATGTCGAGTGTCTGGACCAGGCACGGCGCCTGGGGGATGCTCTGCTGGTTGCGATCAACACCGACGAGTCCGTACGCCGGCTGCAAAAGGGCCCGGGACGTCCCCTCGTCGGCCAGCAAGCCCGGGCGACCGTGGTAGCCGCTCTGGAGTGCGTCGACTGGGTCACCTTCTTTGACGACGAGACCCCGGAATCACTCGTTGCCGAACTGCAGCCCGACGTGCTCGTCAAGGGTGGGGACTATGTGGGGGAAGAGGTTGCCGGGGGCGAGACGGTAAGGGCCAGCGGAGGACGTGTCGTGATCGTGCCGCTCAAGGGCGGGCACTCCACAAGCGCGCTGGTCCGTCGCATCCGAGGTGACCGTTGACGCTGCTGCTGGCAACCCGCAGCCGCCACAAGGCCCGGGAAGTCGAGCGCATTCTTGCGGAGGTGGGGGACGCGGGGTTCCGGCTCGTCACCCTCGACGACGTCTCGATCCCCTGGTCCGACACGGAGGAGTCGCTCGAGCCCTTCGAGACCTTCGAGGAGAATGCAGCTTCCAAGGCTGGATACTTCGCTCTCCGATCCGGTCTCCCGACGGTGGCCGATGACTCCGGGCTGGAGGTGCTGGCGCTGAACGGCCGGCCCGGGGTCAGAACGAAGCGCTTTGCACCGCCGGGGCGCTATCCGGGTCTGACCAGGGACGAGGCCAACAACCGACACCTGCTGGACTCCCTCGGCGGTGTGCCTTCGCCGGACCGCGGTGCCCGGTATGTGTGCGTCGCGTGCTTCATCGATCCGGCGAATGGAAATACGGCCAGCTTCCGCGGTGAGGCAGGGGGTCGGATCCTCGTCGAGCCGCGGGGATCCGGAGGCTTCGGCTACGACCCGATCTTTCTCGACGTCCGGACTGGCCGGAGCTACGCGCAACTATCGCCAGGAGAGAAGGACGAGCAGAGCCATCGGGGCCAGGCGTTTCGGGCACTGGCAGCCTTTCTGCGTACCTGAGCTCCTGCGATCGAGGAGGTCGCCTTCGGCCCGCGGGCCCTAACGCCCGCCACGCTACGGAGCAGCTATATCCGCCGGGGCCGGACGTCGGCCGTGCGCGAGGCGGGTGTCCATCCGGTTGATGCGGAGCATCAGCCGGCACACGGATGCGTGCACCGGGAGTGCAAAGGCGATCATCTCCCGGTTTCCGGATGCAAGGACCGGAATCAGGTTGAGGACCAGCGCCACGCCCGCCAGCCCCAACGCTCCAAGCGCGAACCTGCGTCCCCAGATGCTGGTGCCGCCCTCCCTGGCGACGCGCACCAGGCCCCAGGCCACACCCACACCAAGAGGGCTGAAGAGCAGGATGTTCTGATTCCAGTACATGAATTCGTGATCGGTCCAGTGTGCCCCGATCATGACCGCACCGGCGATCAGGCAGAAGAGTCCCCACAGGGAGCCGAAGAGCCCCAGTGCGATACGCCCGGCAACGGACCCGGCGGCGGTCCTGGAACCGACAAGCGCGTAGAGCATGGCTACAGCCACTCCAGCGAGCAGGAAGAGGAGATCATGCGATGGCGCGAACGTGGTCTCGGACTCCCGTGTGGAGTCCAGCCACAACCCCTCGGTGCGCACCAGCCGGACCCTGTTACCGTCGCTCCGCGTTATGAACAGGGCACCGACGGTGTCCCGGAGCTTCATGGGCACCCACATTTCCTGCCACCGGTTGGTGGACTCGTCACCCTTCGGGCCCAACACGAGATCGATGCCCAGATAGCCCAGTGGATGTCCGGCGGTCAGGCGCCGGGTGTGATCGCGCCATGTGGCCCCGGTAGGCGGCCCATCGGTGGCCTCCCTGAGTTGGCCGTCCAGGACGGTGTCAAGGATGTCGCGAAGCTTGGTGGAGCAGTTGTTCAGGTAGTATTCGTAGCGGTAGTACTGGTTCTCCGGCTGCACCGCGGTCTGAAGCAACTGGAGCAACTGCGCCTTGCGAGCCGGCTCGAGGTCGAGTTCCTGCGCCCATATCCGGCGGTTCTGAGCCCCGTATCCGGCGAGGAGGGTAGCGGCGGACACCGTACCGACCCGGTACATCATCCGACCCTTCAGGAAACGGCCCAAATACCCCGGGGAATCGAAGCTGAAGATCCCGTAGTTGAAGCCCTGCTCGTATCCGGTCTCCGAGTCGCGCACCAGGATGGCGTTGTGGCCGAACACTTCGTAGATCCGGTCCCCGGGCTCAGCCGTGAGCAGGTACACCGACAGCGACTGTCCGGCAATCCGGGAAGCCGGCGGCCGGGGCGTGTCACCGTCGCCCTGGATGTCGCGGGCCGGGGGCGTCTCCTGGTTCCGGTCGGGGACGATGGCGTGGGCGGGTGAGGCGACTGCCGCTGCCAGCCATACGACTGCGGCCGCCGCAACCGGGATCCGCCTGAGCGTCGTTGACGACGCGCCCCCCCTGCGGTGACTCACTGCCTACCCTCCATGTGCCGAATGCGCCATCTTCCGTTCATTCCTGCGGAATCTTGCGGGGCGTGGCGCAGCTCGGTAGCGCGCCTGCTTTGGGAGCAGGAGGTCCCCGGTTCGAATCCGGGCGCCCCGATTCACGGGCCGGCTGTCACAACTGCCCGGCGCGCTCGCCGTACCAGTCCCCCTTTACGGTGCAAGACTCAGCCCGAAGAACAGGAACGCACGGTCCTGATCGGGATTGTAGATGTAGGCGACGCTTGCAGGCAGGGCGAAGGTATCCGTGATCTCAAGATCCTTGGCGGCCGTGACTCCGAGGTTCACCAGGGCTGCGCCTTCGGTGCCGTAGAAGGCGCTGGCGGTGGTCACCATGCCCGCGTGCATGCCGAGTTCCACATCGTCCACGAGCGCCACTGGAAGGCCCGCCTCAAGGTACATTGGCTTGTCATCGTCCGCCACGAGGCCGGCGAAGAGGGAAACGGGAAAGGACTCCGGCCCGGAGAAGGCGAGTGACCACTCCAGGGTGTGTGCTTCGCTGTGGCGGAAGCCCAGCTCCGAGTCGGGCGCCGGGAAGTAGTAGTCGGTCAGTCCTGCCGAAAAGCTGGCTCCGGAGGAGGTGACGACCGAGTACGTTACCCAGAGGTCGTTCTCGTTCGCATCAGCTCCGGACGCCGATATCGAATAGGACCCCCACGCGCCTGCCTCCAGCCCCCCCGCTCCCAGGGTCAGGGATGGCTGAACCGACACCGACTCTCCAAAGTCGATGCCGCGCCACACATAGCGACTGACGATATCGGCGCCGAACGAGGCGGACTGCGCGGCGGCCGGGCCTGCCAACGCCGCGCTGGCCAGGGTGACGAGGAAGATGGAGTGACGACAACGGGGGTTCCTGGCAGTGGCGTACATCGTGGATGCTCCTTGTGGAGGTAGGAATGGCTAGCGGTCTTGATGTCTCGTGATGGCGACCTTTGTCGTTAGCACTGAATCGGCAGGGCCCCGGTACACTCCTCGGGTTGGAGGCACATCCGCATAGTCCCGTCCCACGGCAACGCGTACGTGGCGATCGTCCTGTCCACTGTTGTTGGTCGGGTCGAGTCCCAACCAGCCCAACCCCGGGAACCAGCACTCCACCCATGCATGGCTTTCACCGTGCGCGGGTTCTCCGGCCCGGGCACCCAGGTACCCTGAAACGTAGCGGCATGGCACGCCCCAACTCCGCATGATCGAGGCCATGACGTGGGCGTAGTCCTGGCATACCCCGCGGCCCGTCTCGATAATGCGTCCGATCGGCGAATCCACATCCGTGCTGCCCGGTGCGTACTCGAACGCATGGTGGAGTGTCTCACAGAGCTGTATGGCGCTCGCGACCGGATCGTCCACGGGCGAGATGCCGCGCTCCTCGACGAAGCGTCCCAGAGCGGGATCCGAGCGAACGAAGCGGCTGGGTTGAAGCATCAGGAGAATTTCCGGGTCGCGGATGTCGTTTCTGAGCGCCTCCCACGCACCGGGACCTGCCACCTCGGGCATTGGCTCGACCGGACCGACCTCCACCGTCGTACGGCTTCTCACCCTCATGCGATCGTGGGCGCCGGGGCGGTCGAGGAAGTGGCCCTTGTTGTCGAAGGGACCATCAAAGTCGAACACGATCCCGCCAGGGTCGGTCTCGATTTCGAAGTCGAATACCACCTGCCGCCGGTCCTGAATCGGTCGCAAGTGCAGTGTCATCACCGATGAATGGATGGGTTCGCTGTACCGGAAATCCATCGTGTGTTCGATTGTGTGGCGCGCGATCACGATGGCAGTCCTTCCGCTACCGGGTAGTCGACGTACGAGGCCATGATCACGTCGTGGAGGGCCCTGCCATCCCTCGCCAACTGCTGGAACACGCTTTCGCTGGCCCCCTCGGCCTGCTCCGGCTCGGGCGCCGTCTTCCCCTGAAGGGCGACATCCGCCTCCACCGCCGCTGCCAGGTGCAACAGCTTGCGCTGCGGGCGCCCAAGAGGGTATCGGCTTCCCAGAGGATCGATTCCCACCAGCATCTCGTCGATGTGGTGAATCGCGAACCGCAGTGACCGCGGCACCTCAGGGTCCCGTACAAGGCACTTCACGACATCGGTGCGGCGAACCGTCATGGTGTGCCTGCGACAATACAGTTCAAAGGCCCCGCACACCCGCAACAGGTCCGCCCAGGAAAGCGACGGATCCTCCGTCCGGGTTCGACCGAAACGGTTCCAGATGTCAAGGAGGACGGTTTGATGCTGGAGACGCTCGACGAAACGTCCCAGTTCCAGAAAACGCCAGGCGTTGTCCCGGGGCATGGTTGCATCGACGATCCCCGAGAGAAGGCGCAGGCGGTCGATTCCCTCGGAGACGAGCGCGGCCGGCCCCACCTTCCAGGCGGTAGGGAATTCGCAGGCGCGAATCCAGAGAAAACCGCGGTTGAGACAGGTCCACACGCGGAGGGGGAGTTGAGGACGGAGTTGCATCGCATTTTCCCTGGCCATCTCCCAGCACGAGACCATGGAATCCGGATTGGTCTCGTTTTCGACCAGGTTCCCCGCCAGGGTATACGCGTCGGCGATCAGGAAGGCTTCCGCCTCGTCCAGATCGGCCGGTGCGTCGGGCGCGGACTGGCCGAGCGCACGGTAGAGCACCCTCCACCCAAGAGCGACCTCGTCGGCGGGTGTGTCGACCAGTCCGGTCAATTGGTGGCGCAGGAGGCGCGCAGTGTGCTCGATGCGTTCGATGTAGCGTCCCAACCAATAGAAATCCGCGGCTACTCGCGCCAGCATCAGCCCTGCGCCCTCAGGACCCACAGGTCCTTGCAGCCGCCCCCCTGGCTGGAATTGACCACCAAACTGCCCTCGCGCAGTGCCACGCGGCACAACCCCCCGGGAACGACGTTCTGTCCGTCCCGTCCCTGCAGAGTGAAGGGGCGCAGGTCCACGTGGCGTGGCTGGAGGCTGCCGTCCACGAAACAACCGGCGCGCGAAAGCGGCAGCACGGGCTGGGAAATGAAGTTTGCCGGGTCACCTCGCAGACGAACGGCATACTCCTCGCGCTCTCGGGCGGACGCATGAGGCCCGACCAGCATGCCGTAGCCGCCCGACCCGCCGACCTCCTTCACCACGAGGTCCTCCAGGTTGTCCAACGTGTATTCCAGGCCCTCGGGATCGCGGCAGAGGTGCGTTTCCACATTCGCGAGAATGGGCTCTTCGCCCAGGAAGTATCGGATGATGCGCGGAAGGTACGCGTACACGGACTTGTCGTCTGCCACCCCGGTTCCGGGCGCGTTCCCCATCACCACGTTGCCGGCGCGATACGCGTGGAAAAGGCCGGGTGCTCCAAGCACGGAATCCTCGCGGAAAGTCACGGGATCCAGGAAGTCGTCGTCGATCCGGCGGTAGACGACGTCGACCCGCTTCAGCCCGGACGCGGTTCGCGCGTAGAGCATGGCATTGTGTACGACCAGATCCCTTCCCTCGACCAGGTCGACTCCCATTTCCCCCGCCAGGAACGCATGCTCGTAGTACGCGGAGTTGTAGCGCCCGGGTGTCAGAACGGCCACTCGGGGGCTGCTTGCTCCAACGCTCAGCGACGCCAGGGTCGAGTACAGGACTTCCGCGTAGCTGGACACTTCCCTCACGCCCTGTTCGCGGTAAAGCTCCGGAAGCGAGCGCTTGGTTGCCGCGCGGCAAGCCAGCATGTAGGAGACCCCGGAGGGGACCCGCAGGTTGTCCTCAAGCACTGCAAAACCGTCACCGACTCGAACGACATCCGTGCCGCCGACCGCGACGTAGATGTCGTGAGGCACCCTCACGCCCCGCATCTCGACACGGTACTGTGGACACCCGAGCACCAGGTCGGAAGGCACCACCCCGTCCTTCAGCGACGCTCCCCCGTGGTAGATGTCCCGCAGGAAGAGGTTCATCGCCGTCAGCCGCTGCTTTAGTCCGGCCTCGATATGGTCCCATTCGGCGGCCGTGATGATCCGCGGCACGCAGTCGATCGGGATGATGTGCTCCGACACCTCCCGCGCGCCGAGGACCGTAAAAGTAATGCCCTCGTGGAGGAAGCGGCGATGCACCCCTTCCTGAAGGGCGGTCAACTCGTCCGGCGGGATTCGTCCAAGTGCGGCCCCCAACTTCCGGCAGGCGTTCCGGGTTGACCCGTCCGGCTGGAACAGCTCGTCGTGGAAACGGGGATCCAGGTGGTAGTCGGCAAACGCTCCCCGTCCCGCGGCGGCGCCGGCACTCCCGAAGCCGGCACCGCCTGCCGAGGTGGCACGCCCCGAGTCCAACGGCTTCTCCTCTGCCTCAGTCCGGGTCGCGGAAGTCACCGCCGTCATCCGGGTCAACCATGAGCACGAACTCGGGGTAGGCGTCGATTCCGAGTTCGGCCGCGTCCTGGCCGATCTCCTCGACGCTCCGGGAGACACGGACGCCCATCGTTTTCTCCAGGACGGTCCACAGAATCCAGGAGATCGTGAAGACGAAGGCGCCGACAGCCGCGATCCCGGTGAGCTGCGTCACGAAGTCGCCGCCACCCGCGATGCACACGGCAAGCGTGCCCCAGGCCCCTGCAAAGAGGTGGGCCGGCACAGCGCCAACCACATCGTCGATCCTGCGCACCTCCAGCAGCTTCAGGCCGGCTACGCAAAGCAGGCCGCCCACCGCTCCTATCGAGAGGGCCCACCTTCCGTCGACGATATCCGGACCCGCCGTGATCGCCACAAGGCCGGCGATGCCGCCGTTCAGAGCGGCAAAAAGATCCGTGCGTCCCAGAATGGGCTTCGACACGAAGATCCCGGTCACTACCCCCGCCGCCGCGGCGAGGTTGGTGTTGACGAGGACATTGCTCATCGCTACGGCGTCGGCGGCGCTCCCTAGAGCGAGCACCGATCCGCCGTTGAAGCCGAACCACCCCAGCCAGAGGATGAAGACTCCCAGGGTCACGGCCGGAATGTTCGACGGAGCGGTGACCTTGACCGTGCCGTCCTTGCGGTACTTGCCCCAGCGCGGTCCAACCACAATGGCGCCGGCGAGCGCCGCCCATCCCCCAGTGGAGTGCACGATCGTGGAACCGGCGAAGTCCTGGAAGCCCATCTGGGAGAGCCAACCCCCGCCCCAGGTCCAGGCGCCCACCACGGGATAGATGAATGCCGTGAGTACCGCGGTGAAAACGAAGAACGCCCACAGGTTGACCCGCTCGGCCAGTGCGCCGGAGACGATCGAAGCCGTGGTGGCCACGAACACCATCTGGAAGAACCAGTCCGACGTCACCGAGTAGCCGTTGTCGACCACGGCGGCGGCAGCGCCCGCATCCCCGCCGAGGAGCGCGATCTCATCCGCGGACGGGCCGTAGAACCAGTCGAAGGAGCCGATCACGCTGCCCACGTCGACGTACATAAGACCGTATCCGACGATATAGTAGGTGAGTCCGGCGATCGAGTAGAGCCCGATGTTCTTCAGACAGATCACCGAGGCGTTCTTGGAACGGACGGACCCCGACTCCAGCATGGTGAAGCCGGCGCACATCCACATCACCAGCGCGCCCCAAATCAGGAACGAGAAGGTGTTCAGGACGAAGGCGGTGTCGGCGACCGCGTCCTGTGCGGCCGCGACACGCGGGATGAACAGGAGACCTGTGATGGCAAGGGCCCCGAGGCCCATCGAGACGCGACGGAACCGGGGCGAGCGGGTAGAGAGCGGGGGAGCGGGCATGGGATTCCTGTCGGGTTGAAAGGTGTGGGAACGCGCGGGGGTCACATTTTTCAGGCGTCAAAATAGTCTCACCATGCGACAGCGCAAGGGTTGTCGCCCTCCCCGGCCCGGGTCGGCGGCGGGAGCCTCGCCGAGCGAAATCGGTGTAGTCCGAAAGGTCGGGGCAGGCTATCTTGTTGGCATGTTCGCTTTTCCCCCGGATCCAGACTTCTGATCGCCGAAAGGACTTCGACCATGGCAACTCGGGCAACTGTGGTGTCGCTGGGAATCGGACTCTCCGTTTCCCTGGTGTGTGGCGCGGCTCTCGAGGGCCAGCAGTTCAGCGCGCGTAGTGGCTCCACCGTTACCCTCGGGGCCCGGGTTCAGGTGCAGTATGAGGCATCGAGCGAGGCAGACGTGCCCGCAAGCTTCTTCCTCCGCCGGGCCTGGGTGACGATCGACGGGACCTTGAACGACCTCGTGAGTGGGCGCGTTCAGCTCAATGCGAACGGCTCATCGGTGCTCGAAGCCTATCTGCAGCTCACGACATCCCCGGCTTTCCGGGTTCAGATCGGACAGTTCAAGCGCGCCATGTCCTACTACTGGCTGGCGGCCAACTCCGACCTGCCGCTGATCGAGCGAGACGGCCGGGTGACGGGGGTGGATCACTGTCCCGGTGTCGGCGGTGTGTGCTCCTTTGGACAGTTCACCGGTGTTCTCGGTCTTGACAACTACGAGCCGGGGATCCTCATGACCGGCCGGTTCGCCGGACGGATGGGGTATCGATTCACCCTCACCAACGGCGAAGGGCTCGGGAAAAAGGATGTGAACACCCGCAAATCGGCTTCAGGCAGGTTGTCGATGTACTTCGCCGAAAACAGCCGTCTGTCGGCATACGTGGCGTTGGACGAGACTCTCGATTCTCACGGCGAAACGATGGGTGTGCCCGCGCTCGGCGCGGAGTGGGAGATCGGTACCTGGCGCCAGGGGCCCCACCTCCTCGTCAACGGCCTTCGGGGGCGCAATTGGAAGCTGAACGACGATGCGACCTTTTCCGCCTTTCAGGTGATGGGACTGTGGTATCGCCCACTCGACCCCGGGTCGGGACTGGCGGCGATCGAACCGATGATCCGGGTGAGTTGGGCCAGCACGGAGACCGACGACAACGGCAACATCGCGGGTACGGTGATCACACCCGGGGTCATGGTCTATGCCGCCGGGCGAAATGGGATATCTGCCAATCTGGACCTGTACCGCTCCGATGGCCGTGGCGACTGGTCCTTGAAGATTCAGGCGTTCACCTTCTTCTAGCCCTGAATCCACGGTGCGGATGTGGTTCGCTGTGACCCACGGAATGGACCTCCATCCGGGCCCATTCCTGTCGGGCGGCCCGGGTGGAGGTCCCTGAACGCCTGGATTCCAGGCGGAAGGTTGCTAAAAGCTCGCAGTCGCCTCTTCGGCCGTCGCGAAGACCTTCGTAAGACGAACGAACCCGCTCACCTCCAACACCTCACGGATGTGGTCGGGCACGGAGCAAAGTGCCAGGCCCCCGCCGGCTTCGTTCGTCTTTCTGATGGCGATCAGAAGCACGCGCAACCCGGCACTGCTGATGTAGTTCAGGCCACCGCAGTCGACGACGAGGCTGCTCACTCCCCGGTCGATGATGGCGCTCAGCTCCTCGTCGAAGTCCTTGGCATTCGCGGAATCGACACGGCCATCGACCACAGCGACCGCCGTACTTCCGGAATAGCTGGTCTTCACATTCATGTTTGATCCTCCTGGTGCGTGCCTAGCGGCTGCATGAGGTTCAGGCGGTTCCATCCGTCCACACGTTCGTACGTGAGCGCGTGGATGAACGCCTTGGTGAGATGGATTCCGAGTCCGCCCACTTGACGGTCCTCGGCGGAAAGATCCAGATCGGGCACGGGTGCGTCCCGCAAAGGATTGAAGGGCCGGCCGTTGTCCACAAGGACGGCCTCCAGGCTGGCGTCCGTGACGCGAAAACCGAGCGAGATGACGGCGTCGGAAGCGTCATCGTCGAACGCGTACGAAACGACATTGGTCAACAGTTCGTCCAACGCCAGCTGGAACTTGAAGACAAGGTCCATCGGGAGGTCGTTTTCGAGCGCGAACTGCTCGAATGACTCCACGGCACGCCGGGGCCCTTTCCTGTCGAGCCCAATGTCCAAATCGAGCCTCGCGTCCACTCGGTCAGTCTCCGGAATGAAGGGGTCGGGTCATGGGGCGAGCGATCCCGTACGATTCTGGAAGATACCGAAGACTCGGCGTCGCGCACCCCCCGGCCCGGCTGTCCATCTCTCGAAGCTACCGCAGTCGAGAGCGCACACCAACCGCTGCCCGAGGGCCTCAGGGGTCTCGTGCACGGTGATGTCACCGCCGGACGTCGATCTCAGCATGGCTCCAATGGTCCGTTGCGTGCACCCGGCGGTCACCAATTCGCGCACTTCCCCGACGGAGACGAGTTTGGCGGGGCTGAGGGGCTGGAAGCAAGTGACGCAACTCCGGCTATGGGGTGTGTGACCGAATCAGAGTATAGGATGACAATGTACTCGGCAAGCGACCCCAGGTCCAGAAGTCCCCCACGGCACCCGCGGACCCGGCCCGAATTGCCGATGTTGCGCCACTCAGGGGTCCATGGCGCCTTTGCCGGACGGTGGCTAGAATATGGTAGGCGAGCCGGGTGCTACGGCAATTGGATTCCCGGTCCGCAGGTGGAGAATAAGGGGATGGTTGGCGCCGGAACCACCCCGTCCCATTCCTTCTCGGCGATCCAACCATGGAAGCGAGTTGATGGCAAAGATTCTGGTCGTGGACGATGAACCCGATCTCGAACTGCTACTTCGGCAGAAGTTCCGGCGAAAGGTACGGCGCGGCGAACTCACGCTGATCTTCGCCCAGAACGGGGTCGAGGCCTTGGAACAGCTCAGGCTCCACGACGACGTGGACATGGTGCTGTCCGACATCAACATGCCGCAGATGGACGGCCTGACGCTCCTGAACCAGCTGAACCAGCTGCACTACGACCTCCGGGCCGTGATCGTCACGGCGTACGGCGACATGAAGAACATCCGTACCGCCATGAACCGGGGGGCGTTCGACTTCGTCACCAAACCGCTGGACTTCAAGGATCTGGAGACGACGATCTCCAAGACGCTTGCTCACCTGGAAGTCATGCGCGACGCGCTCCGGTCGAGGGACGAACTCGTGGCCTTGCGTCAGGAGTTGGGGGTCGCCGCCCGCATGCAGGAGTCCATCCTGCCGACGCGGTTCCCGGAGGATCCCCGTTTCGAGATCCATGCCTGGATGACGCCGGCCAAGGAGGTCGGTGGCGATTTCTACGACTTTTTCAAGTTGGAGGACGGCCGGATCGGGATCGTGATGGCCGACGTCTCGGGGAAGGGGGTGCCGGCTGCCCTGTTCATGATGGTGAGCAGGACACTGATGAAGGGCACCGCGATCGGCGAAAACGATCCTGCGAAGTGCCTGTCCGAGGTCAACCAGCTCCTGGTCGAGTCCAACGAAGAGTCGATGTTCGTCACGGTGTTTTACGCCAGCTTCGATCCGGCGACCGGTCGCCTCGACTACGCGAACGCGGGACACAATCTCCCATACGTCGTCAAGCCGAGCGGCGAGGTGCGCCCCATCGACATCGAAGCAGGGCTGGTGCTGGCGATCATGCCCGGATTCGATTTTCCCGGAGGGTCGACCTACCTGGAGCCCGGCGATGTCGTTTTCTTCTTCACCGACGGCATCACCGAGGCCATGGACGAGGACGGCGCGGAGTTCGGCGACGACCAGTTGGCAGAGGTTCTGGCGGATGTCGCGGGGTCCAGCCCTGCCATCTTCAACCAGAGAGCAGTGGAAGCCGTGCAGGATCACGCCGGTGAGGCGGCGCAGTCCGACGACATCACCTGCCTGAGCCTTCGATACCGGAGTAGCGATTCGTGACGTTGCGCGTGTTTCGCAGGACTCTCGTCGCCGCCTCGGCGGCGGTGCTCCCCCTTGTTGCGTCGGCGCCGCGCGCCGGGGCCCAGGAGGCGGAGACGAATGGCAACGGCGTTTTTCCCGACTCGATCGTCTTCGGCCAGTCGGCGGCCCTCACCGGCAACGCCCGGGAGCTGGGCAACGACATGCGCCTCGGCGTCCTGGCCGCGTTCGAAGAGGCCAACCGGGAGGGTGGTGTTCACGGCCGCGAGCTCAAGCTCAGGGTCCTGGATGACCGCTACGAGGGCGAAGCCGCCGTCGCGAATACCCGGGAGCTGATCCAGCACGGGGTTTTCGGGTTGATCGGAGCCGTCGGAACTCCCACGTCCATGGTGGCTGCTCCGATCGCCAGCAATGCAAGGATACCGTACATAGGGGCCTTCACGGGCGCGGAACTGCTGAGGGGCAGGGACCAGCGCTACATCGTCAACCTGAGGGCGTCGTATTACCAGGAGACCGAGGAGATGGTGGAGCGGCTCACGACCGACCTCGGCATCCGTCGCATTTCGATACTCTACCAGGACGACTCGTACGGACGAGCCGGATTGACCGGGGTCCAGAGAGCTCTCGACCGGCGCAATATGGGGCTGGTTGGCGAAGGCACCTACGTCCGCAACACACTTGCGGTCAAGAGGGCGCTCCTCGAAATCCGAAGCCAGGATCCGGAGGCTGTGATCATCATCGGCGCCTACGGGGCAGCGGCCGACTTCATCAAGTGGGCCGGCAAGATAGGAATGCGGGCCAAGTTCGTGAACATCTCCTTCGTCGGCAGCAACGCCTTGCTCAACGCGTTGGGCAACGCGGGCGACGGAGTGGTGGTGACGCAGGTCGTCCCGTTTCCAAGAGAGACGTCACGTCCGGCGGTTGCCCGCTACCAGGCAGCGCTGCGTGAGATGGACACGTCCGCACAGCCGGGGTTCGTATCGCTGGAGGGCTACCTGGCGGGACGTCTGGTGGTCGAGGTTCTGAGCAGATCCACGAATGACGCCGGCGATTCACCAACCCGCGAGGTGTTTCTGCAAACGCTGCGCGAAGCCGGGCCCATCGATCTGGGGGGGTTCGTGGTCGAATACGGCGCCGAGGACAACCAGGGCTCCGACAACGTCTTTCTGACCGTCATACAACAGGGGAGATTCGTTCCCGTCACCCGGCTGTCCCGATGACATCTCCGGACAAGACCCTGGACCACCGTCTGCACTCGGCCTTCGAGTGGATTCTTGAACGGCTCCCCAGCCGAGTCGGGGAACGGGTTCGGGAGGCCACGGGTGGGCGATTCGGGATCGGCAGTCAGGTCGTGGTGGGACTGGGCGGGGGCGTGTTGCTCACCGTGACCGCGATCTTTCTTTGCCTGGTGCTGATGAGCTACCTGAACGGCCGTCAGAGCGAAGTCGCCGAAACGCACATGCCGGCTCTGGTGGGTGCCTTCGACGTGGCTCAGCGTAGCGCGGAGCTCGTGCGGACCACTCCCCGGCTCCTTGCCGCCACAAACCCCGTTCAACTTGACTCCGCCCGACTGGAAGCCGCCCACACCGACGTGTCTCTCAGAGCAGCGGTCGATCAAGTGATGCGGGCCCAGGCCGGTGAAGGCGCCTCCGCCGTCGTGGGAGCGAGCGTCGTTCCGCTGGTGGACAGCATGGTCGACATCGTTGACCGCATCCGTGAGTCCGTGGGAAGCAGAATGGGTCATCGGGCGCGGCTGGAACAGCTCGAGGAGCGGCTTTCCACGCTCACGCTGGAGATCCAGCAGCTACTGGAACAGGAGATCGACGACCAGGAGTTCTTCATGTACACCGGGCTGCGCGAGCTGACGGACAGCCCGGCTCCGGTGTCACGGAGGACGACGATCACGGAACTCGATCATCACGGTGGCCTTCTCAACTTCAAGGCCTACCAGAACGAGGTCACGGCCCTGATCGCGCAGGCCATGACCGAAAACGATCCGGAGGTCCTGCTGACGAACCGGGAGCGGATCGAAACCGCGCTGAGCAAGGGATACGGTGCCCTGGACAAGATGCGCCCGCGAGTTCGCGCGAATCTGGAGCTTCTGGTGGCCGAGCTCGAGGACCTGTACAAGGCGCCCGACGGCGTCTTCGAGAGCCGGAGGGGGGAGCTGGCGGAAGACGCGAGGGCCGAGGGACTCGCCGCGCGAAATCAGCAGACCACGGCGGAGCTCGTGGCGAGGGTCGAAGGCCTTGTCGGCGGTGCCGAGGAGTCGGCGCAGGACGCGGCGCAGCGATCCAGCGCCCTGGTGCAGATGGGGGTCTGGTTCCTGTTGGTCGTGACCGCATTCACCATCGCGATGGCGTACGTCGCGTGGAAGTTCTTCGGTGAGCGCATGCTGGTGCGGATGGGCGCGCTGTCCCGGGCTACGCGACGAATGTCGAAGGGTGACCTCGAGGTCCAGGTGCAGCTCGAAGGGAACGACGAGCTGACGGACATGGCCGGTGCCCTGGAGGTATTCCGTCAGCACGCCGTGGAAGTGCAGAGGCTGAACCTTGTGGAGAAGCTGGCCGCCGAGGTGCAGGAAAAAAACTCGAAGCTCGAGGACACGCTGGAAAACCTGCGCCGCACACAGCAGCAGGTCGTCAACCAGGAGAAGCTGGCGTCGCTGGGTGCACTCACGGCGGGGATCGCTCACGAGATCCGCAACCCGTTGAATTTCGTGAACAACTTCGCCGCGCTCTCTTCGGAGTTGATCGAGGAGCTCAGGGAGGAGCTGGACGGGGAGAACGGCGATGGAGACGGCGAGATCGACCGCGAGTTCATCGAAGAACTCCTGGACGACCTCGACACCAACGTCGTCAAGGTCAACGAGCACGGGATGCGCGCCAACCGGATCGTGGAGGGCATGCTGGCGCATTCGCGCGACGAAGCGGGTCGGGTCGAATCCGTCGACATCAACGTGATGGTGCAGGAGTACGCGAAGCTCGCCTATCACGGAATCCGCGGTACGGACTCCAGCTTCAACGTCGATATGATCTACGAACTCGATTCGGGTGCGGGCGAGCTCGAGGGGATCGCGCGGGATCTGAGCCGGGTCTTCCTGAACATCGTGACGAACGCCTGCCATGCCACCGCCGCTCGTCGCAGGGACGAGGATGACTCGTACTTCCCCTCCGTCACCGTCAGGACCGAAGGCCGGGGCCACCACGTGTGCGTTACCGTCCGCGACAACGGCACGGGCATGCCCGACGATGTGGTGAGCAGGATCTTCGACCCGTTCTTTACCACCAAGTCGGGTACGGAAGGCACGGGCCTCGGGTTGTCGATTTCCCATGAGATCATCCAGGAACACGGGGGTGAGATCGAAGTGGAGACGGAGCCCGGTGAATTCACCGAGTTCAGAATCACTCTGCCCCGGAAGCACTACGCGGCCGCGGCAGCCCCGTCCTGATTGGTCCCTGTGTCCAGGTCCGCCAGACGGGCCCGAATCTCGAGTTTCCGCCCCGGCATCTCGGAGATCCGTGACCTGGCCGCCCTCGCGATACCGGTCGCCGTCGTGCAGATGGGACTGGTGTCCCAGGGCCTCGTTGACACCGCAATGGTGGGAAGGCTAACCGCGACGGAACTGGGCGCGGTGACTCTGGGCAACGTCTACTTCTTCGGTGTTTCCGTCTTCGGAATGGGACTCCTGTTCGCGCTCGACCCACTGGTTTCGCAGGCATTCGGGGCCGATGACCACAACGAGATCGAGGCCGCGATCCAGCGCGGTCTGGTGCTCAGCATCGGGCTCACGGTGGTGACCTCGATTCTGCTTGGACTTGCGGGTCCGGTGTTCACGATCCTGAGGCAGCCCGAAGCGGTCGTGCCGGTGGCGTCCGGCTACGCGCGCGCACTCATCCCCGGCATGCTCCCGTTCTACGCGTTCATCGTGTTTCGCCAGGTCCTGCAGGCCGTGGGAAGGGTTGCGCCGATCGTGTGGACGATCGTCCTGGCCAACGTCCTGAACGCCGCCGCAAACTGGGTCCTGGTCTTTGGCAACCTCGGAGCACCCGCGATGGGCGCTGTGGGGTCCGGGTGGGCGACCGCAATCTCGAGGTGGTTCATGTGCCTCTGCTTGCTCGGATTGGGTGTGCGCCTCCTGACACCGTATCTCAGACGCGTGCGCAAGAACCTCCTTGAGCTGTTGCCTCTCTGGCGCATCATGCGACTGGGTTCACCCATCGGACTGCAGCTGTTCCTGGAATTCGGCGCGTTCGGGGCGATCGGTGTCTCCATGGGATGGTTGAGCACGGAGGCGATCGCGGGGCATCAGATCGCCCTGAATCTGGCCGCGTTCGCCTTCATGATACCGTTGGGAATCTCACAGGCGGCGGCTGTTCTGGTGGGCAGGGCGGTGGGACGGGGAGATCCGGGAAGGGCGCGCCGTTCCGCGGGAGGAGCCATCCTGGTCTGTTGTGTCGTGATGCTCGGTACAGCGACAGTCTTTCTTGCCCTCCCGAGGTTGCTCGCGGATCAATTCACAACGGAGGCGACAGTGGCCACGGTGGCCGCTGCCCTCATACCGGTCGCGGGAATGTTCCAGCTCTTCGACGGGCTGCAGGTCGTGTGCACGGGTGTGTTGCGGGGTGTCGCGGACACCTTCCGCCCGATGGTGTACAACGTCCTTGGATTCTGGCTGTTCGGGATGCCCGTGAGCCTCTGGCTGGGCTTTGGCCTCGAAATCGGTCCCGTGGGTCTCTGGTGGGGGCTGGCAGCCGGCCTGGGAGCTGTCGCGGTGATGCTCCTTGTACGGCTTTGGGTCCGCTTTCGCGGGTCGCTCTCCCGCTATGCCCTCACGCCGTAGCAACGTTCACATCGAGCGGTAGCTGCGCCCTCCGGTCACCGTGCGCCCGGGCCCGATCATGCACCTCATGGGAATTCGCCGACGAATCCGATCTCCGTCTCCAGCTCGTACCCGGTCTCGCGGGCGACCGTGGATCGCGCCAACTCGATCAGGGTGAGGACTTCCTCGGCGGTCGCTCCACCGAGATTGACGATGATGTTGGCATGTCGATGGAAGATTTCGGCCGCCCCGTGCACATGGCCCTTGAGACCGCATTCGTCAATGAGCCGCCCCGCGCCGATCCCCTCGATCTTCTTGAAAATCGACCCGACACACGGGTACAGCCAAAGATCCGGGTGACGCTTGTTCCGCCACCCAAGGTTCTCTCGAATCACCTTGCGCAGCTGATCGACGGGAGTTGGTTCCAGCTTCAGTGAGACGTCCAGGACCAGATCGCCGGTGTCGTGGATGATGCTGTAGTCGTATCCGAAGCGAAAATAGTCCGTGGTGACCTGACGGACCTCTCCCGCCGGGGTCAGGATCGTCGCACCCTCCATGACCTCGTCCCAGAAGACAGTCCGCTCGCGGGCCGGTGCGGGTGAAAGAAAATGGAGATTCTGCCACACTGCGCCGCCGACGGTGCTCGGGATCCCCACGAAGTGATGGATGCCCCCCAATCCGCGGGCGACGGTCGCATTGATCAGGTCGGGGAAGGTATCGATTCCGGCACCCGCCAAGACACGGCCTTCGGGCAGGAATTCCATATGGGATATGTCGCATCGTATGACGACGCCCCGGAAGCCCCGATCCGACACCAGGATGTTTGCGCCCCGCCCCAACACGAAGCTGGGGACTCCCAGCTCCCTCGCGGTCGAGACGGCCAGGGCGAGTTCCTCGCCGGTACGCGCCCGGTAGAAGAGATCCGCGGCACCACCGATCCCGAAGGTGGTCAGGGGTGCCAACGGCACGTTCCGCTGCACCCGCCCGGGGCCGACTGCGCGGACGTAGTGGTCGAGTTGTGACGGGTCTGGACGATTCACCAGGGTTGGGCCGGGAACGGGTCGAATCCACGGGGAACCATGAAGTTTCGCCCGAGTGACGTTGCCGGGCAACTCTGGCCGCACTGTGCGAAATCGGACGCTGTTGTCCCACAACCGGCCACTGTCGGATTTCACGATCAGAGGCCCTGACTGCCGTAAGTGATTGTTGTACAACGATATAGCGCGGTGATCCACTATCTGGCACGTTTCTTTCCCATTTTCACACTGAAGATTCGTGCGCGGTTGGCTCCGGTCGGTGGCCTTCGGGCCGTGTGGGACGGATGTGTGGGGTGGTGATCCGGCCGGAGCCAGCGCGCGTCGCAAGACCGGGGGCAGGGGAGCCCGTCCAGCCACGCGGAAGGCCGGGCTGACCTTGCCGACTCGAAACCGAGGCGCTGCCTTTCGCGTACTGCCCCGCGCGTAGAGCTGTTGCCGATCCGCGCACCGCAAGAGGATCACATGGGTGAATCCCTGATCAGGCTCGACTCTCTCAGCAAGGTTTTCTACACCGAAGAGGTGGAGACCCACGCACTGTCGAACGTTACGCTGACGATAGGGGCGGGCGAATTCGTCTCGATCGCCGGGCCATCGGGGTGCGGCAAGACGACGCTCCTGTCGATCCTCGGCCTGCTGGACTCTCCCACCGGGGGTACCTACGTACTGGACGGGGAGCCGGTGGAGAAGCTGTCCGCCTCCCGGCGCGCCAGGATCCGCAACCAGGCGATAGGATTCGTCTTCCAGGCATTCAACCTGATTGGCGATCTGACGGTTTTCGAGAACGTGGAGCTTCCGCTGACCTATCGGGGCATTCCCGGAGCCGAGCGGAGGGATCGCGTGCAGTCTTCGCTGGAACGTGTGGGAATGGTTCACAGGATCGACCACTACCCGTCCCAGTTGTCGGGCGGTCAGCAGCAGCGGGTGGCCGTCGCCCGTGCGATTGTGGGCAGGCCCCTCATACTTCTCGCCGACGAGCCCACCGGCAATCTGGACTCGGAGAACGGCAGGGCCGTCATGAAACTGCTTCACCAACTCCACAGCGACGGTGCGACAATCTGCATGGTGACCCACGACCCCAGATACGCCCATGCCGCGGATCGGACTGTCCATCTCTTCGACGGACAGATCGTCGCAGAGGGCGTGAGCCGTGGCGCGTGCGAACTGGAGGAGAGCGGGTTCGACGTGGTCTAGGAGCCGACGGCGCGGAAGAGCTGGTCGCGGGCGCGCTGGCGTGTCTGGCGGAAGGAGAGGCGGCCGGTGCAGTAGATGCGGGACTTGCGGAGGTCGTAGATGTGGCCGTTGGAGATGGAGGCGAGGCGTGTGACGCGCGTCGCCGGACTTACAGGCTCATCCTCCGCTGGAAGCCGCCCTCCCGTTCAGGCTCACATGCCGTTGGACAACACTACCGGTTGACATCCTGGCCGACTTCGCTATCTTCGAAAGCTGTCCCAGCTACGCTGCGCTCCGTGGTGTCCCCGAAGGGGATCCTCGCGGGTGGTGGCGGGCGTGGGGCAACCAGCTTCTTGAAAACCAGGGTAGAAGGAAGGAAGTGCCTTAGGTCGCTCCAGCCACGCCGGTGGCGGGTGCCCCCCTGCGGGGTGGTTCGTCGGCGGTAGGTGGGAGCGTACGTGTTGGAAGGCGAAAACGGTGGTGGGCTAGCCCGCAGATTTGGCTGGGCGTGAGCGGATCGATGGAACGTCCGTTGGCGTTCAGCCCAGGAAGAGGGCTGGTCAAGCGACAAAGTGCATACGGTGGATGCCTTGGCACAGACCGGCGATGAAGGACGTGGCAAGCTGCGAAAAGCCTCGGGGAGTTGCAAGCAAGCTCAGATCCGGGGGTGTCCGAATGGGGAAACCCGGCGGGAGCAATCCCGTCACCCTTAACAGGGAGCCAACCCAGGGAACTGAAACATCTAAGTACCTGGAGGAAAAGAAATCAATCGAGATTCCCAGAGTAGCGGCGAGCGAAAAGGGAATAGCCCAAACCCGGGTGGGGAGACTCAACCGGGGGTTGTGGGGCCGCACAGGAAGTGAACCGAAGCATAGCGGAACGGTACTGGAACGTACGACCGTAGAGGGTGAGAGTCCCGTACGCGAAATGCGAGTAGGTGATCTGGTGTGGACCCCGAGTAGGCCGGGACACGTGGAACCCTGGCTGAATCCGGGAGGACCATCTTCCAAGGCTAAATACGAGTCTGTGACCGATAGCGGATAGTACCGTGAGGGAAAGGTGAAAAGAACGCCTGACGGCGAGTGAAATAGATCCTGAAACCGTGTGCATACAAGCGGTCGGAGCCCGACCCGGATCTTCGGATTACCGGGGGTGGGTGACGGCGTGCCTTTTGCATTATGATCCGGCGAGTTACTCCTCATGCGCGAGGTTAAGGGCTTATGGTCCGGAGCCGAAGCGAAAGCGAGTCTGAATAGGGCGATGAGTGCATGGGGGTAGACCCGAAACCGACGCGATCTATCCATGGCCAGGGTGAAGCTGGGGTAACACCTGGTGGAGGCCCGAACCGTTGTGGGTTGAAAACTGCTCGGATGAGCTGTGGATAGGGGTGAAAGGCCAATCAAGCTCGGAGATAGCTGGTTCTCCCCGAAATATATTTAGGTATAGCCTCAGGGGATTATCTCGAGGAGGTAGAGCACTGGATGGGCTAGGGGCCTCACCAGGTTACCGAACCCAACCAAACTCCGAATGCCTCAGAGACGTATCCTGGGAGTCAGTGGGCGGGCGATAATGTCCGTCCGCGAGAGGGAAAGAGCCCAGACCGTCAGCTAAGGCCCCCAAATCTGTGCTAAGTGAGAAAGGATGTGGATGTGCAGAGACAACTAGGAGGTTGGCTTAGAAGCAGCCATTCCTTTAAAGAGTGCGTAATAGCTCACTAGTCAAGTGGATCCGCGCCGATAATGGTCGGGACTCAAGCACAGTGCCGAAGCTACGGATGACGCAAGTCATGGTAGGGGAGCATTCCCTGGTCAGTGAAGCGGACTCGGAAGAGCATCCGTGGAGAGCAGGGAAGAGAGTATGCCGGAATGAGTACGCGATAAACAGGGTGAGAATCCCTGTCACCGAAAGCCTAAGGGTTCCGGAGCCAGGCTTATCCGCTCCGGGTTAGTCGGTCCCTAAGCCGAGGCCGAAGGGCGTAGGCGATGGGAAACAGGTCAATATTCCTGTACCGTTCAAGTAGCGTTTGACCATGAGGGGGGACGCGGAAGTGACAGGACCGTCGGGTGGTGGAATATCCGATGTAAGGTGGTAGGCGATGAGGGGGGAGAAAAGACTCCTTTAGCCGAGCGCCGATGCCGAAGGGAAATTGCTCCCTACAAAGGGTCCGTAACCATGCCGCCGAGAAAAGCCTCGCATGGGAGGTGCTTGGACGACCGTACCGCAAACGGACACACGTAGGCGAGGCGAGTAGCCTAAGGTGCTCGAGTGATCCGCGGAGAAGGAACTCGGCAAAATGTCCCCGTAACTTCGGGAGAAGGGGAGCCTGTGGTAGGTGAACCACGACGCGTGGGGAGCCGAAGCAGGCCGCAGAGAATCGGCCCAAGCGACTGTTTATTAAAAACACAGGTGTCTGCAAAGTCGGTTAAGACGACGTATAGGCACTGACGCCTGCCCGGTGCCGGAAGGTAAAAGGAAGGGGTTAGAGGCAACTCGAAGCTCTGAACTGAAGCCCCGGTAAACGGCGGCCGTAACTATAACGGTCCTAAGGTAGCGAAATTCCTTGTCGGGTAAGTTCCGACCTGCACGAATGGCGTAACGACTTGGGCGCTGTCTCCTCCGCGAGCTCGGCGAAATTGGAGTATCGGTGAGGATACCGATTACCCGCGACAGGACAAAAAGACCCCGTGCACCTTTACTGCAACCTGCCATTGGGTCTTGGCTTTGCATGTGTAGGATAGGTGGGAGACTGTGAACTGTTCTCGCTAGGGGACAGGGAGTCATTGGTGAAATACCACCCTTACAATGTTGAGGCTCTAACCCAGGGGAGTGAATCCTCCTCGGGAACAGTGGCAGGTGGGTAGTTTGACTGGGGCGGTCGCCTCCCAAAATGTAACGGAGGCGCGCAAAGGTTCCCTCAGCGCGGTCGGCAATCGCGCGAAGAGTGCAAAGGCATAAGGGAGCTTGACTGTGAGACCGACGGGTCGAGCAGGAACGAAAGTTGGCCTTAGTGATCCGGCGGTTCCGAATGGAAGGGCCGTCGCTCAACGGATAAAAGGTACGCCGGGGATAACAGGCTTATCGCCCCCGAGAGTTCACATCGACGGGGCGGTTTGGCACCTCGATGTCGGCTTATCGCATCCTGGGGCTGAAGAAGGTCCCAAGGGTCGGGCTGTTCGCCCGTTAAAGCGGTACATGAGCTGGGTTTAGAACGTCGTGAGACAGTTCGGTCTGTATCCGTCGTGGGCGTTGGAGTATTGAGGGGAGCTGCTCCTAGTACGAGAGGACCGGAGTGGACTGACCACTCGTGTACCGGTTGTTCCGCCAGGGGCATTGCCGGGTAGCGACGTCGGGAAGGGATAACCGCTGAAAGCATCTAAGTGGGAAGCCCCCCCCAAGATGAGTACTCCCAGACCATTGGTCTCAGAAGGGCCGTGCGAGACTAGCACGTTGATAGGCGGCAAGTGGAAGCGTGGTGACACGTGCAGCTGAGCCGTACTAATGGCCCGAGAGGCTTGACCAGCATCCTTTTCTGCTATTTCCAGCACGCTAAGGCGCTTTCTTCCTTCACTCTGTATTTTTTGGCTGGTGGCCAGAGCGCAGGGGTCACACCCGATCCCATCCCGAACTCGGAAGTTAAGCCCTGCCGCGCGGATGGTACTGCCGGGGCAACCTGGTGGGAGAGTACGTCGCTGCCAGCCGTCATGAGAACGCCCCGCCCGGTTTCGACCGGGCGGGGCGTTCGCTATTGGCACCTACTCCGGGGCTTCGGACGCCGCCCGGAGCAACTCCTCAGCCGCACGGGCCGGGTCCGGGTGCGCCATCACGGCGCTGACCACGGCACAGCCGACAGCGCCTGTCCCGAAGGCGTGTCGGGCGCGCTGGGCCGTGATACCGCCGATGCCCACGACCGGGGCGCCCGCGCCGCGCACGACGGCGGCCAGTCCATCGAGGCCGATTGTCGTCCCTGCATCCGGCTTGGTGCGGGTCGGAAAGACGGTGCCGCACCCGATGTAGTTCGCTCCATCGGCCACGGCCGCGCGGGCAACAGCCACGTCATCGGCAGAGTAGCCGATGAGGAAGTCCGGTGGCGTGATGCGGCGGGCTGCGGCGACCGGGAGATCACCGGGCCCGAGGTGGACGCCATCCGCGCCGACTGCAAGAGCCAGGTCGACGTTGTCGTTGACGAAGAAGAGGCTGCCCGCGGCCTCGGTGTCAGCACGCAAGCGACGGGCGAGGCGGAGCGTCTCTCGTGGCGGCAGGGACTTTTCCCGTAGTTGCACCGCCGGCGCACCGGCCCGCAGGGCAGCGCCGACGATGTCCGCGACGTTCCGCGATCCGGCGAGTGCTCTGTCGGTGATCACGATCAGCCGGAGACGCCGGGCAAGGTCATTCGGGGCCGGCGGGCCGGAAGTCATGGGTGCGTGCCCGACGGCTGCGGACTATCCGCCTTCCGAGTTCCGGCGAGCCAGTTGGCGAGCCGCGTTATGCTCGCGGAGAGAGCGGGAAAAGATATGTTCACTGTTCGGCAGGGCGACGAAGTAGAGGTAGTCGGTAACGGCGGGATCAAGGGCTGCGTCGAGTGCCTGGGCGCCTGGAGCGCAAATTGGGCCGGGGGGCAGTCCTGGTTGAGTGTATGTGTTGTAGGGATGGTCGGCCACAGAGTCGATGGCTGCGTAGAGGAGGCGGGACCTGTGGCCGCCCAGGGCGTAGAGAACCGTGGGGTCCGCCTGCAGGAGCATGCCGCGTCGTAGCCGATTGTGATAGACGCTCGATATCGTGCGCATCTCCGAGTTCTTCGCGGCTTCCGCCTGAATGATGGAGGCGAGGGTGACGACTTCCCGTTCCGACAGCCCGGTCTCGGCGAGTTGTTGGCGGCGCTCGGGTGTCCAGTAGCCATGGTAGCGCTGGATCATGGCCGATACGACCCGCTCCAGGCCGACTCCTTGCGCAAACCGGTAGGTGTCGGGGAACAGGTATCCCTCGAGTCCCGGACCGGGCACGCCCCAGTCCGAATGCAGACTGTCGCCGCGCAGCGCATCCGCAACGCTGGTTGAATCGGACCCCGCGGCCACGGCGATCCTGACGGCCATCCGCTTTATTGTGAGACCCTCGGGGACCGTGACGGAAAGAGTCTGGACCCGGCCCTCAGCGAGTGCGGTGTGGATGTCCGAGAACCGCGCCCCTCGGGGGAGCCGGTAGGTGCCCGCCCTGACCTCACGGTCCAGCCCCCGCAGGCGGGCGTAGAAGCTGAAGAGATCGGGTCGCGAGATTACCTCGGCACGGTGGAGCGTGTTGACGATCTCGCGAAAGGGCGTTCCGCGGGGAATGTCAACGACCACCTCGGCCTCGGGCTGCGTGGGAACCCCTCCGAGAAAGCTGGCGGCAACGACAGCCGCCGCCAGAAGACCGGCGCCACCGCCCAGAATCTGGCTACGTTTCGTCGTCCATGCACGCTGACGCGTCCACGGCACAAGCGTCGAGCCAGTCCTGGAGGATGATTGCCGCTGCTCCTGCATCGATCCTTCCTTTGTCTTCCTTCTTCTTCCGCCTCAACCCGATGGATCGAATCCTGCTTTCGGCCTCGACCGAAGAGTAGCTCTCATCGACGAAGTGGACACGAAGCCCGCTTCGTTCTTCCAGCCGGCGGCCGAAGGCCCGAACCTCCACTGTCCATGAATCTTCGCAACCGTCGAGGTCCAGCGGAAGTCCCACGACCATTCGCAGCACCCGATGACGTCGTGCCAGATCCAGGATCCGGGAGACGGGTGGCCGTTTGCCGGGACGCCTTTTCAGAGTGACCAGGGGGGTCGCGAGGGTGCCCGAGGCGTCGCTGAGAGCGATTCCTATGCGGCGCTGGCCGTAGTCGATCCCCAGAACGCGACCTGGAGATGGAGGGGACGCAGGTTGTGTCGGGGAGGGTGGAGTGGCTGAGGTCATGCTCACTTCGCTGGCCGTCTCGTTTCTCCGGGGGCGCCGTTGGCCACCGCGGGGCTGTCGGTCGTATTCGGCACGACCGGGATCCCGCCGCGAATCCGCGGCGAACGTGTCCCAATGTGCCGATCCAATCCCGGTTCGGCCAGCGGCCCCTCCGACCGGTCCGGGTGGCGCCGAAGGCATCCTGGTGGCCGGCGTCCTGGAGCCGGCCGCCGATCTTCGATAGCTTCCCACCGCACATGCCATCTTCGCCTCGTCCTCCATCCTCGGAGACCACCCAACCATGCAACTCGGTGCTTTTTCCATCAGTCTTGCCGTCAAGGATCTCGCCGTCTCCCGGGACTTCTACGAGAAGCTCGGCTTCTCCGTGACGGGCGGCGACGGCGAAAAATACCTGATGCTGGTCAACGGAACGACCATCATCGGACTCTTCGAGGGGCTGTTCGACACGAACATCCTGACCTTCAACCCTGGTCTTGCTCAGGACATGACGCAGCTCACGGACTTTACGGACGTGCGGGATATCCGGGCCGCGCTGGCTGCGGCAGGGGTCGAGATGTCCAGCGACACGGACCCGGACGGTACCGGTCCGGCCAGCATTGTCGTCGTGGACCCGGACGGAAATCCGGTCCTGGTCGATCAGTTCTTTACCAGGCCCGGGAGCGGGGAGGCGTAGCGGCCCGGTACATTCGCGCCAGGGCCGCTAGCGTGGTCCGGGCCTCCTGCGCCGCCGCTCCTCCTCGGGTTCGTCTTCCGCGTCGCGGTCGTTCCGCGTAAAGATCCGGATGACGCCGGCGGAAGCTTCGGTTCCGTAGAGGCTCTTCGCGGCAGGCCCCTTGATGAACTCGATACGCCCGATGGAAGCGTTGTCCCGCATCAGTGCTGGCAGGGGTCCCCTGACGCGGATGCCGTCCACGTAGATGACCGGGGAGGACCTCTCGACCAGGGAGCGACTCCCGATCCGGAGAGTTCGATCGCCCTGGAGCCCCGCGGAGGGTGGCAGATCCGCCCTGCGCAGCTGGACGATCGGGACCAGGTCGTGCCCGTCCCCCACCGTCGGCGCAGGCAGCGCCGCCGGTATCGGCGGAGCCGAAAAGCTGCAGCACATCGCGGTATACATGATCTCTCGGACCGCGAGGGTGCCCAGAAGCCCGACGGCTCCGGCACAGGCGATCAAGGCAAGGTTGCGTCCGTCTTCTCCTCGGGACTTCACGTCTTCGCTCCTCGTCGGGGGGAGGTGCCCATGAGATTGCTACACGGTGCATGCATCGACGTTCCCGGTCAAATGGATCACCGTATGCCGAGAGCCGCCATGTTTGCCGAATACCTTCCGTCCCCGGCGATGGTGAGCAGTCCGGCTTCAACCAGAACCGTCAGGTCGCGACGGAGTGTCCGGCGCGAAAGCGCCCCGTACCGTCGTGCCACATCCGTGTCGAGAAGGGTCACGTCGTCGATCTCGAGCGATCCCTCCAGCGGGAAAACGAGAATGAGGTCGCGCCGCCGTCTGAACACCGTTCGCTTGTGGTGGTCCTCCTCCACGAAGCGTTCCAGCACGAATCCACGCCACGCGACCTCCTGGTGGGCGCGCGAGACCGCGTCGAAGATGCCCTGAAGCCCATCGCGAAGTCCCTCCACTCCGTACGCGATGAACGACGTCAGGGAACGGTCCCGAGCGGCGAGATCGAGTTGCCGGAAGTACTCGCGGCGGGTGTCGTTGTAAAACTCCGTGAGGATGTGCGATGCCAACGAGGGGTTCCCGGCGGTGGCGAGGACGTAGGACTCCAGGAGTCTGGCGGTGCGGCCGTTGCCGTCAACGAACGGACGGATCCATAGCACGTACACATGCGTGACAAGGGCTCGGGTCACCGCACGGCCGAAGTTGCCGCCACCTTCCGCGACCCTGAATTCCCGGTTCAGCCACCCGAAGACGCCGTCGACGAGGCGGGGGACGTCGTCGGCACGAGGGGCAGAGTACTTCCCGCCTGCCCCTTCTGTTCGGAACCGGCCCGGCACCGCGTCGAGGTGGTCGTCTCCCCGCTCACCGATCATCCCGTGCACCCGGAGCAGGAGTTGGGTGGTCACCGGTTCGGCGCGGCCTCCACCAACCTCGTCGAGCAGGGTGGTGGTGGCGTTGACGACGTTCATCACTCCGGTCGCCCGGTGGCTCCTTTCGGGGGGCAGTCGGCGCCCGGCCATGAGCTGCCCGACCTCGGCCGCGTCGAGCGGACCACCCTCGATGGCGGCGGTCGCGGTCGCGCCCTTCGCCAGGGACGTGTCAAGCAGACGGCGTTGGAGTTCGGGACGGATGGGCGTCGCTCGGATCGCGGAGACGAGTGCGTCGCACTGGCCGAGCTGGTAGCGCGTTTTCGGCGAGATTCCCCAGTGACGCCGGTACCGCGGCTGCGATTCCACCTCGTCCGGTCCCCCCTTTTGGCCCGCGTGACAGATTTGGTGACAGATTCAAGGTATTATCTGTCCATAATTCTGTCACGGCTCCGTCCGGGCCAGCGCGGACAGCGACGCGCCGCCCCCTTCTAATGCAACGCGTCAGGCGTCAGATTAGCGGGTAGCCATCCCGTTTCCCGAACCGGAGCCCATCGAGAGTGTCCGAATACCAATACGCAACCGTCCCGTCCGACGGTGAGAGGATCGCCGGTGACACTGCCAACCCCGTGGTCCCTGATCGTCCGATTGTTCCCTTCATAGAAGGGGACGGAATCGGCCCCGACATCTGGGCGGCAACCCGCCACGTGGTGGACGCGGCGGTGGAAAAGGCCTACGGCGGGGCTCGTGCGGTCGCGTGGATGGAGGTATTTGCCGGAGAGAAGGCCAACGACCGGGCGGGCGAGTGGTTGCCCGGGGAGACCCTCGACGCGCTGACAGAGTTCAAGGTTGCGATCAAGGGCCCTCTGACGACCCCGGTGGGTGGGGGAATTCGCTCGCTCAACGTGACGATCCGGCAGGTCCTGGACCTGTACTCGTGCATTCGTCCCGTCCGGTGGGTCCCCGGCGTTCCTTCTCCCGTGCGGGAGCCGGAAAAGGTGGACATGGTCGTCTTCCGCGAGAACACGGAGGACGTCTACGCGGGGATCGAATGGGCGTCGGGCACGGGGGAGGCGGAAGCGGTCCGGGATTTCCTTCAGGAACGGATGGGCGCGACGATCCGTGAGGCGAGCGGCATCGGAATCAAGCCGGTCAGCCCCTTCGGTACCAAGCGGCACGTCGCGGCGGCGATACGGTACGCGCTCGGCAGAAGGCGCGACTCGGTCACGCTGATGCACAAGGGCAACATCATGAAGTACACGGAGGGTGCATTCCGGGACTGGGGGTACGAGGTCGCGCGCGAGCTGTTCCCCGAAGACACCATCGCCGAGGAGCGACTGTGGGAGGGCGAGGAAGCGGCGGGGCGGGTGGTCATCAAGGATCGCATCGCCGACTCGATGTTCCAGCAGGTGCTGCTCCGTCCCGAAGAGTACTCGGTCGTCGCAACGCCCAACCTCAACGGGGACTACCTCTCCGACGCGTGCGCGGCGCAGGTGGGCGGGCTCGGAATGGCGCCCGGAGCGAACGTGGGTGACTCGGTCGCACTCTTCGAAGCGACCCACGGGACCGCGCCCAAGTACGCGGGACTGAACCGGGTGAACCCCGGGTCCCTGATCCTCTCGGCGGTCATGATGCTCGAGCACCTGGGCTGGGACGACGCGGCACGCGCGGTCGATCGGGGGCTGGAGGGGGCGGTAGGCGCCCGCATGGTGACCTACGACCTGGAAAGGCAAATGGACGACGCCACCCGGGTGTCGACGTCGCGCTTCGGCGAGACCATAGTCGCCCACATGTAGCCTCCACCCCGAGGAACGCCAGCACATGCGCCTTGAAGTACACTCGACGTCTCCCGAGACGGTTGACACCCCGTTGATGGTGGTGCCGGTGACCTCGGACCGGACCCTTGAGCGGGTCGGTGAGCTCTCCAGGCTGGACAGGGTGATCGGGGGCGTCGCGAGCCGAGCCGCCTCCGCGGGGGACTTCCGCGGTCGCGGGACCGACCGGGTGCTTGGCTACCGCGTCGGCGCCGAAGGGCCGGCGCGCGTTCTCTTTCTGGGCGTCGGGAGTTCGGAGTCGCTGACGCCGGAGAAGGTTCGCGGGGCCGCCGGGGAGGCAGTGCGTGCCGCCGAGGGCCACAGGGTGTCGTCGCTGTCGTTTTGTCTCGGCCACCTCGGTGCCGGGGCCGGGTCGGGACTGGCGCAGGCAGCGGCGGAGGGTCTGGTCCTGGGGGCGTGGCGCTTTGACGAGTTGAAGGAGCTGGCCGGGCCGGAACCCGAGGGGGCTGGCGGCGAGAAGTCGGCTCCCCGGGTCGAATCGGCATCCTTGATCGGGAGCTCGTCCCCGGAGTGGAGAGAGGCGGTCCGGGTCGGGCACGCCTTCGCCGGGGGCGAAAACCTGGCCCGCACGCTCCAGGCCAGGCCGGGCAACGTCGCGACCCCTTCCCATTTGGCGGCCGAGGCCGTTCGGATCGCGAAGGAGGTCGGGCTCGGCTCCGAGGTGCTGGGCCCGGCCGAGATGGAGGCCGAGGGGATGGGCGCCCTCCTGTCGGTTGCGCGGGGGTCCGACCAGGAGCCGCGGCTGATCGTACTGCGACACCGCGGGGGGAGGCCGGGCGAGGCGCCCCTGGTGCTGGTGGGGAAGGGCCTCACCTTCGACGCCGGAGGGATTTCGCTCAAGCCGGCGAAGGGCATGGAGGACATGAAGTACGACATGTCGGGTGGGGCGGCCGTCCTGGGCGCGATGAGGGCCATCGGGCAGCTGGGCCTTTCCGCGAACGTCACGGGGGTCGTCCCCAGCTCGGAAAACCTGCTCAACGGATCAGCGACGAAGCCGGGCGACGTGGTGCGGAGCCGGGCGGGGAAGACGATCGAAGTGATCAACACCGATGCGGAGGGCAGGCTGATCCTGGCCGACGCGCTCCACTACGCGGCCGGGTGGAATCCGGCCGCCATCGTGGATTGCGCAACGCTGACGGGAGCCTGTGTCATTGCCCTCGGGCACCACCGTTCCGCAGTGCTGGGGAGCGACGATGCGCTCGTGGAAGAGTTGCGCGGCGCCGGTGACGCGGCGGGCGAACCGTGCTGGCCTCTACCCCTCGACGCCGAGTACCGAAGGCAACTGGACAGCGACTTCGCCGATCTCAAGAACGTCGGTGGCCGTGCCGGGGGCACGATCACCGCCGCCTGTTTTCTGTCCGAATTTGTCGGAAGCGCACCGTGGGCACACCTGGACATCGCCGGAACCGCGTACGGCAAGACGAAGAAGCCCTACCTGAGGAACGGGCCGGCCGGCAATCCCTGCCGGCTTCTGCTCGAATGGGTACGGGCGAGGGTGGCTGCCTGAGCGGCCGGGTGGGGAGGGGAGGCGGTCGGACGTTGGGCAAGAGCCGGGCATGGTCCATCCACCGTGTTTCCGTGACGGCGTTCACCGCCAGTGTCGTTGCCGTCTCGCTCTTGCCCCTTTCCTCCATGGGTCAGGAACCTCCCGATTCCCTGCAGGTCCCCCCGGATTCGCTGCTGGCCGATTCGCTGCCGGCTCTGGACAGCCTCGCCGCGGACTCCCTCGCTCAGGACACCCTGGTCGCCGATACTCTGCAGGTGGACAGCCTTCCGCCGCCACCCGTCCTCCCCACCCTGCCGAATCCGGTGCCTGCGGGAACCGTCTCGGGGATCTGGGAGTGGGACCGCAGCGAACTCCTCGGGGTCCGCGGCCAGACGCTATGGGAACTCCTGGCCGACATCCCGGGACTTCTTGCCGTGCGGAGCGGGGACTTCGGTTCCGCGGCCACCGTGTTTCCGGTCGGGTATTCGGGGGGGGGACTGCGACTGTACTACGACGGGGTCGAACACCTTCCCCTCGAGGGTTCGATCCCGGATCTGTCCCGGGTCCCCCTGTCAGGGTTGGAGCGTGTCCGTGTGGTCGAGCGTCCCAACGGAGTCGAGGTGCACCTCTACCGTCTGGTTCACACCGATGTGCGTCCCCTTTCGGTGGTGGAAGCCGGGACGGGTGATCTCGACACGAACCTCCTGCGCGCGACTTTCTCGATGCCGCGCGTATTCGGCGGAAAGGGAGCGCTGGCAATCGAGAGGCTGGATACCCAGGGGCGGGATGCGCCGGGCGCGCTGACGGGAGGCTGGTTCCGGTACAGCCTGCATAAGGGGGACACAGGCGGCGTGCGCTTCGAGATCCGGCGCATGGGTTCCGAACGGACCGTATTCACTCCATCGCCGCCCTCGGTCAGCAGGTCGGATTGGACCGTACAGGGAAACTGGACGCCTTCGCAGGGTCTGCTCGCGGAAGCATGGGCCACGGGAGCTTCCGTAGGGTCCGGTGACAGCCTGCAGGTCTTCACTTTCTCTCCGGACCCTCGCAAGCAATACGGCACCCGGTTCTCGTTTGCCCGAGGCGTTCTGTGGGGCCGGACCACCACACGCTTCAATTCCGGCGACGGGGTCGCCGACCGGGAGCTTTCCGGGGAATTGTCGATGGTGTCGTCGAGGTGGGGTGGAGTCAGCGGCCGGGTCTGGAGTGAATCGTGGGACGATCGGGGCGGATCGGGATACGACGTGAGGGCGTGGTTGTCGCCCGTTTCCCTCCTGTCCGTCTTCGTGGAGCGGGGCGACGGCAGCAGGTCCGTACCCTTTCTCAATCCACTGCAGGAGATGCCCGACAGCACGATGGATCCCATGGCGAATCCTGATCCCATGACGGACCCGGACTCCGCGGATGCAATGCCGGCCCCGCAGAGTCGTTTCACCCACAGGACCGGCACCCGGTATGGAGCCCGCTTGCGTTGGCGGCAGGTGGAGTTCACGGGTGCACGGGTGTCGGTGGAGGCGGACTCGGTGTGGCCAACCCAACTCCTCTTCGACCGCGGTGGCCTGGTTCTGCCCCAGCCGCGGCGGTTGGGGTGGGAGGTCACGGGCCGTGTTCCGGTGTGGCCCGCCGGACTCTTTCTGGTCGCACATCTCCAGCAGTGGGAGCAACAGGACTCCGTTTCGCTCTATTTCCCCGATCACACCTACCGGGGGAGCCTTTCCTTTCATCGGGTATTCCGGGAAAGCGGCAGCGCCGAAGTCTGGGTCGACCTGGGCGCTCAGGGACGCTCAGCCATGAACGTGCCACTTGCCATGGAGGCTGAGCCGGATCCGATGGAGGAGACCGAGGAGGATGAGGAGGAGGTCCGCCTGGTGCCCACCCCGGTTCCGTTTTATCAGAATTGGTATTTCCGCTTGCAGATCCGTGTCCTGTCGCTGAACATCTTCGCCACGGTGGAGAACCTGTCGGTGAGATCGAACAACCAGGACGTGCCGGGGATACTGCTTCCCCGAACTCGAAGCATGTACGGGGTCAGGTGGACATTCTGGAACTGAGATGCCGACGAACCGCCCTGCGCGGCGCGCCAGGGTGTAGCGGAATGATACGCGGTTTGACGGGAAAGGGTGAGATGCGATGATCCGCAGCATGACGGGGTATGGCGCGGCTGAGGAGGAACTTCCGGACGGCCGCGTTCTGCGCGCGGAGATCCGGACGGTCAACCACCGCCACCTCAACGTCAACGTGCGCCTTCCAAGGGGGTGGGAGAACCTTGAAAGCAAGGTCACGGAGCGGGTGCGGACGGTCCTTTCGAGGGGCAGTGTGTCGCTTTCGATGGCTTGTGAGCGACCCGACCACGAGGACACCGGAGCACCCGGGCTGGACATGGACCGTGTCCGCCGCCTCGTGTCGTTGCTGAGACTGGCCGGGGAGGAACTCGATTTCGACGGGAAGCTGGACGTCAACACGGTAGCGGGGTTGCCGGGCGTGTGGCGTACCGATGCACTTCCTGCGCCGCCGCCCCCGGACGAAGCCGGGCTGTTGAGCTGCGCCGAGGCCGCGCTCGGCGGGGTCGTGGCGATGAGGGAGGCGGAGGGGCGTCGGCTCGAAGAGGAGTTGCGCAGGAGCGTGGGCCGGATCAAGGCGGAGGTCGACGTCATCGAGGCACGGGCCCCGGAGCGGCTCATCCGGGAGAGGGACCGGCTTCGCGAACGGGTCGCGCTCCTGTCCGATGCGGTTGAAGTGGACGAGGATCGGCTCGCCCGGGAGATCGCATACCTGGCCGAGAAGTGGGACATCGCGGAGGAGATTGTGCGGCTGCGCTCGCACGTCACGTTTTTCCTCGAACAGCTGGGAGATGCGGGAGGAGGCCCCGTGACCGCCGAGCGAGCGAAACGGGGGTCGGGTGCCGAGGATCCGGACAGTGCGGTGGTGGGGCGACAGGCGGGAAAACGTCTGGGGTTCGTGGTCCAGGAGATGAATCGGGAGGCGAACACGCTGGGGGCCAAAGCCAACGACGCGGCAATATCGGCGTCGGCCGTGGCCATCAAGGAAGAGCTGGAGCGGATCCGGGAGCAGCTGGAGAACGTCGAGTGAGCACGCCGCCCAGGCCGGTCGTGCTGGTCGGACCCTCCGGGGCCGGCAAGACCACGCTTGCGGGGAGGTTGGTGCGGGAATACCCCGGACACTTCGCGTTCTCAGTGTCCGCGACCACGCGGGGACCGCGACCGGGCGAGCGATCGGGAACCGACTACCACTTCGTCTCCCGGCGTGATTTCGAGGAGATGATCGATGCCGGTGAGTTGGCGGAGTGGGCTGAAGTTCACGGCGAGTACTACGGGACGCCACTGAAGAATCTGCGGGTTGGCTCCGGGGACGAAGCCGCTCCGGTGCTCGACATCGATGTCCAGGGCGCAAGGCAGATCATCAAGCACGGTATCGGTGCCTTGGTTATCTTCATCCTGCCCCCGGGCTCGGCCGAGTGGATCGGTCGTCTGGTCGGAAGGGGCACGGAGTCGCGTGGAGAGATCGCACGCCGTCTTCGCACGGCGCTCGAGGAGCTTCAAGCGGCTTCATCATTCGAACAGTTTGTCGTGAACGCCGTTCTGGATCAGGCTGTCCGGCAGGTCCATGCGCTGGCGAGCGGGGATACGGTCACCCGCATCGGGTTTTCGGAAGTTAGAGCCCTGTCCCGCGCACTGGATGCCGGTGCCCGGTTGGAGATCGGGCGTCTGACAGGGGCGCCTGCAGCCTCAGCGGCTCACAAGGAGGAAACATGAGGGTCTTTACCCCGGGCGAGATCGCCGAGCACAACCACAGCAAATACCAGGGTGTCCTGGTTGCCGCCAAGTACGCGCGGGAGCTGAACCTGCTTCCGCGGGAACTTCTTCCGCTGGGGGACCAGAAGAAGCTCTCGACCCGTGCGCTCGAGGCGATCACCTCGGGCCAGGTCGACTACCGTCTCGTGAGACGCAGGCGGCCGGAGACGGAATAGCCCGCCGTGTCGCCCAGTGACCCCTGGAAGGGGAAGCGTGTCGTACTGGGTGTTTGCGGAGGCATCGCCGCCTACAAGGCCGTACAGATTGCCCGTGACCTGACCCTTCTCGGCGCTACCGTCGATGTGGTTCTCAGCGAGGCGGCCCGGCAGTTCGTCGCGCCTCTTTCCTTCGAGGGTGTGACGGGCCGCGGCCCGCTGATCGATCTGTTCGCAGTGGGTGGGGCCGCGCTGCACGTGACGCTCGGCCGTGACGCCGACTGCGTGTGCGTCGCTCCTGCTACCGCCGACTTGATCGCGCGCGCGGCGTCGGGTCGGGCGAGTGACCTGCTCACCACTGTACTGGTGGCCAGCGATGCGCCCGTCGTGGTGGCCCCTGCCATGAACAAGCGCATGTTCGCGCACTCGCGTACCGAAGCGAACCTGGCCCGCTTGACCGACGACCTGGGATATCGCCGTGTGGGCCCCGCTTCGGGACGACTTGCGGCGGGGGAGGGCAGTGGGCCGGGCCGGATGGCGGAGCCGGGTGCGATCGTCGATGCGGTGGGGAGGGCGCTGGGCGGCGGCGGGGCCCTCGACGGCGCAAGGGTGGTCGTGACGGCCGGACCCACTCGCGAGGCGGTGGACGCGGTCCGTTTCGTCGGGAATCGCTCATCGGGGAAAATGGGGTACGCGCTGGCGCGCACGTCGTGGCTGCGCGGCGCCGAGGTCACGTTGATCACCGGTCCGGCGGCGGTCGCGGCGCCATACGGCGTGAAGGTGCGGGGGGTGGAGACCGCCCTGGAGATGCGTGACGCGGTGCTGGCAGAAGTCGGGGAGGCCGACGTGGCGATTCACGCGGCGGCGGTGGCGGACTATCGCCCGGTCTCTCCGAGCGCGGACAAGATCAAGCGGGGGGTCGCCGAGGAGGAGTTGATCGTGAGAATGGTCGCGAATCCGGACATCGCCACCGAATCGGCCCGCCTCATGAAGGCCGGCAGCGTGTCAGCGGGGTTCGCGCTGGAGACGGCGGATCTGGTCGAGCGGGCGGGGGAGAAGCTCGCGGCGAAGGGATTCGATCTCATCGTGGCCAACCGTGCCGGGGAAGCCGACGCCGGGTTCGACACCGATACCAACCGCGTGACCATTCTCGGCCGTGACATGCCGCCGCGCCAACTTCCGCTTATGAGCAAGTTCGCCGTCGCCGGTTCAATCATGGACCTGATCGAGGACCGGTTGCGGCAGGGGGGGCGGGGGTGAGTGGACGTGCCGGCCGGCTGGCGGCGTACCTGGAGCAACGGAGGAGAATGGGCGAGCCGGGATTCGTTCCCGAGGGTCTCGAACCGGGGGAGCTGATCACGCTGCTGTCCGCATCCGCTGAGAGACCTGCCGGGGCTCCGGCGGCCTCGTCGCGCACCGTTCCGGCTGGCCGCCGCGGCATCACCATCGGCAACGCCGACTACGAGGCGTTGCGGGAGACCGCGCTGGGCTGCACCCGCTGTCGCCTGTCCGACGGGAGGAAGACAGTCGTCTTCTCCGACGGCAATCCGTCCGCGCGCCTCATGGTGATCGGTGAAGCGCCGGGCGCTCACGAGGACGAAACCGGCCTCCCGTTCGTGGGACAGGCCGGCAAGCTTCTGGATCTCATGCTGGCGTCCGTCGACCTTTCCAGAACGGACTCGGTGTACATCTGCAACGTGCTCAAGTGCCGCCCGCCGGGGAACCGGAATCCGCTGCCTGACGAGATCGAATCCTGCACCCCCCTCCTCAAGCGACAAATCGAACTGGTCTCGCCCGAAGTCATCATGGCCGTGGGTTCGTTCGCCGCCCAGTGGCTGACCGAGTCGACAAAAGCACTGGGCCGACTTCGTGGCACGGTATATGGTTACCACGGGGTGCCCCTGGTGGTCACCTATCACCCGGCTGCGCTCCTCAGGAACCCCGGCTGGAGTCGGCCGGTATGGGACGACCTTCAACTTCTCCGCCGGGTAATGGACGGCAAGTGACGGGCGCAATACCATGAAGCGGTTGTGTTGTGCGCAGTCCGGTCCCCGCTCCCGCTGGCCGACCGGCATCGGCTTCGGGCGAGGAACAAGGACGTGAGCGAGCCCAGTCCCATCCAGGCGGTGACGGAACCGGCAGGATACGACCGTCAACCCCCGTTTTCCCCCGAGGCGGAAGCGTCCGTGCTGGGGGGGATGCTCATCGACGGGGATGCGGTGGCACGCGTGGTGGAGTTCGTGGACGACTCCATGTTCTTCCGCGAGGCGCACCGTCGACTCTTCCGCGCGATGATCCGTCTCTTCGAACGTGGCAGCGTGCTGGACGTGATCACCGTCTCGGAGGAACTGAAGAAGGCGGGCGAGCTGGAGAACGCGGGGGGACTCGAGTACCTGGCATCCCTTCTAGACGCCGTGCCGACGGCTGCCAACATCGAGTACCACGGCCGTATCGTCCATGACAAGGCGCTCCTGCGGCGGCTCATCGATGCGGCCCAGTCGATCGTTCGCGATGTGCACGAGCCGGGTGAACGCGCGGTCGACGAGGTCCTTGATCACGCCGAGCAGCTCGTTTTCCGTGTCTCGGATTCTCGCGACCGCCAGGGATTCGTATGGATCAAGGAGGTGCTGTGGCCCACCTTCGAGCACATCGAAAACCTCCAGGAGACTCCCGGAGGCGTATCGGGACTGGCGACGGGGTTCGTCGAGCTCGACCGGATGACCACCGGGCTTCAGGCGGGCGACCTGGCCATCGTTGCGGGACGTCCGTCGATGGGGAAGACCTCGTGGGTGCTCAACGTGGCCCAGACCGCCGCGATCGAGAACGGGGTCCCCGTGGCGATCTTCAGCCTCGAGATGTCGAAGGAACAGCTGGTCCAGCGCTTCCTGTGCGCGGAAGGCCGCGTCGACGCGCAGCGGCTGCGGCGCGGAAGGTTGGAGCCGGACGAGTACCAGCGCCTGGCTCGGGCAGCCGGCCACCTGAACACGGCGCCGATCTGGATCGACGACTCGGCGACGGCGAATGTCCTGGAGATGAAGGCCAAGGCCAGGCGGCTCAAGTCGGAAGCGAATCTGGGGCTGGTCGTGGTCGACTACATCCAGCTCATGTCGGGGACTGCGCGCACCGATAGCCGCGTTCACGAGGTGTCGGAGATATCGAGAGGCTTGAAGGCGCTGGCACGGGAACTGGAAGTGCCTGTCATCGCCCTCAGCCAGCTCAGTCGCGCACCGGAGCAGCGCACGGACCGGCGACCGCAGCTTTCCGATCTGCGGGACAGCGGTTCCATTGAGCAGGACGCCGACCTGGTGATGTTTCTGTACCGGCCGGAGTACTACCTGGGGCCTACCGACAAGGATGGGAATTCGGTCGAGGGAAAGGCGGAGCTCATCATGGCGAAGCAGCGCAACGGCCCGACGGGCACGGTGGAACTCTACTTCCATAAGTCCTACACCCGATTCGACTCGGTATCGCACTCGGACGAGTCGTCCGAAGCACCGCTGTGAGCCAGGGGGCTCCGGGAAGCCCGGCGTCGTTCACGCCGGCGACGGAGTCGGGGCGCGCGGCGCCCACGGTCGCGGTACTCGTCCCGGCCGCGGGGATCGGTGCCCGCATGGGTGGGGTGAGGAAGCCCTTCATGGAGCTTGGGGGGCGCCCCGTGCTCGATTGGGCCCTCGCACCGTTCCTGGCGCGGCGCGACGTGGTAGAGGTGGTGGTCGCATTGGGCGGGGGGTCAGGCTCGGCGGCACTGAGCCGCCTCGACGAGCGGATAAGGGTGGTGAAGGGTGGGGGTAGCCGCTTCGAGTCGGTGGCCAATGCGCTCGACGGGGTCGAGTCACCCGCTTCCGTGATCGCGGTGCATGATGGTGCTCGCCCCTTTCCGCCGGCCGACGCAATCGAAGCCTGCGTTCGGGTTGCCGCTGCCGGCGAGGGGGCCGTCGCGGGCGTCCGCGCTGTGGACACGGTGAAGCGCACGGGCCCGGGGAATCGGGATGTGGTCGTGGAGACCCCGCCGCGCGAGTCACTGTGGTATGCGCAGACGCCGCAGGTCTTTCCGCGCGAGGTCTTCGCGCGTGCGGTCGCTCACTGTCGGACATCGGGGTTGATTCCCACCGACGACGCCTCGATGGTCGAACCGCTCGGCGTCGAAGTGCACATGATCATGGCTTCCACGAGCAACTTGAAGATCACCTGTCCGGAAGACGTCGTTATTGCTGAAGCGTATCTAACAGAACAACTTGTGTGACATCGTCTAGCAAAACACTTGAATCGGCATGCCGACGCTTGGAGCGCGGCGAGATCATCATCCATCCAACGGAGTCGGTCTACGGCTTCGGGGGCTTTCTGGACGATGTGCCGCTCGCGCGCCTGAGAAGACTCAAACGGCGGAAGAGCAGTGGATTCGTGGTCCTGATACCTTCCGCACGGAGCGCGGCGGCGTTGCTTTCCGAGACGGGGCGCGCACTCGCTGAGGCATTTTGGCCCGGTCCTCTGACGCTGATCGTGGACGACCCCGAGGACCGGTTTCACCCAGGAGCAAAGGCGGCTGACGGCTCGGTGGCACTTCGGGTGCCCGGCCACCCGGTGACCCTGAGCTTGCTGAGGGAGACAGGCCGGGCCATCACGTCGACGTCGGCCAACCAGCCTGGTGTGCCTCCCGCGCTAACTGCCGCGGCGGCGCGCAACGCCGGTCGCGCCCTCGGCATGGAGCTGTTCGGGCTGGATGCGGGCTCCCTCCAGGGGGGTGCGCCGTCCACGCTGGTCCGGTTGGGGAAAGATCGTCCCATCGTGATACGCCAGGGCCCGCTCACTGTACTAGAATTGGAAGTGGTCATGCGCATGCCGGATCCGCATGAATCTGACGGGTGAGGTCGAGGGAGTCCAACAGGGTCGTGCACATCACATTCGTCTGCACCGGTAACACGTGCCGTTCACCGATGGCGGAAGTCATTGCCCGGGCGATGATCGACGAAAACGGGATGACGGGGGTGACAGTGGGGTCTGCGGGGACGGCAGCCTGGCCGGGTGCGCCGGCGAGCGACGGAGCGTGCAGGATCGTCGCTGCGGCCGGCCTGGACCTGGAATCTCACGGGAGCGCCCTGCTGACCGTCGAGGTTTTGGCGTCATCGACGCTGGTGCTCTGCATGGAGAGCCGGCATCTGGCGCGGGCACGGGACATGGAAGCTGCGGAAAGCAGCCGGCCGAAGAGCCATTTGCTTTCCGAGATGGCCGGTGGGAGCGGAGAGGTGGCGGACCCGTTTGGAGGACCGGACCAGGCGTACCTGGGGACGTTTGACGAGCTTCATCAACTGGTGAAGGCGGTTCTCGCCCGTGTCGAAGCGGAAGACGGCGTGCCCCCATGACGCACGGGGAGGCCGCAGAAGGGACGGGGCGGACGATCTACGCCGTGCTCGGGGATCCTGTCGCGCACAGCCTGTCGCCCCTCATCCACAATGAGGCGTTTCGGGCTGCCGGACGCAACGCGGTCTATGTGGCGCGGCGAGTAGACGCCGATGAGTGCGGAGAGGTGGCGCGGAACCTGGCGCTGGCCGGGGGTGGGGGGAATGTCACCCTGCCGCACAAGGAACTGGTGGTGCCCTTCCTGGACCGGCAGACCCCCGCCGTATCCGCGACCGGTGCGTGCAACACCTTCTGGGCCGACGACGGCGAGGTGTGGGGAGACAACACGGATGTCGAGGGCTTCAAGGGCACGTGGCGCGGAGCCTTTGCCGATGTGGAGAGCAGAGTGCAGGATCCGGTCTCGATCCTGGTGCTCGGTGCCGGCGGTGCGGCGCGCGCGGTTCTGTTCGGTCTTCTGGGTTCCGTGGCCGACTCGCGGATTCTGTTGTGGAACCGCACGGCCGCCAATGCGCGGCGTCTGGTCCGGCACTTCGACGATTCCCGTCTGCGCATTGTCCCGGATTGGCGCACCGCCGAGCCAGACGTCGTCGTCAACGCGACGTCGGCGGGGCTGTACGGGTTCGGGATGCCGATCGATCCGGGCGAGCTTGCCAGGTGTCCGCTCGCTCTGATCGACCTGGTGTACACGCCCGAAGACACGCCGCTTTGCCGCTCCGCGAAGGACTTGTCCATCCGTGTGACCGACGGGCGGGACATGCTGGTGCGCCAGGCGCTGGCGTCTCAGGCACGGTGGTTCGGGGAACGCCCCCCGATCGAGGTCATGCGGCGGGCACTCCCATAGGCGGACGGCGCGGGAGGTCCGGGGGCAGGGGCGGCCGGGTTGCGGCTGTGGTCGACTACCTGCTGCCGCCGGCGTGCGCTGGATGCGGTGGATCGGTGGCCGATGAGGTGCGCGACGGAGCCGGACCGGTGTGCCGAAATTGCCGGTTCGGGTTGGCGCGCGTGCCGCAGCCGGCGTGCTGCCGTTGCGGAGCGCCCCTCGGCACCGGCGAAGCTCCGTCGTGTCTCGAATGCCTGGACTGGCCTTCGGAACTGGCCAGCGCGCGGGCCGCTTGCCTGCTGGAGTCGCCGGCGCGTGAACTCGTTCATGCGCTCAAGTACCAGGGTTGGCGCGACGTGGGACGCTTCATGGGCGCGGAGATGGCCGCCAGGGCGGAACCGGCCGCAAGGAGCGCGCACTTCGTGGTACCGATCCCCACCTCGTCCCGCAACCTTCGCCGACGTGGCTACAACCAGGCTGCCGTGATCGCCGCCGTCCTCGCCGAGGTCCTGCAGATCCCGTATTTGGCCTGCCTCGAGCGACATCGCCAGGTCGGTACGCAGACTGCCTTGAATCCGATGCAGCGCCGGGCTAATGTCAGTGGTGCCTTCGTGATGGTGGAGACCGTGATACCCATGATCACCGGTCGCCGGCTGATGCTCGTCGACGACGTGATCACCACGGGTGCCACGATCCTTGCGGCGGTTCGAGCCCTGGGACCGGGCTGCCCCGAATCCATCTGCGCGTACGCATTCTCCAGAACAGTCCCGATCTCTCTCGAATCCACCTGAACCGGCGATTACACATCGCGGGAGTTCGCACCACATGTCCATTCGGGTCGCCATCAACGGCTTTGGCCGCATTGGCAGGAACGTCCTCCGGGCCGCTAGGCAGTCAGGCAACACGAAGCTTGACTTCGTGGCGGTCAACGACCTCACCGGAAGCAGGACACTCGCCCACTTGCTGAAATACGACTCGGTTCACGGGGGATACCCGGGTACGGTGGAGGTCTCCGACAACGGACTGGTCGTGGACGGTGACGAAATTCGGGTCCTTTCGGAGCGCGACCCCGCCGGCCTGCCCTGGGGCGAACTCGATGTCGACGTGGTTGTGGAATCCACCGGAATCTTCCGAAGCAGGGAACTGGCCTCCAGGCATCTGCAGGCGGGCGCGCGCAAGGTCGTGATCTCGGCGCCGGCGAAGGACGAGGACGTCACCGTCGTGCTTGGGGTGAATCACGCGTCCTACGATCCCGACAGCCACCACGTGATCTCCAACGCCAGCTGTACGACGAACTGCCTGGCTCCGGTGGCCAAGGTGCTCTCGGAACGTTTCGGTTTTGTGCGCGGCCTGATGACCACGATCCATGCATACACAGCCGGCCAGGCGATATTGGACGGGCCCCACAAGGACCTTCGGCGTGCCCGTGCAGCCGCGCTGAGCATGATCCCCACCACCACGGGGGCGGCCCGCGCAATCTCTCTGGTTTTGCCTGAGCTGGAGGGGAAGCTCGACGGGATGGCCATTCGGGTTCCGACCCCGGATGTGTCCCTGGTCGACCTCGTCGCCGAAGTCGAAGCCGACGTTTCCGCCGAGGCTGTCAACGATGCCTTGCGTGCGGCTGCGCAGTCCGAATTGGCAGGGATTCTGAGGGTGGAGGAGGAACCGCTGGTTTCGGTCGACTTCACGGGTGAGGGGGCGAGTTCGGTCGTTGATGGACTCAGCACCGCCGTGATGGGCGGTCGCATGGTCAAGGTACTCGCCTGGTACGACAACGAGTGGGGTTACTCGTCCCGCGTGGCCGATCTCGTCGAGTACGTGGGAGAACGGCTCCCGGTGCGTGTCTAGCGTGACCCGGGCAAAGCCGCGCCTTCCCGCCGTCCCCGGTAATCCGGACGGTCCGGGAGCGTACTACGAAAGCATGGAAACGACGGATTCAGCAACCGACCCGGGCCCGATGCTGGGGGGTCGCCAGCATCGCGCTCGGCCCGAGCCTGCCCGGCACTCGGCGCCCTCAGGCGATCTTCCTCCGGATTTCGAGTCCTGGTTCCGCGACCATCGCGAGTCGGTGTACCGATATGTGCGATTCCGCGTGGCCACGAGAGAGGTCGCGGAAGACATAACCTCCGACGTGTTCGTGAAAGCGCTTCGGTCGCTGTCGCGCTACGACCGCAGGCGGTCCGCTCCCCGGACGTGGCTGCTGCGAATCGCGAGAAACGCGGTGACCGACCACCTGCGTGCATTGCGGCGGCAGGGATCGCTGCATGTCTCGCTTGATCGTGTACCCGACCTCGTTTCAAGCGCACCATCCCAGGAAGAACGCCTTCTCCGGGAAGAACGGCTTCAGAGGGTCTTCAACGGGTTGGCGGAGTTGAGAGAAGCCGACCAGGAGATCCTCTCGCTGCGATATGGCGCGGGGCTCCCAAACAGGGAAATCGCCGTTTCGCTGGGCATTACGCCGAACGCCGTCGCCGTACGGATTCACAGGGCTCTGGAGAGGCTCAGGGCGCGGGTCCTCACGGACTCGCCCCGGAGAAGGGAGACCTCATGACCCGGCGGCAGAAGCAGGACCGCGACGTTCCGTGTCCACCGGGGATCGAGGCGCTGGACCGTGAGTTGCGGGAGATCGCGATCGAGGAGCGGTGTTCCTTTGGCCCCGAGCTTCGTGCGGAACTGGTGGAGGAGAATAAGCGGCTGAATTCGCCAGGGGGTCGGCCCGGACCCCGCTTTGACCAGCTGGGATGGATGGCCGCGGCCGCCGTGCTTGTACTTGTGGCCGCAGTACTGGCCGTGCCTCCTCTGCGGGCGTCCCTGGTACGAATGCTCACACCCCCGGCCGAACCTGTGCGGTTCGAAACGGGATCGGTTGCGGCTACTTCGGCCACGGAGAATCCGGCCGCATCGGAGAGTGCGGGAGGCCAGTACACTCTGGCGACAGATGCGTTTCTCCGTCCGGCGACGCTGCCCGCCCTGCTGGACCCGCAGGCTGCCCGGCGTGCCGTAGCGGAGGAATACCCGGAGCTGCTTCAGCGGGCGGGTATCGGCGGAACCGTGAACGTGCTGGTGTGGGTGGATCCTGCCGGACACACGGAGAACCCCGAGGTCGGAGCCTCGTCGGGTGTTGTGCAGCTTGACGAGGCGGCCCTCAGGGCGACTCGCTCCCTGCGTTTCGTGCCGGCGACGCGGGGGGGCGAGGCGGTTGGGACCTGGGTCGAGTTTTCAGTCGAGTTTCGACCAGAGAGTGCCAGGGAGCAGCCCGATCCGCAGTCTCAAGCGTTGCACATTCCGCTGAGCAACTGACGGGGCCGGCGTTCTCTGACGAAGACCGCTCCGTGAAGAAGACCCTGGGTGATCTTGCGGTCGAGACCCTCGCCGGCGCGGTGGTGGCGCTCAGAGCCGACTTCAACGTTCCGCTCGACGGTGGTCGCGTGACCGACCGAACAAGAATCGAACGCACGGTACCCACCCTCGATCACCTGCTCGCCGCGGGCGCGAAGGTCGTCGTGCTGTCCCACCTGGGCCGTCCGGGGGGAAGGGCCCGGGCGTCGCTGACCCTGGAACCGGTGGCCCGAATTCTGGACGACCTTCTTGCCGCCCCCGTGGGATTCCTCCCGTACTGCTTCGGGCCGGAGGTCGGCGATGCCGTAGCCGCGATGACACCGGGGCAGGTCCTCCTTCTGGAGAACACTCGCTTCCTGCCACGTGAAACTGCCAACGCTCCCGACCTGGCTGCGGACTGGGCGGTGTGGGCGGACCATTTCGTGATGGACGCCTTCGGGACGGCGCATCGCGCGCACGCGTCCACCGAAGGACTGCCGCGCGCCGTGCGGGCGAAGGGGGGGGAGGCGGTTGCGGGACGATTGGTGGAAAGGGAACTTGCAGTGCTTGGAGGCCTCCTGGAGGCACCGCGCAAGCCGTTTGTGGCCATCCTTGGTGGTGCCAAGATATCCGGGAAGATCGACGTCATCGAAGCATTCCTGCCACGGGTGGACGCGTTGCTCGTGGGTGGGGCGATGGCGAACACCTTCTTCATGGCAATGGGAATGGAGACGGGCACGTCACTTGTCGAACCCGAAAGGACCGAGGTCGCCTTCCGCCTCATGGAGACTTCCGCCGACCGGCTGGTGTTGCCGGTGGACTGCGTGACCGCCCGCTCCATCGACGCCCGGGCGCTCCGGCAGACCGTCGATCGAACGGATATCGCCCGGGGCGAAACGATTGGAGACATCGGGCCGGTGACGGTCGACCTGTTCGCCAGCCATCTGGCCGACGCGGCGACGGTGTTGTGGAATGGCCCGATGGGGGTGTTCGAGGTCGAAGGATTCAAGGAGGGTACATTCGGCGTCGCACGGGCGGTCGCCGAGGTGGCGGACCGCGGCGCGATGGTGATCGTGGCGGGAGGAGACTGCGCTGCGGCCGCGAGGTCGGCGGGGGTTGCCCCGCGCATGTCTCATATCTCGACGGGAGGCGGAGCTGCACTGGACCTCCTGGCGGGCAACAACCTGCCTGGAGTCGACGTTCTTTCCGACCGGCTCCGGGCCGATGACACTCAAGACGGGGAAGCATTGACATGACCAGGATCGTAGCCGGCAATTGGAAGATGCATCACGGTCCGCCAGGTGCGGCCGACTTCTTTTCCCGCTTCGTCCCCAGGGTTGATAGCATTCCGGTCCGGCTGGTCTTCTTCACACCCGACGTCGCGCTGGCGGCGTCGATCGCAAGCGCCCGAGTCCCGGCCGAGTTCGGGGTTCAGAACATACACTGGGAGGCTGCGGGAGCGCTGACCGGTGAGACGTCCGCGGAGATGGCGAGGGAAGCAGGAGCCACGCTTGCCTTGATCGGGCACTCCGAGCGGCGGCACGTCTTCGGTGAGACCGACGCCGAGGTGAACCGAAAGGTGCTCGCCGCGGTCCGGGCCGGACTGACTCCGGTCGTCTGCGTAGGTGAGCTGCTCGAGGAGCGCAGGGCAGGCAGGCTGGAAGAGGTCTTGCGAGGTCAGGTTGGCGCCTTCGTCGGGTCGCTCACCGGAGATCGCGAGTTCATGGTCGCGTATGAACCGGTGTGGGCCATCGGGACGGGGGAGACGGCGACCCCGGCAGACGCCGCGGAAGCACACGGCATCGTGCGGAAAGCTCTCGGGGAGCTGGGGCACGCGCCGATCCTGTACGGGGGCAGCGTCAAGCCCGGCAACGCTGCGTCGCTCATGTCGGCTCACGATGTCGACGGAGTGCTGGTTGGGGGCGCGAGCCTGGATCCCGATGTCTTCGCAGGGATCGTCGAGGCAACCCCTTCCGCCCGATCATGACCGGCGCGCCGGAAGACAATCGTCGGACGCGCGCCGGGAGAGTCTCCTGAGCGGGTTGACTTCCGTTGGCGCTGAGCGCACGTTCAGGGGCTTGAGACGAGCATCCTCTCTACACGAAACCGTCATTACGCCATGTATGGATTCCTACTGACCCTTCTGGTCCTCAACGGGGTTTTCCTGGGGGTTGTCATCCTCCTTCAGTCGGGCAAAGGCGGCGGACTGGCCGCCATGGGCGGCGGTGCGGCGGCGACCGATGTGCTGGGCGGCCGCCAGGCGACGACCCTGCTGACCCGCGCGACGTGGATCGCCGGAAGCGCGTTCATGGTGCTCTCCCTGGTACTGGCGATCATGTCGTCGCAGTCCGTCGCGCCGACGTCGGTACTCGAGGGGATTGCCGCGCCGGCGTCGACATCGCCGGAGCCTCTGCTCCCCGAAGCCACGCCCTTGCCGGTGGAGATTCCGTCCGAGGTCGAGCCCCCCGCCGGAGAAGAGGTCCCGCCAACCGGCCAGAACGAGCCTCCGGACGGGGCCGGCGACTAGCGCTTCGTCGCCCGTGACCACCGAGTCAGCCGCTTCTTCCCGGCGCTCCGTCCCCCTCGGCAGGAAGGTCACGGAGGATCTGCTCTATATCGGCTACCAGGCCCTGGCCCTGGAGGCCGGTGTCCGCACACTGGCTCGTTCGGGCGAACTCGACCCCACTCTCGCCGGGTTCCGCATCGACGTGCGGTCGACGGTCATCGCGCGAGCCATGCGCCAGCTTCCCGGAGGTAGGGGAGACCTGTGTTTTCCCGGTCCGTTGTCGCCCGGTCCTTCCTTGGCTTTCGGAGCGACGCCGCTTGAGTTCCTGCGCCATGCGGCCCGGCGCGGCACCAGCGCGGCGGCGACGCGTAGCGGGGGACTTACCTGGACGGAGTACGGGCGGGGATTGTTCGGCTGGGGAGGCGCAGGGGGAGTGATGACCCAGGTCCTTGCCGGGGCGGCTCTTGCGTTCAGGCAGCGAGGCGAGGACCGCGCGGCGCTGGTCTTCGAGAAGTGCTCGGCCGTGGAATCCGGGGGCTGGCACGAGGGGATCAACCTGGCAGGCACCCTGGTGGCTCCGTTGATCGTCGTGCTGGTTGCCGGGAGCATGGGATGCGGCACCCGTGCCACCGGCGTTGACAAGGTCGCGCGGAGCTACGGGATCGGGCTGACCGAGGTGGGCGACGAACCCCACGACGACCTCTTCCGGAAGATCCGGCTGGCGAGGGCGGGCGCGGTGGACGGGGGCGGACCGATGCTCATCCATCTCAAGGCCCGTTCGGGAGAGGATCGGTGGGCCGGCCACAACGACTTCGCTGCCTGGGCCGTCCGCGAGGGTGGATTCTCCCGCGGCGACAGGTCCGCCATCGCCAGGGCGGCCGTCGCGGGGGTGGATCACGCCGTTGACCGCATTGGCAAGGAGCCCGGACCGGATCCCGACGACGCCCTTGCCCCCGTTTTCACCGAGTGCGATTCCGAACGGCCCTGGACCCGGCGCGAACCCCCACACCCGCATATGGCCGCAGGAGCAGCGGTGGAGGTTGCCAATGCCCGCTGAACTCCCGGAACACGTCGCCCGGACTCGCAACGGTCAACCCGCCACCGTTCTCGAAGCGATCAGCGAGGCGTTGTGGGAGGAGATGGAGCGGGATGACAGGGTGTTCCTCATGGGTGAGGACATCGGCGCCTACGGAGGGGCATTCAAGGTCACGCGCGGGTTTCTGGAACATTTCGGACCGTCGCGGGTCGTCGACACGCCGATCGCCGAGGGGGGGTTCACGGGAGCGGCCGCAGGTGCCGCGCACATGGGACTCAGGCCGGTCGTGGAGATGCAGTTCATGGACTTTATCTCACCCGCCTACGACGTCCTGACGAACTACATTGCCACCTCGCTCTACCGTGGGTCCGGCCCTCTGCCGCTGGTCGTGCGGGGACCGGTTGGAGGCGGCAACCGGGGGGGACCGTTTCACTCCCAGAATGTGGAGATGGCCTTCTTTCACACTCCCGGCCTCAAGATCGTCTACCCCTCCAATCCGCGCGACGCAAAGGGGCTGCTCAAGAGCGCGATGCGCGACGACAACCCGGTGATCTTCGAAGAACACAAGGGACTTTACCGCGCGCCTTTCTGCCGCGAGGTACTCCCGCCCGACGACTACGTGATTCCCCTGGGCCGCGCACGCACGGCACTCGAAGGAGAGAACATCACGATTGTCACGTATGGTCTCATGGTGCACCGCAGTCTCGAAGCAGCGGCCGAACTGGCCCGGGACGGCATCCGGGCCGAGGTCATCGACTTGCGGACCCTCTTGCCGCTGGATGAGGACGCCATCGCGGCCTCGGTCACAAAGACCGGCAAGCTGCTGATCGTGCACGAGGACACGCGCACCGGCGGGATCGCCGGGGAAATCGCAATCCGCATGAACGAGCGGGCCTTCGAATGGCTCGATGGGCCAATTCTGAGGGTTACGGCCATCGACTCGCCGGTCCCGTTCAGCGGCGAGTTGGAGGATTACTTCCTGCCGTCCACGCAAGATGTGGTCACCGCGGCGCGTTATCTTGTAGAATACTGACGCTGCGGCCCCGGACACGAAGCGACGAATCGTCGGTTCACGCCCCGATCGGGCGAGGCTGGGTGCCGCCCTGCGAACAAGCGCATGGAGTGTGACCCGTGTCCCGAATTGAAGTTCCGATGCCCCAGATGGGTGAATCCATCGCCGAGGGCACGGTTTCCAAGTGGCTGAAAGAGGTCGGCGATTCCGTTGAGCGGGACGAGCCGATTCTGGAGATCTCGACCGACAAGGTCGACGCCGAGATTCCGTCCCCGTCGACCGGTGCCCTGGTCGAAATCCTCGTGGCCGAGGGAGAGACCGTCGAGGTCGGCACCATCGTCGCCTACATCGACAAGGATGGGGTGGCCGCCGGGTCGGGCGCCCCCGCCGCCGAGCAGGTTGCCGAACCCCTGAGGGACGAGGCACCGCCGCCGGCCCAGCCGTCGGAGCCCGCTTCGGTCACGTCCGTGCAAACGAGCATCGACCAGGAGGACGTCGCCTGTACCGCGACCAGCGAGGAGCGTCTCCGGACACGATCCACGCCCGTGGTGAGACGCATTGCCGCGGAAGCCGGTGTGGACATCTCCAGGGTCTCCGGCACCGGCTACCAGGGCCGCGTGACCAAGCAGGACATCCTCTCCTACATCGAAGGGGGCGAAGCCGCTGCGGCGGCCGAACTCCCCGACGCAGCTGTCGGGACCGAGCGCCGCGTCGCGGCTCCCGAGCCGGCTCCGGCCGTGGAGAGGGCACCCGTCGCCACGCCCGACCGGCGGTCTGCGCCACCGTCTCCCGCGCCCACTCATGTCGGTGACGATCTCTGGCGGCGATTCAGCCGCGAGGTCGAGCATCCGGTGTTCCCCGTGCGGGACGGTGACCGGGTCGAAACCATGGACAAGGTCCGCCGGCTCACCGCTGAACACATGGTGCTGGCCAAGCGGATCCATTCCCACGTGCACTCCGTCATCGAGATCGATTTCACCGCGGTGGACCGGATCCGGCGCCAGAACAAGTCACGCTGGGCAAAGCGCGGAGCCCGGGTGTCCTATACGGCATTCGTCGCGTGGGCCTGCTCGCGCATCCTGAGGGACTTCCCCACGGTCAACGGGGTCATCTCGGGAGACAACATTATCTACCGTGGCTCGGTCAATCTCGGCATGGCGGTCGACCTGAACCCCGGGCTGATCGTCCCCGTGATACACGACGCGGACAATCTGAGCCTGGTGGGCATTGGCCGGAAGATCATCGACCTGGCCACGCGGGCCAAGGCCAGACAGCTGTCGCCGGGCGAGATTCAGGGGGCAAGCTTTACGATCACCAACCCGGGCGTGCTCGGCACGATGGTGGGAATGCCGGTCATCCCCAAGGGAACCTCGGCCATTCTGGGGACCGGATCGATCGAGAAGCGGGTCGTGGTGGTGACCGACCGGGAAACGGGCGACGACCTGATGGCGATCCGCAAGCGGTCCTTTTTCTCCCTCGGCTACGATCACCGGCTGGTTGACGGTGCCGACTCGGCACGGTTCCTGTCCCGGTTGAAGGAGCTGCTGGAGGACTTCCCCGAGGACGCCTGACAGGGCGCCCATTGTTGGCCGGCGCTTCCTGGGAGCAGCGCACCCTCGCGGTGCGGTACCCGGGACGAATCGGGTACCGGGCGGCGCTGGAGCTGCAGTCCGCGCTCGTGGAGCGGCGAAGATCGGGCGAAGTCCCCGACACCCTGCTGCTGCTGGAGCATCCCCATGTCATCACGCTTGGCTCCGGCGCCCAGGATGAGCATGTGCTCCTCTCCCGCCAGGAACTCGCGGCCCGGCGGATCGGCATCTTCGAGACGGGGCGCGGCGGCGACGCGACCTACCACGGTCCCGGCCAACTGGTGGGTTACCCGGTCCTCGACCTCAAACCGGATCTCAGGGATCTCCACGCGTACCTGCGCAAGCTCGAGGGGGTGCTCATCGAAGCGCTTGCAGCTTTCGGCCTCCCAGGCGAGCGGGAGGAGGGAGCCACGGGGGTCTGGGTCCGCGGCGAGAAGGTCGGAGCGATAGGAATCCGGGTGTCATCCGGCTGGATCACGTCCCACGGCTTTGCGCTGAATGCGAACACCGACCTGTCGTACTTCGGTGCGATCGTGCCGTGCGGCCTTCACGGGCGCCGCGTAACCAGCCTGAGCCGCCTCCTGAATCGTCGGGTGACGCCGGCCGCCGCCGCGCCCGCAATCGTCGCGGCCATGGCAAACCGGTTCGGCTACGGCTTCCTGGACGACCCTGGTCACGCTCCGGAACGCTGATCCTCCCCTCGTCCCTCCGGGTGCGACACGGTGCTCTCGCTCAGCCCGCTGCCTCCTGCGGCGGGGCGAACTCGAAGAAATCCAGGTATCGCTCGTTGTCTTCTCGCTCGCGCTCCAGCCAGTTCTCGAACCCGGAGGGCACCGGCGCAGGTGCCGTAGTCAGCTCGGCAGCCGCTTTTTGGGCCAGATCGTTCACGTATTCGTTCCTCGGGTCCCCGGCATGACCCCGGACCCATTGCCAGGTCACGACGTGCCTCGCGGCGATACGATCCAGGGTCCTCCAGAGATCGAGGTTCTCGATCGGACCGCCCTTGCGCTTCCATCCCCTCCTCTTCCAGCCGGGCATCCACACCGACGCCCCCTTCACCAGGTACTGGGAGTCGGACAGGAAGTTGACCGTACACCGTGCCTTGAGTGCTCCCAGGGACATGATGGCACTCGTGATGGCCATCCGGTTATTGGTCGTGGAGGCTTCCGATGTCCACATGTCCCGGCGATGCCAGGTCTCGTCTGACCAGTACTCGAGCAGCGCCGCGGCGCCTCCCGGCCGATCCCGGTCCGTGAACTGGTTGCCCAGACACGATTCGTCGGCGTGTATGTAGACCCGGGACTGTTCCCTTGCCACCCGCGGCTCCTTCCCTTTCGGATCCAGACGATTCTCCCGCCCTCGCCCCTCCGACAAGGCGGCTCGGCTCACCGCCCCGGAGGTCCATGAAAGATACGCGTCGGTGTTGACGCGGGTAGGTTGTTTCCTACATTCACTCGATGCACCATCGCAATCCCACGGAATCCGCTTTGCCCGAAAACCCTCGTCAATGCTACGTACTTCTGGAAGACGGACGCCGTTTTGACGGGCTCTGCATGGGATCCGAGGGAACCGTCGTCGGCGAGGTCGTCTTCAATACCTCGATGACCGGCTATCAGGAGGTTCTGACGGATCCGTCCTACGCGGGGCAGCTGGTCACAATGACCTATCCCCTGATTGGCAACTACGGGACCAACCGCGCAGATATCGAGTCCGACACCCCCCAGGTTGCAGGTTTCGTTGTGCGGGAAGCGGCGCGGGCCCCCAGCTCCTGGCGAGCCGGCGCCACTCTTGAGGACTACCTTCTCGAACACGGCGTGGTGGGCATCCAGGACGTTGACACGCGTGCGCTCACTCGCCACATCCGCAGCGAGGGAGCGATGCGCGGCGGAATTGCGGCGTCGGACACGCCACCCGAGCAGTTCCTGGAGCAGGTGCTGGCCCACCCGGCGATGGAGGGTCTGGACCTGGCTTGCGGTGTTTCCACCGGAGAACCGTACGTCGTGCCCGCCGCGGGGCGGGAGGAGTTTCATGTCGCCGCCTTCGATTTCGGGGTGAAGGCCAGTTCGCCGCGGTTGCTGTCGGAACGAGGCTGTCGCGTCACGGTGCTTCCCGCCGCGACTGGCACGGACGATGTGCTGGCACTCGATCCGGACGGGCTTTTTCTTTCAAATGGACCGGGTGACCCGGCGGCGGTGGAACGGGTCGCGGAAACGATCCTGGAGGTGGCCGGGATGGGTATTCCCGTTTTCGGGATTTGCCTGGGCCACCAGTTGATCGCCAGAGCCTTTGGAGCCGAAACGTTCAAGCTCCCGTTTGGCCATCACGGCGGAAACCACCCCGTGATGAATCACGACCGAAGGACTGTGGAAATCACTTCCCAGAACCATGGTTTCGCAGTGCGGGGCGGGGAGAGGGATGAGGTGCCGGGCGCCCCTGCGCTCAGAGTTACCCACAGCAATCTGTACGATGGGACGGTGGCGGGGATCTCGCACGCCACACTCCCGGTGATCGCCGTCCAATACCATCCGGAGGCGGCGCCCGGGCCCCACGACAGCAGCTATCTCTTTGACGACTTCGTAGCCATGATGGCTGCGGCGGACCGTCATTCATAACTCTCCAACCCGCTGGCACGACTAGACGATGCGACATGGACCCGATTGCTTGCCGCCTGGAACCGGATATCTGTTGCAGGACAGCAGATGCCGAACGGAACCTTTCGGAGCGAACCGCCTGTGCGCCGCATCCCGGCTCCCGAGGAGGCCGCAATGACCAAAGCAGACCTCGTTGAACAGGTGGTCGACGCGATCGGCCCCGGGATCACCAAGAAGGACTGTGCCCTCGTGGTGGACGGGTTCCTCAACGCGATGAGGCAGGCCATGGCCCAGGGCAACGGAATCGAGATCAGGGGATTCGGCAGCTTCAAGCTGAAGCACCGCAAGGGACGCATGGCCCGGAATCCCAGAACCGGCGAGGCGGTAGGCGTTCCGGCGCGGACGTATCCGGTGTTCAAGCCATCCAAGCACCTTCGCGCCCAGGTCGCGCTCCTCGACCTCGCCGGGGAGGCCCCGAAACCGCCGGAACCGGACAAATCCGGTTACGGCTCCTATCGCTCGCCCGACCCACCGGGACGCGGACAGTCCCGATAGGAACCGGTTTCCCTTGGAAGTTACCGTCCTTCTGTTCGCGGCTCATCGGGAGTTGGTCGGTGCGCACGACATGGTCGTCTCCTTGCCCGACGGGGCAACCGTCCGCACACTCCTGGTGGAGTTGCGGGGCCGGGGCGGCAACTGGGCCGACCTTCCCCTGCACGGGGCGGTGGCCGTAAACCGGAAGTACGCGGATGGCGAGACGGTCCTGTCCGACGGAGACGAAGTGGCGCTGATTCCTCCCGTCGCGGGGGGATGAAGGCGACGGAGCAACGGATGAGCTGGAGCGACGTAACCTACGATCCCATCGACTCTTCCGACGTCCTGGAGCGAGTGGGGACGCCGGAGGACGGGGCTGTGGCGCTGTTCCTGGGCATCGTGCGCAACTCCAACGATGATCGTCCGGTGGCGGGGATGGAGTATGAGGGCTACGCGGACATGGCACGGGAGCAGTTGGCGGTGATCGTCACGGAGGCCGCCGAGCGAGCCGACAGCGACAGGGTGGCGGCGGTTCACCGGTTGGGCGAGTTGGCGGTCGGCGAGGTGAGTGTCGCGATCGCGGTCTCCGCACCTCACCGCGGCGAAGCGTTCGACGCGGCCCGGTTCGTGATCGAGGAAATCAAGACTCGACTTCCCATCTGGAAGCGGGAGCGCTATCTAGATGGGGAGGCGGAGTGGTTGGAGGGGCATCTTCCCTTGGCGCGCGAAGGCGCACCGTGAGCTACAGCATGGCGTCATCCAGGTCATCCTCGAACGGATCGGTTCCGGCCATGATGGACGGCTTTGGGCGTCGCGTCGAGTATTTGCGCATTTCGGTGACCGACAAGTGCAACCTGCGCTGCGTCTATTGCATGCCCGAGGAGGGTCTGCCCTGGCTCCGGCGCGGCGAGATCCTTACATACGAGGAGATCACCGAGATCGTCCGGGTGATGGCGCGCATGGGCCTCAGGCGACTCCGGCTGACCGGGGGGGAGCCGCTGGTGCGAAAGGATCTGCCGCAGTTGGTCGACATGCTCGCGGCGGTGCCCGGGATCGAGGATATCGCCCTGTCGACAAACGCGGTCCTCCTTGCCCCCGTTGCCCTTCGGCTCCGCGACGCGGGAATCAGCCGGGTCAACATCTCGCTTGACTCGCTCCGTCCCGAGCGCGCAGACTCCATCGCGCGCCGCCGAGGCACCCTGACAAGAGTCATGGAGGGCCTCGACGCCGCCCATGCGGTCGGCTTCGATCCCATCAAGATCAACGTCGTGCTCATGCGTGGCGAGAACGACGACGAGATCGCGGACTTCGCCGAGCTCTCACGGCATCGTCCCCTCCATGTGCGCTTCATCGAAGTCATGCCGACGGAGTCGAATCTGGAGCTGAGCGCGGCCGGTTTCCTGTCCTGCGACGAGGCGCTGGCCCGGGTCGCCGAAGTGGACGCGCTCGAGCCCGTTCCCGGTCCTCCCGGCAACGGCCCGGCGACGTACTTCAGCTTCCCGGGCGCCGAAGGGACGATCGGTGTGATCACCCCCATGAGCCACAATTTCTGCAGCCGTTGCAACCGCATGCGCCTTACAGCCGACGGCCAGCTCCGGCCGTGTCTCTTCGGCACCATGCAGACCCCGCTGCGGGACGTTCTGAGGCGCGGCGAACCGCTGGAGCCCCTCATCAACGAGACGCTCCGCATCAAGCCGGAAAAGCACTTGCTGGTGCAGGGCTCGTCGGCTGGGTCCGGGGGGCTGATCGCCCTTTCGCAGACGGGTGGATAGAGGGGATCGCCGCGCACGACGACGTCCATCGCCACGGCGGTTTCCCGACCCGTTTCGCACCCGCATTTCAGACCCGGAATCCCCGGGATCCGCATCCATTCAAGCCAAAGGAGAAAACGGTAGATGGCCAGGAAGATCACCGTCGTCGGCGCGGGGCACGTAGGCGAAGTCTGTGCCCAGCGTCTCGCCGAGAAGGAGTTGTGCCAGGAAGTCGTACTGATCGACATCGTCGAGGGGATCCCCCAGGGCAAGGGACTCGACCAGTGGGAGAGCGCGCCGGTCGAGGGCTTCGACACCCGAGTCACCGGGTCGAACGACTACGGTCCGGCGGAGGGATCCGAACTCTTCATCGTGACGGCGGGGATCGCCCGAAAGCCGGGCATGAGCCGCGACGACCTGCTGCGGACCAACGCCGGAATCGTGCGCTCGGTGGGCAAGCAGATCGCGCGGGTGGCGCCCGACGCTGTCGTGATCGTGGTGTCGAACCCCCTCGACGTGATGGCATACGTGGCCAAGGAGGCGACCGGCTTCCCGCGTGAGCGGGTGATCGGCATGGCGGGGGTCCTTGACACGGCTCGCTTCCGCTCCTTCATCGCATTGGAGCTGGACGTGAGCGTCGAGGACATTCAGGCCATGGTCCTGGGCGGACACGGGGACACGATGGTGCCGCTCGTATCCTACACCGCGGTCAGCGGCATCCCGGTCTCCCGCCTCGTCTCGCCCGACCGCCTCGAAGCGCTCATCGAGCGCACCCGAAATGGAGGGGCCGAGATCGTCGGCTACCTCAAAACGGGAAGCGCCTACTACGCCCCTTCGGCGGCGGCGGTGCAGATGGCCGAGGCGATCGTCAGGAACAAGCGTCGGATCCTGCCCGCGGCTGCATACCTCGAGGGCGAGTACGGCCAGGAAGGGATCTACCTCGGCGTGCCGTGCAAGCTGGGCGAGGGCGGTCTGCAGGAGGTCGTCGAGGTGGAACTCACCGACAGCGAGGCCGCGGCCCTGGCGAAGAGCGCCGACCACGTGCGGGGGACGATGGCCAACCTGTAGGTCGGTCCCCCGAGCCGGGAGACTCCGGGAGGTGGCGCGACCGGGCCGTGGCGGTCAGGGCGCCCGGAACACCTCCGGGTCCACCTCCGGATTGAGGACGAAGTCGGTTGTCACCAGCACCTTCCAGATCTTGCCGTCTGCGTTGATGTGGACGCGACGGCCGGTGAAAACGTATCCGTCGACCTCCTGCACATCTTCCCAGTAGGTGCGGCTGATATTCTGCCGGCCCTCCTCCCGGTAGCCGATAGCGACGGGCATCGCGCGGCCTTCCTCGAAGGTATAGTACCAGGTGTCGCTGTGGTCGCCCACGCCCTCCCCGAAGGTGACGCGGACATTGTGACGCCCATCCGCGTCGGTCCCGTCGTAGTGGAGGAAGACGCCCGGGTCCCTGAGCTTGAAGGGCAACCCGATCCAGTAGAAGACGTCCCCGGAGACGTACCGCGCTTCGTCGTAGTCCTTGTCGCCGGGACCAAGGGGCTCGCCGTTCATCACCGCCCACTCGGCGACGCCGTCGAATCCGTGCTGGATGAAGTCGTTTCCTTCCCACCGCTCGATCCGGGCCGCCTGACCGGTTTCGAGCCGCGCGATGGTGACGTAGCGGGGACGTGCGCGGCGCAGGCGGCCGCTTACCGGGTCCCAGATTTCCGTGGTGAGGGTGAAAGAGGCACTCCGCAGCTTCCAGTAGGTTTCCATGCCGCCCAGCGCTTCGATCCAGCCATCGACCAGAGCCTCGGCCGCCTCGTCGCCGGCCGGATGTACGGCGTGGGACGAGGAGCCGGCGATCGGTGTCCGGATCGGTGCGGCCCAGGCTACCGACACGAACAAGGCCATGAGGGCCCCGATTTCCGTACGATGCTTCTTCACGTTGTTCCTCCCGGTCCTTGATTCCCGACGATGGCTCGCCACATACTGCGACCATGATACGCTATTGCACGCTCTCGCGCCCGTCGTCTGCGGGTGCGACCGCCCGGGGCGTACCGAAGCTGCTCGCGGCCCTCGCCGTTTTCGCGACCGCGATGACAGGTTGCGGGGATGACGGACCCGTAGCCCCGGAGCCGCCCGACATCGAGTCGCTGGTCTTCGCTCCGGAATTGAACGTCGACCTCTCGCAAATGACGCTGACGGCTTCCGGTCTGTACGTCCGGGACCTCGTGGACGGGGATGGTCCGCGGGTGGGTCAGCAAATCGGTGTTCGCTTCAACTACCAGGGTTGGCTGCACGACGGCACCGCAGTGGACAAGGGCGTGTACCCCGCCAACCAGTTCTCCCCGGGAGCCTTCATCAGCCCCTTCGACGGAGAGGTGTACTACCTGGTCGGGAGCGGCGAGACCATCGCCGCCTGGGATCTTGGTCTCGACGGCATGCGCTCTGGCGGCACACGTCAGCTCGTAGTCCCGCCCCGGCTCGGCTTCGGCGGTACCGGATCGGCGGACGGGCGGGTGCCCGGCAACGCGGTCATGGTGTACGTCTTCGAGCTGCTGGCAGTGGAGCCGTGAGCTGACCACGCAACCCCCGGTCACGACTATAACTTGGGCAGCGTGACTCCCACCTGACCCTGGTACTTTCCCTTCCGGTCGGCGTACGCGACCTCGGGCGATTCATCCCCCTGGAAAAACACCAGTTGCGCAATCCCTTCGTCCGCGTAGATCCTTGCCGGCAGCGGGGTCGTGTTGGAGATCTCGAGCGTCAGATAGCCTTCCCAGGTGGGCTCCAGCGGGGTCACGTTGACGATGATCCCGCAGCGGGCGTAGGTGCTCTTGCCCACGCACAACACGAGAACGTCGCGCGGGATACGGAAGTACTCGACCGTGCGCGCAAGTGCGAACGAGTTGGGCGGGATGATGCAGTCGCGGCCTTTCACGTCGACGAAGGAGCGCTCGTCGAACGCCTTCGGGTCCACGACGAGATTGTGGACGTTGGTGAAGACCTTGAACTCGGGTGCCACACGGATGTCGTAGCCGAAGGACGAGAGTCCATAGGAGATGCTGCCATTCCTGATCTGGCCGCTCTCGAAGGGCTCGATCATGCCGTGTCCGAGGGCCATCTCGCGGATCCAGCGGTCGTTCTTGACGGGCATGGAGGATGATTGGTGGGGGTGATTGCGGGGGACTGTTCGTGGGATCCGGCGGCGCGCGGTACCGGGCCGCCCGGCAAAGCAAGGTAGTCCAGCCCGCGCCTGGGCGCCAAGCGCGACCGTCCGGAGGGATGTGTGTCCGATACCGCAATCTTGAATCCCCCCGGCTTCGCCAGTATCTTTCACCCTTGATCTGTTGAGTTCGTGAAAAGTTTCACAAGCTCGTGGAATCCGGGAGCCCTTACGGGACTGGGCTCGTCTGACCGCCAGCGAGCGCCGCAAGGGTGGGGAGCCACCACGGGGGGCCTTCTCGCAGCATGGCGAAGTCCTACATACCGCTCCTTATCATCCTGGGCGTCACGGTCGTGAACGCCATCGGGATGGCCGCGGCTTCGCACATTCTGAATCCTCGCCGTCCCACCCCCCAGAAGGCGATGCCCTACGAATCGGGAATGATCCCGCTGGGTGACACCCGGGCCCGCTTCTCCATCAAGTTCTACATGGTGGCGATCAGCTTCATCGTCTTCGACCTTGAGACGATCTTCCTGATCCCCTGGGCCGTGCGGGTGCGCGAGCTCGGTTGGGGACCCTTTGTGGCGGTGTTCCTCTTCGTGGTCGTCCTGGCCGTGGGATTGATCTACGAGTGGAAGAAAGGCGGCTTGGAATGGGACTAGACAAACCCGGTATCCTGGGCACGGGATCGCCGGCCTTCCTCACCACGCGGCTCGATTTTGTGGTGAACTGGGCACGGCGCAACTCGCTTTGGCCCATGCCCTTCGGGACCGCCTGCTGCGCCATTGAGATGATGGCTTCGGCCGCGAGCAATTTTGATCTGGCACGCTTCGGGATGGAGCGCATGTCCTTCAGCCCGCGGCAGGCCGACGTCCTGATTTGCGCGGGGCGTGTGCCCTACAAGCTGGCTCCCGTGCTGCGCCGGATCTGGGATCAGATGATGCAGCCCAAGTGGTGCATCTCCATGGGAGCCTGCGCCTCGTCGGGTGGCGTCTTCGATGTGTACTCGATGGTGCAGGGGATCGACACCATCGTTCCGGTCGACGTGTACATCCCGGGGTGCCCGCCCCGTCCCGAGGGGCTGATCTACGGACTGATGATGGTCCAGGAGAAGATCCGGGGCGAGAGTCTGGCCAACCATGCGGCGCTCCGGGCCGAGGATCCGCTGGCGGCCGGGCGTCCGCGGGCCGGCAACGAGGAGGTCACGGATCTGACCGGGCCCTTCGGCAACTCGACCCACCAGAACCGGGTGAGCGGCCTCGTCGAGACCGACGCCATCGGTCGTGCCGAGGATCGACTCCCCTGAAGACGTGCCCGCGTTCGGCCCGGGGCCGAGAGGAGCTCTCGACGTGACGCACGACGCGTCGTCCGGCGATCCCCTTTCCGGATTCGACCTCGTCGCGGCCGGGCCGCAACGTTCCCGCGAGGGGCCGGAGACAGCGGCACGGCACCACGACGTTCCCCCTGGCAACCCCACGGTCACCGCGCTGAGAAAGCAGTTCCCGGACGCAGTCTTCCACAATCTGATCTGTGCCGGCGACGAGGATGTCGTCTACGTCGACCCCGGGCGGATCACCGAGATCCTGGGGTGGCTCCACCGCGAGGCCGACCAGCACTACGACCACCTGGCCGATGTGACGGCCGTCGACTACGGCGGCGGGAAGCCGCTGGAAGTGGTCTACCAGTTGTGGTCGATCCCGCACCGCGCCGCGCTGCGGGTCAAGTGCGAACTGCCGCTGGACGCTCTGGAGATCGAGACGGCCACGGGTATCTGGGCGGGTGCCAACTGGCTGGAGCGTGAAGTGTACGACCTCTTCGGAATCCACTTCACCGGGCACCCCGATCCGCGCCGCATTCTGATGCCCGAGAACTACGCCGAGGGGCACCCTCTGCGGAAGGACTTCCCGCTGCGGGGCCGGTTCTCGCGAGCCGAGCAGACGCGGCGGGCCCTGACCCAGAATCCGGAGGACTACTACGCCGCGGGCGAAATCGCCGGGCGCGTTCCCCAGACGGTCGAAGTGGACGGCGGTGACGCGACCGGGGAGGAAGGAGGGGGCGATGTCCTCTAGGACCGTCGAGTACGACGTCGGCCGAAACCCGGAGATGGGACCGGGAGGCACCCTGGTGGCCAGCCCCGCAGTGCCGTTCGACGCCCCCGAGCCCGAACTGGGCTCCGACACGATGCTGGTCAACATCGGCCCCCAGCACCCCGCCACGCATGGCGTTCTCCGGCTCGTGGTCGAGTTGGACGGCGAGACCGTGGTGAGCGTGGTGCCGCGCCTGGGCTACCTGCACTCGTCCTTCGAGAAGCTTGGGGAGTACCGCACCTGGAACCAGGTTGTACCGCTCACCGATCGCATGGACTACCTGGCCCCGCTCATCTACAACTGCGCCTACGTCATGGCGGTGGAAAAGCTGATGGGCATCGAGGTGACCGACCGGTGCCGGGTCGCGCGGGTCGTCTGCATGGAGATGGACCGCATTTTCTCCCACCTCCTGTGGCTCGGCACCTGGTCCATTGACGTGGGCGCGTTCACGCCGTTCCTCTACGCCTTCCAGCAGCGCGAAAAGGTCTACAAGCTGCACGAGGCGCTCACCGGGGCGCGGATCACGACGTCGGCCACACGCATCGGCGGGATGATGGCCGACCTGCCCGATGGTTGGGCGCGCGGTGTCCGCGACTTCGCCAACAACCTCCCGGCCACCCTTGACGAGATCGACGGACTCCTGACGAACAACGCGATCCACGCGGGCCGCACCCAGGGGATCGGCGCCATTTCGGCCGACGAGGCGGTCAACCATGGGCTTACCGGGGCCAATCTGCGCGCCAGCGGAGTCCCTTACGACGTGCGCAAGGACAGGCCGTACTACGACTACGAGAGCTACGACTTCGAGGTCCCGATCGGCTGCCACGGCGACTGCTACGACCGCTATCTGGTGCGCATGGAGGAGATGCGGCAGAGCATCCACATCCTTCACCAGGCCCTTGACCGGCTTCCGTCCGGGCCGATGGATGTGGAGGATCCCCGAATCAGCCTGCCCTCCAAGACCGACTGCATGTCCGACATGGAGTCGATGATCCACCACTTCAAGCTCATCACCGAGGGGATCCCGGCGCCTGCGGAAGACTGCTGGTTCTCGGTGGAAGGCTCGAAGGGCGAGCTGGGCATGTACGTGGTGGGCGACGGCGGACCCAAGCCGGTGCGCTGGCGCATCCGTCCCCCCTCGTTTGTGAACCTGTCGGCGATCCCCAAGCTGGCCGAAGGACACCTCATGGCCGATCTGATCGTGATCAATGCGAGCCTGGACATTGTTCTGGGGGAGATCGACCGTTGAGCGAGATCCAGTTCCGCAACCCCGGCTGGGCAGGCAACACGGGCGAGTTCGACCTCACCGAGGCCGACGTGCGCGGGACGGACTACGTCGGCGAAACACAACTCGACGGGGGACATCCCTCGGTGTCGGCGAGTCTTCCGTACATGCTCGTGGAGAAAAACCCGGAAGCGCCTCTCTTCGAGGGACCCTATCAGGAACGCTTCGAGAAGATCAGAAGCCGGTACCCGACGGCCCGTGCGGCCCTGCTGCCCGCGCTCAACCTCGCGCAGGAGCTCCGCGGCCACATCTCGCCGGCGACGATGGACGAGGTTGCCGAACTGCTCGGACTCAGCAACGCCTATGTGCGGGGTGTCGCCACCTTCTACACGATGTACAACAAGCGCCCGGTCGGGCGCTTTCTCATCCAGGTCTGCACCAACATCTCGTGCAATATCTGCGGCGCCGATGAAGTCCTCGCCGCGTTCCTCGAACACACGGGAACGGAACCGGGAGAAACCTCCTCAGACGGAAACTTCACGGTCGTCGAGGCCGAGTGCCTTGCGGCGTGCGGGTTCCCCACCTGCGTCCAGATCAACTCGCGCTACTTCGAGGACGTGTCTGCGGCCGACGTGCCGGCCGTGCTCGAGCGTCTGAAGAGCGAATCGTAAGGGAACAGACCTTGGCCTACCCCTACCGCCACGAGAAGGAGACACTGGTCCTGAGCGAATGCTTCGGGGATCCGTCTGCCCGGACCGTGGCCGGGTGGAAGCGTGTCGGCGGCTATCAGGGGATTGCCCGGGCGCTCGAAATCGGGCGCGAGGCGACGATCGAAGATGTAAAGGCGTCCGGGTTGCGGGGGAGGGGTGGAGCTGGTTTCCCGACGGGCCTGAAATGGTCCTTCATGCCGAAGAATTCGAGCCGTCCACACTACCTGCTCTGCAACGCCGACGAGTCGGAGCCCGGCACCTTCAAGGACCGGGAAATCATGCGGTGGACACCGCACCAGCTCATCGAGGGGTGCCTGGTCGGCTCCTACGCCATCGGTGCATCACACTGCTACATCTATCTGCGCGGCGAGTTTTTCGAGACGACGCAGGTGATGGCGCGGGCGCTCGAGGAAGCGTATGCGGAAGGGCTCGTGGGCAAGGATATCCTGGGCTCTGGCGTGGACATCGACATCACCCTGCACGTTGGAGCAGGCGCCTACATATGCGGCGAGGAGACGGGCCTCATGAACTCGCTCGAGGGGCGCAGGGGAGAGCCGCGGATCAAGCCGCCCTTCCCGGCGGCGGTCGGTGCGTTCGGGATGCCTTCGACGATCAACAACGTCGAGACCCTGTGCGCGACCGCCCACATCGCCCGCCACGGAGGCGAGTGGTACCGCCAGTGGGGAACGGACAAGAGCCCCGGTACCAAGCTGTTCTGCGTCTCCGGCCACGTTAACAAGCCGGGCAACTACGAATTCCCCCTGGGCTTCCCGATGATGGAACTCATCGATGACGTCTGCGGCGGCATGCGTGACGGCAGGGCCCTCAAGGCGGTCATCCCCGGTGGCAGCTCCGTGCCGATCATGAGCGCCGACGACTGCAGGGCGTGCTCGCTCTGCTACGAGGGGGTCGAGGCCGCCGGCTCCATGCTCGGCTGCGCTTCGGTGATCGTCATGGACGAGACCACCGACATCGTCAAGCAGGTCCGGCGCATGGCGCACTTCTACGCGCACGAGTCATGTGGCCAGTGCACGCCCTGCCGGGAGGGCACGACCTGGGCCACCAGGATCCTGCAGCGCATCGAGGACGGGCGCGGTACCGAAGACGACCTCGATACGCTCGTCCAGATCTCCGAACAGATGACCGGTACGACGATCTGCGTCCTGTCGGACTCGCTGGCCATGCCGATCATCTCGTCGATCGAGAAGTTCCGCGAAGACTACCTGGCGCTCATCCGCCGCGGCGAGCGGGTCGGAGCAGCATGATGCACCGCATTTGCCCGTCCCCGCACGCTCCGCCGCATCAGTGTGGCGACAGCCCGCAGCAGCCGAGGATATCCCATGCCGGATAACGGTCCCAGAGCCGATACGGTCACCCTGACGATCGACGGCCGCGAGGTCACGGTCCCCAGGGGGACGTCGCTGCTGCACGCGGCCGAGACGCAGGGAACAACGGTGCCGCACTACTGCTATCATCCCGGTCTCTCCGCTCCCGCGCAGTGCAGGATCTGCCTGGTCGAGGTCGAGGGGGCGCCGAAGCTGCAGCCATCGTGCGTGACGATGGCCGAGGACGGCCAGGTGGTCCACACGGACAGCCCGGCCGCAAGGAGGATGCGTCAGGGAGTCCTCGAGTTCTACCTCGTCAACCACCCGCTGGACTGTCCCATTTGCGACATGTCCGGCGAGTGCAAGCTCCAGGACTACGTCTTTGACGAAGGCAGGGAACACGGCCGCGGCCGGGAGCCGAAGCGTGTTTTCGGACGTGACGACTTCGGCGGGGATGTGCTCTACTACGGCGACCGCTGCGTGATGTGCACGCGCTGCGTTCGCTTCATGGACGAGGTCGCGCGGGACTCCCGGCTCACGGTGGTGGAGCGGGGTAGCCGCGCGGTGATCGACACCTTTTTCGACAGCGGCCTGGAAGGGGCGTCCTTTGCCGGCAACGTGGTCGACATCTGTCCGGTCGGGGCCCTCGTATCGAAGGATTTCCTGCACAAGGCCCGCGCGTGGGACCTGGATCACACGCCCTCCGTGTGTACCAGCTGCTCGCAGGGCTGCAACATCGAGCTGCACACCCGTGACAACCTCGTTCAGCGACTCATGCCTCGCGAGAACCAGGAGGTCAATGGCCACTGGATGTGCGACTATGGACGGGCCAACTACGAGTGGATGAATCGGCCGGGGCGCCTGGAGGCCCCCATGGCGGGGCGGGGCGGCGAGCGGCGTGCCGTGGACTGGAAGACAGCTCTCGAGCACCTGTTCGTCCGGCTGCAGGGCGGCACCGGCGACGTGATGGTGGTGGGGTCGGCAGAGGCCTCGAACGAAGGTCTGGCGGCCCTTGGCTGGGTGGGTGAGGCGGTCGGGACGGTGTCGGCCCGCGTCTTCCGGTCCCCCCGGGCCGACGACGAGGAGCCGCTGCCGGGCTACCCCCTGCTGGTGCGCCGCCGCGACCTGGCCCCGAACGTCGACGGTGCGGGTCTGCTTGGGTTTGAACGCGCCGGGGACGACACCGGTGCCGGCGGGCTCGAGGCAGTGGCCGGCCACGACGGGATCGTGCTCGTCCTCGGTGACGGGCTCGCCGACCAGGATGTGCGCTTCGGGGCCTCGGCCGGCCTGTTCGTTTACCTCGGCAGCTTCGATTCGCCCGCCGCCCGCAATGCGGACTATGTCCTCCCCGTGACGACCTTCGCGGAGGAAGAGGGGTCGTTCGTGAATGCGCAGGGAAGGGTGCAGCGATTCTGGCCCGGACTCCGCCCCCCCGGATCGGCACGGCCTGCCTGGCTGGTTCTGGGCGCCCTGGCGGCGGCGCTTCAGGGGGGAAGGACGCCCGCGAGCGCCGCCGAGGTGTTCGCCGGGCTGGAGGCCGGGTGCGCGGCGTTCGCCGGCCTCAGCTACGACGCGATCGGCGAATCGGGGGTCCGGTTGGAGGCCGTTCATGGGTGAAATGAACGAACTCACGACCACCTGGTTCGTGGTCATCGGCGCCGTGAAGGTGATCGCGATCTTCTCGGTCGTGATGGGAGCCGTGGCATATATGACGCTGGCCGAGCGCCGCGTCTCCGCCTTCATCCAGGACCGCCTGGGCCCCAACCGGGTCGGCCCCTTCGGACTGCTGCAGCCGATCGCGGATGGGCTGAAGAACGTCATCAAGGAAGAGACCATGCCGGGAACGGCGGCGAAGTTCTACTTCGTCCTCGGCCCCGCCCTGGCGATCATGCCGGCGGTGATCACCTTCGCCGTCATCCCTGTCGCGGCGCCGCTGCCCACGCCGGTCGGGACGGTGGACATGATCGTGGCGGATGTCCCTATAGGGATCCTCTACATTCTGGCGCTTTCGTCTCTGGCGGTGTACGGGATCGTGCTGTCGGGGTGGGCGTCCAACAACAAGTACGCCTTCCTGGGCGGACTGCGCGCGTCGGCCCAGATGATCTCCTACGAGGTGGCCCTCGGCCTGAGCGTTATCGCGGTGCTCCTGCTCGCCGGAAACGTGACCCTTACCGAGATGGTGTGGCAGCAGCAGCAGCTTGGGCTGTGGTTCGTCTTCCCGCTGTCGCTGGCTTTCATCTTCTTCCTGATCTCCGCGCTGGCCGAGACGAACCGGCTTCCCTTCGACATGCCCGAAGCGGAGTCGGAGCTCATTTCGGGGTACCACACGGAGTACTCCGCCATGAAGTTCTCGATGTTCTTCATCGCGGAGTACTCGCATGTTCTTACCGCCTCGGCGCTCATGGCGACGCTCTTCTTCGGCGGCTGGGACATTCCGCTCTGGACCGGCGACGACATGTTCCGCCACGGTGACGGCTGGATTCGCGGCTTCGACGCGGCCGGGGCACCGATCCCCGCGACTCCGCACGTTCTCATCACCCTTCTCACCCTTGGCGCATTCGCGGCCAAGACCGCCTTCTTCGTTCTTCTTTACATATGGATACGCTGGACGCTGCCTCGCTTCCGCTACGACCAGGTCATGCATCTGGGGTGGAAGGTGCTGCTGCCGGCCGCGCTCGGTTACATCATGCTGATCGCCGGGACCATGCTGGTCCTCGACCAGTTGGGGGTACCGTTCGGCTTTCTGTACGGGGCGGTGCTCACCGGAGTGAGCGGGGTCACGACCGTAGCGTTCCTCTTCTTCGTCGACCGTGACCGGGTCATCTCCGGGGCCCACAGGAAGCGGGACGTCGCCCGGCGGCGGGTCACGGCCACAACCGGGGTTGACGGCGGGGCCGTCTCGAACTGAACGGGAGCACGATAGCTATGGCGATAACAGTCAAGGTGATGAGGCGCCCCGAAGCGGGCCGCACATCGTACATGCGCGCCACCCTGAAGGGGATGAGCCTGACCTTTAAGCACCTAGTGCGGCCCTCGCATGTCACCCTGCAATACCCCGAGGAGCAGCCCGACCTGAGTCCCCGCTGGCGCGGCACGCACCGCATGGAAGTCCACGCGGACGGCCGTCCCAAGTGCGTGGCCTGCGGGCTCTGTCCTACGGTTTGTCCGGCGAACTGCATCCGCCTGGTGGGCGGCGAGGACGATCAGGGCAACCGCTACCCGATCGTCTACGAAATCGACGAATTCCGGTGCATCTTCTGCGGGATGTGCCAGGAGGTGTGTCCCGTCGAGGCCATTCACGTGGGCCAGCACTTCGAGAACGCCGAGTACACGCGTGACCGCTTCGTCTACGACCTTGATCGTCTCATGGAACAGGACCACCCGAGCACGCTCCTCTGGGACCCTGCCGATCCGCGCTCCGAATGACCGAAATCGTCTTCGTCCTGTTCGCGGTCGTGGCGGTCGGCGGCGCCATCGGCGTCGTAGTCGGCCGCAGTCCGGTTGCGAGCCTTCTCTCCATGATTGCCACCCTGGCCAGCGTCGCCGGGATCTACGTCCTCTTCGAGGCGCATTTTCTGGCGGCGATCCAGGTGCTGGTCTATGCAGGCGCGATCATGGTGCTCTTCCTCTTCGTCATCATGCTTCTCAACCTCGGGCACGACTACCGGGCGGACGTCAAGTACGGACTCTGGTACCTGCTGTCGCTTGTGGTCGTCGGGCTTACCGCGGGGGCGCTGCTGCAGGGATTCATGGGGACGGGAGCGACGGGTGTGCGCGGCGACGGCGCCGCCGCTGCGGCGGCCATCGATGCCGTGGTGGCCGAAAAGGGCGTCGTCGGAGCCATCGCAGATCCGCTGTTCACCGACTACGTGGTCGCCTTCGAACTGACGGGGCTCCTCCTGCTCGTCGCGATCGTGGCCGCGGTGGTCCTCGCCAAGCCCCGCACATGAGGGAGGTCCAATGCTGACCCAGGCCCTCTTGTTGAGTGGGGCGCTCTTCGTGATCGGCACCCTGGGGGTGATGGTCCGGAGGAACGCGATCATCATCTTTCTCTGCATCGAACTGCAGCTCAACGCGGTCAACCTGGCCTTCGTGGCCCTGTCCCGGTACACGGGGATCGAGGGCCAGCTGTTTGTCTTTTTCGTGATGACCGTGGCGGCGGCCGAGGCGGCTGTCGGACTCGCGATCATCATTTCGATCTTCCGGCACCATGAGACGGTCAACGTGGACAAGTTCAACTTCCTGAAGTGGTGACCGGCGTGGGGACCGCCGAATCCGCCATGACCGCCCTCGCCGGTGTCCTGTCGCCCTCGCCCTCGGCCCCGGGCTCCGCGTCCGGTGTTGCGGCGCAGGCCGCCGAGCAGTGGGAGCCGCTGCTTCCGGGGCTGATCGTTCTCCTGCCGCTGCTGGGCTTCGTGCTCAACGGAATCCTCGCGCTATGGGCCGCCGGGCATTCGTCCGCAGCGGTGCGCGCCGGCGAGGAGTGGAATCCCTTCGCGGGGCCGTCACGTCCCCGCACCCACACGCTCCCCACCCTGATCGGGCCGGGGGTGATGCTGCTCGCGTTCATCCTGGCCCTGGTGAACTTCGCGGGAATGCCCGCGGACCTGCACGACCCGGTGATCCGTACCTACTGGAGCTGGATCGCAACCGACACCATCAGCGTGGATGCCGCCCTTCAGCTCGACCAGCTCTCGATGGTGATGATGCTGGTCGTCACCGGCGTGGGCTTCCTCATCCACGTGTTCAGCGTGGGTTACATGAAGGACGACCAGGGCTACCCCCGGTACTTCGCCTACCTGAACCTGTTCGTCTTCTTCATGCTCGTGCTGGTCCTGGGCTCCGGCTACGCGACGATGTTCGTGGGTTGGGAGGGCGTCGGACTCTGCAGCTATCTGCTGATCGGCTACTGGTTCAGCGACCGTGACAAGTCGGACGCAGGCAAGAAGGCGTTCATCGTCAACCGGATCGGCGATGTCGGCTTCCTGCTGGCGATGTTCCTGCTCTTCAACAACTTCGGGACGCTGGACTTCGGCCCGATCTTCGCCGGCGCGGAGGGACAGCTGGCTGTTGGCGGCACGACGGTCACGGCCGTCACCCTCCTGCTCATGCTCGGCGCAGCCGGCAAGAGCGCCCAGGTTCCGCTTCACGTCTGGCTCCCGGACGCGATGGCCGGCCCAACGCCCGTCTCGGCGCTCATCCACGCGGCGACGATGGTCACCGCCGGCGTGTACATGGTGGCGCGGTCGTCCGTGCTGTACGCCCTCGCGCCCACCAGCCAGGCGGTCGTGGCGGGGATCGGGGTGCTCACCGCGCTGGTTGCGGCGACGATCGCCATGCAGCAGTACGACATCAAGAAGGTGCTGGCCTACTCGACCGTCTCCCAGCTCGGCTTCATGTTCCTCGCCGCCGGGGTGGGCGCCTTCACGGCGGCGATCTTCCACCTGGTCACGCATGCGTTCTTCAAGGCTCTCCTCTTCCTCGGGGCCGGAGCGGTCATCCACTCCATGCACCACGCTGCACACCACGCGGACGGCCACCTCGACGAGCAGGACATGCGCAACATGGGCGGGCTCGGCAAGTTCATGCCCGTCACCTGCGTCGTGATGTGGATCGCCACCCTGGCGATCGCCGGGATCTGGCCCTTCGCCGGCTTCTTCTCGAAGGACGAGATCATCTGGTACACGGCGGCATGGGCGGGAGCCGGGTCCAACCCCTTCGGAACGCTCTACACGGTGTACTGGGCGGTGGCGCTCGCGACCGCCCTTATGACCGCGTTCTATATGACCCGCCTGATGGTCATGACCTTCCACGGCGCCAACCGGACCGGCGCGGCGGGCAGATCGCACATTCACGAGGCGCCGCGCGTGATGACCGTGCCGCTGATCGTGCTCGCGCTGCTCTCGGTGTTCGGGGGCTGGATCAACGTGCCGGACGCGCTCCAGGAGTCGTTCGCGGGGCTGTTCGGCGTGCTGCCGATGAGCGAATGGCTCCATCACTGGCTGGAACCGGTCACCCACGCCGCCGCGCAGATTCAGATCGCCGGCTTCGGGGAGCCCGCTCACGCCGCGCCACCTGGTGGCGGCGAAGTGGCTTGGGCCATGATATCCACGCTTGCCGCGGCCGTCACGGTGGCCGTGGCATACAGGGTTGTGGGCACGAACAAGTACGTGCCCGCCGCCAGGGATCCCGGTCCGGCCGGTGTGCTGCGACGCGCCGTGTACAACAAGTGGTACTTCGACGAGGTGTACGACAGCCTCGTGGTTCGGCCGCTGCTCGCGGCTTCGAGGTGGTGCTGGAAGGTGATCGACACCGTGGTCATCGACGGATTCGTGAACCTCACGGGGAGTTTTGCACGCCTCTCCGGCTGGACGATGAGTCTCTTCCAGACCGGGCAGGTGAACATGTACGCTTTCGTGCTCACCCTGGGCGTTCTTTGCGTCCTGGGAGCCGCGGTCTTCCTGCAGTGACGCCATGACGAACCTTCTTACATCGCTCCTCTACGAGGACTGGGTGCTCCACGCGCTGATCTGGCTTCCGGCCGCGGGGCTGACGCACGTTCTCGTTTCCTCGGCGGACCGGGCCCGGCACATCGCGTTCGCGTGGTCCGCGCTGGTCTTCGTCCTCAGCCTGGGGTTGTGGTGGAGCTTCAGTCCCGGTGACGGGGGCTTCGCGCTCGAATCCTCGACCCCCTGGATCGAGTCCTGGGGGGTGTCGTACGCCCTCGGGATCGACGGTATCTCCATCTTCATGGTCTTGCTGACGACGTTCACCAGCGCGATCGCGATCCTGGGTTCGTTCGAGTACATCAAGACCCGGCGCAAGGCGTTCTACGCCCTCATGCTGCTCCTGCAGATGGGTGTGGTCGGAGTCTTCCTGGCCACCGACATTTTCCTCTTCTACGTCTTCTTCGAGCTCACGCTGGTCCCGATGTACTTCATCGTGGGCATATGGGGTGGTGAACGAAGGATCTACGCGGCGGTGAAGTTCTTTCTCTACACCGCCGTCGGCTCCCTCCTCATGCTGGTTGCGATCCTCTACATCTACTTCAGCAGCGGTGTCGACTCGTTCGCCTACGAGGCCTTCCTGAACGCGGAGCTTACCCTGCGCGAACAGATATGGCTCTTCGCGGCGTTCGCGCTTGCGTTCGGGATCAAGGTGCCCGTTTTCCCACTTCACACCTGGCTCCCCGACGCCCACGTGGAAGCGCCCACTCCCGGATCGGTCGTTCTGGCCGCGGTGCTGCTCAAGATGGGCACCTACGGCTTCATGCGATTCCTGCTGCCCTTCTTCCCGGGCGCTGTCCAGCACCCCACGGTCGTCATGGTCATGCTGATTCTGGGCGTGGCGGGGATCGTCTACGCGGCGTGGGTCGCGGCCGTGCAGCCGGATGCGAAGAAGCTTGTCGCCTACACGTCGGTGGCGCATATGGGGTTCGTCGTGATCGGCATCTTCGCGCTCACCCTGAACGGCCTTCAGGGCGGCATGGTGGTGATGATCAGCCACGGCATCTCGACAGGTGCCCTGTTCCTCCTCCTCGGCATGATGTACGAACGGCGCCACACGCGGCTCATCGAGGACTTCGGCGGCATCGGCCGCGCGGCGCCGCTCTTCGCGACGGCTTTCGTCATCACCGCGCTGGCATCGATCGGGCTTCCCGGCACCAGCGGCTTCGTCGGCGAGTTCCTGGCGCTGCTCGGGACTTTCGAGACACATCCGGTGACGGCGATCGTGGCGGCCACCGGTGTGGTCTTCGCGGCCTACTACATGCTGCCCATGGTGCAGCGGGTCCTCTTCAACAAGCTGGACAAGCCCGAGAACAGGACGTTCCCCGACCTCTCGCGGCGAGAGATGGTGATCCTGGGCCCGCTGGTCGCACTGATGATCTGGATCGGCGTCCATCCCGCTCCCTTCCTCGAACGCATGGAACCGAGCGTCCAGGTTGTTCTCGAACGGGTGGAAGGTGCACGCCCGGTTCCGGGAACGGCCGGCACTCCGGCACGGGAGGACTGAGCCGATGGTCCTCGACTACACCTCCAGCTTTCACTACGTCCTGGCTCTGCTCCCGGAGCTTGTCCTCTCGGCCTGGGGAATGGGGGTTCTCCTGGTGGGGGTCTCCCGGGAACAGGAGGGCGGGGGAGGCCAGGAGCTGGGTTGGCTGGCGCTTGCCGGACTCGCCATCGCGGCCGTTGCCAACGGATGGCTCTACTCGGGCGTAACCGAGGAAGGGGCCACTGCGATGATCGCCGTGGACCGGTTCCGACTCTTCGCCAACTGGGTCTTCATCATCGGGGCGGCCCTCTCGATCGTGATTTCGCTGCCCTACGTTGCCAGGCAACGGCTTCAGGCCGGGGAGTACTACTCCCTCATTCTCTTCGCGGCAGTGGGAATGATGTTCATGGCGTCAGCCCGCGATCTGATGGTGATCTTCCTGGGCCTCGAACTCATGTCCATCGGTGTGTACGCTCTCGCCGGCTTTAACCGGCGCGATCGCCGCTCGGCAGAGGCGGGCCTCAAGTACTTCCTTCTGGGCGCGTTCGCCAGCGCGTTCCTCCTCTTTGGCATCGCACTGATCTACGGCGCCGCGGGCAGTTCGAACATCCACGCGATCGCCGTGGCCGTACAGGACGGTACGATTGCCACGGCACTGATGGGCCCCGGAGTGGCTCTTCTGGCCATCGGCTTCGCCTTCAAGGTCTCGGCCGTGCCCTTCCATATGTGGACCCCGGACGTCTACGAAGGCGCTCCCACGCCTGTCACCGCCTTCATGGCGGCATCGGTGAAGACCGCCGCCTTCGTTGCGTTCCTGCGGGTGTTTCTGGTGGGGCTGGACGGCCTCTACGCCCAGTGGTGGAGCATTCTGTGGTGGATAGCGGCCATCACCATGGTTGCCGGCAACGTTGTGGCGCTGGTGCAGTCGAGTGTGAAGCGCATGCTCGCCTACTCGTCGATTGCGCACGGCGGCTACCTGCTTGTGGCCCTGGTGGCGGCCAACGACACGGCGGCGGCCGGGCTCCTCTTCTACCTTCTCGTGTACACGGTCATGACCGTCGGCGTGTTCGGAGTCGTGATCGCAGTCGGCAACCAGACCGAGGAGAATTCCCGTATCGAGGACTACGCCGGTTTCGGGTGGCGCCAGCCCGTGCTTGGCGTCTTGATGACGGTGTTTCTCCTGTCTCTGGCCGGATTCCCCGGCACGGCAGGCTTCATCGCCAAGTACCATCTCCTTCTGGGAGCCGCTCAGTCCAGCCTGTGGGTTCTGTCAGTCATCCTCGTCCTTACAACGGTGGTCTCCTATTGGTACTACCTGCGCGTGGCGTGGTACATGTGGATGAAAGAAGCGCCCGAGACCGCGGGGGCGGGCGGGCGGATCACGACTCCCTTCGCTACCCGGGTCGTGCTTGTCGTCAGCGTCGCCGTGATCCTTCTGGCCGGTGTCTTCCCCGGAGCCGCCCTCGATCTGGCGGCTGGCTCGATCGACGGCCTCAGGGACCTCGTTGCGGGTTCCGGGGTCGCGGCCGGCCCCTGAGCCCCCGGAGCACGACTGCTTCCCGATGCACCCCGGAGAGCACATCTTCCGCCAGTACGACATCCGGGGCGTTGTCGGCTCCGACCTTGATGCTTCGGTGGCCATGGCTGTGGGGGAAGCGTACGCGTCGGAGTTGAAGGGTCGCACCTCCCGGCCCTCTCCCCGTGTGGTTGTCGGAGCCGACAACCGTCCATCCTCCCCGTCGCTTCGCACGGGGCTCGTCCGCGGCCTGAGATCCGCCGGCTGCGATGTCCTGGGGCTGGGCACTGTCCCCACTCCCGTAACGTATTTCTCCGAGTACCACTTCCGCGCCGACGGGTCGATTCAGATAACGGGCTCCCACAACCCGCCCGAGTACAACGGCATCAAGATGACGATGGGGAAGGGACCCGTTCACGGGGACGCCATCCAGAGACTGCTGAGCCGCATCCGTAGCCGGGATCTGACAGAGGGCAGCGGGAGCCTGGAGATGGTTGACCCGCTACCGCCCTATGCGGCCGATGTCTCCGGACGCTTCCGTCTGGCCAGGCCGCTCAAGGTGGTCGTGGATTGCGGCAACGGGACCGGATCGGTGGTTGCCGTCGAGCTTCTCCGCGCCGTGGGTCTCGATGTAATCCCCCTCTACTGTGAATCGGACGGTACCTTTCCCAACCATCACCCGGACCCGACGGTGGACGAGTACGTGCAGGACATGATCGCCGCCGTACGGATTCACGGGGCGGATATGGGGATCGGTTTCGATGGAGACGCGGACCGTATCGGCGTGGTGGACGATCGGGGCGATGTGGTGCGTGGCGACATCCTCCTTCTCCTCTTCGGACTGGATGTCCTTCGGCGGCGGGGGGCGGGTCAGACCCTGATCTTCGATGTGAAGTGTTCGCAGATCCTCCCGGAAGAATTCGAGAGGGCGGGCGGACACCCGGTCATGTGGAAGACCGGCCACTCCCTCATCAAGGAAAAGATGAAGGAGCTTGGGGCGCCTATCGCGGGGGAGCTGTCCGGGCACATCTGCTTTGCGGATGATTACTACGGCTTCGACGATGCCCTCTACGCCGCCTGTCGCCTGGCTGAGCTGGTGGCCGCTTCGGACCGCCCACTCTCGGATCTGTCGGGTGCCTTGCCCGGCTACGTGTCCACTCCCGAACTCCGGATCGATGTCCCCGAGGAGGTCAAGTTCGGACTGGTGGAGCGCGCCCGGGCGCACTTCGGCGCTCGCCATGACGTGATCGCGGTCGACGGCGTGCGAGTCCTCTTCGGAGATGGATGGGGGCTCATACGCGCTTCGAACACGCAGCCCGTGGTCGTGGCCAGGTACGAAGCGAAGACCCGCGACCGGCTGGCGGAGATCCAGGTGACGATGGAAGCGTGGCTGCGCGACCAGGGAGTGCGCGTCTAGACTGCCAGCCGCGCGCACCGCCGGGTCTCAATGCCGACGGGGGTCGTTACCACGGCGTGCAGCACCCCATTGTGAGCTTCCCGCTGGATCCGAGCCGTCTTCCGCACCAATAGTCCCCCGCTCCCGGTAAGATTGTCCCATCCAGCTATACGCCAGCCCTTCCAGCGGTCCCATCTTGTTCCACGCTAACCCGTGAGCGCCCGACTGCCTGCTGCAGGCAACCGTGCAAAGCCCCTCACAGCCCAGCGACCCACGAACGGAAGGAGCCGCCCCGATGGGGACCGCCGAGACGAGACAGAGACGCCAGAAACATGGAAACAAGCCCCCCGCCCGCCCAGGGCGCAAACGTTGCAAACTGCCTGGCCGGTTCATCTGTCTACTCGTGCTCGCGCTCCTGCCGGCGTGCGACCCGGCCGAGGACCCGCCCGCGCAGTCGGCCTCTTCCGGACCCCCGGCGGCTCCGGTCGATGCCGAGTTGGTCGACATGGCCGCCTTCTCGGAATCCTTCGAGGTGGTGCGGAGCCTGACCCTTGCAGAGTCGGATCAGGCCATGACTGTGCGACCCCTGGTGACGAACGACGGCCGCGGTCAGTTGCTGGTGTCCGAGCCCATGGAGGGGCAGGTCAATGTCTACGGCTTTGATGGGGAGCTTCGGGCCGTGTTGGGCCGACGAGGCGAGGGACCCGGGGAGTTCGCGTTCCCGTTGATCGCCCACCCGACCTCGGACGGCGGCGTCGTCGTTGGCGACGTCGAGCTGTCGCGACTCACGTTTTTTCCGCCGGCAGGTGAAGGTGATCCGGAGGTTGTGGCGACGCCGGTGGAGGCGATCCAGGGCGCACAGGACCTTGGCGATGGCAGGTACCTGTTGGCGGGGACGATCAGCGGCGAAGATCAACCTCGCTTCTTCCATATCTGGGACCGGGCGGCGAATAGACTGGAGCGATCCTTTCTGCCGATGGGGGTACCGGAGGAGTCGCGTGCCTACGCCTCTTCGTTTCAGGGGGCCTCGGCCACCCTGGAGCACGACACCATCTGGGCTGTCTGGGCTCTGTCGGATACACTCTACAAGTTCGACACGCAGGGTGAGTTGCTCGGCCGGTTGCCGTTGCCGCTGGTGAGACCCATGGGCGAGTTGCCCAGAGCTGGCGGCGTGGTTTCCGATCCCGCGGACAGGCAATCCATGTTCGACCGGATGACCGAGGTGTTCGGCGTCTACATTCTGCGCGGCGGCGACCTGGTCGTCCAGTCCCTGCAGACCCGCGACTTCGACGCCGTCTGGGATCTTCTGATCATCGACCGGCTGGGGCGTCTCGTATGGAGCGCCCCCAACATGCCCAGGTTGTTTGCGCTGGAAGATGACCTCTTCTACTTCGATGATCCGGCGTCGGTACTGCCCAATCGCTGGCTGGTCGCACGCCTGAAGAGCCGGGAGTAGGAATGGAGCGCCCATCCGAAGCGACAGGCACTCGTAGCGGCTGTGCCCGGTTCTACTGTGGGTTGCTGGCGACCGTGGCGACGCTCGTCGGCGCATGCACGGTCCCGGATCAACCTGCCGGCGTGGCGCCGGCTGTGGGCGATCCTGTCCCGGCTGCGGCACTGTCGGGAGACCGTCCGGCCCTCGTGTGGGTGTTCGACGCCATGGAGTGTCTCGGTTGCAATCTGGGCGATCCGGCCCGGATGGTGAGGGCTCTGCAGCGCAGCCTGGGCGACCGCATCGAGTGGCTGGTCGTGGCGGTCGGTGAGCGGGGCGACAAGGACCGCGACCTGGTCGCCGGTTTTCTGTCCTCCGAACGAATCTCGGCCGGAGTCGCGGTTCTGTCGCGAGCCGACTATGCCCTCGCATTTGGCGGTGCACGGCCGGCCGTCTTCTATGTCACCAGCCGGAATTCGGTGATCGTGGCCAAGGTGGATTCAGAAGCAGCGGATGCCTGGCGTTCGCCATCGGATTCTCTGGACCTGGCCATCTACCTGAAAACGCTCGCGGAAAAGGAAGCCCGCGCAGGCTAAGGTGCGCGGCACGGGTTGGTTCACCAGAAACCATTCAACGATTGGAGTAAGGAACAATGGACAAACAGAATCGCAGTGGCAGCAGGATTCGCAGGACAATGCGTACGATGGCGATCGGGATGGCGCTCATCCTGTCCGCCGTGGCGCCCACGACGGGTGACCTCGGTGTGGTTCCGGCGGAAGCGGAGCTGCAGGCTCAAATCCACCAGGAGAGGGTGATCCGTTTCTGGGGGCGGATCAACATCTGCTGGAGTGCGTGCCCGGGAACGGGTTGGTGCTGTTACGAATTGTAGCACACACGCAAACAGGAGGGTCACCCCCTCCGCGCCAGTGAATGAACGTCTCGTCAGCACAACATGCTGATACAGTAGCATTGGAGGTAACAGACAATGAAAAACGTACACGGAGGGACCCGCCGCTCCGCGCTTCGCAGGGCGATTCGGGCAAAGGTGTTCGCCATGACCATGGCATCTCTCTTTCTCGTGCCGATGGTAGGCAGTGTGGCGCCGGTATTCGATTCGGAAGCGCGCGCCCTAGGCTCGCCCCAATACGAAGTCCGGGGTTGGTGGATCTTCAAGAGATGCACGACGGACCCGTGCCCGGGTCATGGAACATGCTGTGGCTCTGTGGGATTCTGACCCGCCACATTGACTCCGGTCAGTAGCCAGTAGGGCGTAGCCGGCGGGCCTCGTCACGGGGCCCGCCGGTAACACCCAATCCCCGCTGGAGCCAAGCGTTGCTGGGACCGGGGCCACATGATCTAGAACGTCGTTACCGGCACCGTGCCCAGGGTTTCGGCCTCGGTGGTCTCTTCGGTCCAGTAAGGCTCACCGTACCGGCGGCGGATCAGGGAGCCATACGTAGCATGTACGCTACGAATCTGGTCGAAGAGCGGGCGGTCCCCTCCCGGGAACACCTCTCCCATTCCGCTCTTTCCCTGGAACTGGGACCTGTACGCTGCCAGTGCCTCGATCTTTCTGTCCATCTGGGCTGTGATGTCGACTACGAAGGTGGGCTTTACCGGATCTTCACGGAACGCGAGCGCATACACGACCTTCTCGGGGCGATGAGGGGCGCCCTCCGCGGGGAGCTTCCGCAACCCCGCCAGGAAAGCGGCGTCCCGCGTCAACCGGGCCGCCGCTCGGTGATCGGGATGGCGCCCTCGCGTCCAGTGCGTCACGATCACCCGGGGCCTGAGAATGCGCATGAGCCGCGCCACGACCACCCTTGACTGCACGTCGTTCACCAGCGCGGCGTCCTGCAGACCCGCACAGCGGCGGTCGGCGAGGCCCATGACGTCGGCTGCGGCAGCGGCCTCGCGCGCCCGGGACCGGACCGTACCCCGCGTCCCCGCCTCTCCCGCGGTGAGATCAAGCACCCCGGTGCGTTCCCCGGACTCCGCCGACTTGATCAGTGCGCCGCCGCAGAAGATCTCGGCGTCATCCGGGTGCGCCATGACCGCGAGGACATCCAGCGGTTCGATCATTCGTAGCGAAGGGCGTCCACCGGTGGCAGTTTCGACGCGCGCAGGGCTGGAAGAAGTCCGAACAGCACACCGGTCACGACAGCGACGCTGATGGCCGCGAAGACGGACCAGATCGGTATTCGAGCCGGCAGCGGCGACACGGCGGCGATCGCTTCGGACGCCCCCCAGCCGACCAGCAGTCCCGCCACTCCCCCGGCGGCCGTGAGGAGTGATGCCTCGATCAGAAACTGCCACTTGATCTCGCGGCGAGTGGCGCCGATCGCCTTGCGGATGCCGATCTCCCGCGTCCTCTCGGTTACCGAGATGAGCATGATGCCGACGACGCCGATACCTCCCACGAGCATGCCGACTGAGGACAGCGCGACCATTACCAGGAAGAACATGCTTGACACCTGGTCGAAGAGCTGCACGACCTGCTCCCCGCGAATGATGGCGAAGTTGTTGTCGTCTGCGGGCCCCAGTCCGCGCATCGACCGAAGCGCGGAAATCACCTGGTTCTCTGCCTCGTTGGAGGCACCCTCCTTCGGGATCACGTCGACGGCCATGAAGTTCCAGACCGTGCGCGCCTTGAGGCGTTTGTCCGCCGCCGTGTACGGCACCACCGCAAGGTAGCTGGTGACCTCGGCAAAGATGTTGTCAAGAGGCTTGAAGACCCCGACAACGGTAAAGGCTTCGTTCGCGGCGCGCCTGCCTGCGTTGACACGTACCCGTTTGCCGACGGGGTCCACCTCCCCAAAAACGGCTTCCGCCACCTTCTCGGTGATCACCACGACGCCCCGTGCCTGGCTTACTTCGGCAGCCGTGAAGTCCCTGCCCGCCACGAAGTCGCCCCCGAGGGACATGGCCCACCCACTGGATGCTCCACGCCAGTTGACGCCCCTGACCCAGTCCGATTCGTACCGCATGGACGCTCCGAAGTCGAAACCGGCGACCGCCTCGGCCACGGCGGGGAGAGCCTGCACCCTCCGGATCTCGCGATTCGAGATCGGGGGGCGGTCCCACCATGGGGGTCGTCCGGAGCCGTCGGCGGAGATGCGGACATCGGAGAAATCAAAGGGCATCAGTGAGAAGCTCCCGGGGCTGGAGGCTTCGAAGGCGCTGACGACCTCGGTGCGGATGCCGGTAATCATCGCGGCAACCGTGACGACCACGCCGACGCCGATGCCCACTCCCAGGACCGCCAGCAGCGTGCGCATCCAGTTGGCGCGGAGGGCGTCCGAAGCTACGCGCAACCCGTCGGCGAGGATTCGGCCCGTTGAGGTTGGCCGGGAATCCGCAGGCCCGGGGGCTCCACGCGTGGTCCTGCCAGTCATTCGTACCTCAGGGCGTCAACGGGGTCGAGACGCGCCGCCCGGGACGCCGGATACACGCCCGAGGCCACCCCCACGACAACGCCGAGGGTCACGCCGAGCGCCACCCACTTGGGTGCGACGAAGGCCGGAAGGGGGGACACCGCGCCCACCAGAACCGTCAGCGCGGCCCCGACACCGACGCCGATCACGGCTCCGACGCCGGACAGGGTGCCGCTCTCGATCAACACCTGAACCAAAATGTCCGTACGGCGTGCCCCGATCGCCTTGCGGACACCGATCTCGCGTGTTCTCTCCATGACCGACACCAGCATGATGTTCATGATCACTATGCCGCCGACAACGAGTGAAATGCCGACCAGGCCGGGCAGGGCGACAAACAGGACGCGGCTGATCGTGTCCCAGAAGGACAGTGACTCTTCGGTCGTCTCGGCGACGAAGCTGTTCAGGTCGGATGGCCTCAGCCTGCGGCGCAGTCGCATGATCTCGATGGCCTGCTGCTGAAGGGCGGGAACGCCTTCGGGGGAATTGGCCTTGAGAATGATGTCATCGATGATCCCGGGCGCATTGAGGACGCTCCGTACCGGCGAACGGGCGGGCGCGACAGCCAGGTTGTCGAGCGACACGATCAGGAAGGAGCCCTGTTCCGCCAACACACCGACGACCCGGTACGGGAAGCCCCGAATTCGCACCCTTCTCCCGATCGGATCGACCGACTCGAAGAGTGCCTCGGCCGTGGAGCTGCCCAGCACCACGACCGGCCTTCCCTGCTCGGCTTCCTGACGGGTAAATGCCCGGCCCCGCTCGATCTTCCAATTGCCCTGAATCTCGAACATCTCCGCAGATACGCCCTGAATGCGCACGTTTTCGACCTTGATGCCCTGATCCGACTGCAGTTCGCCCGAGGCGTCGGATTGGGCGGCGATCAGGGCGGGAAGCGTGATGCGCTCACGCAGATGGTCGAGGTCGTCAAACGTCAGCCGCGGAGCCCGGGCCCATGCCCTTCGCTGCTCCTGCGATGAGTTGACGTCCTCCCTGGGAGTCCTGCCCACCCGAACGGTATTCACTCCCATGACCTTCTCGGTCAACGTCTCGCGAATGTACCGGTCCATCCCCTCGACGATGCTGACCACGATGATCAGGAACATCACTCCGACGATCACCCCCAGGAGCGTGAAGAAACTCTTCAGCTTCTGGGTCCTGATCTGCTCCCAGGCAAGGCGGATCCCTTCCAGAAAGTGCATCTACGTATCCCTGCGGACAGGTGCGGGATCGGACTGTCGCCGACGGTGCATGCGTCGATCACCCAGGTGCTTTCTCACGATCCGTTCGCACCATCGCTGCCTTCGTCCGTATCCGATCCTTCGTCGGGTTGGACGGCGTCCCCGTCCTCGAGGGTTCGGACAACCTGGTAGGGACCGCTGACGACGGTGTCGCCGAGGGCGAGGCCGGAAAGGACTTCAAAATACTCCTGGCCGGCGATTCCCACGGTCACGGGCGTGAACGTGACCCGGCCGTCCCGAACCACGAATACCCCCTCGATGGGGTCCGGGGTCGCATCCGAGGCGCCATTGTCCGCAGACTCGTCACTCCCCTCGTCCTGCTCTTCGTCGCGCAGGGTCAGGGCGATGATGGGGATGCTGAGCTGGTCGTCCCTCGTCTCCGTGATCACTTCTGCGGTTGCCGAAAGATCGGGTCGCAGCTCGACTTCGGGACTGCTCAGCGTAACCACCACCTCGAAGTCGATGGTAGGTGTCTGTCCCGTGCCGGCCGCCTGCGAGGGGGGCCGGATGGCGCTGTTCCCGATTTCGCTGACGACGCCGGGGAATTCCAGATCCGGGAAGGCGTCGAGTTCGACGTTGGCGTTGTCGCCCAGGGCGATTTCGGGCACGTCCGTCTCGTCGACCTCCAGCACGACCTCCATCACCGACAGGTCGGAGACGGTAAGGACCAGGCTGCCGGGGTTGTTCATCGTGCCGACGATGACCGTTTCCCCCTGCTCGACGTTCAGACGAGTGACGCGCCCCGACATGGGCGCGCGGATGATCGTCTTGGACAGCTGGTCCTGGGCCTCTTCGAGCGCCGCTTGTGCCTGGTACACTCCGAATTGCGAAGCTTCTACCAGGGACTGCTGCACATCCAGGTCCGTTTGCGCGTTCTCAACGTCCTGGCGGCTCACCAACAGGGAATCGCGGGCACGCAAGGAGGCCATCCGCTCGGCTTCTCGTTGGGCCCGCAGCAGGTTGGCGCGTGCCTGGGTCACCGAAGCCTCGGACTGGCTCAGGTTGGCCTGGCTGCGGTTGACGGTCGCCTGGTAGCGCGTGGGATCGAGGCGAAGAAGAATCTGCCCCTCCTGCACGTCTTCGCCTTCGTCGATCAGCAGCTGTGTGACCCTGGCCGAGATATCGGAACTGATATCCACCTTGCGGCGGGCACGAACGTTGCCGCTGGCCGTAACCGTGGCCACGAGGTCACGTGTGTCGACAGCTTCCATGCGCACTTCGATACCGCTCGCGCGCCTTGTGGTGGTGCTGAGTCCCGCAGCGGCGACAAGCAGCGCGAGTATCCCCACTCCGATGATCACTTTGGTTCTGGTTCGCATAACGTTTATGGATTCCTCAATGGCGTCCCGACCACGGCTTCCAGGTCGGCAATCGCGTCGTGGTAGGTAAAGATGGAAAGGATACGCTCGCGATCCGCGCGGGCCTTCACGGTTTCCGCCTCCACCAGGTCGATGAAATTGGACAGCCCGAGCCGGTAGCGCTCCTGCGCCAGGCGAAGCTGTTCGTCGGCGAGGGCCTGGTTCCGCTCTTCGATCAGTGCGCTCTGGTAGGCGGTGCTCACGATGGCGGTGCGGGAGTCGATGTCGGCTCTTAGCGCCAATTCCTGCTCGACAATCCGATATCGGTTGTCGTTCAGTTGGGCTCGAGCACTCTCGAGATCCCGTTGGCGTCCGAGACCCTGAAACACCGGTATCGAAATCTGGAACCCGACCGAAGGAGGCTGGCCGGTGAAATTGAAGGGGAAGGCGTCGTTCTGCGACCGGATCGCTTCAAGCGCCGACTCCGGGGTTGCCAGCAGCGAGCAGTTCTGCGTGGGAGGGGGGTCTGGCAGTCGTGACACCAGGTCGTTCAGCGCCAGGCACTGCTGCACACGCGCCACCCCGGCGGCAACGGCCTGCGCTTCCTGGCCGGCGGTGGTGCTCGCCTGGCGCGTGAAGCCGCTGAGGCCTGCCGACAGCGATATGCTCGGGAAGTAGGATGACCGCGCCATGCGGACGCCGTACCGCGCCGATTCCTCCTGGGCCCTCGAGGCCTGAAGGTCCGGATTACCGGCAATCGCCAGTTCATAGAGGTCATCCGCCGCCCAGGTCGGCTCGGTCACGCCGAAACTCGTCTCCAGCGTCGGCTCGGCCTGGAGATTCACTCCGAGCTGCTGAAGAAGTCGTATTCGGGCGTTCTGGACTCCGGTCCGTGACTGCAGCAGCGTGATCTGTGCCCGTCCCACGTTGACTTCCGCCTGGTGTACATCGATGACGTTCCCCGATCCCACCTCCTGGCGCGCCTGGGCCAGGCGAAGGTTGACCTCCGCCCGGGCGAGTTCCTGTTCGGCCAGAGTCAGCCCCTCGATCTGACGCAGGCCTTCGAGATAGGCCTTGGTCACGTTGAGACGGAGGGTGGCTTCCGTCGTGCGCACCTGGGCCCGTGTCGCCTCCCGGTTTCGCTTCGCCTGTCCAGGCGCCATCAGCGTGCGTCCGCTCAGCGAAAAGTTGACCCCGGCGTTGTATGAACTGAAGAGAAACGACGGCTGATCCTGAAACCCGAGTTGATCGGCCGTGATGCTTCCGAACCTCTGCTCCCCCGCGCCCTGCCAGGACAAGCTGGAACTCAGCGACGCCGAGGGCAGGAGGGCGCCGTACGCCGAATTGAGGTTCCAGTCCGCAACTGCAACGTCGTTTCGAACCGCCTGCATCCCCGGATTGTTGCGGAGTGCGATCCGCCACGCTTCTTCGAGCGACAGGGAAGCCGGAACCTGTTCCTGGCTCGACGCAGTGCGCGTCGCGACACCAGGTATGAGCAGCAACCCGAGCACCAGCGTCACCTGCCCGGTGCGGGCCTTCATTCGTTTTCGCAACTCGATCTCCTTCTGTTGTCGTCGTGCCGGGATGCCCTGCAGCCATGCCGGATCATCCTCCCGTCCGCCCTACGCAGCGCCACACCGTACAGTTTCCGTCTACGTACCGGAGCCCTTTTCGGTTCAACCCTCGAATCTTCGCTCGGCGGCAAAGCCGCGCGCAGGCAGGGATACACGCACCAGGCGCCCGCTGCCGTCGAACCATGCCGTGCCCGCTCCCGCGTCCGACCCGAATCCGATTCGGGTGGCCTCAACGCGCTCTCCATCAATCACGAGCGTTTCGGAACCGACACTCAGTCCGGCTGAAGTCTCTTCCCGTTCCGAAAGTGGCGCAAACGCGTGCAGGCGCGGGAGTTCAGCGCTGCCGTCGAGGAAGCGGCCCAGGAGGAAATAGTGATGTGCGACGCCTTCGTCGAAGAGGACTGTGGTAGTACGCGCTCTGTACTCCCGCATCTCTTCACCCCACGGTGCCACGGTCCGGGTCCGCAGGCGGTCCCCTCTCCGAACGACCCTGACCACGAGTGTGTCGGTTCCCGTGACCGTGGCTTCGTATTCGTTGAGAACCATCGCCGGGCTCTCGAGGCGCAGGACGGTTGTCAGGGTGCGGCCATCGCGCATGCTGACCGTCCCCCTCGCGAGCGTGACCTGGGCGTCCCCGGTGCCGATCCGCTGGATCGTGAACTCCTCCGTACCCGCCTCTTCGCCGTCGACGAACAGGCGAAAGGTACCCCGGTCGAGGACAAGCTGGCCGTGTGTGCCCGCCGGGAGTGCCGCCGCCAGGATCGCCGCTGCCAGGATGGCGGGCGCACGCCCCCCCGCGAGGCCGGTGCGTGACGGACTGGTAGCGTGATTCATTACGTTTAACCTAATGACAAAGATCGATGGGGCGAGGCGATGTCGATTCCGGGACCGATAGAACCGCAGCGCGCGATGAAGGGTCACGAGGCCTCCTCGAAGCAGCGGGAGGCGGCCGGCCCACTCATCTGGTGCGGGTTTTTCCTCCTGATCCTGTGGACGCGCTTTCAGACGGCATGGGTCCTTGTCGCGGCCGCCCTGGTCATTTGCTGGGCCGGCCTGAGGTCCAGGGGCAGCTGGCGCAACGCAGCGTCCGCCATCCTGCTCGCGACGGGAGCCGGGATAGGACTCCACGCCGACGCGACGGACCGGAGGCTGGCCGACAACTGGGGCGGCTACTGGGACGAGCGGCGGGAGGAGGTCGCCGGACAGGTCGGGATGGAATTCGACGCCCTCGTGACGCACGCGGACGCCGCGGTGATGCGGGTCGCCCAGGCAGCAGGCCTCGATGAGCCCCGAACGGTGCTTCAGGACACGCTGGAATCCGTACTGGACGACAACGGCCTGACCGCGGCCGCGGTGGTTGGACTCGACGGCAAGCTGATCGCGTGGGAGGGAAGCCACCACGGCCGCCTTCCCGCATCGGTGCTCGAGGGACCCGGCCGCTACAGCTACGCCGGGACGCCGCTGTTCTCGTACCTGTACTTCACGGCGGAACTCCCCGGCGAACGGGGCACGGCAGTCGTCGCTTCACTGCTTCGGTCCGAACTGCCCGCCTCCTTTGCATCGGGCCTGGGTGACTTTTCTTCGCGCTTCCACGAGGAGACGGGGGAACGCATCCGGATCTTCCGGTCCGACAGAGTCTCCGGGCCGGGTGTGTTCGACTTCGGATGGCCGGACGAGGCGCTGCTGAGCATCACCATCGAGGAGCCTCGTCAGGCGGTGCGACGGGCGGAACACAGGGGGCGCGGCGTGAAGATCGTCGTGGCTCTGGCAGTGCTCACATGGCTGCTTCAGTCGTTGCCGGGGCCGGGAAGACACCTGGGCTACTCCGGTGCGGCCCTGGGCGGAGCGGCGGCACTGCTTCCCCTGGAGGGTCTCCTCACGATCCCGGATCTGGTCGACCCGGCCGCCTTCCTTCTTGCCGGACCGATTGGCCTGACACTCGGCCGGATCCTGCTTCTGTGCTCGGCGGGTATTCTTCTCGCCATCCTCGCGGTGCCCAGGTGGGGTCCCAGGGTCGGCTCCTGGACTGCTCCTGTCGTCGTTGGAGTCGGTTTCCCGCTTGTTCTGGCCTGGATGGGAAGCGGTGCTTCGCTCGCTGTGATGGGCACGACGGATCTCAGGTGGATCGTGTTCGAGACTTCGGTGACGATGATCCTGACGCTTGCCGCCGGAGTCGCGCTTGTCTCGCCTCGGCGGGTGGAATCCAACACCGCACCGGGGTTGCTGCTGCTTGGAATCGTGGGTGCCGCCGCCTTGAGCATCGTGATGGGATTGAGTGTCCGCACGGGTCCCTCCGTCTCCCCGGTCCTGGCGGCTGCCTGGGCGATGCCCACGGCGGCGGTCGTTCACGGTCTGGGCAGCGCGCGCCCCTCCTCGCATTTTCGCTGGTTTTTGGCGTTGTGGCTGGCCGCGACGGCCGTGCTGCCCTTCGCCTGGTCGATGCGGACCGAGGCACGCATGAGGATTGCGGAAGAGCAGATGGGGTTGTTGGGAGTAACATCCGAGCCCGAAATCGACGGGTTGCTGGAACGCTTTGCCATCGAGGTCGATTCTCTGGATCGGGCGGGGGCGGGTGACGTGGAGATGATGTACCAGGCGTGGACGTCCAGCGGCCTCGCCGGGCGGGGCACACCGATCTTTCTGACCCTCTGGTCGGAGGACGACATCCCCCTTCAGGAACTGAGGCTCGGGGTCAAGGGGGACCGCCCGGAGGTCGTCGGTGAGCTGCTCCCGGAGCTCAGGGCGGCGGGCGCAAGGGAGTTCCATCGGCCGGGCGAGATCGACGTCCATCACCTGGTAGCGGTGCCACTGGCCGACGGGGCGCTCGTGACCGGCACCATTCCGCCGCGCAGGACGATCACCGGGTCATCCGGGCTGGGCCCCCTCTTCGCATCGGTCGAAGCGGAAGGAGACCAGGAGTTCCTGACGCTGGTACGGGCCCGGGAAGGCGATTCCGGGCCCGGAGCCGGCCTGGTCGAGTGGAGTCGCAACGACGAGGGATGGCGAGGGGAGGGGGTGGCGGAGTATCCCGACGGACTGTACTCGGTTTTCTACACCATCAGCATCCCCAACCTCTCGGTCATGCTGGCGCGCGCCACGCTCCTCCTGGCGTTGAGCCTGTCCGTGTTCTCGCTGCTATGGCTGCTGAGCGTGGGGATCCTCGGGTTCCGCCTGCGCGCGCCCGTCGACTGGCGAGGCTTTTTCAACTCGTTCCGCGCACGTGTTACCTGGACCCTGTTCGGCTTCTTCATCCTGTCGAACGCGCTTTTTGGCACGCTTGCCTACCGCACCCTTGCCGGCGCTTCCGAGCGTACCGCCACGGCCCTGGCCGAGCGCGTGGTTTCGCAGATTGCCGAGGCCTACCAGGAGGAGAGCGGCTCGATGGAGTCCCTCGCGCGCAGGGTGGGTGCCGATCTGCTGGAATACCGTGAAGGCGAACTCGTGGGCGGGTCGGTTGACGAACTCATCGAATTGGGGTTGTACGAGGGGTGGGTCGATCCCGGGATCCACACGGCCCTGGAGACACGGCAGCGGCTGAGGGCGTCCAGGGTCGAGAGCCTGGGAGACTGGCGCTACGTCATTTCCTATCGGCGTCTTCCCGACGGTGATATCGTCGCGTCACCCGTTCCGCTGCGCGCGGGCGCCGCGGCGTTGCGCCGTCGAGACGTGGCGGATCTGCTCGGCTTCGCCATCGTTTTGGGTCCCATCCTGTCTCTCGGCCTGGCGTTCTTCGTCGGGAGGGCGTTGACGAGGCCCATCCAGACGCTTCAAGTGGCCTCTGAGAGGGTTGGCAGCGGCAACCTTGCGGTGCACTTGCCGGAAGACCGCGTGGACGAGTTCGGCTCCGTCTTCACGGCGTTCAACCGCATGGTGCTCCGTCTCGACGACGCCAGACGGGAACTCTTGCGGACGACCCGGCGCACTGAAGCGATCGTGGAGGAGGCGGCTACCGGGGTGATCGCGTTGGATCCTCGCGGCCGCGTGACGGTGGCAAATCCCCGGGCCGAGTCGCTGTTGGCGACCCCGTTGGAGATCGGTGCGTCCGTGCCGAGGAGCGGGAGGTACGCGGCCGACCTCGCCGACTGGCTGGACTCGTACGATCGGAGCGGGGCGGCGGAGTCCGACGAGGACTTCAAGTGGGGTGAGCGACGGATCCGCGGCCGCGCCAGGCGGATCGTGCAGGAGGGTCATCCGGGGGGCGTGGTCGTGAATCTCGAGGATGTGACCGACGAGCTCCGAAGCGAGCGAATCCTGGCGTGGGGCGAGATGGCCAAGCAGGTGGCCCATGAGGTGAAGAACCCACTGACGCCCATCAAGCTCTCGGTTCAGCACCTGCGGCGGGCATGGCAGGACCGGCGCAGCGACTTCGGCCGCATTCTGGACCGCAACGTGGGGGCGATTCTGGGAGAGATCGATCGTCTGGCGTCCATTTCGCGGAGCTTCTCCCGGCTGGCTTCGCCCGGGGCGGCGGAAGAAGGCCCGTTGGTTTCGGTCGATGTCTCTGTGGTGGTGCGGGAAGTTCTCGACCTGTACCGGGGAGGTGGGGAGAGCGCCATCCGCGTGGAGAGCCAGCTGCCTCCGACGCTCCCGCGTGTCCGGTGCCGTCCCGACGAGTTCAAGGAGGTGTTGCTCAACCTCTTGGAGAACTCCCGGGCAGCGATGCCCGGTGGCGGGGTGGTCCGGATCGGGGCGAAGGAGCCTGACGGCGATGTGCCGATGGTCGTCGTGGTTGTCGAAGACGGCGGGACCGGAATACCCGGGGAGCTGCTCCCCCGGATCTTCGAGCCGCAATTCTCGACGCGCTCGACGGGGGCGGGGCTCGGACTCGCCATCGCAAAGCGGCTCGTGGATTCCTGGGGCGGGTCGCTCCAGGTGGACAGCGACCTCGGGCGGGGGACCACGGTGATGGTTCTCCTCCGGGCCGCTTCCGGCCAGCCGTGACCGCCGGAAAAAGGAGTGGAGCGTCTTGGCGGTTCGGTCGCGCGACGGTAGTATGAGTACGTGTTGCACATGACTCACGGCCAGACGGGCGATGCGGGCTCGCTTGCGACCGGAGGGCGGCTGGCCAACCCGACGGACCTTGGCGGGTGGCTCAAGGACCGCTCCCCCGGGGTGGCGGAACTGTGGACCGAAAGGCTCCTCACCGGGGGAAGCTCCTGGACCCGGGCACTCGAACCGATGGCGCGGTCATTCTGCCGTGGGCTGGTGTCCTTTCTTCCCGGAATGCTTGGCCCCTATCGCGCCCAGGTCCTGCCGCTGTGGTCGGAGTGCGCCGAGTTGTTCGGCTCGGTGGCGGCACGGCGGGGACTTTCGGCGGGGGACGTGATCGAGGAGTTCCACATTCTCCGGGAAGTCGTAATCCGGATGATGTTTGATCGGCCGCCGGCCGGGCTCGAGGACGGGTTGCTGCTTCGGGAGGTCCTGCAACTCAATCGGGCAGTCGACATCGGCGTCACCCAGGCGAGCGTCGGTCACACGGACCTTCTTTTCTTCAGCCTGGTTCATGGCTCGGGAGTGCCGGAACCGTTGAGCCGCGGTGATGTGGACCAGGTGTGCGAGCAGGTCCGCACGATGCAGGAGGAGGGTGGCCGAATCATGCGCCACCTTGAGCGGGTTGGCCGCCGGTGACGGGGCTTGATCCGGTTCGCGGGCGGCTGATCGGGTAGCAGGACCTGCCGGTCATCCGCGGGGGGCTTCCACCGGGGTCAGGCCTCCCGCACCTCCTTTACCAGCTCCGACATTTGATCCTTGGCGTCGCCAAAGAACATCAGGGTGTTTTCCATATAGAAGAGGTCGTTGTCGATGCCCGCGAATCCGGGGCTCAGCGAGCGCTTCATGACGATGACGGTCCGGGCCTTGTCCACGTCCAGGATGGGCATGCCGGCGATGACCGAATCGGGATCGCGGGCGGCCGGGTTCACGACATCGTTGGCGCCCACAATGAGTACCACGTCGGTCGAGTCGAACTCGGCGTTGATGTCGTCCAGGTCGAGTAGCTTGTCGTAGGAGACGTCGGCCTCGGCCAGGAGAACGTTCATGTGACCGGGCATGCGCCCCGCGACGGGGTGTACCCCGAAACGAACCGTCACCCCCCGGTCCTCGAGCAGGTCGCACACCTTCTTGAGCTCATGCTGCGCCTGGGCCACGGCCAGTCCGTATCCGGGCACTACGGCAACCGAGCTGGCGTAGGCCAGGACCATGGCGGCCTGCTCGGCGTCCACGTCGCGCACCGGCCGCTCCCCGGTCTTCACCCGGGCCGTTTGCCCCTCGGTGCCGAATGCGCCGAATGCGACGTTGCCCAGGGACCGGTTCATGGCCTTGCACATGAGCTGGGTGAGAATCAACCCGGAGGCCCCGACCAGCGCGCCGGCGATGATCAGGATCCAGTTGCCCAGGACGAAGCCGGTGGCTGCGGCTGCCAGCCCCGAGTAGGAGTTGAGCAGCGACACCACGACAGGCATGTCGGCGCCCCCGATGGGAATCACCAGGAGTACGCCGAGGACCAGGGCGGCAACGACGAGGGCCACGAAGAAGGGATTGCCGATGTCCAGTGCGGTGGCCCCGAAGAGGGGGGCGACGGTGCCGCCTATGCCGGCATCCGCAATGCTGGCGCCCACCACGATGATACCGACGAACAGCAAGGCGTTGAGAGTCTTCTGAAGGGGGAAGGTGACGGGACTCCCGGTCACAATGCCCTGCAGCTTGCCAAACGCGATCAGGCTGCCGGAGAAGGTGACGGCTCCGATCAGGGTGCTCAGCACGATGGTGACACCGTCTCCGAGGCCGAGAACCGTGCCGCTGCCGCCGACACGGACGAACTCCGCCGCGGCGACCGCGGCCGACGCGGCCCCTCCGAAGCCGTTGAAGACCGCGACGAGTTGCGGCATGGCCGTCATCTGGATCGTGCGTGCAAGGACGCCACCCACGACGGCGCCGGCGATGACCGCGGCCACCACGGTGGTCCAGTCCAGGATCCGGGTGTCCAGCAGGACGGTGACGATGGCCACCAGCATGGCCAGCGAAGCGCGGGCGTTCCCCGACCTGGCGGTCGCGGGCGATGAGAGCTTCTTGATCCCGGAGACGAAGAGGACTGCGGAGATCAGGTATGCGATCTGAGCGATGGATTCCATGTTCACGACTGCCTTAGCGTTTGCGGAACATCTGCAACATGCGGTCGGTCACCATGAACCCGCCCACGACGTTGATGGTCGCCATCACGATTCCCGCGGTGCCGAGGGCCTTGACCCAGAGCGATGTCGCGCCGCCGGTCACAACCAGCGCACCGATGATGGCGATCCCGGAAATGGCGTTGGCGCCCGACATGAGGGGCGTATGGAGGGTGGGGGGGACCTTGGAGATCACCTCCCTCCCTGCGAGCGTGGCCAGCACGAAGATGTAGAGGCCGATGAGAAGTTCACCCATTTGCGGTGTCTACTCCATGGTGGGGGCCAGATTGTCTCTGACCCGGTCGTTCGTGATCATGCCGTCATGGGTTACGCAGGTCGCGGCGGTGATCTCGTCTTCGTAGTCGATCTCGCCTTCGTCGTCGAAGAGGTGGTCGACCAGACTGGCCACGTTGCGGGCATACATCTGGCTGGCATGGAAGGGAAGTTCGGCCGGGAGATTGGACGGCCCCATGATCGTAACCCCGCCCTGTTCGACACTCTGGCCCGCAACGGTCAGTTCGCAATTGCCGCCGCTCTCCGAAGCGAGGTCGACGATCACGCTTCCCGGCCGCATCGAGGCGACCATCTCCCTCGTGATGAGCACTGGGGCGGGCCTGCCCGGGATCTGTGCCGTCGTGACAATGAGGTCCTGGTCTCTGATGTTTGCGGCGATCAGTTCCAGTTCGCGCTGGTGCTGCTCCTCCGACAACGCCTTCGCGTAACCTCCCTCGTCCTCGGAGCCCTCGTCCAGGGCGGCTTCGAGGAACTTCGCTCCCAGGCTTTGAACCTGTTCCTTGACCGCGGGACGGATGTCGAAAGCCGATACGACCGCCCCGAGCCTGCGAGCCGTGGCGATGGCCTGCAGTCCCGCGACTCCGGCCCCCAGGATCATGGCCTTGGCGGGCCGGACCGTGCCGGCCGCGGTGGTCAGCATGGGGAGGAAGCGGGTCATGGCGCCCGCCCCGTTCAAAACGGCTTTGTACCCGGCCACCGTCGCCTGCGACGAGAGGACATCCATCTTCTGGGCCCGGGTGATTCGGGGGATGAGTTCGACGGCGAATGACGTGACCCCGTGGTCCGCGAGCGCCTCGATGGTTTCCGTGGGGCCCAGAGGATCAAGGTGGCATACGAGAACAGATCCGCGCGGCAGGGCGGCCACTTCCTCAAGCGATGGGGGCAGAACCTTCAGGACGACACGGGCTCCGTCGAGCAGGGTGTCCCGATCCGGGGCGAGGGCGACACCGGCATCCTGGAATTCGCCGTCGGGGAAGGAAGCGGCGAGGCCCGCTCCCGCCTGCACGCGGAGATCCCAGCCTCGCTTCCGGTAGTACCGCACTGCATCGGGTACGAGAGCCACCCGGCGTTCGCCGGTCCCGCTCTCGGCCATGATCGCGATTGTCATTGAGCGTCTTCTGTCATGGGGTGTCTCTTCCGGGCCAAAACGCGAACAACTTGCACTCCCGCGGCTCGTTGCGCCAGTACCCGGTGTGCGCCCGTGGGTGACGCGCGGCGGGAACGCAGGGCGGCATCAGCCTTGGGTTGGCCCGTTCAGCCATGCTTCCGCCCGGGGTTCACGGCTACCCTCCGGGCCCACCGGCACGGAGGAAGCGCATGCTTGCAGTCGTTCATTCATACTGGGTCCACGGAGTCGAGGGCCAGCCTGTCAGAGTCGAGGTAAAGGTCCAGAAGGGTCTTCCGTTATTCACGGTCGTGGGGCTTCCCGCGGGTGCTGTGCGCGAGGGAAAGGAGCGGGTCTTTGCTGCGCTGGCTCACACGGGGCTCGGGCTGCCTCCCCGGCGGATCACGGTCAACCTGGCTCCGGCGGACCTCCCGAAGTCGGGTTCGGGGTTCGATCTGCCGGTCGCCGTGGCCCTCATGGCTGCGCTTGGCCATATCCCGGTTGCGACGCTCGACAAATGCGGATTCGTCGGTGAGCTGGGTCTTGACGGATCCGTGCGTCCGGTACGGGGGGCGATCGCCCTGGCCATGAGCTGTCGAGCGGAGGGAAGGAGGCGCCTGTTCGTCCCGGGGGGCAATGCGCGGGAGGCGGCGGCCGTCCCCGGGGTGGATGTGGTGGGGGTGTGGTCGCTTGAAGAGGTAATCGGGCTTCTGCGCGGCGAATTGCAGCCCCGGACGGCGGGGCCGCCGGACGCGTTGAAGTCACGGCCTCCTGTTCCGGACCTTGCGGACGTCCGCGGCCAGCGGCTGGCGAAGCGCGCGCTGGTGATCGCGGCCGCGGGTGGTCACAGTCTCCTCCTGAGCGGTCCGCCCGGGGCCGGCAAGACGATGCTGGCCAAGCGGCTCCCGGGCTTGTTGCCGCCGCTGGCGGAATCCGAATCCCTGGAGGTCACCCGCGTGCATTCGGTCGCGGGCCTCCTCGATGGCGACGACCCGGTGAAGACCCTCCGGCCGTTTCGGGCGCCTCATCACACGATATCCGCCGGCGGGCTGATCGGCGGAGGCAATCCACCGCGGCCCGGGGAGATAAGCCTGGCCCACCTCGGAGTGTTGTTTCTCGACGAGCTGCCCGAGTTCAGCCGGCGAGTACTCGAAACGCTTCGGCAACCCATCGAGTCCGGCCATGTCCGGATTGCCCGCGTCCGCCACACGGTCACCTTCCCCGCCCGATTCCAGGTTATTGCAGCCATGAATCCATGTCCGTGCGGAATGGCGGGCGAATCGTGCATTTGTGCCGACCGTGACGTCGCGCTCTACCGTTCCCGCCTGTCAGGGCCGCTGCTCGACCGAATCGACCTGCAGATGCCCGTGGCGCCGGTCAGCTGGAGCGACCTGACGGGCGCCGACGAAGCGGCGGGACTGGACACGGGTTCGGCCCGTCGGCTGGTCGCTGTCGCGAGGAGGCGCCAGGCCGAGCGCCTTCCCGGGCATCGCGGTCTCAATTCGATGTTGCCTTCCCGCGACGTCCTCCGGGTCTGCGCGCTGACTGCAGCCGGGGGGGCGCTGCTGGAAGGAGGAGTCGCGACGTTCCGTCTGTCCGCTCGCGCGGTCCACCGGACCCTCAGGGTGGCGCGCACCATCGCCGACCTCTCGGATCGGGAGCATCTGGGCGAACAGGAAATCGCGGAGGCGCTGCGGCTGCGGGTCGGGTTGCACGGCGCGGGCACCACACCACCAGCCTGAGCGGCGAGTCAAGGGGGCGATCTCTTCCTTCCCGCTCTTGCCGGTTCGCGCAGCCCCTCCGGGCCGAAACCTTGTTTCCTGCCGTGCTCAGCGATTAGCCTGCACGACATGAAGCACTACATGGACTACGCCGCCACCTCCGCGCATCGGCCCCCGGAAGTTGCCGAAGCGGTCAGCGAGTTCCTGCGGGGAGTGGGGTGCACGCCGGGGCGAGGCGGGCACTCGGGTGCGATGGAGGCTGCCCGCATCGCTTTCCGCTGCCGCCGTGAGCTGGCCCGGATCATGGACTTGCCCGGGGACCCGGGGCGGATTGCATTCATGCACAATGCAACCCATGCGCTCAATACGGCCCTCTGGGGGCTCCTGGATCATGGAGATGTCCTCGTTGTCTCCCAGTACGACCACAACGCCGTACTTCGCCCGGCACACTATCTGTCCCGGGTGCGAGGAGTGCGGATCCGCGTGCTCTCGGGCAGTCCCGACGGCGCAGTTGACCTGCACGAGGCGGCCCGCGTCCTGGACGGTGCCCGGGTATTGGTGCTCAACGTCGCGTCGAATGTCCTGGGTACGCTGATGCCGGTAGCGGATCTGTCGGCACTTGCTCACGCCGCTGGCGCGATTGTGGTGGCCGATGCGGCTCAGTCCGCGGGACATCTGGGCCGTGAGCGCACCCTGGAAGGCGCCGATGTCGTGGCCTTCACCGGCCACAAGGGCCTGCTCGGTCCGCAAGGAACCGGGGGCTTGTGGCTGAGGGACGGTTTGGAGGTCGCCTCCATGTTGCGCGGCGGTACCGGCGGCGATTCGCGCAACAGGCGGATGCCCCGGGCCATGCCCGACCGTCTGGAGGCGGGTACGGGCAACTCGCCGGGGATTGCCGGGCTTCTGGCTGGGTGCCGCTACCTGGCGGATCGGGGAGTGCACTCGGTCCACGTTGGCGAGATGGCGCTCAAGGCCAGCCTCATCGATGGTCTGGAAACGGTCAACGGGCTGGATGTGCTGTCTCCGCCGGCGCCCGACGGGGTACCGGTGGTGACCGTCAGGGCCATCGGAATGGATGCCGCGACCCTGGCGGGGCGGCTGGATCGCGAGCACAACATCCAGACCCGGGCCGGACTGCATTGCGCCCCTGAGGTGCATCGGATTCTGGGGACGTCCGACGAGGGAGCCGTGCGCTTCTCCCTGGGCTGGGCCTCCACCCCGGAAGATGTGGAGGCTGCGGTGACCGGCGTGGACGCCTTGCTGGGACCGGTCGCCGTGCCGGTCGGCTGAGTTTGAAAGAAGATCCTTCTTGCGGGGAGGGAAGAACAGGCGATCGATGGTCAAGGGGCTGAGGAAACTGGTGACAAGGGGGGTCGTGGTGATCGTGGCGGTCGTGTCGGCCTACGCCGGATGGAGGTGGGGCTCCGCGGTGTTTCCGAGGATTGAGACCGCTCTGGCGGGCGGCACCTCGATCGTGGCGCCGCAGGAGGTGACGCCGGAAGTTGCCGGTACGGCGATGGACAGGGTCAGGGAGTTTCGCGCATCCGGTGCCCGGGAACTCCGGCTCGAGTCTGCCGAGGTCTCCTCACTGCTTCGCTACGCCATTCCGGGCATGCTTCCGGGGGGAGTGGTGGAGCCGGAGGTTTCCTTCGACGAAGACCAGGTCAGAATCCGGGCGTCCGTACTCCCGGCGCACGTCCCGGACGTCCCCGAGCTCGGGGGCTTCCTGGCGATGCTGCCGGACACGGTCGCGGTGTTCGTCAGTGGCGCACTGACCCCGTTCAGCGAGGGGGGCTCCATGTACATGGTCGACGAAATCGAGATCCAGGGCGTGCCGATTCCGACGGGCGTGTTTCCGAGTATCCTTGGTGCCGCAGGCCGAAGTCCGGTGCCCGGCTTGCCCGCTTCCGCTATTCTCGTTCCGTCCCTTGGGGGCATCAGAGTGGCCTACATCGAAGACGGAAAGCTGGTGCTGGTCCCCGCATAGGGATCGACGCGGCCGCCGGGAGTTTCAGAAACATGGCAAGAATCCTGATCATCGACGACGAAGAATCGGTCGGCGTCGCTCTCAGGCAGGTTTTCGAATACGAGGGACACAAGGTCCACCTGTGTCCGAACGGGCCCAGCGCGCTCCTCGACTACCCGGAATTCGACCCCGATGTGACGTTCCTGGATGTAAAAATGCCCAACATGGATGGTCTCGAGGTCCTGGAGCGCATTCGCAACGACCATTCCGGAGCGGTCGTGATCATGATTTCCGGGCACGGGACCATCGGTACGGCGGTGGAGGCGACGCGAAAGGGCGCTTTCGATTTTCTCGAGAAACCGCTCGACACGAATCGTCTTCTGGTGACCTTGCGCAACGCCCTGATGGTCCGGGGGCTTTCCGACAGCGTGGAGCGCCTGACGCACGAGATCGAGATCCACCACGGCATCGTGGGGGGGTCTCGCGCCATCAAGCGCGTCCTGCAGGATATCGAGAAGGTAGGTGCCACGGACGCACCGGTACTCATTACGGGCGAGAACGGGACGGGGAAGGAACTCACGGCCCGGGCACTTCATCGGCGCTCGACCAGGACCGAGCAGCGTTTCGTGGAGGTGAACTGTGCGGCGATCCCCTCCGAACTGATCGAGTCGGAGCTTTTCGGCCATGTCAGAGGGTCCTTCACCGGTGCGGTGGCCGACCGGGTCGGGAAGTTCGAGCAGGCCCACAAGGGGACACTGTTCCTTGACGAGGTGGGGGACATGTCGCTTGCCGCCCAGGCCAAGGTGCTGCGCGCACTGCAGGGCGGCGACATCACCCCGGTTGGGGGGGCGCGACCCGTGTCGGTGGACGTTCGCGTCATTGCCGCGACCAACAAGGACCTGGGTGAGCAGATCGAGAAAGGCGCATTCCGCGAAGATCTCCTGCACCGTCTCAACATGGTCACCATTCGGGTACCCGCCCTGCGGGAGCGACTGGAGGACATCGGCATGCTGGTTGCTCACTTCGCCAACCTCACGCCAGGCAGCTACGGGGTGCCGTACAAGCGGTTTGCCGACGGGGCGCTGGAGGCCCTGAAGGAGGCGGACTGGCCGGGCAACGTCCGTCAGCTGAAGAACGCGGTTGCCCGCCTGATGATCCTCAGCGGGGGCGACGCCGTCGAGGGGCGCGACGTGAACCAGCTTGTGTCACCCGGTGGTCCGGATGCCGGAGTTCCGGGTAGCATGCTGGCTCTCGAGACGTTGAACGAATTCAAGGACGCCGCCGAGAAGGCGTTCGTGGCAGGGAAGCTGAGGGAGCACGACTGGAACGTTTCGGAGGCCGCCAGACGGATGGGGATGCCCCGCTCCAACCTCTACAAGAAGATTGAAAAGTACGGATTGCAGCGCGACTAGCCGGTGAGTTTCCCGACCGGGGCTTCCATAGTCGCGGTCGCGTGGCCAGATTGCATCGCACCCGCGGGTTGTGGCTCCTCACGACCGCAGCTGGAGCGACTGCGACGCCGCGCGGGCACTTCGTTGCCGATTCCACCTCTGCCTACACTGGTCTCGATGAGCTTCACCCCAGCCCCGGATTCGACTGACGGTTCCCTGGACCTATACCTCAGGGAGATCAGCAGGTACCCGCTCATCGACCGGGACGAGGAGGCGCGTCTCGCAAAGGGGATTCGGCGGGGAGAAGAAGAAGCGCTGGACAAGTTGGTACGATCCAACCTCCGCTTCGTCGTGTCGGTCTCAAAACGCTATCAGAACCAGGGCGTTCCGCTCTCCGACCTCATCAACGAGGGCAACCTCGGCCTGATCCGGGCCGCCCACAAGTTCGATGAGACGAAGGGGATCAAGTTCATCAGCTACGCGGTTTGGTGGATCCGGCAAGCCATCCTGCAGGCCCTCGCGGAGCAGAGCAGGATCGTCCGCGTTCCCCTGAACCGCGCGGGGGCGCTCCACCGCATCGGAAAGCGCCGCGCCCAGCTGCACCAGGAGTTGGGCCGGCAGCCGACGGCAAAGGAGATCGCGGAGGGCATGAATCTGAGCGCCAAGGAGGTGGAGCAGACGCTGGCGATCGCCCGTTCGCATCTCTCCCTGGACGCGCCGATGGCCCCGGGCGAGGACAGCCGCCTGCTGGACTACCTGCCCGACCACGTTTCCCCCGGCCCCGACGAGGAGACGTTCGAGAAGGCCCTGACCGACACACTCGACGCGGCATTGGGAACGCTTTCGGAACGGGAGGCGACGATTCTCCGTCTCTACTTTGGCCTGGACCACGCGGACGGGATGTCGCTGGAAGAGATCGGGGGTCGTCTCGGGGTGACTCGGGAGCGCGTCCGGCAGATCAAGGAGAAGGCGTTGGCCCGCCTACGGCACGCGTCGCGTGCGCGCTTCCTGGAGTCCTTTGCGGAATAGTACATATAGAAGGGCCGGCCCCTGCCGGGTTACCGTGGGTTAGAGCCCCGGTGAGCGGAGGTGCCAGAGCCACATGCGACGATTGAGTCGCAACCGGCACAGGAGACCGGCCCTGAATGGTGAGGCGGCTGTCGCACGATCCGCGGAACGAACATCGCCTGCGCCTGGTGCGCTCCTGACTTGACCGCCATGAAGTGCATGGTCGGACGCCGCTCCGCTCCGTGATCGCCTCCGCGTCCGCAGCGTCGTTCTTCTGCCGTTTGACGAACGGCTTCACGTAGATCGGGGGGAAGGTTTCTCGCGGGACGCGGCCGTCCGACAAGCGCCGGAGGGTGCTGGCCGATTGATCTCTCCTCGTGTCCGGCGTCCGCCGGCGCGGAAACGTATGAAATATCGTTGAAATATCGCCGACGTGATCCTGTCTGTCGTCTACTGATCATACACGACCTGCTATAATCTATAGCACAAGACCATTGGTCTTCGGTCCCTTCAAGGAGAGGGGCTGCGGATCGGTAGACCGATTATCCGGAGCCGAGCCAGTTGGCAAATGAAGTTGATCTTTCCGGTTCGCGCAGGCCGACCCTTGACGCGCGCGAACGCGGCCACCCGCAGGGTTGACACGATGATGACTTGGCGAGCCCCATCGTTTCAGCTCGAGCCGAGCCGGCAAGACACCGTCATTCACGGCGCGGTGACCGGGCCTCGAAGACCCCGAGGATTCCGTTCGCGGATCTCTTGGGCCGGGCTGGTCGCCAGTGTGGGGCTGCTGGCCTGCGATTCCCCGGCCGAGCCCCTGCACGACGACCTCGCCACGGAGGTCCGGATGCTGGCCGCGACGCGTGGCTTCGAACCCCTTCCCAACCCGCGCCCAGTGCGAAACGACCTGGTCACGCTTGGCCGGGCGCTGGTATTCGACAAGCTCCTTAGCGGCAACCGGAACATCGCGTGCATGACCTGCCATCTCCCGGAAACGGCCACGGGAGACGCCAGGACTCTGTCGGTCGGCGAGGGTGGCACCGGCTTGGGGTCGCAGCGCTCGCACCCCGAGGGCATCTTCATTCCCAGGAACTCCCCTGCCGTCTTCAACCTCCCAGGAGCAACTCGACTCTTCTGGGACGGGCGGGTAGAGGAGATGTCAGACGGCTCCATCCGCACCCCGGCCAAGGATCAGCTAACCCCCGAGATGGACGCTGTCTTCGAGTTCGGGGCCGTGTCGGCCCAGGGTATGTTCCCAGTGACGTCCAGACACGAGATGCGTGGCCAACCGGGAGACAACGGCCTCGCGGACCTCGACGACGACGATTTCCGAGGCATCTGGGGTTTCCTCATGGAGCGGCTGGGGGATATTCCCGAGTACGTCGGTCT